>Ga0207719_100125_pt1 | contig 63489 bp, 72 predicted proteins | sample A23P1SouthBayCA_2_FD_187279 | JGI IMG/M metagenome (GOLD analysis project Ga0207719, IMG submission 187279) | Aerobic enrichment media microbial communities from Eden Landing Ponds, California, USA - A23 P3 (3) (SPAdes) | ecosystem: Environmental > Aquatic > Marine > Unclassified | place...
CGGGTCGGCGCAATCCGGAACCGATCTCCAATAATCACTATGACTCCGGTCGAAACGGGCCCTGATACGCATGTATGTTATATTCTAACTATATATATTTATCTGATAGAATACGGCCAGGTAGGCGGAACAGAAAACACGATCGGCTTCCAGCTCCAATACCGTCTCAAGTTATCCCGTGATATTTCTGTGTGTCTCTCCATATATTCGGACTGACTTCGACATTAGTTCTTTTTATAGTGATATAATTCAAATACAACCGAAATTCATAGACGAATGTCCGAAGCGAACTCACACAGGTAAAAATATTCGTGAAAGAGGGCCGACTCTCTAATAGTACGAAAAACTATCTTATACAAAAATACTAAGAATTATGTTATAATGTTCGCGTCGCACGGTACGAGGTTCGGCCGTGGGCGAGGCCCGTCACGGGGTTACGACTCCGTGGCGCGCCCGCGCTCGGTTGCGATGGGACGGAGCCGTCGCGAAGCGACGCGTCGGTGCTATTCGGCCCGTATCAACCGACTTCCGCCGATAGGAGACGCCTTACAATGACGGTCGTAGCCGAATCGGTAGCTAATGACGACACAGGTGAGGGTGTCGGGTCGTCCCGGCCTGGAGCGGACCCGCGGTGGCGACTGTCCTCTTGCCGTGAACGACCTCTGGCGGACTCCAGGGACGGAACCGCACACGGGCACCGGGGGAACCACCTCGCTCGGCCAAGGCGGCCGAGACGGGGTCGGAGGCACGTAGTATGTACCGGGGCCACCGCGTCGGAGTCGTCGTGCCGGTGTACAACGAGGCGGCGTTCGTGGGCGACGTCATCGACGGTCTGCCCGCGTACGTCGACGCCGTCTATCCCATCGACGACTGCTCCACCGACGGCTCCTGGGCCGTGATACTCGAACGCGCCGTCCGTGCCGGCGCCGACGGATTCGCCCACGAACGGGCTCCCGACACGGTCGGCGACCCGCCTCGAGACGACCCCGTTCCCGACCCCGTCCCCGCGGCCCGTCTGGGCGGTCCGGTCGAGGGTGACGAGCGGACTCCGACGTCGGACGGCGGGACCGACACGGGGCCGCGCGTCGTCCCGATCCGCCACGACACCAACCGCGGGCGCGGCGGCGCGGTCAAGACCGGCTACCGGGCGGCGCTCGAGGACGGCCTGGACGTCGTCGCGGTCCTCGATGGGGACGGACAGATGGACCCGACCGAACTGCACCTGCTCCTCGACCCGATCGTTTCGGGGACCGCCGACTACGCGAAGGGCAACCGGCTCAGCGACCCCGACGACCGCGGAGAGATGTCCGGCTGGCGGCTGTTCGGCAACGCTCTCCTGACGCTTTTGACGCGCGTCGCCAGCGGCTACTGGGGGATGTCGGATCCGCAGAACGGTTACACCGCCGTCTCGCGGGACGCGCTCAGGGACCTCTCGTTCGACCGGATCTACGAGGACTACGGCTTTCTCAACGACGTGCTGGTCCAGTTGAACGTCGCCGGGGCGCGCGTGGCCGACGTCCAGATGCGGGCGCGCTACGGCGAGGAGGAGAGCGGTATCCAGTACCGGTCGTTCGTGCCGCGGCTCTCGTGGCTGCTCGCTCGCCGGTTCGTCTGGCGACTCCGCGTCGCCGGCACGTCCTCTCCGCGACCGGTCGCGCCGCTGTACGGACTGGCCGCGCTCGCCGCCGTCGGCGGGGTCGGCGGGTCGTTCCTCTCGCTCGGCGGCGGGACGGGCCATGCGGTACCCATCGCGCTGACCGCTCTCGCGGGCACCGTGGTGCTGACCGCGTTCGCGGTGGCCGTCGACGCGCACAACAACAGCCCGCTCGTTTCTCGACCCGACGTCGACCGGTCACCAGAATGACGCCCGATCGACCAGCCCCGACCGACGAGGACACGTCGCCGAACCTCCGTTCCGGAGCCCACCGCGAGTCCGTCGACGAACCGTGGGTTCCCGACGGCCACTCGTTCGCGCTCTGTCTCACTCACGACCTCGACCGCCCGTACAAGGGGTTTCGCGGTCTCTACTACGCGCTCGACGAGCGACCCGGCTACCACCTCCGGACGCTCGCGAGCGACGAGAACCCCTACTGGCAGTTCGAGTCGATCATGGCACTCGAAGACGACCTGGGGGTGCGGTCGGCGTGGTACGTCCTCGACCAGCCCCACCTGCTGCGCGACCTCCCCGTCCGCGAGTGGGTCGACCCCGAGCGCTGGGTGCAGTTCCTCGGGCGCTACGACGTGGCGAGCGACCCCATCGCCGACGCCCTCCGGACACTCGACGCCGGCGGGTGGGAGGTCGGTCTCCACGGGTCGATCCCCGCACACACCGACGCCGACCGGCTCCGCGCCGAGAAAGAACGGATCGAGAGCGTCCTCGGCCACGAGATCCGGGGCGTGCGACAGCACTACCTCCGCCTCGAGGGCGAGCGGACCTGGCGGTCGCAGGCCGGCATCGGGCTCGCCTACGACGCCAGTCTCGGGTCGAGTTCGACCGTCGGCTTCGACCACGGCTACCGGCCCGTTCGGCCGTTCGACGACGAGTTCGTCGTCTTCCCGCTGACCGCGATGGAGCAGGCGATTCCCGGTGTCGGCGACGACGACCGCGCCTGGCGGACCTGCGAGCGCCTGCTCGACGCGGCCGCCGCCAACGACGCGGTGATGAGCGTCCTCTGGCACCCGCGGTATTTCAACGAAGCCGAGTTCCCAGGCTACCGCTCGCTGTATCGGCGGCTCGTCGAGCGCGCTCTGGAGATGGGCGCCTGGGTCGGGCCCCCAGGTCGCCTCTACGACCGCGTCCACGGCGAGAATCAGTCTCCCGGAACTACGCGAGCGCCTCGGTGAGCAACTCGGCGATCCGGCCGGCTGCGTCGCCGTCGCCGTAGGGCTGTGGGTCGTCGTCTGGCAGCGTCGGGTCGGCCAGCGCCGCCGCGATGGCATCGGCGTCGGCGCCCACGAGTTCGTTCTTCCCGGCCGCGACGGTCTCGACCCACTCGGTCTCCTCGCGGAGCGTGACACAGGGTGTATCCAGGAAGTAGGCCTCTTTCTGGACGCCGCCGGAGTCGGTCGCGACGGCGCGGGCCCCGTCCAGCAGGGCGACGAAGTCGAGGTAGCCGACCGGGTCGACGAGTTCGAGCGCGGCCGCCGCGCGCTCGCGGAGGTCGTAGGCCGCGAGGCGGTCGGCGGTGCGGGGATGGAGCGGGACGACGACCCGGTCTTCGACGGCGGCGAGTCCGTCGAGGGTGCTCGCCAGCCGTTCGGGGTCGTCGGTGTTGCGCGCCCGGTGGACCGTCGCGAGGACGTACTCGCCGGGGTCGATCCGGAGGTCCTCGTGGACGGTCGAGGTCTGGCGGGCCGCGTCGCTCGCCCACCCCATCGCGTCGTACATCACGTCGCCCGTCTGGTGGGTGCGGGTACCGAGCCCCTCGGCCTGCAAATTCCTGACGGCGGCGTCGGTCGGCGCGAACAGCAGTTCGGAGACGTGGTCGGTGACGATCCGGTTTATCTCCTCGGGCATCCGTCGGTCACCGCTTCGCAGGCCCGCCTCGACGTGGGCGACCGGGACGTTAGCCTTCGCGCCGACCAGCGCCGCCCCGAGCGTCGAGTTCGTGTCGCCGTACACCAGGAGTACGTCCGGGTCCTCGCGCTCGACGACGGCCTCGAGACGGGTCAACACCCCTGCGGTCTGCTCGGCGTGGCTCCCGGAGCCGACCCCGAGGTTTTCGGCGGGTTCCGGCACGTCGAGTTCCTCGAAGAAGACGTCCGAGAGCTCCTCGTCGTAGTGCTGGCCGGTGTGGACGAGCGTCTCGTCGTGGCGGCCCGCGAGCGCCCGCGAGACGGGGAAGGCCTTGACGAACTGCGGGCGCGCGCCGACGACCGAGAGGACGCGGAGCCCGCCGTCGGGGGCAGTCATTGCACCACCTCGTAATCGGCGAGCGCGTCCGCGACCCGGTCGATATCGCCGTCGGTGAGGCCGGGGTGGACCGGCACGGAGAGCACGCGCTCGGCGGCCCGTTCGGCGACCGGACAGTCCGCGTCCACGCCGTCGTAGGCGGGCTGTTCGTGGATCGGCGTCGGGTAGTAGACGCCGGTGTCGATCCCCCGGTCGTCGAGGTGAGCCGCCAGGCGGTCGCGGTCCGGCGCCGTCACGGTGTACTGGTGGTAGGCGTGGGTGCGGTCGTCGGGGTCGGGCGGCGTCCGGAGCTCCGAGTCGGCGAGCGCCTCCGAGAGGCGGGCGGCGGCGTCGCGGCGGGCGCGGACGAACGGACCCAGTCGCTTGAGCTGGACGCGACCGATCGCGGCGGCGACGTTTGTCAGCCGGAAGTTGTGACCGAGTTCGACGTGGCGGTAGTTCCCGTCGCGGCCGTGGTTGACGAAGCGGGCGGCGCGGTCGGCCACGTCCGCGCGGTCGGTCACGACCATCCCGCCCTCGCCCGTGGTCATGTTCTTGGTCGGATAGAACGAGAAGGCCGCGGCGTCGCCGAACTGCCCCACGCGGTCGCCGTCGATCTCGGCGCCGTGGGCCTGCGCTGCGTCCTCGATTAGAGCCGCGTCGTGCTCGTCGGCGATGGCAGCGAGTTCGTCCATCTCGGCGGGCAGCCCGTAGAGGTGGACCGGGAGGACGGCGTCGACCTCGCCCTCCGCCCGGATGACGTCGCGGACGGCGGCGGGGTCGAGGTTGTACGTCTCGGGGTCGACGTCGGCGAAGACGGGGCGTGCGCCACAGAAGCGGACGGCGTTGGCGGTGGCGACGAAGGAAAACGGCGTCGTGACGACGACGTCGCCCTCGCCGATCCCGCAGGCGACCAGCGCCGCGTGGAGCGCGGTCGTGCCGTTGGAAGTCGCGACGGCCCGGTCGGTGTGGCAGTAGGTCGCGAACTCGTCTTCGAACGCGCGGACCACCTCGCCGTCGGCCAGCGCGCCGCTGTGGAGCACCTCGGCGACGCGCTCGGCCTCGCGCTCACCCACGGCCGGGTCGGCGATGGGGACTCGCGAGTCCTCGTCGAGCGAACTCATGGGAGGTCGTTCCCTCCGCGGAGTCGCTCGGGCAGCGGTTCGTGGCGCGCGGGGACGCCGACGGCGACGGTCTCCGGCGGGACGTCCTCGGCGACGAGCGCGCCCGCGGCGACGAAGGCGTTCTCGCCGACGGTCAGTCCCGGGAGGAGGGTCGCGTTCGCGCCGACCGAGGCGCCGGACTCGACGGTGACGCCGTCGATTTCGCTCCCCTCGCGCACCGGATAGGGGTCGTTCGTGACGACAGCGTGCGGGCCGACGAAGACGTCGTCGCCGACGACGGTGTCCGGCGGGAGGTACGCGCCGGTCTGGATGCTGACCCGCGACCCGACGGTCACGTCGCCGTCGACGGTCGCGTGGGTGCCGACCAGCACGTCGTCGCCGAAGGTACAGTCGGCGAGGACGACCGCCTGGTGGCCGGTGGTGAACCGGTCGCCGGCGGTCACGTCCGCGTAGATGATCGTCCCCCCGCGGACCGTCGCGTCGTCGCCCAGCCGCGTGACCCCGCTGCCGTCGCCGTGCGGTTTGCCGACCGTCGCCGTCTCGGCGATCTCGGGGTCGCGCCCCGTCTCGACCGCTGTGCGTGCGTGCTCGCTCATGTCACGGGTCGGGCAACAGCGGCGCTCCCCTTTGTTATGGATCGCCTGCAGTTCCGCGGGGGTATGCCCGCAAGGCCGTCCGTCACCGGGGTATCGACCCGGTCCGAGTCCGCGATGCGTGTGTCGGAGGGGCGCGGTCGTCGAGAAACGGTCCGGCCGCTCGGCGGACCAAGCCGGGCCCGGCGGGGCGTCGCGTTTGCGGTGTCGTTACTCGCGCAGGGACTGTTCCATCGCGAGTTCGAGGTAGGGAACGACCATCTCCGTGGCGTCAGTGGCCGCGACCGTCTTGTCGGTCGCGTCGTAGTCGACGAGACCCGCGTCGTGGAGTTTCGGGAGATTCGAGTGGACGAGTCGGGCGGCGATCCGGTTGCGGAACTCCCCGGTCGTGAGCCCCGCGGGCGTTCCGCCCTCGTCGACCACGTACTCCACGAGGTCCGCGTACGGGACCGGGCCGTCGCTACGGATCACGTAAGTCAGGATGTAGCGGTTCCCCGGCCGCGAGAGCAACTCGAAGAGCTCGTCGATCGAGATCGAGCTGGCACCGTCTGTCCCGTCGGTTGCGGGGCCGTTCGGCTCGGGCTGTCGGTCTTTCTGTGTCTCCTGGTCCGGCACGGACGCGGCGTTGTCGGCCCCCTCGGTGTTCTCCACGTCGGGTCCCTCAGCGCCCTCCACGTCGGGACGGTCGTCACTCGACAGTCGCTCCCCGGAGCGTGTTGGCTCCATAGGTTTCTCTTTTCGCTGGACTGTTAAATATGTGTGCCCCATTCTCATCCGGAGGATGTCCGTAACCCCTCATTACCGGGGTGAGAGCGCTGTTTCGGCCGTCATTTCTCGTGGTAGGGCCGGCGAGAACTCCCGGTCTCGCACGGAGCGTCGAAACCTCTTTACGTGGTACAGGACTCGTAGGGAGTACAGCGGAGATGGGACGCAACTGGGTCCTGAACACTACGTCTACGTGACCGCGTGGTCCCAGCTTTACGAGTACTCGACGCGCGCTCGTCGCGTATCCCGCAACAGATCCGCACGCAACCATGACCACAGATTGGGACGACGTCAGCTTCGTCATCAGTTCGCGGTACCGGGTCGTAGTGCTCAAACGACTGGCCGAGGGGCCCTCGACTCCTTCACAGATCGCCTCGGACGCAGACGTCGGGATCGCGCACGTCTCGCGGGCGCTCCAGCGACTCCGCAAGCGCGACCTCGTCGACCTGCTCGTCTCCGACGACCGGAAGAAAGGCCGCGTCTACGGCCTCACCGAGACCGGCAGTGACGTCTGGGACAAGATCGAAGCCGAGAACATGATCTGAGGAGTCCAGCACCACCGACTGGCCGTCCTGGCGGCCGCGTTCTGGACCGCCCGCGTTCCGCCGCTCGTGGCCGAGTGTGCAGTCTGCGGAGTCGGGCTCCGCCGCTCGTGGCCGAGTGTTCTGTTTGCGCCCTTCCGTGTACCGCTCCCGAGTCACCCTCGAACTACTGTGCCCACTCCGCGTCACGACCCGGACTCGCCACTCCGGTAGGATCCTCCAAACTCGACCTAGTGGATCCTTACTGCTTTGATCGCCCGTTTCAACTGGCGGTGTCCGGACCGGCCAGGCCCGCATAGCTTTACAGACCTATGCCTGTAATTTACATCTGTTAATCACTCGTTACTGGCGCTCCTCGCGGGTCACGCGGTGGGGACTGTGCGGGTCGTGTCAGGCCGATCGATCTCGACTTGAAGTTACCCTGTGACGGGGGGATGGGGTATACGCTCTCTGCATCGCCTGTAGGTCGTATATTACAATAGCCGAGCGTTACGGGGTAGAGACAGATGACCGAACATCTATCTGAGGAGGAACTCGAACGTATCGCACGCTTCGCCGCGACGCCGGCGTACGAACGCGAACCGGAACAGTTGCTCCCGGAAGACGAGCGTCCCGAGGACGAAGACGGGGTCGAGGCTCCGCGAACTGAGCGGTAGACACGATCGCCGACGACGTCTTTTCTCAGGGCTCGCTTCCAGCTCGTCGCTGGATTCGTTCTGGTTCGTCGCTGGACCCGATCACCGGGACACTCACGCTCACGGAGTGGAGACACACGAGGACGACCGTCACGTACGTCTGCGGAGGTCGTCGGGCGCCTGCCGCTGGTACATCGCGCGCACGATCAGGTGGGCGCCGACGCTGAGCAGGAGTCCGGAGACGATGACGATCCCGAGACCGGTCTCCGACAGCGAGTCGAACACCCAGACGTCGAACGTAGTGAGCGCGACGAGGACGCTGCCGAGGACGACGAACGGCAGGTAGAGATACGGCCACGGGAACGATGGCTCCTCGGTGTCGAGATAGCGGTCGACGTCGGCGGCGGCGTCGGTGAGCTCGACGATGCCGGTGTCCTGGTCGTACTCGACAAGGCCGGCGTCCTCGAGTTTGGGGACGTGGGTCTGATACAGTGAGACGTAGACGCGCTTTCGCTGCTGCTTGGTCAGCTCCTCGACTGTCGTGTCGTTCTCCCAGGCAGCGACCCGTTCGGCCAGGTCCGTCATCTCGATCGTCTCCTCGCTGGTCCGGAGCAGATAGAGGACGTACCGCCGTCTCGCGCTGCTCAGGATGTCGAAGACGACGTCCTGGGTCAGCGACCCGTCTTCCGTTGACATCCCCCATCAGCTCCCACACTGAGTTGTGCGTGTGGTGATACGACGGGTGGATACCCCGCTGTCGTGATTCGGCACACCTGGTCTGTCCAATGGGTTTCACTTTGTTACGAACCAGTTACTGCGAGGGCCAGAGACTCACACCGCTTCTCGCGGATCGACGCAGCTAACGGGCTGAAAGTCGGAATATACCGGGTTTCAGTCGACGGACTGTGACTGGTAATACACAGCTACCCACCAAAAGAAACGAATAACAAAGCCGGGATCGGGCCGTATCACCGGACGAGCTATGAGAAATCGATGGGTACCAGCGCTGACCACAGTCGTCCGACAGGACGGGCGAGGTGGTGTGTGATGACCGACCGCGTGCGGACGGGCGTCGTCGGTGTCGGGAGTATGGGTCGTCACCACGCTCGGGTCTACAGCGAACTCCCGGGCGTCGAACTGGTCGGTGTCGCGGACCTCGACCGCGAGCGCGCCGCCGAGGTAGCCGCGGCGTTCGACACGCGCGTCCGCGACCAGGACGAACTGCTCTCGGTGGCCGACGCGGTCTCGATCGTGGTTCCGACCCGCCACCACGAGGCGGTCGCGCGGTCGGCCATCGACGCCGGCACCCACCTCCTCGTCGAGAAACCGTTCGTCGATGACACCGAGGCGGGCCGCGAGATAATCGGGGCCGCGCGAGCGAGCGACCTCGTCCTCCAGGTCGGTCACGTCGAGCGGTTCAACCCCGCCGTCCAGTCCCTCGAAGACGTCGTCGCCGAGGTGGACCCGATCGCCTTCGCCGCGCGGCGCCAGGGGCCACCCGTCGACCGCGACACGAGCGACAGCGTCGTCTTCGACCTGATGATCCACGACATCGACATCGTCTGCTCGCTGGCCGACGCGCCGGTGTCGAGCGTGACGGCCGCCGGCATCCGCGACGGCGGGCACGTCCTCGCGCAACTCACCTTCGACGACGGCACCGCGGCGGCGCTGACCGCCAGCCGGGTCACCCAGCGGCGGATCCGTGACCTGTCGGTGACCGCCGAGGACTGCCACGTCGAGGTCGACTACGTCGACCAGTCGGTCCGGATCCACCGCCACTCGCTGCCCGAGTACGTCGCGACCGACGGCGACGTCCGCTATCGCCACGAGAGCGTCATCGAGCGGCCGACCGTCGAGACCGGCGAACCGCTGAAAAACGAACTCTCCTCGTTCGCCGACGCCGTCCGGACCGGCGAACAACCACAGACGACAGGCGCCGACGGGCTCAGGGCCGTCGAACTCGCGACGGAGGTCGAGCGTGCGCTGGAGCGCAGCGCCGACCCGGAGACGCCGGCGGTGGTCTACCCGTGAGCGAACAGCGGTCGCGTCCACCGGCGCTCTACGGCGGCGAGCGCTCTCCGGCCGACCGGCGACGCGCCTTTACCGCCGGCGAGGTTCCCGTCGCCGTCTACGGCCTCGGGAAGATGGGCCTCCCGCTCGCCGCGGTGTACGCCGACGTCTCGGGTGCGGTCACCGGCGTCGACGTCGACCCGGACGTGATCGCGGCCGTCGCGGCCGGCGACTGCCCCGTCGACGGCGAGCCCGGCCTCCCCGCGGCCGTCTCGGACCAGGTCGCCGAGGGCGCGCTCGACGCGACCACCGACGGAACCCGCGCGGCGGCCGACGCGCGTGTCCACGTCGTCATCGTCCCCACCGTCGTCGACGACGGCGAGGTGGACCTCTCGACGCTCGAAGCCGCCGTCCGGACTATCGGCGCCGGACTCGACCCGGGCGACCTCGTCGTCGTCGAGTCCACTGTCCCGCCACGGACCTGCCGGGACCGGGTCGCCCCCTGGCTCGAGGCCGAAAGCGGACTCGCCGTCGGCGAGTTCGGCCTCGCGTTCTGTCCCGAGCGCACGATGAGCGGGCGGGCGCTCGAGGACATCACCGGGGCGTACCCGAAAGTCGTCGGCGGCGTCGACGCCGAGAGTCGGGACGCCGCCGAACTGATCTACGGGGAGATCACCGACAACGAGGTGATCCCGGTAGCCGACGCGACGACCGCGGAGTGCGTGAAAGTGTTCGAGGGGGTGTATCGCGACGTCAACATCGCGCTGGCCAACGAACTCGCGCGGCTGGCCGACGAGCTCGCGGTCGACGTCACCGACGCCATCGAGGTGGCCAACACTCAGCCGTTCTGTGACATCCACGACCCCGGGCCCGGCGTCGGCGGCCACTGCATCCCCTACTACCCCTACTTCCTCATCTCGGAGTTCGACGGGCCGACGCCGCTCATGCGGACCGCCCGCCGAGTCAACGACGCGATGCCGCGGTTTACCGTCGAGAAGACTGCGGCCGAACTCGCGGACGCCGGCCGCAAGCTCGCCGGCAGCACCGTCGTCGTGCTGGGACTGACCTACCGGCCGGGCGTCGACGAGACGCGCGCCTCACCGGGAATCGACGTCGCCGAGCAACTCCGGGACCGGGACGCGGACGTCTACGCCGTGGACCCGGTCTGTACGACGCCGCCGCCCGACGGTGTGGGCCGACTCGAACTGGCCGAGGTGGCCGACGTCGACCCCGACGCGGTCGTGCTGGTCACGGCTCACGAGGCCTTCGAGTCGCTGGAGTGGGACGCGCTCGGTGACGCGGTGGTCGTCGACGGCCGGCGCGCGCTGTCCGTCGACGACAGCGTGCGCTCCGTCTACGCTATCGGTGACGGGTCGGGGACGAACAGATAGAACGGCCTTCGGGCGTCTTCTCAGTATTCGGAGCGGTCGCGCACGAGTATCTCGCCCGACGCGTGGACCGTAATCTCGTGGCCGGCGAGTTCGAAAATCACGCGACCGGGTCCCTCGTTGTCTGTGAACAGGCTGTCGAGCGCGTCCGGGTCGACGACGTCGTACAGCGGCTGTCGAATGTCGACCGGCGAGACACCGTTCGCTTCCGCCAGCGCCTCGACCACGCTGACGCTGATCGAACCGTGCCCGTCGTGGGCCGTCCGATGAACCACGACGTCTCGACGTCCGAACCTATCGCCTTCTCTACTGTTCGTGTTCCCCTCACTCATTTCGATTCACCGTCTCCCACCTTCGTCGGATCGATGTCTCCCATCTCGATAGGCAGTGCAAATTCCAGCCATAAAATATTCTTCGGTTCGTCGTTATAGAACCGCGCGCCGCCGGTCTCGCCTTCCGAGGAATTACCATAAACTAAATTATGTTTGTTGTTGTGATTATCCGAGATAAATGTGACTACCGATCCTCCAGTTTATAAACCGGTGTCCACCTCTCAGAGAGAGATATTCACTCGCGACTGAAAAAGTAATTAATGAATATTTCGGAAACCGATATTTACACTTCCTTCAGTGACTGTTCAATCAGGAAATATTAAGTGGTGCCGACTTCTGTACCCAGGTGGCGCAATACACTCTGTGGAGGGGTCTCCAGCGCCGGGGTACGGACCGATGACGAGATATCAATCACACCTACCGACCGAGAATCAGGCGATAAGTACCGATTTCTGGCGGTCGCGACCGCCGATTCGAGCCAGCGATGAGTAGTAGCTCGCGCGCGCGATGGGGGGAGTCGCCGTCCGGACAGACGACCCGGCGGTTCGCCGAGTGGGGTGACCGCTGATGTCGTCGAAGCCACACCAGTCGGTGACGCCCGACGGACTCGCCGGGAACCGATCGGACGCGAGCGACGATTCACAGTCGGAAGACGGCGCCGAGGAGTCGGACCAGGCGGTTGCTGAGCTGTCGCTCGACCACATCTTCGAAATCCTGAAAAACGAACGCCGGCGGACCGTCCTGCACTACCTCGCCGACAACGAGGGGGCGGTTTCGCTCGGAGAGCTCGCCGAACACGTCGCCGCGGTCGAGAACGATACCACGGTCGCTCGTGTCACGTCGAAAGAGCGCAAGTGCGTCTACGTCGGCCTCTATCAGTGTCATCTGCCGAAGATGGACGATATGGACATCGTCTCGTTCAACCAGAACCGGGGAAAGATCGAGGTCGGCCCCAACGCCGACGCGTTGTACGCCTACCTCGAGAACTCGGACTCGCGTGACCGCCAGTGGCCGCTGTACTACGGGGCGGTCGCCGCGCTGGGGGGCGCGTTACTGCTACTGAGTCACGTCGGAGCGAGCACCGTCGGATTGACCCCCACCGCCGTCGCCGTGGTCTCGTTGCTCGGCGTCTCGACCTGTGCCGCCCTCGAACTGGGCACGCGGGACGAGGACGACTGAGACGCGCGCTCCCGATATTTTTTCGACGCCGCGCCAACCGCGAGTAGTCGGTATGGGCTGACTGCGTTCTGGAGCGGCGAGGCACTGGCTGCTCGTCACATTGAGACGGGGACGAAAACGACTGGAGACGGGGACGAGAACGCGGCTCGGCAGACAGCCGTCCCGACCGACGAGTCGACCGCTCAGCGGACGATCGTGAGGTCGACGAACGCGGGTTCCTGCGCGGTGATCCAGGTGGCCATGCGCTCGTGGTCGTCGCTCTCTTCGGGGTAGATCGTACACTGGTTCGGAGCGTCCTCGTATCGCTCGACGACCGCGCGCAGGGATCGAGTCCCGGGCCTGTGGTCCGGTCGTCTGGTACTGTCCGTCGACATAGACGTGCCCACACCCCTTGCCGACATTGTAATAGGTCGTTTACCCCGGCCCAGTGGCCGATTGACGCCCGGGCGACACCCGTCTCAGGCCCGGTAGCAGTACGCTTCCCGCCCGCGGACGAACGCGCGGGTCACCGTCGGCGTCGGCTCGGGGTCGACGACGGCGACGTCGGCGCGCGCGCCGGGTTCCAGGCATCCGCGGTCGTCGAGGCCAGCGACCGCCGCCGGGTGGCTCGTCACTCGAGCGACTCGCTCCGGGAGCGGGTCGCCGGTGTCGACGAAGACGGATTCGAGCAGGGACTGCGGGCGGTAGTCGGAACAGAGCGCGTCGACGAGTCCGTCCGCGATCGCCTCGCGGGCGTCGAGGTTGTCCCAGAGACTCCCGCCGCGGACGACGTTCGGTGCGCCCATCGCCGTCGCCACGCCGAGTTCGTGGGCGCGCCGGGCGGCCTCGACGGTAAGGGGGTACTCGGCGAGGGCGACCCCGTCGGAGACGGCCCGTTCGACGGCCACGGCGTCCGCGTCGTCGTGGGACGCCAGGACGACGTCCGCGTCCGCCAGCCCGTTCGCGAGCTCGCTCGCACGCTCGCGCCTCCGTTCCGCCGGGACCGCTGCGCGCTCGCGACCGAGCCGTTCGACCGCGTCGGCGGCCGCGCCGCGCCCGTCGGCGTATCGCCGCTCGAAGGCACCCTCGTCGTCGAACTGGCCGCTCTCTGGGACGTGGGCCATCAGCGAGACGATATCGACGACGTCCCGGTCGGCGATGTCTCTGACTCCGGCGACCGACGCTGGGTCGGTCACCTCACAGCGGGCGTGAAAGCGGTGGTCCGCGGCGAGGCCGTCCTCGCGCTCGATGGCGTCGAGCAGGTCTGTCGCGACGTCTATCGAGCGGTTCTTCTCGGGGGCGTCTTCGAAGGCCACGGCGTCGAACTTCGTGGTGACGCCGGCACCGATCGTGTGTCTGTCGGCGACCCGGAGCGCGGACCGAACGGGGATCCGTTCGCCCGAGCGAGGACTGAGAAACCGCTCGACGTCGTCGCCGTGGAGGTCGACCAGTCCGGGGATCACGTATTGACCCTCGGCGTCGATCCGACGGTCGAGGTCCGACGCGTCTCCCGGCGTGGCCCGGACTGCCGCCACGCGCTCGCCGGCCAGCACGAGTTCGCCCCCCTGTAGCACCCGGTCCGGTGTGACGATGGTTCCACCGACGATTCCCGTTCGAGTCGTGTCCATATCCCGTGTCCTCGTCGGATGCGAGGTTTGTTATCCGTCGATTAAAAGCCCGGTCGTGAGGTGGCGACGCCCGACCCGGCGACGCCGTCTGACCGGCGTCCCCCTCGCTGAGAACAGTGGTCGGGAACCGGTGTATCGAACCCGCGGCCGGAACCCGGGACACCGACAGGGGGCAGCCCGGGACAGCGACAGGGGCGGTGGGCAGGCACGCGACACCGGGTTTCGACCGTGCCACTGGCCGGACAGGCTCGCTGGAGACCCCAGTCCGTCACGCGCCGGCCGATCGGCCGACCACGAGCAGGTACTCCCGCCCGTGGTCGGCCACCGCGCTTCCGTTCGGCAACGGTGTGGACCGCGCTGCCGTTCGGCGGCGGTGCGGACCGTCTTCCCTTCCCCCGCCTGACGCCTCGGGCTGAACTGGCATTGTTAGCCACCGTATACGGCGACGAGCGGAGTCCGGGCCCGGTGTCAGGCGCTCTCTTCGCCGGCCGAAGGGGAGTACTACGGCGTCTCGCGCCGACGAGACGCGGGGCGGCGCCCGTGAGGGGGGTCTCGGGGACGTCTCGAGCGATAGTCGGTCATTACCGCACGGACTCGGCGTGAACGGTAGCGGCGGTTTATGAGGCTTTCACGGGAGATATCGGATGCCGTCGACCCACTGACCGGCCCACTAGATGCGCCCGAACCCCTGTGCATGCGGGCGGCGACTCGCCGCCCGACCGTGCCGGTCGCCCGATGCGTGGCACTCCAGCCCGGCCACGCGGGCTGACGGCTGTGCCTGCCGCGGTATTCCGGAGTTTCCGGGCGCCGCCCGCCGCCCACCGGACGGCGTCCGGGTCCCGATCCACCGCTTTCCGTTCTCGCCGTGCCGACGCCGCTCCGGACTCAATGGTCGAGCTGTCACTCCCCACCGACAGTCGTATCACCGCGCCGTCCGTTCGCAGGCCCATGGGTTCGGACGGGGGCGCCGCGGCCGACTCGGGCAAGGTGGCGCGGCTGATCGACCGCTACGGCCTCGACGGAACGGGCGACGACCTGGTCGCCCGCTGGACCGGCGACGGCGCCGAGCGGTCGAGTCTCAGGGAACTGGCGGACTGGTTCAACCGGGAACTGCTTCGCGTCTCGATGGTCCGGGCCGGGATGAACCCGATGGACCGCACCGTCGAGCACCACCACGACGCGCTCACCGACACCGAGGGCAGCGAGGGTCACCGGACCGAAGTCCGCAACGAACTCGCCCGCGCCGGCGTCGACGTCGACGCGTTGCTCGCCGACTTCGTCTCCCACCAGTCGGTCCATACCTACCTCACGCGGGTCCGGGGAGCGCGCTCGCCGACCGAGAACACCGCCCCGGTCGCCAACGACGTCCAGTCGATCCGGCGCCTGCTCGGCCGGACGACCACTGTCGCCGACGACGCCCTCGAACGCCACCGCACCGCCGACCGCATCGCCCTCGGCGAGTTCGACGTCCTCGTCGACCTGCGCGTCATCTGTCGCGACTGCGGCACCGACAGCGACGTCGTCTCCCTCCTCGAGGAGGGCGGCTGCGACTGCGAGAGCGACGACTGACAGATTTCTGCCTTTTCACCACTCGTATATAAAAAATGTTACTTTAGACCGGATCTACCGCCACGTCGACAGTCGAATGCGGCGTGAGAGTGCTACGACTGTACCGAATCCGATGACTGACTGTCCTCCCCCCACTCTCGATCTCGGTTTGATACCACCTGGGAATGCGATATTCTTCCGTTTCACTGCCTCTCAGCCGTCGACAGAGCTACGAGCTGTCGAGCGGAGTGTGTCAGAACAAGACTTATAACTGCAAAGATATAATTTCGCGTTACGGTGCGCCGACGAGGACGAACGTGCTCTCGGTGTCGCCGTTGGTGATCTGGCGTTCGCTCTCGGGCGGGAGGCGGATAGCCTCGCCCGCTTCGAGGGGGACGTCTTCGCCCTCGACGGTGACGGTCGCGGCGCCCTCGACCAGGACGTACACTTCTTCCTGACCGTCCGCTGCGTGGTCGTGGGGTTTCCCCTCCCAGCCCGGCTCGACGTCGAGGACGGAGACGCCGAAGTTCTCGCAGTCGAGCGGCTCACGCAGGAAGCGCAGGCCGCCGCCGACCGGTTCTACGTCGTCGGTGTCGACTCTCGTGTACGACATCACGCTCGCGTTCGGCCGCGAGGGGGAAGTTCGCTTCGGCCCGGTAGCTACGCTCGGCTACGCGTCGGGGATCGACTTCGTTCGGTTACGCGTCGGGAATCGTCACGTCGTGGGTGAGCGTGCCGACGCCTTCGATCTCCACTTCGACGGTGTCGCCGTCCGAGAGCGGGCCGACGCCGGCCGGTGTCCCAGTCGAGACGATGTCTCCCGCCTCCAGCGTGAGGTAGGTCGTTATCTCCTCGATTAGTTCCGGGACGGAGAAGATGAACTCCTCGCGCGTCGAGGACTGCTTCGTCTCGCCGTTCACGCGGAGTTCGATGCTCGCGTCCTCCGGGACGTCCTCGGGGGGTGCGATGGCCGGGCCGATCGGGGCGGCGCCGTCGAAGGCCTTGCCGCGGATCCAGTTCTGTTCGACGTCCTGGTCGTCGCGGTTCGAGATGTCGTCGAGGCAGGTGAACCCGCGGACGACGTCCCAGACGTCGTCGGCGTCGACGTCCTTGCACTGGTGGTCGATGACGACGCCGAACTCCGCCTCCCAGTCGATCCGGTCTTTGCCGGCGGGGAGGGTGACCTCGGAGTTGGGTGTGGCGACGGCGTTGGGGCCCTTGAGAAAGAGCAGGGGACGGTCGGGGATCTCGGCGTTCGACTCGGCGGCGTGGTCGGCGTAGTTGAGGCCGACACAGACGATCTTCGAGGGGTCGCAGGGCGCGAGCAGGTCGACCTCGTCGTGGTCGTAGGTCACGTCGCCGAAACTGACCGTTTCGTCGTCGTAGGCCCCGGTCCGGACGGCGCCGGCGGGGTCGCGGAATCGTGCGTGTCGCATACGTCAGCGGATGACGAGGCCGCCGGCAAAACCGTTCCGTTCGCCCGCGGGACCGCCCCGGTCGTTCATCTGGGGCCGGCATCGGTCACGGGGCGTATACGTTCGGGCTCCTTCTCACGAACTGAGAGCACCGAACGGGGTTGATAGGTGAACTGGGCCTTTGCGCGGATATGGAGCCGCAACCGCCACCGGGAATACAGGTTCGACTGGCCGTCGACGCCGCCGAGGCGTGTCCGGTCGCCGCGGCGACGGCAGGTGAGGCGACCGGCGGCGCGGCGAGCGCCCGGTCGGTCTCGTGGAGCAGGGCCGGCGACGGCAACCGCGTCGTCGAAGAGTTCGACCTCGTCGGCGGTCGGGGTTCAGACGAGCCACCGGCCGGGACGGCCGCGGCAGACTCCCCCGCTGACGCGCCCCCGGAGGGCCTCCCGGCCGACGCGTCGGTCGTGTTCGAGACCGACGACACACGGCGCGTCCGCTTCGAACGGAACGGGACCGACTGTGCCTGCGATGCGGTCGAACGCCACGGAGCGCCGGTCATCGACGTCAACGCGACCGGAGGGACGCTCCATCTCACCTTCCACGCGGCGGACGTGGAGACGGTTCGCGAGGTGGTTACCGACCTCCGCGAGGGGTTCGGCTCGGTGCGCATCGACCGACTGGCTCGCACCGACGAGGAGCCGGCCGACCGCGTCGCCGTCGACAGGGGGCAACTGACCGACCGCCAGCGGGAGGTCCTCGAGACGGCCATGGAGATGGGCTACTTCCAGCGGCCGCGCGAGGCCAACGCCACGGAAGTCGCCACGGCGCTGGACATCTCCCCCTTGACGTTCGCCGAACACCTCGCGTCGGCCCAGTCGAAGGTGCTCGGGTCGCTGCTGGAAGGATCGGCGTGACCGCGCGACGGTCTTCCCCGAACATATTCCTCTTGCCGAACATATTTGGAAAAGAGACTGTGGATAATTTTTATCACTCCGGGAGGTTCAGTCGAGACACATCTCCCCCTCGACACAGTAGTTACGGACTGGAAGGTCGTCGAGGCGCTCGCCAAACTCGGCGGCGAGCGCGCCGAGCGCGCGACCCTGGAGATCGCCGAGGACGACGTGGGCCCGCGCCGAGGCCATCGTCGCGCTCGACCGACTCGACCGCGAGGCACACACCGAGCGCATCAAGGCCGCGCTCGACGACGACCACCACGCGCCGCGGCGCAACGCGCTCGTCTCGATATTCAAACACCGCGGCGAGGACGCGCTCGAACCGCTGCTCGACGCCACCGACGACGAGAGCGAGCGGGACGCGCTCGTGGTCGACCTGCCGTCCGGGACGGGCGACGTGGTGCTCACGACCTTACAGGTGGTCGGCCTCGACGGCGTCGTCTTTGTCACCACGCCCTTCCACGCGGCGGTCACCGACACCGCCCGCTCGCTGGAGTTGTTCCGCGAGAACGAGGTGCCCGTCTCCGGCGTCGTCGTCAACATGGCCGGATTCACGTGTCCGTCCTGCGGCGACGAACACGACCTCTTCGAACACGGTGACCCGCTGGAGGGCATCGACGCACCCGTCCTCGCCGACCTCGACTTCGACCCCACGGTCCAGGGCACCCCCCGGCCCGGTGCGGTCCCGGACCCACTGCGAACGCTGGGGGAGGACGTTCACGAGCGCGTCACAGACATCTGGGCGGCGGACGTGCCCGAGGAGGCCGTCGACCTGCGCGGCGTCGACGCGGAGGCGCGCCACAAGCGCGTTCGCGCGGGGTTCGAGGCGCGCTCGAGCGGCGAGTCCTTCGCCCTGGTCAGCGACCGCGACCCGACGCCGGTTCGCTCCTTTCTCGCCTCCCTCTCCGACGACATCGACGACCCGGACGACCTGGAGCCGTTCGCCGTCGAGCGACTGAATCCCGAGATATGGGTGCTCGAGACCGAGCGGCCGTAAGTGCCAGCGGGGCGCCCGTGAGCGACAGCGGGGCGCCCGTGAGCGACAGCGGGGCGATTCCGGACCGCGCGGGAGCGGTCACTCCTCGTAGGGCTGGACGACCACGAAGCCCCCGGATCCGGTGAACTCCATCTGGATGGCCTCGCCGGAGGTCTGGCCGACTTCGAGTTTCTTGTTGGTCGCGATGGCGGGGTCGAGGCCGGCGCTCCAGGCGACGGTGGCGTCGGGGTCCGTGTTCACCGGCGGCGTCAGCACGAGCGGGTCGCCGTGGGTCGTCAGCGCGACCAGTCCGGGACCGGTGAGGTAGACGTTCGTCAGGCCGCCGGAGACGGCCTCGGAGACGCTCCCGACGGTGTTTATCTCGTAGTCGATGTCCGACTCGAACGAGAGGATGTCGTCGCCGCTGACGGAGATCGATTCCCCGTCGTCGAGTTCGAGTACCTGTACCTTCTTGCCCTGGTCGGCGACGTAGAGGTGGCCGTTCCCCTCGGCTTCCATCACCGGGGTTCCCTCGCTGGCGACCGCTTCCTTGATGAATCCGGTGACCCCGCCCTCGGCGGAGGACTTCCCGGTGAAGGTAAAGTCGCCCGTGTAGCCGATCATCGACCCGGCCTTGACTATCACCGAGCCGTCGACGGTCACGTCGAGCGTGTAGCTGTTCTCCGTCTGGAACCGTTCGTCGGAGTCGGTGGGTGCGTGCTCCGACGCGAATCTGTCTACGTCCATGCGTTCACTCGGCGTGACGTGCCGACGGCCGATATAACTCGTCGCAGCGTTTCAGTGACAGCAACACCGCCGCGCCGAACTGGCCGCCTTCCCGTCGCTTTTACCGACCCGCCGCGAACGGACGCCAATGGGTTCGCAGGGATTCACCGAGGTGACGCGGCTCGCCGCCGCCCGCGAGGCACTCCTCGCGGCCGTCGACCCGCCCGACGCGACCGAGTCGGTCGCCGTCGCGGACGCCGCCGGACGGACGCTCGCCGAGGGCGTCGCCGCGACGCGTGACGTGCCGGGGTTCGACCGCGCGGCGATGGACGGCTACGCCCTCCGAGCAGCGGACACTCACGGCGCGAGCGAGCGCTCGCCGGTCAGGCTCGACCTCGCGGGGGGCGCCGCGGGGCAGGACGAGGAAGTGACGGTCGGCCCGCGACAGGCGGGGTACGTCCACACGGGGAGTCCGCTTCCCGACGGTGCGGACGCCGTCGTCAAAGTCGAGCGGACCGAGAAACGGGGCGACGCCGTCGAGGTTTCGCTGTCGGTCCCGCCGGGCAACGACGTCGCACCCGCCGGCGAGGACGTCGAGAAGGGCGCCCACCTCTTCGACGCCGGCCGTCGCCTGCGCGTCTCCGACCTGGGGCTGCTCAAGGCCGCCGGCCACCGGACTATCGGGGTCGCGCCCCGGCCGACCGTGAGCGTGATCCCGACCGGCGAGGAACTCGTGGAGTTCGACCCCGGCTACGGCGAGACGACCGAGACCAACGGCCTCACCGTCTCGCGACTGGCCGAGCGCTGGGGCGGCGAAGCGACCTATCGCGACATCGTCGGTGACGACGCCGACGCGCTCGCCGACGCCATCGCGGGCGACACCGACCACGATATCGTCGTGACGACCGGCGGGTCCTCGGTGGGTGAACGGGACCTGCTCCCCGACGTCGTCGGCGACCTCGGCGAGGTGCTCGTCCACGGCGTCGCGCTCAAACCCGGCCATCCCGTCGGCTTCGGCGTCGTCGACGGCACGCCAGTGCTGACGCTGCCCGGCTATCCCGTCTCCTGTCTCGTGACTGCGTTCCAGTTGTTGCGCCCGGCCATCGCCGACGCGGGCGGCTTCGAACTCGAAGAGTTTCCGGCGTTTGAGGCGACGCTCGACGCCAAGATCGCCGGCGAGGTCGGCACGCGCTCGTTCGTTCGCGTCCGTCGGACGGACGACGTTGAGGACGGAGAGGCGGATTCGCTCCCGACCGCCGAACCGGTCCGCGGGGGTGCGGGCGTCCTGTCCTCCGTCGCCGCGGCCGACGGCTGGGTGGTCGTCCCGGAGAACCTGGAGGGCGTCGCCGCCGGCGAACCCGTGACTGTCCAGCGGTGGGAAGCGTTTCACTGAATCCGTCGCTCGAATTACTGCTGGCGGTCTCGCTCCCTCCAACACGCGACACTCCAGCGCTCTCGTATCGGATTACGTCGATAGAGGTGTCGCTCAGCGGGGGCGCCGATCGGAGAAGGGCCTGTCCTCCCCGCTCAAACTGTCTCGGGATGACCGGGAAGACCGGGCCAGGCCCACGTTATCGATCTCCCCGCACAACCAAAAAGTGTTGGTTTGTCACGAAAGAAATCTACTACATCGCTGATTGTTTTTACTCGGTCGGTAGAAAATACTGAACGTCCACTCTCATTCGGGCCGCTCGTGCGACCAGAACGTCTCCTCGACGGTGACTTCCTTTTTGAACAGCGGCACCTCGTCCTTGAGTCGGTCGATGCCGTCCTCGACAGTCTCGAAGGCCTCCGCGCGGTGGCCCGCCAGGACGACCACGAAGACGATGTCCTCGCCGGCCGTGACGACGCCGGTGCGGTGGTGCAGGCGCACTTCCTGGACGCCCTCGCGCGCTTCGAGTTCCTCGCGGATGGTCGCCATCCGCTCCTCGGCGACGCCGTCGTACTTCTCGAACTCGAGGCTCTCGGTCGGGTCGTCGTCGGGGTCTTCCTGGACCCGGACCCGCCCGGTAAACGTCGCGATGGCCCCCGCGTAGCGCGCCCGGTCGGACTGTTTGACCTCGGCGACGAGCGACCCGAGCGTCTCGAAGGGGTCGCGTTTGTGGAGCGTCTCGACGAGCGCGTCGACGTCGACGGCGTCGGCTTCGGGGGCCTCGAGGACCGTCTCGCCGGCCGTCTCGCGGTCGCCGAGGACGACCGTCGGGATGTCGGCGCTGCTGTAGCCCTCGACGAGCGCGTAGTCGTAGTCGGCCGCGAGGTCGGCGAGCGTCTCGTCGAGGGTGCGCTCGGCGCCAGTGGCGAACCAGCCCTCGTCGTCGGTGATCCCGTAGGTGACCGCCGCGCCCGCGGCGCGGTGGCGGGCGGTGTCTTCCCCCTCGGTGTCCACGTCGGGGTTCGTCCGGAGGTGTTTGACCGTCGCGACGCGCCCCCGCCGGGCGAGCCGTTCGGCGAGGCGCTCGACGAGCGTCGTCTTCCCCGTGTCCGAGTGGCCGGCGATCCCGAGAACCCTCATACTACCGCGTGGGCGCTCCTGGCCCATAGGGGTAGCGACATATGCAATCGTCGCGTACGGCCGAGCGATGCCCGACTCGCCTTCGACGGACGACTCGCGCTCGACGGGCGAATCGCCCGCGGTCCGCGGCGTCGTCCTCGCCGGCGGCGCGAGCACGCGCTTCGGCGAGGGGGACAAGGCCCTCGCGACGCTCGACGGCAGGCCGCTCGTCGCGCACGTCGTCGAGAGCGTCGCCGCTGCGACCGACGGCCCGCCCCTCCTGTCCGTCGCCGACGAGTCCGATGGCGCCCGACTGCGCGACGCGCTCGAGGGGACGTCCGTCGAGACAGTCGTCGACGTGCCCGCCCTCTCGGGGCCGCTGGCGGGTATCTACGCGGCCGCGGAGACAGTCGAGGCGGACTGGCTGTTCGTCTGCGCCTGCGACATGCCGCTCGTTTCGGCCGCGGGGATCGCCGCGGTCCGCGACGCGGCAGCGCGCTCTGCCGCGGTCGCGACCGACGACGGCGCCGCCCCGGACGCTCTGGTCCCGGTCGTCGAGGAGTACGACCAGCCGCTACACGCCCTCTACCGACGGCGCGCGCTCGACCGCGCTCGCCCCGCCCTCGCCGCTGGCGACGCGATCATGGCCCTGCTCGACGAACTGCGCGTCGAGCGCGTCACCGCGGCGGACCTCGACCTGTCCGACGCGACAGCGACGCTCGCCGCCGCGACGACGAACGTGAACACGCGCGAGGACCTCGACGCGGTGCGCGAGCACCAGTGCGAGTGACAGCATCGCGTCGCAGCGCCCTCACGCCTCGTCGAGCCGATGGCCGCAAGCGCACTCGCCGATGCAGTAGCTGGTCTCGGCCGGCGAGACGTCGACGCCCATCGCCGCCAGCGACGACATCGCCGAGCGCTCGCCGTCGAGGGCCGGCCGGACCCGCGCCGCCGTCGCGCCGTAGGGCCGCGCTCCCACGTCGATCCGCGCCGTCACCTCGCCGGTACCGTGGTCGATCACAGCCACCTCGTCGCTACTTCTGACGGGGACGTAGAGTTTCGCGTGGGCCGGGTCCCACGTCCCCGCGTAGGCCGACCCGCCGAGGTCGATCCGCCTGGTGACTCGCTCGCCGGGGATGTCGACGACGGTCACGTCGTTCGACCCCGGCGTGAAGACGTAGCCGGTGTCGGAGTCCGGGCCGACCTCGCTGGTCAGGGGACGCCGGCCGAGGTCGTCCTCGCTGGTGAGCCGAGTCAGTTCCACGGGCGCGGCGGGGTCGCTCGTGTCCCAGACGCTCTCGGTGCCCGCCGCGCCCTCGTTGTGTTCGACGAGCAGCCGGTCGCCGTCCGGCGCGACCGTTCCCATCCACGGCGCCGCCGCGCCGTCGGCGTCGGCCGCCACCGGGTCGACCGCGATCTGTGTCTCGATCTCGAACGCCTCGACGTCGATGACGGTGAGCGTGTCGCCGTAGAGGTCGGGGACGTAGGCGTACTCCCCGTCGGGATGGATCGTCACGTCGCAGGGGCCGGGCCCGTCGTTGTCGCCGCGACCGCCCTCGCCCGTCCGGTCGATCTCCCCTGTGATCTCGCCGAACGACTCCGAGTCGGGGTCGGCGTCGATGCGGAACTGCGTGTGGCTCCCGTCGCGGGCGCTGACGACCAGATGCGCGCCGTCGGGGGTCACCTCCTGCCAGTTCGCGCCCGACCCCGTCTCCTGGCTCGCGACCTGTCGCAGGCCGCCGGCGGTCAGCGCCCGGACCCCGCGGCCGACGTTGCACCAGAGCGGATCCCCCGGATCCCTCGCCAGTCCCGGCGTGTACTGGTTGGACGGAAAGGACGACGTCAGGTCGAGGTGGCGCGTCCCGACCAGCGAGTCTGTCGCGGGGTCGATCACGCTCACTGTCCCGTCACCGGTGTTGAACACGAAGACGGCGTCGACCGCGACGCTATCGGCGGTCGCCGTCGCGGTCGGCGTGGCAGTCCCGCCGCCGTCACCTGATCCGTCGCCCCCGCTCCCGCCGGAACAGCCCGCGGTCAGCGCCGCGCCGGCCGTCGCCGACCCCGCCAGCAGTCGGCGCCGGGACACCGCGCGGCCGCCCCGCCTGCCGCCGCGATTCGGGTACAGCGGGTCGTCGCGGCCCACATTCCCGTCTCCCGCGTCACTCTCGTCGCCGTCGGTCATGGGTTCCCTATCGGCCGTGCGAGAAAATAGCTGGCGGCGGTCGTCCGCGACCCCCGCCAGACCGCTGTCGGTACCTGCCGCGCCGTCTGCGCCGTCAATCCGAGACCGATATCCCGCCGAAGGCGACGAAGCCGGTGACGACCAGGTCCACCTCGTCGTTGACGTTCTCGGTGCGGGCGCGTTCGTCGGTCGCGGCGCCGAGGATCGGCAGGACTTCCATGCGGACGTTCCACTCCCGCGGGACGACGACGTCGACGCCGCCGAACAGCGCGACCGCGTTGACCCGCGCCGGGCGGTTGGCGATCTCGGCGTCCCGCAGGTCGAGTTCGGCCCCGCCGAAGGCCGCGGTCAGGTCCGCCCCGGTGAACGACTTCGAAGTGTTGCGCCGCTCGAGACCGCCGAAGGCGGCGAACGCGGAGGTGTGGGAGTCTTCCGTGGCGGTCACGCGCGAGCGGTACTGCCCGAGGATGACCGACGCGCCGAAGGCGATGAGCAGGACCGGCCAGAACGCGCCCACCTCGTCGACGGTCGCGTAGTCGAGCGCGACCAGTTGCCACGCCGCCGCGACGCCGACCAGGACGACCGGGCCGACGAGGTTGCGAAAGCGGCTCTGGACGAGCGCCCACACGCCGACAAGGACGAACAGCGACGGGACGTAGACGACCAGTTCGGCCGTCTCGAGCACGCCGGTCGTGTCGAGCAGGAGCAAGACACCGATCAGGACGACGATGGCGCCGAACAGCTGTTGACTGGTCGGGAGCCGTCGACCGCGCGAGGTTGTCGTAGCCATACTGATACGTACGCCCGGGCCCACGATAAAGCAGTACTGTCGTTTTCCAGGAGTGAGAAATCGTGCCCGATCCAGCCGTCTGGGATAATCTCGGCCTACGTCGCGTATCCCGTTGCTATCACACATCACTATACGTATAAGTCATCACCGCGCGTCTGTTCGGGTATGGCTCGCAAGATTACGATGTTCGAACTGCACTTCGACGGCGCACACATCGGCCCGACCTTCGGCGACTCGACGGAGGAACCGGACGCGGTCGTGGACGAAGTGACTACAGCGGTCGAGTCGGCCGACGCGGCCGAAGCGGACGTGACCGACGTCACCGAGTCGGTCGACGCTGAATCCGGCGGGTCCGAATGGGCACGACGGGTCGTCGGTCTTGCGGTCGTTGTCGGAGCCGTCGCGGCCGGCCGGGCCGCGGTGCGACGGGTCCGGTCCACTGACGACGTAGAGGAGGAAATCGTCGTCGAGGCCGACGACGAGGAACTGACCGACGAACCGACGACGCCCTGACCATCGGAGGACGTCTCGCTCCCTCGGGGCCGCCCTGACGCCTCGCCGAACGAGGGTCGAACTTTATCTGTCGGTGTGTCGAATTCTCGGTTATGAGTCCCTCCAGGACGGACGGAAGCGGTGGCGCACCGGCGGTGGACCTCGCCATCGAGGCGGTGGATCTGACGAAACGCTACGGCGACGTGGTCGCCGTCTCGGAACTGGACCTGGCGATCGAACCCGGCACCGTGTACGGCTTTCTCGGCCCGAACGGCTCCGGCAAGACGACGACGATGCGGATGCTGACGACGCTGACCCGCCCCACGAGCGGCGAGGCGCGCGTCATGGGCGTCGACGTCCGCGACCGCGCGGCCCTCATCGAACACATCGGCTACCTCCCCGAGGAGCCGCCGCTGTTCGACGAACTCACCGCCCGTGAGCAACTGCGCCACACCGCCGCGCTCCACGACATCCCCGGCGAGCGCGCCGACGAGCGCATCGCGACGTACCTCGACCGCTTCGACCTCGACGACGCGGCCGACCGCCGTCTCGAGGGCTTCTCGACGGGGATGCGCAAGAAGGTCGGCCTGATCCAGAGCGTGCTGCACGAACCGAGCGTCATCTTCCTCGACGAACCGACCAGCGGGCTCGACCCTCGCGCCGCCCGGACGGTCAAGGACCTCATCCCCGAACTGACCGACCGCGAGACGACTGTCTTCCTCTCGACGCACATCCTCTCGGTGGTCGACGAACTCGCCGACACTGTCGGCGTCCTCGACGACGGCTCCCTCGTGGCCGAGGACTCGCCCGACGCGCTCAAACACCGCGCCGAGCGCGGCAGCGAGGGGACCCTGGAGGACGTCTTCCTCTCGATCACCGCCGACCACGCAGAGGAGTACGCGGGAGCGGGCGAATCCGACGAGAGCGACGCGGCCGATGGCGACGCGCCGGTAGCTCAGAGCGACGGCGGCACCGACAGCGACGGTGGCATCGACAGCGACGGCGGCACCGACATCGATGCCGTAGCGGTGGATTCGACGGAGTGTGACCGCGACCGATGAGCGCCGTCTCGCACAGCCTCCGGCTCGCCCGGATCGACGTCACGCGGACGGTCCGCAAGAACACCGACTGGCGCGACAGCGCCTCCGCGGCCGTCAGCGTCGTGATGTACGTCCTCCTGATCGGCGCGGCGACGCTCGGCGGCGGCTACCTCGCCTCGCAACTCGGGGAGACACTCGTCGAGAGCGGCACCGGCGCGTTCGGCGTCGGCTCGCTCGACGCGATGGGCGTCGTTCGCGGCGTCTTCGCACTGTTCTGGCTGGTCGTGACGCTGATCTACGCGGTCCGCGCGGTCGGCCAGCGCGGCACGCTCGCCCAGTCAGAAGGTGTCCTGACCGTCGTTCCGACCGTCGAGGCGGTCGCCGGCGTTCTCCTCGCCGAGTACGCCTTCTTCCTGCTGTGGGCGCTTCCGCCGGCGGTCGGCGTGGGGACCGGCCTCGCGGTCGGGACTGGACAGGTCTGGCCGGCGCTCGCGCTCCCGCTGGGCGTCGCTGGCGCCGGCGTCGCCGCGGTCGGGATCGGCTATCCGCTCGGACTGGGGATCCGCCACGTCGCCACCCGCTTCGCGTTCGTCGCGCGGAACAAGAGTGCGATCGTCTTCGCCGTCTTCGTCGTCTACTTCGCGGTGCTCACCACGGGCGCCATCGACCAGCTGATGGTCCGGTTGTTCGAGCCGATGGGCCGTTCCCCGATCGGCTGGTACGCCGACCTCGTCCTCCTGGGGACGCCCGGACTCGGCGCGACGACGGTCCGCGCCGCCGGTGCGGGCGCGGTCACGCTCGCGCTCGCCGCCGTCTCCGTGGCGGCGAGTACGGTTCTCGCGGGAGTCCACTGGTTCTCCGATCCGGCGCTGGCCGGCGCCGAGGAACCGGTCGCCGAGGGCGACGCCGACCCGGGGATCGAGCGCCGGCTCGCGCCGATACTCGGCACCGCGAGCGCGTCGCTCGTCGCGCTCTCGTGGCGCCGCGCGGTCCGGAGTCCGCTCAAACTCCTCTACGCTTTCTACCCGATGCTCGTTCTCGTCGGCGTCTTCGCGGACGTCCTCCAGACCGGCGAGGTGCCGACCTATCTGCCGTACGCGACGACGCTCTTTGTCGCCTGGGCCGCCGGGGTGATCTTCACGCTGAACCCGCTGGGCGACCAGGGCGCCGCGCTCTCCTCGACCCTGCTGAGCCCCGTCGATGGTCGGACGTTCGTCCGCGCGCTCCTCGTCGCCGGCCTCGTCGTCGCGATACCGCTCGGCACTCTCGCGACGGCCGCGGTCGCGTTCCTGAGTCCGATCGACCGGACGACTGCGGTCGGGCTGACAGTCGCCGCGCCGGTCGTGATGGTCGTCGCCGCGGGCCTCTCGGTCGGTATCGGGATGGCGTTCCCGAAGTTCGAGGCGACGAACGTCACCCGCTCGATGAAGACGGTCATCCCGAGTCTGTGGGCGTTCGTCCTCTTCACGGCCCACCTGCTCGCGACGGCCGTCTCCGCTCTCTTCGTGGCCAAGCCGATCGCTCGCCAGTTCGCCGCCGGCCTGCTCACCTGGGTCCTCCCGTTCGGCCTCGACGTCTCCGCGCAGGGACTGTACTGGGCCGGCGCCGTCGCTATCGGGCCGCTCCTGGTCGCCCCGGTCGCGTCGTACCGCTACGCGGTCCGTCGGTTCGACCGCTACACGATCTCCTGACCTCCCGAGCGGTGCGGTCGGCCGCGCCTACCGCTGGGTCCAACGGGGCCCTCCGGCGGTGCTCGATGCCGCTTTCCTAACCGTTCCCTACTCCCGAGAACCGTACTCGCGCTTTATCTCCTTGGCGAGCCAACATATCTTCGGTGACTCAGAGATGGCGACGTCCACGACGCACGGCGGCGAGACAGTATCGATCGGCGAGACCGAAATCGCGAGCCACCGCCTCGCCGGGGGGCTGTTCATCGCGCTGGCCGCGGAGTTCGTGACAGCGATCATGCTCGCGGCGGCGATGGCGCCCGACTACGACTTCAACGAGGCGGCGATCAGCGACCTCGGCGTCATCAGCGAGACGGCGCTTCTGTTCAACGCCTCGCTGGTCTTCGTCGGCCTCTGCAACGTCGTCGGCGGCTACCTCTTCTACTGCGTCCACGGTCGGCGCTGGATCGCGGCGGTGTTCGCGCTCGCCGGCATCGGCGCCGTCGGCGCCGGCGTGTTCACGCTCGATTCAGAGGGGCTCCACGGCCTGTTCGCACTCGTCGCCTTCCTGGCGTTCAACGTCCAGGCGATCGCCACCGCTACTCGCCTCCGGGGCGCGATGCGCACGTTCTCGGTCCTCGCGGGCGTCCTCGGCCTCGTCTTCGTCGTCCTGATGGCGATCGGTGACGGCGGGAACACGGCCGCCTTCGGCGCTATCGGCCACGGCGGCACCGAGCGCATGATCGTCTACCCGGTGATGATCTGGCTTATCGCCCTCGGCGGCTACCTGCTCGGCCTGCGTGATACCGACTCGCTGGCGGGCGACGGCGACCGGACCGCCGGGCTCACCGACGCACCGGACGCGTCGGACTGATCCGGCAGCGATCGCGGGTCTGCGATGGCCCGTCAGTCGGCTATCGGTTGCCGGTCACATTTTTTCGCCGCCGATCCCCGGCGGCAGTCCCGTGTGTTTGACGCCCACCTGTTCGTCGATCGGGAGGCGGTAGACCCGGAAGCCCCGCTCCAGTTCGGCCTCCTCGAAGACCGCCGGCCGCCAGGCGTTTCCGAGCGCGTCCGCCACCTCGTCGACCGCGTCGTCGGGGACGCGTTCCAGCCGTCCGGTCAGTCGAACGCTCTGCCAGACGAACGGGGAGGAGGCGGTGTAGACCAGGAACGTCGCGGTCGACGCACGCTCGGTGAGGTCGGTTTTACGACTGGTCTCGCCGACGAGATACGAGAAATACAGCGTCCGGTCGCCGTCGTAGCCAAAGGACATCGGGAGCAGGTACGGCGCTCCCTCGGCCGGGAGTCCGAGCACGCCCATCCCCTGGCTCGCGAGGAAGTCCCGGACCTCTCCGTCGGTCATCCGCTCGACCCCCACCCGCTCGAGTTCGTCCAGTGCCATGGCTGAACCTACCGCGGACACGGAGATAAGTAGTCGGCAGATTATCACGTACCGGGAACCGGTAGGTGGTGATATCGACCGCCCGGGAGAACTACTATCGGGGACGCGAACGACGGACATGACAGGGGATGCTGACTGAAATCGCGCTGTTCGTGGTCGGAATCGCGCTGCTTGTCGCGGGCGCACAGCGCGCTGTTACCGCGGCGGCGGACCTGGCGCTGTACTACGGCGTCTCGAAGCTGTTCGTCGGCGTCACGGTCATCTCCGTCGGTACCTCCGTCCCGGAGATGACCACCTCTCTCTACGCTGCCTCCTACGGCGCGGGGGACCTGGTCGTCGGCAACATCGTCGGTTCCGAGACGGCCCAGATCACGCTCGCGATCGGCATCGTCGCGCTCGTCTCGCCCATCGTCGCCGAGCGGCGCAACGTGATGATCTACGGCGGCGCGATGGTCCTCTCGATGGTCATCATGATCCTCACGCTCGAGGACGGCGAGTTGATCCGCTCGGAGGGGTTCCTCATGATGCTCTCGTACGTCTTCTTCGTCTACACGCTGTACACGAACGAGGGCGGCGAGGAGGTCACCGAGGAAGTCGTCGGGAGCGAACCGCCGGGCCGCTCGGTCCCGTGGATCGTCGCCGGCCTCGCGCTCGTCGTGCTGGGCGGCCACCTGATGGTCACGAACGGCGTCGCAGTCGCCGAGCGCGTCGGCGTCTCGGAGTACCTGATCGGCCTCCTGACGGGGCTGGGGACGACGCTCCCGGAGATAGTCGTCGCGAGCATCGCGGCTCGCGGCGGCTATCAGGGCATCTCCGTCGGGTCGCTCCTCGGTAGCAACATCACCGACCCCGTCTTCTCGCTCGGCGTCGGGCCGCTCTTTTTCGACGTGACCGTCACCGACACCGCCGCAGTCTCCGCCTCGACGACGTATATGCTGGCCGTCTCCCTGGTCGTTCTCGGCCTGTTCTACTGGCGTCGCGGCGTTGGCCGCCGCGCCGCGGTCCTCTGTCTCCTGTTGTACGTTCCCAGCGTGGTCGCAGTCTGAGCCGTCGGTTTCGCGACGGCGGCTCTGGGGCCGGACCGGTCGCTGGGACCAGTTGGGAGCGGTCGTGCTCGTTCGCTCACTCGCGGGTCGCCACTCGCACGGTCGTGCCGCGATCCGCGTCGACCGACACGGAGACGTCTTCGAGGACGTTCCTGTACTCCGTCGCGTGTGTCCCGGTCCCGTCGAGTCGCGGGCCGCCGTCGACGAACCCGGCGTCGGTCAACTCCTCCAGTTTCCGGTAGGTGGTCGACAGCGGCAGGTCCAGCGCGTCGGACAGTTCGGTCGCGGTCATGGGTTCTTCGTCGGTCGCTTCGAGTATCGCTCGGCAGTCGTCGCCGTCGAGAACAGCCAGGATCGCCTTCACGTCCTCCGGATCGGTGAACACCGACCGGTCGGGCGAACGCTCTCTCAGCGGCCCCGTGACATGCATCGGTCGGCTCATGTCCCAATACTCGACCGGCGGCCGAACGAACGAACACCCCGCATATCGTGGGTGGTTCATGTGGGGGACGCTTCGGTCGCCCACGACCGAGCACTACGGGTCGTCGAGGACGTCGCCGAGGACCTTCCCCTGTGCGGCCGCGAGGTGTTCGGCGAAGGTCGACCGCGTGATGCCGATTTCGGCGGCGACCTCGGTCGCGTTGGCGCGTTTCGGGTGTTCGAAATAGCCCATCAGGTAGGCGGTCTCGAGTACCTCGAGCTGTCGCTCGGTGAGTTTACTCCGGTCGACGAACACCTGTCTCGGTGCCGGTCGGTCGGCGGGCGACCTGACGAGTCGAACGACGTCCAGGTCGGAAAACTCCTCTCGGAGGTCCGCGACGATGGTCTCGAGCTGGTCGTAGTCAGTGGCGTGGAAGACGATCCGAAGTTCCCCGTCGCTCGCGACGAACCGCTCGATGGGGCAGCCGTGCTGGCCCAGTCGCGTACAGGGACACGCCGATTCGGCCCCGTGTCGGAGCCGATACACGTCGGTCCGCTCGTAGGAGATGACGTGTGTCACGTCCGCACGCTCTATCGTCCGGTCGCTGTCGAGTCGAAAGTCGGTGACCGTCCCCTGGTCCGCGGGCGGCACGACGCTCGTCGCGACCGTATCGATCCTCTCACCGGTCTCTTCCGAGACGGACGCCAGGGTACAGACCGACGGGGACGCGAACTCGACGGTCGTGCGGATCCCCTCTCCCATGTGTCACGCAGACGGTTCGGCTCCGTCCCCCTTCAGTCTATGGCCGCACTCTCCCGCAGTCACGGACTCAACCGCCACGACGACGAGCGTGGGAACTAGCGTGTGGAGAAGGCCGCCGCGGTCAGCGGCGCGCCGCAGAAGACACAGCCGTGGTCGACCAGGGTCCGTTTCATCGGACTGTCGACGTGCATGGCTTCCCCACAGGACGGACACTCGAACTCGAACGTTTCCTCTGTCATCGTCGATTCGTCGAGCCGTATTCGATTCCGGGGGTACACTGTCACACGGTATAGAGTCACCTTCGATTCCAGAAGCCTGGGAACAGTCCACGGTACCGTCTCTGGACAGACGGAGGCGGCGGTTTCCGGACCGACAGGCGGGCATAATCTCCCGATAACTATCCGTCGAACTCTCCGAGTTCGGGTGATGAGCAAGGTATCCCGAACGCGGCGCGGCTTCCTGCGAGCCGTCCCGCTCGCGGCGGCCGTCGGCGTCGCCGGCTGTTCGAGCGACGGGGACGGAGACGGGGAAACAGACGTCCCGACACCCTCCGGTGAGGACTACTCCGACCTCCACGAGTGGCTCACTGAGAGCGACATCGGTCCGGCGCCAGACAACTACAACGGCCGGATCGCCGACCGCCGGGACAGCGACACTGTCACCGTCGACGTCGGCGCCCCCGGGAACGACGGCAACTTCGCGTACAACCCCGCCGCGGTGCTCGTCTCCGCGGGAACGGAGGTCCGGTGGCGCTGGACGGGCGCCGGCAATCCCCACAACGTCGAGGCCGACCCGGAGGAGCAACTCGGCCTGTCGGACTACGAGTTCAGTTCGGGCGAGGCCGAAGGCGGGTCCGGCGTGAAGTTCACGCGGACGCTCGACGACGCCGGCGAGGTGCTCTATCACTGCGAACCCCACCTCTCGCTCGGGATGAAAGGCGCCATCGCCGTCGAGTGATAGCGTTTACTGTAGCGATGTACCGGTACGCGCCGACGACGTGGTCGGCGCGATCCGGAAATAATCTACAATAATCACTGGGAGAGAGCCAGACGGCACCGGCGACGGTCCGTGGGCCGGTACGCCCATCAGGGCCGCCAGCGTACGGTGCGTATGGAACACGTCGAATTCGCGTACACGAGCGGGATGGACGACGCGGCGGTCGAGGAGCGTCTCTCGTCGGCCGACACGGGCGTACTCGCGCTCGCCAGGGACGACGACGCCTACGCCGTCCCGCTCGCGCACTACTACGAGGAGGGTCACCTCTACTTCCGTATCGGTACCGTCGACGGCAGCGAGAAGAGGTCGTGGCTCGACGGCACCGCGACGGCGACGTACGTGCTCTACGGGACCGAATCGACGGACGAGGCTGCGGAACTCGACTCCTGGAGCGTCGTCGCTCGCGGGCCGCTCCGCGAACTCACCGGCGACGAGCGCGCTCGCTTCGACACGGCCGAGATCAACCGCCACTTCTCGCCAATCCGCGTCTTCGATGAGGCGATCGAGGACGTCGAGATAACGCTGTACGAACTCCGGATCGAGTCGCTCACCGGCCGGAAAACCGTCGTCGATTGAGTTCCACCCGTCGGCGACTATCCCTGCGGTCGCGGACCGGTCACTCCGAGTAGCCTTCCTGGAGGAACGTGCCCTCCGTCTCGTACATCGAGACGAGTTCGGCGATGAACTCCTCGTGGGACTCGTCTTCTTCCAGGTGGCGCTCGATCTGTTCGCGGAGGTCGTCGCTGATTTCGATCGTGTGTGTCATGGTGGGTTGTGGCGTCTCCCGCCGGTCGAACGTAGGGCGGCCGGCGACTAATAACGATGACTCCGTTCCCGGCGAGTGGGCATCCTACCGGGGCTGGGCCGGTCCACTACTGGTTCGCGGACCGGACGACCACCGACGCGCTGGCGGGTCAGACGACCATCACCGGGCGACCGAGGTTCTGGACGACGCGGTCGGTAACGCTTCCGATCTGGTCGGTCTCGGTGTGGGAGTGACCGCGGTAGCCGAGGACGACGAGGTCGGCGTCGATCTCGTCTGCGTAGGCGATGATCTCCTGATACGGTTTCCCGTGACAGTTCCGCGTGACTACCTCGACGCCGAGGTCTGCGCCACGTTCGCCCACCTCGGCGAGTTCCTCGGTTCCCAACTCCTCGAGTTCGTTGGTCAGCAGTTCGACGCTGCTCAGCGCCGGTTCGGCGTGTCTGTCGGTGTCGACGACGTAGATCGCGTGGAGTATCGCGCCCGACTGCTCTGCCTGTTCGAGCGCGTGGACCACCGCTCGGTTCGCGGGCCCGCTCCCGTCCGTCGCAACGAGTATGGTGTCGTACATACGCCACCGACTACGGGCCCCTGTCGGAGTAACCAGCCTACCGTTTTCGGTCCCGGTCTGACGAGACGATCCGGTAGGGTCCCGCATCCGGTGCGTAGCAAGACCCTACCGGAGCCGTCACCGGAGTATCACGCCCGCGGCTCCGAACGGCGCCGCTACGCTGCTGTTCCGACACCGCTCACCGGGCTAGCCCGGCGAGCGGACTGACGAGCACACGGGTTTTTTGCCGCGGCCGGTCGTCTCCTCGCTCATGCCCAGAGAGATCCTGGTCCCCGTCGATGGGTCGCGGAAGGCCACCGAGGGACTCGAACACGCCCTCTCGACCTACGGTGAGGAGTCGATCACGGTGTTGCACGTCGTAAACACCCACCGAATGACGGACGCAGTTGGCGGCCGCGACTCCAATGGCGACGGCGAGCGCGACTCCGGTGATGACGGCGAGCGCGACCCCAGTGGCGACGGCGAGCGCGACTCCGGTGATGACGGCGAGCGCCTGTCGCTCCCCGAAATCTCCGAGGAGCGATACGAGTGCGCTCGTGCGGAGGCGGAGGAGGTCCTCTCGGCGGCGACGGACGTGGCCGCCGACTACGGCGTGTCGGTCTCGACGGCTGTCGAGGTGGGCGAACCGTGGCGGACCATCGTGGCCTACGCCGAGGACCACGACGTCGACCACATCATCATGGGCAGTCACGGTCGCAGGGACGACTCGCCGGTTCCGCTCGGCAGCGTCGCGCAGGCGGTCATGCGCCGCTCGCCGGTGCTCGTCTCCATCGTCAGGTGAGTCCGCGCTCCATGGCCGACGGCGTCGACTCCGCGCGAACTCGCTATCGGACGCTCCGCGCCCGGTTTCGCGACCTCTCCGACCGGGTCGGGGACCTGCGGGTGTTCCGCTCGGCACGCACCCGCCGGCGATTCCTGGTCCACGCGGCCGTCGCGCTCGCCACCCTCGTGGGCTTCGCGCTCCTCGTTCGCCCGCATCTCCCGCTCCTGACCGACGCCGAGCGCCTGCGCGCGTTCGTTCGCGAGTTCGGGGTCGCGGGCCCGCTCGTCCTGATCGCGCTCCAGGCGCTCCAGGTCGTCGCCGCGCCCGTCCCCGGTCAGGTCCTCGCCGTCGCCGCCGGCTACCTCTACGGCGCGTGGCTCGGGACGCTGTACAACATGGTCGGTATCACCATCGGTAGCACGGTCGCGTTCTGGCTCTCGCGACGCTACGGCCGCTCGTACGTCGAATCGATCGTCCACGAGGACGCGCTGGACCGCTTCGACGGGATCGACGACGACCACGCCCGACTCGCGCTGCTCGTCTTCTTTCTCGTGCCCGGTCTGCCCGACGACGTGATCTGCTTTTTCGGCGGGCTCACCCGCCTGCCGCTCTGGCAACTGGTCGCGCTGGCTATCGTCGGCCGCGCGCCCGGTTTCTTCCTCGTCAACGTCGTCGGCGACCTGGTCGGGACGGGCCGCTTCGAAGCCGCGGCGCTCCTGGCGCTTGTCATCACCGCCGTCTCCGCGCTCGCCTTCTATTACCGGGAGCGATTGCTCGGACTGTTCTCGGAGTGACTCCGCTCTCGACCGCGACCGCCGGACCCGGCTCTCCTCGCGGTCGCTCCGACGATGTCGGCAAACGACTATGCGACGGGACGCTGTATTCGGACGTATGCACGGCGAGCCCTCCGTCGCCCGTCAACTCGGCGAGGCGCTGCGAGAACGTGACGAGACTATCGCGGTCGCGGAGTCCTGTACCGGCGGCCTCCTCGGATCGACGATCACCGGGGTCCCGGGGGCGAGCGACTACTTCGTCGGCGGGATCATCTCCTACACGAACCGTACGAAGCGACGCTTCCTGGCCGTCTCGCGGGAACTACTGGAGCGGTACGGCGCGGTGAGCGAGCAAGTCGCGACGGCGATGGCGCGACACGCCCGAGACGAGGCCGGTGCTGACTGGGGCGTTTCGACCACCGGATACGCGGGGTCGGCTCCCGATTCGGCGACGGCGCCGGCCGGGACCGTCTTCGTCGGCGTCGCGAACGCCGGGCGCGGCCCCGACAGCGACCCGTTTACGCAGGTCGAACGCCACCGCTTCGACGGTACCAGAAACGAAGTCAGGAACCGAGCCGTGACCCGCACTCTCCGGACGACACTCGCGCACGTCCGAGACGGCTCCCGGTAGCCCAACTGGAGTTCAGCTGGGTCCGACGCGCTCGCGCGCTCCGTCCATCGGCACCGCGAGGACCGGCACGCCGAGCGTCCGGACCGCCCGCTCGGTGAGGCTCCCCAGCAGCGCGTGTTCCAGCCCGGTCCGCCCGTGAGTTCCCATGACCACGAGGTCGACGTCGTGGTCCGCGACGTACTGCCGGATGCGCTTGTACGGCACGCCGGCCTCGATAGACTCGACCGCCGGGACGCCCGCGGCTTCGGCCCGTTCGAGGACCGGCGTGGTCGGCTTCCCGCCCGCCTCCGCCAGGAGGTCGAGGAGGTCTTCTCGGTCCATGCCGGAACTCACCGGGCTCATCCGCGTGTCGGCGACGAACAGCGCGTGGAGCGTCGCGCCGTAGCGCCCAGCGATATCGATAGCGTGGTCGACGGCCGCCAGCGCCCCCTCGCTCCCGTCGGTCGGCACCAGAATCGTCTCGTACATCCTGCCTGATCTACTGACGCCCCGCATTATCAGGGTGTTCCCGCGGCGACCTGATCGCGCTGTCGACACTCCGCAGACGACGACCGCCTCGCGGTCAGATCCGATAGTCATCGCCGACGACGCCGGCCATCGCGTCCCAGCCCAGATACGGCTCCTCTGGTGCCCGTTCCTGCATCTCCCACGCGTCCTCGTGGAAGAAGCGCTTGATGTGGGCCATCCGGACGTTCCCCGGGCGGAGGTTGATCCCGCCCTCGTGTTCGAGGCGGCCGTGCCAGAGGACCACCGTGCCGGGGTCGCCGGTCAGTTCTAGCGGGTCGAACACCTCGTCGCGCGAGCGGGTTTCGTCCCAGCCGCCTTCGCCGTCCGGGGCCCGGATCCCGCCCTGGACCGACTGGATCGGGTGGTCGGCGACGTACCGACAGACGTCGCGGTGTGAGCCCGGCCACGCCGTGAACCCGCCGCCGTATGGCTGGACGCGGTCGAGATAGGCGACGCCGTTTATCGTGTGGGGCACCACGTCGCCCTCGCCGTCTTCCACGTCGAGCGTCCCGTCGACGTGACTCTCCACGTCGCTCAGCTGTGGCGCCTCGGGGTCGGTGAGCTCCTCCTCGCGGGGGAACCGCAGGGCGAGTTGCGCACCGGGGCCGCTCTCGTAGGGGAGTCGCCCGTCGCCGACCATCGATTCCGCGAACTCGAACAGCCGGTCGTTGATCTCGCGGAACGGCTCTTCGTCGCCGGTGTCCTCGGGCGAGACGCTGCGGTTCTCGCCCGCCCAGGTCGACCTGTCGTCCTCGTCCTCGTCGATGGCCGTCCAGACGGCCTCGCGCGCCCGGTCGATCAGCGATTCGTCGATCCCGCTCTCGACGACGAGAAAGCCGTTCCGGTGGAACTCTCGTCGCTGTGAATCCGTCAGCATCTTTCGATCGGTTCGGTTCCGGTACATTAGCCCTTCGCCCCCCGGAAGGTTTGCAGGGATCTTGGCCGTGTGGGGCCCGTACGCGTCCCCAACGAAGAGTCGGATCCCGCCGCCGTAGTGGTCGCGATACAGTCCGCAACTGACCAGGTCGTCGCCATCAGGAGCGCGAACCGGGGGATCGGTTGTGCGGGGCGACGTCCCTGGCTGACTGGCCCCGATCACCCGCGATAGCCGAGCAACCGGAGGCCGTTCAGCGAGACGAGGACCGTCGACCCCTCGTGCCCGACGACAGCGAGCGGAAGCGGGATACCGCGGAGGAGTATCGCGGCGACCATGACCCCTATCGCACCGAAGGCGATGGCGAGGTTGACGGTGAGCGTCCGGCGAGTCTCCCGTCCGAGACCGAGGACGTAGGGGATCTTGCTGAGGTCGTCGCCCATCAACACCACGTCGGCGGTGTCGAGCGCGACGTCGGTCCCCGCGCCGCCCATCGCCACGCCGAGCGTCGCCGTGGCCAGTGCCGGTGCGTCGTTGACGCCGTCGCCGACCATCGCCACGTTCTCGTATCGCTCGACCAGTTCTTCGATAGTCGCCACCTTCTCTTCCGGCAGCAGTTCCGCCTGGACTTCGTCGATGCCGACCTCGTCGGCGATGCGCTGAGCGACGCGCTCGTTGTCGCCCGTCAGCATCACGATGTGTTCCACCCCGAGCGAGCGGAGGTCAGCGATCATCTCGGCGGCGTCGGGCCTGACCGTGTCGGTGAACGCGAGCCATCCCAGCACGGTGACGTCGCCGCCGCGCTCTCGGGCGACGAGGACGCTCGTTTTCCCCTCCGACTCTAACGTCTGGAGGCGGTCGAGACCCGCTTCGAGGCCCTCGATCGCGGCGTCTGCGAGGACTGTCTCGAAGTAGCTTCGATTCCCGATGTGGACGGTCCCGTCCTCGACATCTGCCCGGACTCCTTTCCCGGCGGCCGACTGAAACCGCTGTGCGTCGGGGACCTCGACCGACCGCTCGTCCGCCGCTGCCACGGTCGCACGAGCGAGGTGGTGCTCCGAGCGGGCCTGCACTGCGGCCGCGAGGGAAAGCAACCTGTCCTCGGTCAGTGTCTCCGCTCCCGTGGTATCGCCGTTTCCCGCGCCCTCACGGACGAACACGTCCGTCAACTGCGTGTCGCCCTGTGTGAGTGTGCCCGTCTTGTCGAACGCGACCGCATCGATCTTCGCCGCCGTCTCGACGTGCTCGCCGCCTTTGAACAGGACGCCCTGCCTGCCCCCGGAGGCGATCGCCGAGAGGACCGCCGCGGGCGTCGAGATGATGACCGCACACGGCGAAGCGGCGACCATGAGCGTCATCGCACGATAGAACGTGCTCGTGAACTCGCTCCCGAGTGCGAGCGGAATCGCGATCGCCGCGATGGTCAGTGCGAACACGCCGAGGACGTACGGCTGTTCGAGGCGGTCGATGAGCCGCTGTGTCGGCGCTTTCTCGCTCTGTGCGCGTTCGACCATGTCGATGAGGCGATTGATCGCCGATTCGTGGGCCTGCCGGGTGACTTCGATCTCGAGACTGCCGCTCTCGTTTATCGTCCCGCCGAACACCTCGTCACCGGGTTCTTTCGACACGGGGACGGACTCGCCAGTGAGCGAGGCCTGGTCGACCGTCCCCTCGCCGGACGTGACCACGCCGTCGAGCGGGATCTTGCTGCCGGGACGGACGACGAACACGTCACCGACGGCGACGTCGTCGATGGGGACAGTGACCTCCTCGCCGTCACGCAGGACCTGCGTTTCGTCCGGTCGCATCTCGACCAGCGACTTGATCGCCCGGCGCGAGCGACCGATCGCGTAGTGCTGGAGCGTGTTCGACAGCGAGAACAGGAAGAGGAGCATCGCGCCCTCGAACGGCGCTCCGATCGAGAGGGCACCGAGCGCGGCGACGATCATCAGCAGATCGATATCGACTGCGCGATGGCGGAGCGTCTCGATCGCTCCTTCGAGGCCGTACCAGCCACCGAACACGTACGCGACGCCGTAGCCGACCCACGCGAGAACCGGCGGGCCGTCGAGCCACCCCGTCGCCAGACCGGTCACCATGCCCGCCAGCGTCAGTCCGACGAACACCGCCTCCCGCCTGAGTTCCGAGCGCGAAGTCGCCCCGGCGGGTGCTCCGTCGGATCCGTCCCGGACCGACACGGCACGGTCGCGGACCGCTTCTCGAAGTCGCTCCGCCGAGACGACAGTTTCGTCGTAGGTGATCCGAACGCTCCCCGTTCGGAACGAGACGTCGACGTCGTGGACGCCGGGTGTGTCTCGGAGGTGTCGCTCCAGCGCTCGCGCGCCCGCCTCGCCCCGACCGCCTCGTCGTTCGATCTGGACAGTACACGTCGACAGCGGGGGTGATTCAGTAACGCTCACGCTATCTCTCCACACGGTTCGTGTCGGCCTGTGCTGTGGGTCCGTCACTGCGCTCTCGCCTGATCGCAGCAGCGAATGGGCCCTCGCGACTCCGGAACGGTCTGTCGGTGTGCTGGTCGGGACAACTCATCCGACGACCGTCACCGGGATCCGTGCCCGTCGGGTGATCGTCTCGGCGACGCTCCCGAGGAGCGTCCGATCGATCCCCGAACGGCCGTGGCTGCCCACGACGATCTGGTCGATCCCGTGGTCGTCGGCGTATTCGAGGATCGCTCGTGCCGGTTTGCCGACTTCCGTGGCGGAATCGAGTTCGGTCCCGCGTTCCGCCGCGAGGTCCGCGGCCGTCGTGTGGATGCTACTCGCTCGTTCCCTGGCATCGTCGTACCAGCCCTCGGCGACTGGTAAGCCGCCAGCCTCCACGTCGATAACCGAGTCGACCGGATCGATAACGTGAATCGTGGTGATGGTCGCGTCCGGGAAGGTATCGATCGCGTATGTGAGCGCCCGTTCGGAAAGCGGGGACCCGTCGAGGGCAACGAGAACCGTGTCGGGCATGAGACGATTGTTCGTCGTGGACTGAAATGAACGTACTGCTCTGCGCGGCGTGTGCCTCTCGTATTCGATTCCGGGGACAGAGACGGCCCGGCCCGTGACGCACCCCTTCCGTCGCACCGCAGGGTTCGTTGCGGCCAATCGCCAGATCGCGCCGAACCGCAATTTGTCCCCGCGCTGTGTCAGTCTGAGTGATGGTGTCAAATGTTCGCATACTGCCCGAAGTCGGGTCCGAAAGACGCCCTGTCGGCTGTTCGGTATTGTATTCGATTCGGGCGGTGAGGAAGTGGGCGCTGCAGGCTCCGGTTCGACTATCGAACGAATCGACCTTTGAGGTGGGAGGCGGCCGAATTCGGCGGTTTCAAAATCGGGACTACTGTCATCTAATTTAGGTTTCGCTCTTTCAGTAAGAGAGGCGGCATGGTTGTCCAGCAGATGGTCGTTACTGATCCTGGCTGGACTGAGAGAAAGAAGACGTACGATACAGCCGGAGAAAATGTATCTCCTACTGGGTTAGTCCTGCGGAACTGTCTGGGTCGGTTGCTCTGTGGCAGGTGCGGGAGGCTCGTGCGTCCCGAAGTCTGGGTGAGTCTCTTCCATCCAGACGTACACGACCGCTCCGGAGATGAACATCAGAATCGCAGTCATGTAGAATGCGGCTTCGGCGTTCAGGAACTCCATCGAGAGGCCGATCAGGATCGCGCCGACGGCGTAACCGGAATCGCGCCACATCCGGTATACTCCCATCCCTGCAGACCGCCACGTCGGGTGGGCGGCGTCGCTTGGCACAGTCATCAGGTTCGGATACAGTAACGCCATGCCAAGACCGGAGATAGCGGCCAAGACTGCCCACGCGAAATATCCCTCAACGAGTACCATTCCGAGGACGCCGGCACCTGCGAGGAACATCCCCCAGATGACGGGCGGTCGGCGACCAATACGGTCAGCAAGTCCACCGGTCGCAATCTGGAGGAAGTACATTGCGCTGTGGACACCGACGACGACACCGACAGCCCCAATACCAAGACCTTGGCTTACCAGATACAGCGGGACGGCGATCCAGAACAACGTGTCCACGAAATTCTCGATGTGGCCGGCCTGTGCGGCTGCGAACAGCGTCCTGTCGCCGTAGGTCGCTCGCTTCACCACCTCGTTGAACGGCAGGTTCGCGTCGTGGTGGTCGTCGTCCCCTTCGGCTTGGGCGTACTGGACGGTTTCCTTGATCAGGAAGATGGAGATGAGAAACGCCAGCACGACGACGACGGCGAGGAAGTAGAACGGTTCGGGCCGGAGGCTCCACTGACCGGCAATAACACCTGTAAGCCATGCCCCGACGGCAACGCCAGTGTAACCGAACGACTCGTCGATGCCGACCGCAAGGCCACGTTGCTCGGATCCTGCGAGGTCGATTTTCGCGTTAATCGCCATACTCCAGGTCAATGCTTGGTTGATACCCAGCAGGATGTTCCCGACCGTGATCCACCCCCAGCTCGGAGCGAAGATCAGGATGATCGGTAGGGGGAGTGCCGTTGCCCACCCGGCGACAAGTACTGGCTTGCGGCCGTACTCCTCACCCCATTTGCCAGCGTAGAGATTGAGGATCGACTTCACGATGCCGAACGAGACGACAAACGAGCCGATAACCAGGAACGATTCGACGCCGAGTACCTCTTCGCCCAGAACGGGGACGACGGTCCGTTCGGATCCGATGGTCAATCCGGTAGCAAACACCAGTAGGACGTGGAGTGAGAACTGTCCGAGGTGCTCGCGGATGCCCTGTTTGATTTCAGTTCCCGTACTCATGGATTCATTCAGCAGCGCAGTTGTTGGGGCCCAGTTCCAGTTCGGCCAGTTCGTCGTTCGGGACCGATTCCTGTCCTACGTTCGTCCGCTTGACGCGCTCGAAGTTCGGTGGGTGGTCCGGGATGTCCGAAGCGAGTTCTTGGACGAACTCCTCGCGGTCGCGGCCGAGATCGTCGTTCCGTTCCTTGATCTCCGCAAGCGTCGCGGTCACCGGTGGTTCAGGAGAGCCAGGGTCGTGTGCTGGCAGAACCAGCGCGTCGTCTGGACGGTCCAGTAATCGCTGGAGGCTCTCGTAGAGCGTCGCAGCGTTTCCTTCGACGTCAGAGTCTTCGATTCCAGCTTCAACGCCGAGTTCGACACGTCCCACGCTCTCGTGAAAGAGCGTATCGCCTGTGATCAGCGCAGATCCGTCGATATCGAATGAGACACTCCCTTCGCTGTGTCCCGGTGTGTAGATGACCTCGATATCGAGACTGCCGACCGTCACGCTCTGTCCATCCTCAACCGGCGTCGCGTCGATGGCGAGCGCGTCTTTCGGGTGGAGGGAGTAGGGAACGCCGTGTCGGTCGGCGAGTTCTGCAGCACCCGAGACGTGGTCAGCGTGGGCGTGCGTGTCGAAGACGCCGACGAGTTCGGCGTCGCATTCATCGAGAATCGCCTCGTACTCGGCGAGGTAATGTGATGGATCGAAGACCGCAGCTTCACCACCCGAGATGAGGACGTGTGAGAGGCAACCCTTTCCGGGCCGTGCGACCTGAATGAGCGTGCCATCGAGGTCGGCTGGCACTTCTGCGTGCCGGTGGACACGGCTCCAACCGTTCATTCCGTCCGTGAGCGTCACCGCATCGTGGTCCAGCTCTTGGAGAACTTCCGTCGCGGTCTCCGAAACGACACCAGCAGCACAGACAGTGACGATCTGTTCGTTACGAGGAAGATCTGAGAGGGCTTCCTTCGCTTGTTCAGGGTCTTCGGTCAAGTCGTCGTAGACATCGACGTTGATACTACCCGGGATGTGCCACTCTTCGAAATCATCTTCGTGGCGAATATCGAGGGCGAGCGGGTTCTTGTCACCGTTTTGTAACTGTTCGCTGAGTTCCTCCGGCGGTATCTCCTGCATCGGTATTCCTGAATAGCAGGTATATTCGCATATAGTCGATGCCGGACATGACCGGCACTGTTAATCTTGACCAGTTCAAAGTCATTCGTATGAGTCTGTATGAGACCTCGATCCGAGTCAAACACGAGTGTCCATACCGGGAGATTTCGGAACGTCACCCGGACTTGACTATCCGTGAGTGGCCGCTGAGCGACTGCCAAGTACTGGAGATCACATCAGAGGCAACACCGACTGACGAATTGCTTGACGACATCAATCAACTCGGAACTGTTCTACACGAGTCGGAGGATGACGACGGGTATCACGTTGTCACGCAGTCCTGCCTGTGTTCACTTGAACAGTCGATTATCGACCGCTTTGAGGAACACAACTGCCTGTATCAGTCGCCGACGATCTACCGCCAGGGCTGGGAGCACTACACAGTGGTCGCGTTCGACGGTGAAGACATTCGAGAACTGCTCGGTGATCTGCGATCCGACAGAGAGATCGAATTGCTCTCGAAAACCTCGATTTCGGAGAAACAGATTCCCCACAGTATGCTGGCTCCGGCGAATCAACTGTTCGAGGACATTACTGACCGGCAGTTAGCGGCGCTCGAATTAGCACTGGAAAGTGGGTACTACGAGCAACCACGGAAGACCTCGCTTCGAGACCTGGCCGATCAGACGGCCGTCGCTCGTTCGACGTACGAAGAACACCTCCGGAAGGCCGAGAACAAACTCCTCACGAACGCGGGGCAGTTCTTGCGCCTGGTCACCGCGACATCGACGGCTGACCCGCTGCAGGTTGAAAAGACACGACAGGCGGAACAGGCTGCCGATTAGGTGCCAGCATTCGTAACGATATGAGCGACGTCGAGAGTTTCATTCGGTTCTGTGAGAGCGAGTTCGGGACGGCGGTTACGAACCGCGAGGCCGCGTACGTGAACCAGCACGTCAGCGCGGACGACCGAATTTTGGACGTTGGGTGCGGCATCGGCTGGCTCGAAGAATGTTTTCCCTATCACGAAATGATCGGGGTGGATCGTTCGGAGGCGATGATCCAGGCAGCACAGGATCGAGTTTCTGCACCGTTCGTTCTCGGTGATGCGACCGCGCTCCCTATCGCAACTGCGTCCGTTGATGCTATCGTCTCCGTCTCGACACTCGAATTCATTCCCGATATCGATGCAGTCCTTGCGGAAGCGACTCGCGTACTCGCTCCTGGAGGGACTCTCGTTGCACTTATGTTGAACACACGTTCCGAGTACGTTCAATCGAATCTCCAGCGAGAAGGTTCCTACTTCCAGCGGATGGTTCACCGGGACTCTGAGGCATTGGCGGACACGATACTCGAATACATTGAGGGCGACCAGGAGTTCTTCTTGGGTATCTCTGACGAGCAAGTCTTCGAGAGCACAGATCCATCGAAAGCCGCGATCTCAGCGGTAGTCGGGACGCTGCCCAAGTGACCACAATATCCTTGTCCGGGTTCCGTGAACACGAACTACATGACTGACTCGGCTGATCCGGACTCGTCTCCGCTTTTCGAGGCGAAAGAATTCGACGAATCATCTGTATTCTCGCCGGAAGCACTGCTGGAGAACGCCCGACGCCAGAAGGATCTCCCAGAACGCTCAGTCCCGGAAATCTGTATCCTCGATCCAGATGGAGATATCGTCCGACAGTTGTCGGCCACCGGCGAAGCACACAAAGATGAAGCGTGGCCCGGTTATCACACTGACCTCTATCGGTTCGAACGAAACGGCGAGGAGTTCGGAATTGTCGGGTGTGCTGTCGGGGCACCGTTCGCCGTGCTGCTTGCAGAGCAATTGTTCGCCGCAGGCTGCCAGTTTCTCATAAGCGTCACCTCCTCAGGACAGATCGTACCCAAGGACGATCCGCCCTACTTCGTTCTCATTGAGCGTGCGCTCCGCGACGAAGGAACGAGTCACCATTACCATTCGACGAGTCGCTATGCAACTCTCGATGACGAGCTTCGTGCTTCGGTGGTGGAGGAGTGCGAAACCGTGTCTCGACCTGTATACACGGGAGCAACGTGGACAACGGACGCCCCGTTTCGGGAAACGAAGACTGCAATCGACCGTGCCCGATCAGACGAGATTCTTGCTGTCGAAATGGAGGCAGCAGCACTCTACACGTTCGCCAACGTTCGGGAGCAGCCAGTCGTTTGCTTCGCCCACGTGACCAACCAAATGGGGCAGACAGAGGAGGATTTCGAGAAAGGGGAAGCAGATGGGAGTCAGGATGCACTAGAGGTAATCGACGCGTCTGCTACGGCTTGGAGATTTTTGAATTGACGCATCCAGCGACAAGTTCAGGAACGATGTAATGGTGGGTACAGCATCATTCGGTGATCGATTTTCTGATTTCCGACGAGTTTGGCTGTACGCGAATCCCGGTGACATCCACTTGCCCAATCGCCCATCGAACGAAAGCAAAATCAGACCCGTTCGACTGATAATTGCCACGCTGTCTGGCGATTACTCCGTTCCAAATGTATGGGCGCTGCAGGCCTAGGTCATTCGGCGTGACAACCTTTAATTCGGCCGATTGAGCAGCTATAGTGGTAGATCTGTGATGGGCAGTAACTGGGGCTCATGGGGTTCGCTTATCCGGAGAAGACAAACCATGAGTCTCGAACCAATCGAACCGGAAGCAGCGCTCGAACTGTTTCTCAAAGATAAGGAAGCGGAACTTGCGGATGCCTCGATCAAGGGTCACGACTACCGACTTCGGCACTTCGTCCGCTGGTGCCACGAGCAGGGCATCGAGAATCTCAACACGCTCACCGGCCGGCAGCTCCACGAGTACCGGCTCTGGCGGCGCGACGACGGCGACCTGAACAAGGTCAGCGAGAAGACGCAGATGGACTCCCTACGATCGTTCGTCCGCTGGCTCGAAGCCGTAGACGGCGTCGAACAGGACCTCAGCGAGAAAGTGCTGTCCCCGACGATCACGGCGGACGAAAACTCGCGGGACGTGATGCTCGATAGCGAGCACGCATCTTCGGTGCTTTCACACCTGGAGAAGTACGAGTACGCTGGTCCACAGCACGTCGCGCTCACGTTGATGTGGCACACGATGATGCGAGTCGGTGGCGTTTACGCGATGGACGTCGATGACTACGACGCGGACGAGCAGTACATGAGAGTTCGGCACCGACCGGAGACGGAGACGCCGATCAAGAACAAGGGCGACGGTGAGCGACTCGTTGCGCTCTCAGACGACATCTGCGAACTCATCGACGACTGGCTGAACAACAAGCGACCCGACGTAACTGACGACCACGGCAGAGAGCCGTTGCTGGCCTCACGTGAAGGCCGACTGCAGAAGACGACGCTCTGAATGTACGTGTACCGATGGACGCGACCATGCGCTCACGGAGAGGAGTGCCCGCACGACCGCGACCCGGACGACTGCGAGGCGACCGTTCGTGACGCCGCTTCGAAATGCCCGTCGAGCGTCAGCCCGCACGCCATCCGTCGGGGAAGCATCACGCACAGCCTGAACAGCGACATGCCGGACAGGGTGGTCAGTGACAGGGCGAACGTGAGTCCGAAAGTCATCGAACAGCACTACGACCGGCGTACTGAGCAGGAGAGGATGGAACAGCGGAGGGAATACCTGGATAACCTGTAGGTAGCGACGGCCCTCTCTCCTTTCCTATCTTTTTGCGCAAGAGAAGAAATCAACAATTCCATAATTACGATTTCCAAAATCAGAAGTTCTAACTAGGTACGGACGGTACGGGTCACATGGACCAATTCGTTGATCGGGACGTAGAACTCGATCAACTCACGGACTGCTACGAGTCGGACGCCGCCGAATTCGTCGTTATCTATGGGCGACGCCGGCTCGGGAAGAGCGAGCTTGTTCGCCAGTCCATTGCGGATAGAGATGATGCCATCTATTACCAAGCCGTCGAGTCAACTGCGCAGAACCAACGAGAACAGTTCGTAGACGCTGCCACTGCGGAGTTCCCATCCATTCAAAACGTCCGACGCGACTGGGAAGCCCTCCTCGAAGCACTCGGGGACGAAGACGCCATCGTCGTCATCGACGAGTTCCCATTCCTCATCGAGGAAGACGACTCACTCCCCTCCCGGATCCAACGCGTATGGGATATGCACTTACAGGACACCGAAATCACTCTCATCCTCGTCGGTTCCTCTATCAGTGTCATGGAAAACAAGGTCCTCTCTGGAGGCGCACCCCTCTACGGTCGTCGGACAGTGACGATCGATCTCAAACCCCTCTCCCTTACTGACGCACGCCGCTTCTTTCCGGACTACGACCCCGAAACCACAGTGAAAACGTGGGCAATCTATGGTGGAACACCGTACTATCTCCAGACAATTGACGCCACTCAATCCTTGGGGACGAACGTGCAGCAGTCACTTCTCTCCGAACGTGGGCTGCTGTACTCGGAGCCCGAGTTCCTACTCCGAACCGAGCTCCGCCAGCCAAACACGTACTTCAGCATACTCCGTGCGCTCGCCCATGGACGCCGAACCCCGAATGAGATCGCGGGCATGGCCGGAGTTGAGTCACAATCACTCAGCACATACCTCCAGAAACTCCGCCGACTGCGCCTCGTTGAGCGACACATCCCTGTCACGGCATCCCCAACGTCTTCGAAACGAGGACGATATCGTATCGCTGCGCCGTTGTTCCGGTTCTGGTTCCGATTCGTCTACGGAAATCAAGACCAGCTTCGCATCCTCAGTGACGACGCGTACGAGGAATTCGTTGCCCCGGATCTCGCCGACTATGTGAGCCCCATATTCGAACGATTGTGTCAACAGGCACTCCCACGTCTTGTCGACCGACAATTCCGCGATGTCGGTCAGTGGTGGTTCAAACAACACGAACTCGACGTCCTCGGTCTCAGTGACGAGGGACTCGTTGCCGGCGAATGCAAATTCACCTCATCGCCCGTGAGCGAAGGCGTACTCTCCGACCTAGAACGAACGACAGCCGAAGTACAGTGGTCGGAGACGCCCGCGAACGCAGACCCTCTCTACGCACTGTTCAGTCGATCCGGATATACCGACGATCTTACCGACGTCGCAGACGCCAGAGACGACGTCCTCCTGTTTAACCTGACCGACCTCGTCGACCAACACGAGTAAGCAGGCTGGGGAAGTCCACAGAAGAATATGCTCCGATACCCGCATCAACAACTTGAGAGGACAACCACCGACCGGCTGAAGAACGAAACCTGCCTGATCCCTCATTCCCAACATCAAACAAAGTATTTTGTCGATTCTCCAACCAGAGCAGTATACTGATGCCCTCGAAACGACCTCGGACCCCCGAAGTCGAAGTAGCGGAAGATCCTGAAAACGGATTCACAGCGAACATTTACGATGGAGAGTACCTGGTCCAGATTCAACCACACGAGAACGGATACCAGCTCAGTTTAGCGTCAAAAACTGGCATGGGTGATGCAGCGTTCCTCCGAACCTACGGTCGTGAGGAACGGTTTCGGGACTTGCTTGAAACCGAGTTTGAGGCAATTGACGAGGACGCGGTATTCGAGGTGTTAGAAGAGCACTTTGACGACCGGGAGTATCAGTACCTCACAAAGCCGGTTAGTTAGAACGTCTGCTTGCTGAAGATGTGTCCAAGCACCAGCAGCAAGCAGACAGTGAAATCCACGAAGACCAGCTCCTTAACTTCCTCGTCAACCGGCTTGACGAGGAAGTTTCCCTGAACCTCGCCAACAACGCTGAAATCGATGCAGAGGACATCTACGAGGTTCTCGTCGGCGCAACCGCCGACGGAACCTCGATCTCGACGCTCTGCAACTCCAGTGAGGACTCGCCATCGGCGAACACGATCCTCTACCATCTCCGGACGAAGTTCGAGCCGGAACGGCTCGAACGAGTCGCTAACACACTCCTTCGGCAGGATGTCGTCGAACTGCTTCCCGAGCAGGTGGAGGTCTGCGCAGACCTCCACCTGCGGCCCTACTACGGTGACGAAGACGAGACAGACGCCCTCTATCACTCGGAGGCCAAGCGGGGAACCACCGCATTCCACGCGTACGCGACGCTCTACGCACGCGTGAAGAACAAGCGCTACACGCTGGCGGTGCGCCGTCTCGAAGACGGCGACACCGCCAGCAGTGTCCTCGCTGAGTTCCTTGGCGTTCTCGACGGCCTTGACACCGAGGTCAAGGCCGTCTACCTCGATCGTGGATTCTACGACAGCAAGTGTCTCACGTTGCTTCAAGCGCACAACTACGCGTACGTTGTCCCGATCATCCGGTGGGGTGAGGCGATTCAGCAAGAACTCTCGGAAGGGGGAGTCGCGTCATCGAACACGACCTGACAGGGAAACTCGACGGTCACAGCTGGACCGTCGAGTTTCCCGTCTACATCGATTGTACGTACCTGAATGGACGGTACGACGAGCACGGTGTGGCGCGTCACGGCTACGCCGCTGACGCGCCGTTCATCGAGACTCCACGCGACGCTCGATACCACTACTCGAAACGCTTCGGTATCGAGTCGAGCTATCGCTTGCTCGGACAAGCGATAGCGACGACAACGACGCGAGACGCGACGGTCAGACTGCTGTACGTTGTGGTGAGTCTGCTGTTAGGGAACGTATGGCGGTATCTGCACTACGAATACGTGGCGACGCCCCGCCGAGGCGGGCGTCGCCTCTGGTGGTGGCCGTACAAGGAGTTCGTAAATATGGTTCGACGGGCCGCGTGGACGGCCCTCGCGGTGCGTCGGGCCGTCCCCGCGAACCGACCTCCTGACGACCGGTTCTACCGGTAGTCACCGACCGAGCAAGCGTCTCCGCAAGTGGCAACGCTGTCGCGTCGGCGGCTGACCGCCGCCGACAGCGACAGCTCCGCCTTCGATCAGCGTTGCTCAACCGTGATCGACGCCTCGTCACAACAGAACAGGTGGCTCAAGTCAGGCTAACTGGCGATGCTTTGTGAGGTACTGACTCTACAAATTAGTTACCCGCAACTATTGGTGCGATGGCGAATGAGAGTCGGAGAGTACGGGAGCCACCCACCACAAAATTAATGCGTGGTGGGAATATATACTCCATTAGTTATGCCCAAAGGGCATTTTGGATCGGCGGGGGCGAGCATCGACTATGGGGACACTGCCGGACTGTTTCCCCTTGATGATCTCGATGCAACTGTACTCCAGCATCGGGATGCCCAACTCGCACTCGACGATGTCGACGGAGCAGACGTCATCGTTATCGCCCCAACGAGCCTCGCTACCAGTTACTTTCTCAGCCAGCACGCACTCACAGCGATCCCCATCGAGAGTCTCCCACCAGCAGTCCAGAAACAACTCGGCGAAGGAGTCGCCGCTCCCCTCGACACGTTCGACCTCGTTCAGATCGGAAAGTGGAACACTGACAGCCCGAACCACTCACTCGCCGAATTCACAACCGCCTGATCATCAGCGTCTGGACGTCGGAGTAGCCGAAGATCAGCGAGACCCACCCGCCAATGACCACTAATCTCGAAGAAAAGTATCCGGAGGGGGCCCAGTATATCAATCGAGCTGTCGCTGAACACGGTGAGGAGTGGGTGCTGGAGAATTACTACGAGCAGCTCTATCCGCTCGGTGTCGTGATGGAGATGCCGGAGAAGGACGAACTCCCGTTCTACGACGAGGACGAACACGAGACGATGACTGAAGAGGTGCGGGTGGAGATGTATCAAGCATGGGGTGAGTATCGGGAGAATCTCCGCACAGGAACGAAGCCCGGTGAGTGACTCCCGCTCTATCTGTTTCTCAGGTGTAGTCGTAGGGCCGGTATGGATGCGGATACGCTCGCGGTGTATTACCGACTGTAATTAGCACACGGAACGTGCTATCCCAACGCTCGGGAAACCCCGGCGTTCACGCCGGGGGGATGTCATTGTGTCCCACACACGAAGCAGGTTTAATACAATCGCCGTATTGACATCTGAGTAGAATCTTCGACGAATCCGTAATTGAGGTCAGTCCGCACGATGATGCCGACTCACACTGCACCGCGGCTTGCTCGTTCGCGTTTAGCCGCGGGTCGCGTGGTCGGCCAATTCCTTCACGACCAGTATCCGGAGAAATCCGAGCCCAACCGCTGGACGTGCGGTCGCGCCGAATCCGAAAGCGCGACTCGCTCCGGCGATGTCCGGACATATCTACCCGCATAACTCGGCCCCTCACGCGGAGTACCCGCCCGGGGCGGGGGAACACGGGTCTGCCGCCCACACCTACCCAACGACAGTTCCGCGCCCGATGCGGACTGAGACGGGTGGTGTCCGCGGCGCTCTGGATTTCAGTCATACTTGAGAGTGGTGTGACCGGGCGGGCCGGTGGACGTGTCCACCGAGTGCCGCTGGCACGAACCGTGGAGCCACAGCGACGGTTGTGCGTAGCCCCGGAGTCTCCGCTGGCGAGGGACGCCGGACTTTGAATCCGGAGGTCGCCGGTTCGATTCCGGCCGGGGCGATCGCCGCACGCGTGCCGACGTGGTGTAATCCGGCGAGCATCCGACCCTGTCGCGGTCGTGATCCGGGTTCGAATCCCGGCGTCGGCGTGGTTTCGTGGCTCGGCCACGTGGGGATACCCATCGAGGTCGGCATCACCCAATTGGGGCGCTCATCGCTCCGTGGGTGATGAGCCCGGCAGGGTTTCCACCGACATGAGCCGGTGTGGTATTCCCGGGAAACCCCGAAGTACGCCTCCGCGATGTGAGCGCAATTACGGCTGCGATTGTCACGATTGCGCTGTTGGAGACGGTTGTACAGCAGACTAACCAACTGCCGAGCAATCGGCAGTCCAACGGAGCCGTGTCTGAGGATCGGTGACCTCACTGGCTTGCTACGCCAGTTCCAGCGACGGGTTCTCGGTTCGACTCCGAGACACGGCGCTGCTGCCGGGATGGCAGCGTAGCAATTGCGTCTGCGGTGAGAGCGGGACAGTACGTGCTCACACCCTGTCGTCCGTTCGAATCCTGCTGGCGGCAGACGATCGCGTCTCGGCAGCGTTTCTGCTTGTCGCCGTACCCAAGCGGTCAACGGGAAGCGGTTCAGGACCGCTGACGTAGGTTCTACCGAGGTTCGAATCCTCGCGGCGACACGTCTCTCCGTGGTCCAGTGGCGACGACGCCTCCCTGTAGAGGAGGAGACGCACGTTCGAGTCGTGCCGGAGAGATTCGGGGCGGTGGAAGAGCCCGGTATTCACCCTCTCACCGAGTTTTCATCGGGCGACCGATGCGACGGTGAGAGATCCTTCGTCTCGCTTATAACGAAACCACGCAGGTTCGAATCCTGCCCGCCCCTCTGGCCGATGACCCCTCAGGCGAGGCCAGTGCTCCAGTGGAGTAGGGGCCAAACTCACGACCCTCTCACGGTCGAGCCCCCGGTTCAAATCCGGGCTGGAGCATCCGCCTGCAGTTTGACCATCCTCGTTGCCGGCCGCTCGGGATGAGGAACGGTCACCTGTGGGCGTGCGAGGTATGTTATGAGTATCATACGATTCGCAGAGGAATTCGATCACGTCGAAACACCGACGAAGGGATCGCCGGTGTACGTGTATTGTACCGGACCCGGTTGTCAATACGTCATTGCGGAGTGGGACCAATCGAACGACCGGCCCGAACATCCGGCCGAGTGGGACGGTCGAGTGAGCGTTCCCGCCCGGGCCATGACGGAACTCCTGTGTCGGTTGCTCCATCGCGCTGACTACTACGATATCGACGGCATCCAGGAGGCGATGGAGTCGTATCACACCGACTGGATGGACGGGATCTGACGATCGCTTTCACACTGACATTCGATTCGGCTGCGGGATAGGGTAGTGGTAGCCCACGGGGCTCATATCCCCGAGATCCAGGTTCGACTCTTGGTCCCGCAATGGCAGGCAGTCCAGTGGAGTGGACGCGCCGCTGACATCGGCGAGACCACAGGTTCGAATCCTGTCCTGCCAATCGAGGTGTTCAACCGATGAGTCTCTTCGACATTGTCGAGTTGTACGACGGCGTTCACCTGCCCGAGTACCCGGACGGAGTCGCGCCGGCGAGCGAAGTCACGTGGCAGACGAAAGGTATCGACCGACCGTGCATGAACACGTTCCGAATCACGGCTGACGGCAGCCTCCACAAGGAAGAGTTCCACTTTGAACAGGTACCGCCAGCGGAACGACCACACGCCAGTCGTGACGACGTTGAAGAAGATGATATCCTGTACCTGGCAGGCAGTCGAGAACGCGTTCACGACGGGTGGACACACCGTGACGACTACCACGGCCGATTCGACATAACGCACTCGTTCGAATCCATCGAGTCACTTGTCACCTACCAAGCAACGTTCACCCATGGGCGACTGGAACGATTCGAACGAACAGAATAACAACGGCTACTCGTTGTCGAGCGCGTCGTAGATGTCCCGGTGTTCGTCTCGATTGCGCTTGGCGACACGCCGGACTAATTCACGGCGGATGTCAGCCATGACACGGTCCATAGCCGTTTCCGACTCCGTGTCGTGTTGATCGGTCGCCATACTGGCTACAGGTACTCGACACAGTGGGAAAACGATTCGGGTCAGGAGTCGTCGCTCCTGTCAGTCCTGCTTCGCTCGTCGTCGAATTTCCGGAGCCCGGTTTGGATTAACTCCTCACGCCACTGTCCAAGGATGTCATCCACGTCGATCGGTGTCGTGGTTTCTCGGAGATACTCGACCACGTCGTCCTCTTCGACGGACGAGGCATCCGATGCGAACTGTCGCAAGATCTCTCTGACTCGGTCATCGAACCGGAAATCGTACCCGTTGAAGAGATAGAAGGTAGCGGTCGTATCGAGGGCGGTCCGCTTGTTGCCATCGACGAACGGGTGATTCGCGGTGAGCAGACGAAGAAGGTGAAACGCCTTCTCGTGGAGAGTCTCCGGTCGTTCGCCGAAACGACCTTCGCTAATGAACTCGATGGTGTAGGCGATATCGTCACGGTTGCGTATCCCGGTCTCAGTCTCTGGATACTCATCGAGGATGTCGTCGTGAATGGTGATGATATCCTCGACAGTGGGATACCAGACATCCTCAATGTCGTCTGCCCCCATCGATTACTACTCCCCGAGAGCAGATATTAAAACCCGTCCACAGTCAGCGGCCGTCTCGCTTCAAACGCGCTATTACCACGCTTGCTCCCGGAGTCCCCGTTGGCGAGGGACGCCAGCCTTTCGAGCTGGAGGGCAGGGGTTCGATTCCCCTCGGGAGCACTCGGGGACTGGCGGTGGATAATGCGTCCCTGCGTTGTCCCATCGAGGTGCAGACGTGGGATGGCGCTGTCACCGTCAGTTTCCCAAGCGCGTGGTCGTCGAGGCGGTGCGTTCCTTCAGCCCGCTAGGCTCACCGGGAGTCATAGCCCGTCGCGCCGTCAGTTTCCCGACCGCGCGTGGCGACCGTCGAGTCGAGGCGTTGCTTCGCCAGGATTTCGCAGGTTCAAATCTTGTCGGTGGCTCGTCCATCGAGAACATCCCGGACAAAGGAAGCACGAGGGTGCTTCCGACACCGGATCCCGCCTTGACTGTTTTCCGGTCGCCACCACTCTCACGTGGCCGACGAGCTGGAGCCTTGCTTCGCCTCAGGAGCCGGAGATCCGGGTTCGAATCCCGGCGGTGGAACTTGCGTGATCCACCGTGGTGTAACCTGGTAGCACGCTGACGTGGCTCCAGCAGTTTTCCGGCCACGTCCATGTCCCCGTAGCTCAGTCTGGACAGAGCACTGGCCTTCGAAGCCAGGTGTCGCACGTTCGAACCGTGCCGGGGACGTCCAGCCGAGCCAAGCGAGGCTGGGCTCGGGAGAGGCCCTCTCCCGGGATTCGCTGCTCGTGTATGGTGTGAGCAGCACGATTCGGGGTCGCCTGTTGCGGCCCCGGTGATAGTATGGAGTTCAACAAGCCGAAGCAAACGGTCGCGGAGGCGACGCGAACCACCAACTACGAGGGTGGGGAAGCGTTCGAGCCTGCCGACCCACGACTCGCACTGTACAAGCGCACGATCAACCAGTTGCTGGAGGGCTCGTTCTACGAGACCGACGACGAGCAACTCGCTGCGGTCGTCCAGCGATTCGACGCTGCAGCAGACGAGGACCCGGAGTTTGTCCTGCAACTTGCGGCGTATGCACGGCAGGAACTCTACCTGCGAGACGTTCCGCAGGTCTTGCTCGTGCTGGCTGCGAACGACGACCGGTTCAAGGACGACTCCGACGAGTCACTGATCCGCGAATGGGCACCAGCGATCATCCAGCGAATGGACGAGACCGCGACTGCCCTCGCAGTCCACGACCAGTTGGTCGGTGGCACGGCACCGTGGCCGCTCCGTCGCGGCATCGAAGACGCGCTCGTCACGATGGCAGACGCGTACACCCTCGGCAAGTACGAGCTGTCACGACGCGAAGTGACGCTGCGCGACGTGTTCAACCGTGTCCACCCCGAGCCGATCGACGACGAGCAAGCGGTGCTGTTCGAGCGGTTCATGCGCGGCGGTCTGGACGACTATCCCGACATCGAACCGTTGCCATCCCCGAACACGTGGGAGACGGTCATCTCCGAACGCGGCAACACACGAGACGCGTGGGCGACGCTCATCGGAGACGAGGAGTACACGCTGCCGCTCTTCGCATCGATCCGGAACCTCCGGAACATGCTCGAAGCAGGTATCGATCAAGAGACCGTCGTGAGCCATCTCGACCTGGAGGCGGTGCGGCATGCACCGCTGTACCCGTTCCGGTACTACCAGGCGTACAACGCACTCCAGGAAGCGGACGTACAGGCTCCGGCGGTCGAGCGGTGGCTGGAGGACGCGATCGACGTCGCTGTCGAGAAAGTCCCTGACGGCCTCGGGGAGACGTTCGTCGCTGTCGACCTCTCGGAGTCGATGGATCAACGCCTGTCCCGGAACAGCACGCTCCGACTGAAGGAAATCGGCGCGTTGTTCGGCGCAATCCTCACCGATCAGGGTGCACGAGTCGGCGGGTTCGGTGACGACTTCCAGACCGTGTCGATGCACGTCGAGACGCCGGTGTTGCAACGCCAGCAAGCGGTACTCGATATCGACGAGGACGTCGGAAACTCTACGAACGGGTGGAAAGCGCTGGAGTACTTCCGGGACCGAGACGAGGCTGTCGAGCGGATCATCGTCTTCACGGACATGCAGATTTGGGACAGCACGCCATTCGCGGCGCGTGACGACCGGACGATAAAGGAGGAGTTCGATGCCTATCGGGACGAAGTCACGTCGGACACTGCGCTGTATCTCGTCGATCTCGCGTCCTACGGCGATCTCGTGACACCGGAAGGCTACGAGCACGTCTACAACGTCTCCGGCTGGTCGGAGAACGTCCTCACGTTCATCGAACACGCCGAGACCCCGAAGCAGGTCATCGATGAAATCCGAGCGGTCGAGCCAGCTTAGTGCCGTCCGCTTCTCTTTCTGCGGCATGCGCGAGTGATGTAGTTCGGAAGCACGCGGTCGTGCCATGACCCAAGCGGGCGTTCGAATCGCCCCTCGCGCACTCGGAGCGCCGCTCGCGGAACAGTCCACCCGTGCAGTGCTCCACAATGAAGTATTGAATGGACAGCTACTGTCGAAATTGTCGATAGTTCTGATCACTACCTCACTTGGACTGAATGTTTACCAGTGAGTATGCCAACGATTCGATGACACTCCCCTCAGTACTTATCGTCAATCCCACGATCAGTAGAATACGATGACCGATTGGGACGAATCCGACAGTGCCTATGTCCGCGGGAGAATTGACGGATTTCTTCACGGACTAGCCTGGTCTTCGGACCAACATCTGGCCTTTGATCAGGAACAATGGGAAGACCGGTACGGGAGCCGCGTCGTGTACGATAGCTTCCCGGCATGGGCAGGCAAAGCGGAGCGAAAACGCAACGAAAACCCGATCGTACTGTGTGATTGGGTAGATTCGACCGAAACACTGTACCTGAAAGACGGTGTGAGCCTCCCCCTTGATCGGTCAGGCACGATTGTCTTTGAAGATGGGCTGGTGGTGATTTCCAGTTCGGAGTCTCCCCAGATGTTTACAAGCGGTATAGGAGAATGCCCCGGGGCTTGACCCCGGGGTTGAATCCGATAGGCAGGGATACAAACCACTAAGTGAACATATCTCGAATTGAAAGACAGCGATGGAGTACAGTCACCGCTATCCCGCCTATCCGACACAACAGGTAGCGGCACGACTGGAACACCACATCGACATTCATCGCCAAGCGTACAACTACACCTTGTACGAGTACGAGAACGTGGACGCCGACGACATTGGCTCCGCGTACAAACACCACTACCGACTTCCCGGCTGGAAAGACGAGTTCCCTCTCTTCTCGGAAGCCAACTCGAAAGCACTGCAACGAACCGTCACACGGTTCTACCAGAACCTCGACGTCCTCTCCGAGCAGAAACAAAACGGGAACAAGGTGGGGAAGCTCAACTGGAAGTCACCACGGGAGTTTCAGAGTATGACGTATTCGCAGTCCGGCTTCGAACTCAAAAACACGAGTGGCCGACACGCGACACTCTGGCTCTCCAAAATCGGAGACATCAAAATCCGATACCACCGCACGATTCCGGTTGAGGCAGACATCAAGGAAGTCACGGTCAAAAAAGAGACGACCGGTGACTGGTTCGTCTCATTTGGTCTCGAAACCGACGACACTGACCTTCCAGAAGAACCCGCGTTGGACGGGTTAGATTCAAGCACCAGCGTGGGTATCGACCTCGGCATCCGCAACTACATCCACACCTCGGATGGGTTAACTGTGGATTGGCTTGATCTCGATGACGAGTACGAACGGCTCCACCGCGAGCAACGCAAGCTCTCACGGAAGCAGAAAGGGTCGAACAACTACGAGAAACAGCGCCGGGAAGTGGCAAAGGTCAAGCGTCACATCCGCCGGAAGGTGCTAGACTATCAGCACAAGATTACGACGTGGCTCGTCCGCGAGTACGACGCGGTGTTCGTTGAGGATTTGGACGTGAAAGGGATGTTGGAACAGTCGTATAACGCTCGCAACAAGCAGGATGCGGCGTGGCGGCAATTCATCACCCTCCTTGAGTACAAGGCAGAGTTGTACGGCACGCACGTCGTTCAGGTGGAAGCAAACGGAACGACGAAGGAGTGTGCGTCGTGCGGTGTGGAGACGGCGAAGCCCGTTTGGGTGCGAGAACACTCCTGTCCGAGTTGTGGGTCCGAATGTGATCGTGATGCGAATGCGGCGATGAACGTCCTTCAACGCGGCTTTTCTGAACTAGGGCTGGGATGGCCCGAAGACACGCCTGTGGAGACTGCACTCCCTACGGAGACCACCTCGGTGTCTGCAAAGCGCGTCATCGAAGCAGGAAGCCTCGGGGCTTGACCCCGAGGCGATTCACTGTTGACGAAAGCGTCGTCAAGTTGGTCGAAGGATGGCAGGAATTGAATCTAGAGAAGCTCAGGGTGGCTTATGGGTATGGAACATAGTGATTCCCGAACAACAAGGCCAGGACAACTGATAGTAGATCTCAAATTGATAGCTTTTCGTTCGGACGCCACAGACATATATGCGCTCTAACCCCTAGGAATCGGTATCATGAACGCCGATTCCGAAGTGGCTCTCTACAAGGCCCCGCGAACGGATGTGTCCCAAAACCAGGGACGATTTAGGATCCACTTCAACTTTCCCGGACGGAACCTTCCCAGTCATGACGATCATGGATATGGGCCGCTCGCTACGGTTGTCGAGTCGTTCCTGGATCCAGATACACTGATTTCGATGCATCAGCACCGTAACGACGAGATCGTTTCTTGGGTGCCGGCAGGCGTGATGCGCCACGACGATGGGGACGGAAACAAGTTGATCAGTGACGCCGAGCACCTCATGGTGATGAACTCGGGGAGCGGGTTCTGGCACGAAGAGCGAACCCTGCCGGATGACCCACCGCTCCGGATGTTACAGATCTTCGTCAGACCCCATGCGCTCGATCTGGAACCGAACATCCAGCACGGCCCCATCCCGGCGTTCGCTGCCAACGAGTGGCGGCACCTCTTTGGACCGGAGAATACGGACGCTCCGTTCTACGTGCGCAACGACGTGCATCTCTACGACGTACGACTCGACGAGAACGTCAGTGTCGAGCTTCCATCAATCGCGGGATGGGACACGTACTTCTACGTCTTCGAGGGTGCAGTCGAGGCAAACGATAGTCACTTCGGTGAGACAGAAAGCGGACTGCTCGTGAACGAGGAAAGAGTGACTGTGACTGCACAAGAGGATTCGATATTGGTCGCCTTCCTCATCAATCCCGACGCATCGATTACCCGCCAAGGAACAATCGGTCGGTAACCCGCTGTATTGCAGGTCCATTGCAGAAGAGCGAATCTCTCTATCTGTAATTCGGAGTACTGCTACGTAGTGTGCACTGAAGCAGAATCCCTTTCGTCGAAGTGCGAGATACTCGAAACCAGTGGTAACACCTGAGGAGCGGAATTCTTTTGGAATGAGACGCTCTTGGTTCAGGTATGGAAGCGAGTGACGAGCACTCGCAGCTGTTTACCACGCTCGAAGAGTCGCTCTGTCGTCATCCGGATATCGAATTCGTGGTGGCGTTCGGCTCGCAGGTCACGGGTGACTCGCGCTCGTCGTCCGATCTCGATTTCGCTGTCAAGTTCGCCGATGATCTTTCCTCCCACGAACGCTTCCAGAAGCGGTGTTTCCTCTCGGGGGACCTCCAGCAAGCGGACGCCCCGTTTATCGATCTCTCTGACATCGAAGACCTTCCGCTTGATGTGGCTCACGACGCGGTCAATGGCGAGTTTCTCTGCGGTAACGAACAGGCATTCCGCCAGTTCAAAAGGGATATCAAAGCGTCGTTCGAGGAGCGACGCGACGAGATTCGCCGTCACCAGCAGGATGTAATCGATCGTATCGCGGAGGACGGATTACGTGGCTGACGAACGGATCGTCTCGAAGAAACTCGAACAGATCGAGCAGTACCACGGTGAACTGAAGGCAAAACAACAGTCACTCTCCCGCGAGGATCTTCTCACGAAAACGACCGAGCAACGTGCTGTCGAGCGGATGTTTGAGAACGCCATCCAGGCGTGTACTGATCTCGCCCAACACATCGCTACGCACGACTTTGAATACGACGGCGACGCGTCCAAGGAGGCAATTCGTATCCTCGGCCGCAAAGACGTGATCGATGAGGAAACGACGCAGACGCTCGTCGCGGCCGTCGGGTTCAGGAACGTGCTGGCTCACGAATACGGCACGGTTGAGTACGACGAAGTGTATGTAACCCTCCAGACCGGGCTAGAGGTCTACGACGTATTCAGTCGGCAAATCGCTCAGTGGATCCGCACCCAAGACTGATTCACCCCGTCGACGGGAATCAGGTGCGCCACCCTTCACATGCGGACTCGGTGCGGAACCCACTACTACTCTGTACTCCCGTCGTATGGGTACTGACTTCGGTGTTGCACCTGTCCAGGATGTCCTTCGAAAACCGCGTAAGAGTTCGACTCGTCGTTCGTTTCGAAACCCTCACCGATTATAGACGTGACACCAGTAGCTACGTACATGAACGAGCAGTGGGCAGAGTTTTCGACGGCCCTCGAATCCGGCGATTCAGACCGTGTCAACGAAGTGATCGACGAGATCAAAGACATGGACCTCGGAGAACGGATCGAACTCTTCGACGTCTGTTTCGACGAGTTGACCGAGATGTATGCCGCGGGTGATGACGGGTACGTCCGCCAGTCCACTGTGCGGGTCGGGGAGCAACTCGTCCCGGGGATTTCGACGGTGATGGCGGTCGATAACGACGATCGGTCGATCGGCGCAGATGAAGCGGACGTTCGAGACCAGACCGACGCACTCTGCGGCTTCCTGCTGGAGGCCATCACGGACGACGACGGGCGCGTCAGGCAGTCGGCCAAACGCGCCCTCCAAGACATCTTTCGAACGTACGATTCGCTCGAAGACGAGGAAACCGTCGAGGCGCTCGCACACGAATTAGAGCGCATGGCAGACGAGTACTCGGGGAAACGGCGAACACATCTCCTCGAAGCCAAAGAGGACGCCGAATTCGCGCTCCAGTCTCCGCTCGGACGGATCGTCGAAGGATTTCAGGAGGAGTTCGGGGATTCGATACAACCTGACGAGTAGAGAGTATCAATTCAGACCACTCACCGCCGGTAGCTGCGGATTCGATACCCTTCCTCGCTATCGTGAGCACCGACTCGTGGAATTCAACGGCTGGTTCACAAAAATCCGACATTACGTCTGTGAGGCAATTAGAAGAAATATAATATTCTACCAAAGAACTATATTCCTCTACCGACGAGTCATACACATGACTGGTCCCGCTGAACCAGAACCATTCGAGGATATCAACCAGGCAGTCAGGGAAGATTGGGTGGCGGGAACCACTCCGTACGAGCGCGTCAGAGAAGTAGTCAGTCGGACCTATGCACCGACGGATGCGGACACTCTCGCAGACCATGCTCACACCTCTCCGAAGACTGCGCGAAAACATCTCAACACGCTCGCTGACGACGGGTTCGTAACTACCGAAACAGGGGCGAACGGCGCAACCCTGTATCGACGTTCCGCAGAGTCGCTCGTCGTCGAACAAGCGGCGGATATCCTGTCGGAAGTTTCGACCGAGGAACTCCGCGACCGTATCGCGGAGATGCGCGACCAAATCGGGGAATTCCAGCAGGAGTACGGTGTCGAGTCGCCGGAAGAACTGGCTGTCGATCAGACGAATGCACTACTCGACGAATCCACACGCACAGGTGAAGAACCCGATGAGGAAACTATCCGAGAATGGAAGACGACGCGGCGAAACCTCGCGTTCGCCAACGCCGCCCTCTCGATAGCGAACGCTGAGAAGTTCGTCGATATGGAGTCCTAGACGGACAACGAAACCGTGTCGTCCTCGTGATCGATGACGGGAGGCCAGACCGAATCACACTCGTTACGCGGACCTATCGACCGACCGGCGCTGCTTGCAATCCGCGATCTCTTCAACGACAACGAACCGCTTGCGACGGCGACACTGGACGATTTTCTGAATCCGCGAGCGCTCAAAGTTGAGTACGACGACGGGCTGCAGTCAGCTGAACGGTCACGGATCGACGTCCAGTGGACGACCCGCAACGACTACAAATACCACTACACGGACTCTGGAGGAGTCAATCTCCGATGGGGCCGACACCCACATAACGGCGGCTACATCCAGGTTCCCGGCCCGGAACACTATCACCCGCCGCCGGATGCGTCTTCAGACCCATCTACCGTCGAAGAATCGTGTATCAAACAGCAACCGGAAACGCTCGTTACACGGGCCGTGATCAAACTCTGGCGGGCAGCATATCACGCTGATTCCCTCACTCCGCTCAATTCGGGAAGAAATCCACCGTAGTGTGAATCGGACTGGCCACCGCGCGTGAATGGTCAGTGGACACCGAACCCTATAGTAGTTGTTAGAAATAATTGCTCACTTTTGGAAGCGATAGTTGGTTGAGAGCGGTATCGATCGCGGTGGTCAGTTGCTCAAGCGAGTCGAAGAACCGGTTGCTGAGAGCATCTTGGAGTTGTCGCCAGCATTCTTCGACAGGATTGAGTTCCGGCGAATACGCCGGTAACGTGACGAAGGCGAGGTCGTCACGGGCCGCCAGGTCCGTGACGGCCGACGCCTGGAAG
>Ga0207719_100126_pt1 | contig 63406 bp, 57 predicted proteins | sample A23P1SouthBayCA_2_FD_187279 | JGI IMG/M metagenome (GOLD analysis project Ga0207719, IMG submission 187279) | Aerobic enrichment media microbial communities from Eden Landing Ponds, California, USA - A23 P3 (3) (SPAdes) | ecosystem: Environmental > Aquatic > Marine > Unclassified | place...
GATGCAGGAGGAGGGGCTGACGATCGGCCTCGGCGACGACGGCTGGGACCCCGACATGTTCGAGACGATGCGCTCGGCGGTCGGCATCCACAAGCTGAAACAGCGTAACCCAAGCGGCTTCGACGCCGCGACCGCCCTGGAGTGGGCGACCATCGGCGCCGCCGAGGTCATGGGGATGGCCGACGAGATCGGCAGTCTCGAACCCGGCAAGCGCGCGGATCTGGTGACGCTGGACCTGGGGCCGAACCCGGTGCTCCCCGAGAGCGCGCCCTACTACGTCGTCAACGCGGCGAGTCGCGGCGACGTCACGCGCACCGTCGTCGACGGCGAAGTGGTCTACGAGCGCGGCGCGGGCGTGCAAGGTGTCTCCGCGGCCGACCGCGAGGCTATCGGCGCTGCGAGCGCCGAACTGTGGGACCGCCTCTGAGAGTTCGCTCTCGGTCCCCCACAGCAGATATCTTCGAGTGGTGATACCGAAGCGCTTTGACCGAGGGCAGTAACTCCAACTCATGACGATTGCCCCCGAAGTCATGGTTTTGCCGACCTACGACGATATCGACGGTATCCCGAGCGAGGCGACTCCCTGGCGAGAAGCGTACCAGTTCGACCGCGAACTCGATATCCCGGGCGTGCCCTGGCCGCTCCAGTACGACGACCGCGGGCTGGCGCTCGTCCCGACGGGCGTCACCAAGACTGCCTCGACAGCGTCGATGACTGCGCTGCTGGCCAGTGACCGTCTCGCACTCTCCGAGACGCTCTTTCTCACCGCCGCCGTCGCGGGCGCACCCCCGGACCTCCCGGTCGGGTCGGTCGTGATCACGGACACCATCGTCGACTGGGACGACAAATGTCGAGTCGAACCCGACGACGATGCCGTCCCGCTCCTGGTCAACCCCTACACGGAGGACGACGGGTACTACGAACTGGATCCGGCACTCGTCGATCGAGCCCGGCGTCTGGCGACGGAGGCGGAACTGACGACCCACGAAGGCGAGGCCGGAGAGGGAGCCGCGTCACCGCGGGTGCTCACTGGGACGAGCGTTTGCGCGGACGAGTTCTGGCACGGTGGCGGGGTCGCCGAACAGGTCGAGTGGCTCGTCGACCGATACGACGCAGGCCCGTACCGGGTGACCGAACCCGAAGGCGCGGGTACGGCGACCGCCCTCGCGCGGTTCGACATGCTCGACCAGTATCTCAGTATCCGCGGCGTTTCGAGTCACGACCGCCCCACCGGCGAAAAAACGCCTCGGGAAAGCGTCTTCGCTGACGGGTTCGAGGCGGGGGTCGAGTCCGCCATCGAAAACATGCTGACCGTCGCGCGCCCTGTCGTCGAGGAGACTCTCTCATAGTTTGACCGGTGGTGCGGTCGATTCCGCGTACCGCCAGCGAACAGCGGGGTCTGATTTCACACAGTATGTGTGTGCAACTCGGTCCGCGATCCGCGAACGCACGGCAACCCGCACCGTCCTCGACGGCGAGGGTGTCTGCGAGCGAGGCGGTGTCGGGAGCGTCTCCGACGCGGAGCGTCGAGAGGTCCGGGCGCGGGCGCCGACCACTGGCACGGTCGGGTGTAACGATTCACCGGTATTTTGCCGACCGGTTCGGCGAACGGAAATGACGTGCAACCGACCGTACGAACCCGTCTCTGGGGCTCCTCGTTTCGGTCCCGGTGATTCCTGATACCGAAGAGATATACGGCGAAGCGCCGAGACGGGTTGTATGAGTGTCGAGCCAGAGGTAGTCGTCCTCCCAACGTACGACGACATCGAGGGTATCGCAAGCGAGACTGCGCCGTGGCGAGACCTGTACGAGTTCGAGCACACGGTCGATGTCCCGGGCGTCCCGTATCCGTTCGAGTACACCGACGACGGAGTGGCGCTCGTTCCGACCGGTGTCAGGAAAGCCGGGTCGACGACGTCGATGACGGCACTGTTGGCGGCCGACGCCCTCGACCTGTCGGAGTCACTGTTGCTCACTGTCGGCGTCGCCGGCGCGCCGCCGGACGTCCCGGTCGGGTCGGTCGTCGTCACCGACACTATCCTCGACTGGGACGACAAGTGCCGCATCGAACCGGACGACGAGGATGTCCCGCTCATGCTCGACCCGTATACGTCGGGCGATGGAGTGTTCGAACTGAACTCCGACCTCGTGGACCGCGCGGCCGAACTGGCACGGGATGTCGACCTCGTCCCGACCCCTTCCGACGACGATGCTGACTTCGCCGAGGTGCTGACCGGAACGAACGTCTGTGCCGACGAGTTCTGGCACGGCGGCGAGGTGGCCCGGCAGGTGGAGTGGCTCGTCGACCAGCACGACGCCGGTCAGTACCGGGTGACCGAAGTCGAGGACGCCGGCACTGCGACCGCGCTGGAACGGTTCGACATGCTCGACCAGTACCTCAGCATCCGCGGCGTCTCGAACTACGACCGTCCGACCGACGACCGGACCCCCCGCGAGAACGTCTTCTCCCAGGAGTTCGAGTCCGGGTTCGAGGTCGGCGTCGAGAACTCGGTCGCTGTCGGGCGGGCTATCGTCGAGGACCGACTCTCCTGACTCCCGCGTGACCGGATCCCTGGTCGGCCAGGGAACGTGTCGAGGGTCGCCCTGCCCTTCGCCCGTCGCGGACTGCGTCCGGGTCGGACCCGACAGGATTTCACCGTCACGCTGTGTGTCCCGGCCCGGTCACGACAGGGTCTCGTAGCTGTTAGGCCCCGACGCTGTGCCCGGCGCTACCGGCACGAATTAACATACTAAGTGTGTGAATTTGATCTCACGAGAGATGTCGAACCGGGGCGGTAGTTCGATCCGTTCGCACGGTCAGGGTTGGTACTGGTGGGTGCGGTCGACATTCGCGGGGGCACTGTCGACATTGGCAGGAGCGCAGGACAGTAGGAATGGTGTCCTCTGACTTTGGTGTATACGTTCTGTACACAGAAACGGGACTCCCGGGTGAGAAACAGCAGGCGATGGAGCGCTCCGGGTGCAGACGGGGACCGAAGCCGCCGTGGTTCGGTGGTCGCGCCGCGCTCAGACGTAGACGACGACGGTGTCCTGTTCGACCTCGACATCGTACGTATCGACTGGCGGCTCGTCTCCGGCCAGGTTCGTGCCGTACTCCTCCTCCTGTGCAGTGCGGTCCGGGGCCTGGGAGTCCGCGGAGCCGTCGGCTGTGGACTCCGACGCCTCCGTCTCGTCGGGGTCGGCCGAGACAGCGCCCCCGCTCGACTCGGGAGCGGTACCGTCCGACTCTTCGACCGTCGCTTCGAACGACCGGGTCCGGACGTGGGGGTTGAACAGCGACTCCCCGGACTCGATCTCGAACTCCCAGCCGTGCCAGGGGCAGCGGATGATCTCGCCGTCGCGGACCCACTCGTCGTACTCGCCGACCTCGTCGCTGGTGGTGGTACCGGTTATCGGACCGGCACAGAGGTCTGCGAGCTGGTGGGGACAGACGTTGTTCAGTGCGTGGAACTCCCCGTCGACGTTGAACACGCCTATCGAGATGCCGCCGACCTCGACCAGTTTCCGGTCGCCCGGTTCGAGTTCGGACGTGGGACAGACCTCTTGGCGCGTCGTCACGATCGGATCACCCTCATGCTCGGATCTCCTTCAGTCCTGGATCGCTCTCGGGTACGCACGCCATCATTCGAGGTCCGCGGGGTCGTCTGGGAGGTCGTAGAACTCCTGTGCGTTCCTGTAGTAGATCCGCGCCTGGGCCTCCTCGGAGAGCCCCGGCGGCAGCGCGTGCTCCGGGTCGTCCGTGTCGTGGTGCGGGTAGTCGCTGGAGAACATCAGGAGCTTCTCGGCGTCGAAGGCCTCCATGAGTTTCGTCAGTCGGCGCGGGTCCTCGGGGAAGTGCGCGGGCTGGGTCGTGAAGCGAACCTGGTCGTAGATGTACTCGCTCGGGCGCTTCTCGAGCCACGGCACCTGTGACCGGGCGGCCTTCCAGAGGTTGTCCATCCGCCACATGAGCTGGGGCACCCACATGTATCCGCCCTCGATGAAGTTGAACCCGAGGTCGGGGTACTTCTCGAGGACGCCCTCGGTGACGAGACTGGCCAGCAGCCCCATGTACACTGCGGGGACGACCGTGCTCCACTCGATCGACGTGCGGGGGTGGCCGGCGGCGGTGGCCGGGTACATCGTGCCCGTCCCGGTCGAGGAGACGTGGACGCCGATGGGGAGGCCCATCTCCTCGGCGGCCTCGTAGACCGGCCAGTAGTACTCCTGGCCGAACGGGTTGCGGCCGCCGACGCTCTGGATGAGCACCTGCCCGAACCGCGGGTGGTCGCCCATCTCGCGGATCATCTCCGCGGACTTCTCCGGTTCCTCCATCGCGACGAACAGCGACCCGAGGAAGCGCTCGTCTTCCGGGATCCACTCCTCGAGGACCCACTTGTTGACAGCCTTTGCCAGTTCGAACGCGTAGTCTGTGTTCGGGATCCCGTTTATCGTCAGGTCCGTCTGGTGAGTGAGAAACGCGTAGTCGATGCCGTTCTCGTCGAGGTGGTTCTTGACGCCCTCCTTGCTACTGCCCGCGTAGACGTCCGCGCTGTTGTACCCGCCCGTCGCGGATTCGTCGCCCCTGAAACTGTCCGGACGCGAGGAACTGGACTCGTGGCGATACAGCAGTTCGGGGATGACGACCCCGCGGCTCTTGTACCGCTCCGGCAGGTACTCGACGAGTTCGTCGTCGGTCGCGTAGCTCTGATGCAGGTCGCAGTCGACGAGCGACAGTCCGCTCTCGGCATCGCCGCTCGATTGTGGCGCTTGTGCCATGGCACCGCTTCGTCACACCAGTTGTTAACGTTTGTCCTCATTTCGGAAAACTATCGAAACGTTGTGGCAAAAAGAGAGCAAAAAGGTATTGTGAAGTGTATTAATGTCCACTATGTACTAGCGGATCGACGGTCGTCACTCACGAGAACTGGCTCGCGGTCAGGAGGAACAGTCCCTGGCCGTGGAGTTCCACGCCGAGCGGTGCGTTCCGCCCGCCGGGCACTTTGGCGACCCGGCCGACGCGGCCGTCGTCGCTCACGACGCCGCGACAGACCGACATCGCCCGCTCGGCGGCCTCGGCGTAGGCGGAATCGGTCAGGATGCCCATCTCCGTGCCGCGCTGGAGCGCGTACGCGGTCATCAGGGTTCCGGAGGTTTCCAGGGGTTCGTGCGGGTCGTCGACGACGTTGTGCCAGAAGCCCGACCGGTCCTGGTAGTCGAGCATCGCCGCGGCCGTCTCGCGGAACAGTTCGGTCAGCGTCTCCCGGCCCTCGTGGTCCGCGGGGAGGTATTCGAGCGTGTCGACCAGCGCCATGAGTGCGAACCCGTTGCCGCCCGTCCAGAACGCGCTGTTCATGAACCGGTCGGGCTGTTCGGCCCACGTGTGTCTGAACAGCCCGGAGTCGGTGTGGAGGTGGCGTGCCTGGACCTCGAACTGGTGGACCGCGTCCTCGACTGCCTCCTCGGTGTCCGTCATGCGCCCGTATCTGGCCAGAAACGGGCAGAACATCCAGAGCCCGTCCACGCACAGCGACTGTCGACTGCGCTGCTGGCGGATCCCGCCCTCGGAGGTCCGCTCGGAGTCCCGGAGGTACTCGTACTGGCGACGCGCCGCGTCGAGATAGCGGTCGTCGCCCGTCCGGTCGTACAGCTCCAGCACGCTGTGACCGATCGAAGACGGGTCGGCGACGGACGTGTACTCGCCCTCGGTCCAGTCGGGCTCCCACTCGCCCTCGAACACCGTCAGCGACCCGCCCGCCAGTTGCCCCTCGCTCGTCTGCGTCTCGATACATCGGTCGACCAGTTCGCGGACGAACTCGTCGTCGCCCCCGGCGGCCAGCAGCCCGTCGAGGACGAACGCGATCTCCCACTCGATCGCGTGTTCGAAGTCCCAGTCGGTCGCGGCGCTCGCGACGCTCTCTATCAGGGTGTCGATGTTCGCTGCCACGTTCGTGAATGCCCGTCGCCCCACTTAGCGGTTTCTCCGCCAGAGACCCGGCCTGCGAGGGAGCGTCGGCTCCCGAGTGGGTCAGAACTGGCCCGGGTCGCCGTCCAGCGAGATGCTGACGGTCTTGCTTTGTCGATAGGCCTCGAGCGTCTCCGCGGCGCACTCCCGACCGATCCCCGACTGTTTGAACCCACCGAAGGGTGTGCCCGGTCCGAGAGCGTGCCAGTCGTTGACCCAGACGCTCCCGGCCTCCAAGTCTGCCGCAGCACTGTGGGCCGTCGTCATGTCGCTGGTCGCCAGGCCCGCGGCGAGGCCGTAGTCGACGCCGTTGGCCATCTCGATAGCCTCGTCATACTCGGAGAACGACATGACGCTCAGGACCGGGCCGAAGAGTTCCTCCTGCGCGATGCGACTGTCGGGGTCGACGCCGTCGAACACGGTCGGCGAGAAGAAGTACCCGTCCGCGAACGCCTCGCCCGCCGGGTTGTCCCCACCACAAACCAACTCCGCGCCCGCCTCCGCCCCCACGGAGACGTACTCGTGTATCGCCTCGTACTGGCCTTCGAACGCCAGCGGGCCCAGTGTCGTTTCCGGGTCGAGCGGGTCACCGGGGACCCACGCGTCCTCGGCCGCCGCGACGACTGCGTCCACGAACTCCTCGTGGAGGGACTCGTGAACGATGGCTCGCGAGGGCGCTCCGCAGGACTGCCCGGTGTTGAAGAAGATGCCGCTGGCCGCCGTCTCGGCGGCCGCCTCGACGTCGGCATCGGGGAACACCAGGAAGGGGTTCTTCCCGCCGAGTTCGAGCGACACCGGCGTCACGGTGTCGGCGGCCCGGCGCATCACCGTCTGTCCGACCGGGACCGACCCGGTGAAAGAGAGCTTCCGGATCCCGTCGTGGGCCGTCATCGGTTCGCCCACGTCGGCCCCGGTGCCGTTGACGACGTTCAGGACACCGTCGGGCAGCGCCCCCGCCGAGAGCTGGACGGCGCGAGTGAGCGCCAGCGGGGCCTCCTCGGACGGTTTGACGACCACCGCGTTCCCCGTCGCCAGCGCGGCGCCGGCCTTCCAGGCGAACAGTTCGAGCGGGTAGTTCCACGGCAGGATGATCCCGACGACGCCGTACGGTTCCTGCCTGACGTACGTGTGGTCCTCCCGTCCGCGCTGGAGGTGGGTCCCGCTCTGTGCGCGCTCGACTGCCGCGTAGTACTCGAGGAACTCGACGGCGCTATCGACCTCACCGGCCGCGAACGAGACGGGTCTCCCCATCTCCAGCGTGAGCGTCTCGGCCAGTTGGTCGCGGTGGGCCGCGAGTTCGGCCGTCCACTCGCCGATCAGGGCGGCCCGCTCGCTCGCTCCGCGGGCCGCCCACTCGTCGGCGGCACCCGCTGCCGCGGTGACCGCAGCGTCGACAGTGTCAGCACTGCCCCCGGCCACGTCACAGAGTCGGTCGCCCGTCGACGGGTCGGACACCACGAGCGCCGCGTCGGTCCGGCCCCCGGATTCGCCCTCGTCGTCGGGCCCGTCCGTCTCGCCGGGTCGGACGTCGCCGTCTATCCAGTGAGCGCCGGTCAGCGCGTCTCCGAGTCGGTCTCTCGCTCGACGATGGCGTTCTCTCATCGGGGGGAGCCACCCCCGCGGGGCCTGACTCCCGTCATTCGAGAGTGAAGTCCAGTTTCTCGTCGGCTATCTCCTCGATCTCGTTGATCTCGTGGTCCTCGACGCGCCCCCACATCTTGTTGAACACGGGGAATCCGGCCTGCTGTTCCATCGCCCACTCGCGGGCGAACCGCCCCGTCCGGATCTCTTCGACGTTCTCCTCGAAGGCCTCGCGGGTCTCCTCGTCGGCCATCGCGAGCCCTTTCGTCAACTGGCCGTACTGGCTGGTCCGTGAGTGGTTCTCGAGCTGGTCGAACAGTCCCTCCGCCGCGCGGAGTCGACTCTCCGTCACCGCTTCCCCGGAGAGATAGAGGTTGAACAGGACCGTCAGCGGGTCGTAGCCCTCGGCGGTCAGCACGTCGTAGGCCATCATGATCATCGCCATGGAGCCGCCGGCCATCAGTTGCTCGCCGAACAGGTCCAGCACCGTCTCCTCTTCGAACGTCGAATCGATAGCGCCGGCGCGCGTCGCGCCGATGCCCCTGGCGTAGGCCAGCGTGCGCTCCATGGCTCGGCCGGTCGCGTCCTGATGCACCGCGACCATCGCGGGCACGCCCTCTCCTTGCTCGAACAGGTCCCGGACGGTGGGGCCGATCATCTTCGGGGCGACCATGACGACGTCCACGTCGTCCGGAACGTCGATGAACTCGTAGTAGACATTGTACCCGTGGGAGAACAACACCGCGTCCCCCGCGTCGAGTTCGGGTTCGATGTCCGCCTCGAAAATCTCCGCCTGGAACTCGTCGGGGACCAGCACCGTGACGATATCCGCGCGTGCGGTTGCCTCGGACATCGGGTACACGTCGAAGCCGTCGTCCTCGGCGTCGTCCCAGCTATCGTCTCTGACGTTCCCGACGATGACCTCGACCCCGCTGTCCCGGAGGTTCAACGCCTGTGATCGTCCCTGATTGCCGTAACCGACGACCGCCACCGTTTCGTCGCCGATTGCAGACAGCTCTACGTCCTCGTCGTGGTACACTCTCGCCATGGCCATTCGTTCAGATTGGTTCGGAATAAGTGTTTGCTTCTCACAGCGATTCCGACGATCGCTACCAGTTCGAGATGGTGATTTCGGTCAAGCCGTCGGATCAACAGATCTGCCAGCCGCCGTCGACGTGGAGGGTCTCACCGGTCATGTACCGCGCCTCGTCGCTCGCGAGAAAGAGGTACGCACCGGCGACGTCCGCCGGCGTCCCGGCCCGACCCATCGGCACTGGCTTGAGCAGGTCGCCGTCCTCGACCATCTCGTGAGCAGCGTCCGACCAGCCCTCCGTTATCTCGGTCGCTATCTGGCCCGGCGCCACCGCGTTGACCCGGACGCCGGCCTCGGCGAACTCCAGCGCCGACCCGCGGGTGATCATCCGGATCGCACCCTTCGTCGCATCGTACTGGACCTGTCCGTGCTGGGCCGTGTTCGAACTGATCGAAGCAGTGTTGACGACCGCCCCCGGTTCGTCGCGTTCCAGCATGTCCGCGACGGCGGCCTGGACGCCGAAGAAGGTCCCCTTGACGTTGACGTCGTGGAGGCGGGCGAACTCTTCCGGGGTCACCTCCCGCATCGGCTTGTGGATCATGATCCCGGCGTTGTTCACGAGGACGTCGACGCCACCGAACTCCCGCGCTGCCGCGACCAGCGTCTCCAGGTCGCCGGGGTCAGCCACGTCCGTCTCCACGTACTCCGCTGTGCCGCCGCGGTCGGCGATGACCTCGTCGGTCGGGACAGCCCCGTCTTTCGGGTCGCGCCGCACGTCGCCGTTGATCACCGCGGCGCCCGCGTCGGCGAACCGCAGGGCTATCTCGCGGCCGATACCCGACGACCCGCCGGTGACCACGACTGTCGACTCCGCGAAGTCGTAGGATGCTGATCCCATGGTCGGGGCTGTGCGAGCGGACACATAAGCGGTCGGGTCCGCGCAACTGTTGGTGTCTCGGCTCTAGCCGGAACCCCGCTCGAAACTCGCTCGCGGGCCGCTCGAAACTTGTGTCGAGCGTGGCAGTTATGCCAGCGCCCCGCGTGGGGCCTGTATGATCGACTTGCTCGTCACGGGCGGCTACGTCTACACGCCGGAAGCCCAGACAGATGGTGAGGCGGGACGTGGCCCAGAGGGCGGGACAATGGCCGCCGAGATGGCGATACTAGCGGACGGTGCGGTCGCGGTCGACGGCGACAGGATCCGCGCGGTCGGTCCGGCCGCCGAACTCGACGCCGAATTCGAGGCGGAGACTGTCATCGACGCGGCGGGACAGGCCGTCCTCCCCGGCCTCGTCAACGCCCACACCCACGAGACGCTCCCGAGGGGGTTCCACGAGGACCTCCCGCTGATGGAGTGGCTGGAGACGTCGACGCTCCCGGCCGAGCGTGCGCTGACGCCCGACCAGATGGAAGCGGCGGCCCGTCTCAACCAAGCCGAGATGATCCGCTCGGGCACGACCACGTTCGCGGAGATATTCCGCCACCAGGGCGTCGCCGCGGACGTGGCCCTCGACACCGGGTTGCGGGCGGTCCTGTCGGCGCAGGCCATCGACGAACCCCACGAGATAGAGACCGTCGAGAACAACCGCGAGGTCTTTGAGCGCTATCACGGCGCGGACGACGGGCGGATACAGGTGTGGTTCGGCGTCCACGCGCCGTACACCTGCACCGAGGAGACGATGCGGCGGGCCAGCGACCTCGCCGATCGGTACGACACCCGACTCCACACGCACCTGGCGGAGACCGAAGACGAGGTGGCCGGGATCCGCGCCGAACACGGCGCGACGCCGGTCGAGTACCTCGACGACCTGGGCCTGCTCGACGAGCGCCTCCACGCGGCCCACTGCGTTCACCTCACCGACGAGGACGTCGCGCTTTTGGCCGACCGCGGCGTCAGCGTCGGATACAACCCCACGAGCAACCTGAAACTCGCCGACGGGATCGCACCGGTCCCCGAACTGCTCGAGGCGGGCGTCCCGGTCGGCCTCGCCACTGACTCGAACCTCTCGAACAACAACCTCGACATGTTCGAGGAGATGCGGTTCGGGTCCTACGTCCAGAAACACCGCCTTGACGACCCGGCGGCGATGTCCTGTGACCGATTGCTCGAACTGGCCACCGCGGGCGCCGCACGGGCCCTCGGCCTCGAGGACGTGGGTCGCCTCGCGGCCGGCGCGAAAGCCGACATCGTCACCGTCTCGCTCGACGCGCCACACCTCAGGCCGGTGTTCGCCGACGACGACCTGCACAACCTCGTCGCCGCGCTCGTCTACGCCGGCAAGGGGAGCGACGTCGTGAACACGATAGTCGACGGCGACGTGCTGATGCGGGACCGAAAACTCCGAACTATCGACGAGGAGCGCGCCCTCGAACGGGCACAGGAGGCAGCCCGCGACCTGGACGCGGCAGTCAAGTCCGCGACCGGCAACTGACGGGACCGACACGTCGGTGACTGAAAACGGACGGGTCGCGTCGCTCGCGTCTCAGACCCGCGTCTCCGGTTCGATCCCCGCCTCGAGCAGTGCAGTCTCGGCTTCCGCGAGCGACTCCGTGCCGACCAGGGTCGACGCGGGGCCGTTCGCGACGACAGTCGCCAGGTCGAAGACGAGAATCGACGCCGACAGCGGCTCCGGAACGATGGTCCGCCCGAACACGTCTCTGGGCGCGTGGTCGCCCGTCGCTGCGGGGACGACCAGTGAGTTGATCGGGTCATCGACCGTCTCGTAGGCCGCCCGCAGGTCCCCCACGTCGGACTGCGTGACGCCGTGGGCGCCGAGGTACGCGCCCGCCGCCATCAGGTCGGCGACCGTCTCGTCCAGCGCGTCCATTGGCATCTCGCCGTCCAGTCCGTAGCCGGTCAGCGTGTGGACGGCGGGGACGTCGAGACTGTCGATAGCCGCCATCGTCAGGAAGTCGTGCAGCGGCGTCTCGACGGCCCCGTTGACGCCGTCGAACAGCGAGTCCGACCCGCAGTCGACGTTCACCACGAAGTCGACATCGAACTCGGAGACGTACGCCTCCAGCGCAGACCGGAGGCCGACCTCGCCGTCGCGGCCGTCGAACACGCCGGCGGGGTAGTCGAACTCCGTCCCGAGCACGACTTCGGGCGGCACGTGCTCGGTCCCGTCCCGAGTGATGGTCGTCTCGGGACCCACCAGCGCCGCGAGCGGGGTGAGGGCCTCGCTCCCGTCGAGTTCGTCGACGGGGTAGAAATCCGGCGCGTCGGCCGTCGAGGCCCACCACTGGCACGCCAGCGCGCCGAAACAGATGTCGTCGTGTGCGACCCCGATCCGTTCCGCGTGGTTCGCCAGCGGCACGCCGTTTACCACGTCCGTCGCGCCGGCCCCGACGAACAGAACGGTGTCTGCCGCTGCCAGTAACTCCTCGAGCGACTGCTTCGGTTTCTGGGACATGAGTCTGGTCCGTTCGCTCGGAGGGTGGTGACACGGCCCCAAATAGGTAGTGGGTCATCCCGGGACGAGGGCCGGGAGCACGTCGAGGGCGACGGGTGAGGGCGTCCCCCGTCAGTAACCGTGCTCGTCGAGGAGGTCCGCGGCGAACTCCCTCGCCTCGTCGGCGATTGTGAGTCGTTCGACGTCGCTGTCGACGGGTTGGGTCGCGTCGACGCCCATCTTGCTGGTCGCGCCGTCGGTCGACGACGGGTCGAGGGGGTTCCCGGTCGCCTTCGGTAGCGTGAACACGTCCTCGTCCGGCTGGGTTCGCGTCGCGACGGCCCACAGGACGTCCTCGACGTCGGTGACGTCGACGTCGTCGTCGACGACCACGGCGAGCTTGATGTACCGCCAGGCGCCGAGTGCCGAGAGGATCGTCTGCTGGGGTTGTCCGGGCGCCGACTTGTCTATCGAGACGAAGCAGTGGTAGTGGGTCCCGGCGTGGGGGAAGTGTATCGACTCGACGTATGGGTTCTCGTCTTTGATCTTCTGGTAGATCGTCGGTTCCTTGGGCGCTCGCCCGAGCTGGAGGTGTTCCCGCGACTGACCGGGAACGATCGACAGGAACGACGGGTCCTCGCGGTGCGAGAGCGCGTTCACGCGGAGCACGTTGTTGCTCGACCGCCCGCTCATGACACCGGTGTACTCCCCGAAGGGCCCCTCTGACTCCTGTTCGGCGGGGTCGATGCTCCCCTCGACGACGAACTCCGCTTGCGCTGGGACAGAGAGGTCGACCGTCTCGCAGGACACTACCTCGAGGGGCTCTCCCCGCATCGCACCGACGACGTCGTACTCGTCGACGTCGATGCCCAGGTTCGCGCTGGCGCCGACGTAGACGTCCGGGTGCGCGCCGACGACGACTGCGACCTCTATCGTTTCGCCCATCTGTTCGCCCTTGCGGACGTACTCCCAGAGGTCGCCCCGCGAGTGGATACTGATCCCTGCCTTTCGGGGCTCTTTCAACTGAATACGGGCGAACGACAGGTTGTTGGTGCCGGTCTCGGGGTCTTTCGCGACGACGATGCCGGCGGTGACGTACCGACCGCCGTCGCCGTCGAAGTGGAGGGGGGCGGGGAGGTCCGTGAGGTCGACGTCGTCGTCGGTCGCATTGACATCCATCACGGGCCCCGAACCGACGGTTTCGGGCGGCACGAGGTCGCCGATACGGTCGTTCCACGTCTCGAAGAACTCGGACTCCGGAACGCCGATGGCTCTCGCGATACGCTCGCGCGTGGCGAAGACGTTCGTCACGACCGGGGTGTCGTAGCCCGTGACGGACTCGAACACGACAAGCGGGTACTGACGGCGGTCCTGCAGTTCGAAGACAGTCGCGGTGATGGCCTTCTCGACGGGCGTCTCCCGGGTGACCCGGAGAACCTGCGATGGGTCGTCACGCTCCAGTCGCTCGACGAACCCCATCAGCGTCTCCGCGCGGTCGGCGCCAGCGTCCGCCTCACCCGCCGGGCTCTCGTCGGTCATTCCGTGAGGTAGAGCGTCCCGTCTTCCTCGACGACGTCGCGGGTCGGCAGCGAGACGTCGTCGATTCCGACGTGGGTCCCTGACTCCAGTTCGTACGACCAGCCGTGCCAGGGACAGGTGATCGTCGGGGTGTCTTCGTCCCACCGCTCGCGCTCGCGCTCACCGGCGTCGGCGTCGTCGACGACCAGTTTCGGACGGACGGTCCCCTCGCCGACCGGACCGCAGTCGTGGGCACAGCGGTTGAGGATCGCGAAGTACTCCCCGTCGACGTTGTGGACCCCGAACTCCTGTCCGTCGACGGTGACGAGTTCGTGGTCGCCCGGTTCGAGCGAGTCGGCCGACCCGAGCGCGACCCGGTCGCTCATATGCCGAACACCTCCTCCGCGTTCTCCCCCAGAACCTTGGCCTTCTCCTCTTCGGAGAGGAAGGGGAGGTCGGTGACCATCGACGGCCTGTCGTAGTCCCAGTGAGGCCAGTCGGAGGAGTACATGAAGGAGTTGGCTCCGTCCATCACGTTGAACACGCCCTCGAGGAGTTCCGGGTCGGCATTGCTCTCGAAGGGCTGGGTCCCGAAGTACATCTCCTTGGCGTACTCGCTAGGCTTCCGTTCGAGGTGCGGGGCCTCCTCCGGGCGCTTGAGGTAGTTGTTGTCCAGCCGCGTGAGGTAACTCGCCAGCCACGTGACACCACACTCCATGAACGCGATATCGAGGTCCGGATACTTCTCGGGGATGCCCTGGACGATGAGGCTGGTCAGTTGCTCCATGTTGTGTTCGAGGAACCCGAGCGTGTGGGTCGCCAGCATCGTCTCGTAGCCGGGGAAGTTGTCCGAGTCGATGTCGGCCCCGGCGGAGTGGAACACGCAGGGCATCCCTATCTCCTCGCAGCGCTCGTAGATCGGTTCGTACTTGCGGTTCCCGAGCGGGAGCTGTGACCCCGGGGTGATGAGGTACGCGCCGACGAACCCGGGGTCGTCCTCGACCATCTCCAGTATCTCGAGCGACGCCTCCGCGTCTTCGTAGGGAACCGGGGCCATCGTGTAGATGCCGTCGTCGGGGTCCAGGAACGTGTCCTTGGCGTAGCGGACGTACCCTCTCGCGAACTCGCTGATCCGCGCGTCGTCGGCGCTCAGCTTGTCCGTCAGGAGCAGCAGGTGCGACAACTGGATCGTTTTGTCGACGTTGAGGTGGTCCATCCCGGGCCGTATCTCGTCTATGTGCATCCCGCCGTGTGGGTACTTCGTCGGCCCCGAGTGGTCCCTGTTTATCTTCCCCCACTTGAACCGGTCGCCGCTGCCCTCGGGGAAGAACATCATCGTGGCCTTCTCGCCGCCTTCCAGGAGTCGCGTGCGCCACGGCTCGTCCATGTACTCGGCGACGTCGTCCATCTCTTCCATGAAGTGACAGTCCGTGTCGACGACGGTGTACTCCGAACCGACGTCGCTCCGTTGCATGTCTGGACCCGACGCTGTCGAGTCCGACCGCTGGGTTTCGTCCGACATTCGTCCCCTGGTTAGGAGTAACATGGTATATGTATTTCCATCGTTCGAGCTGTTTTCGAGACGTTCGTCTACTCGTCTCGAATATTTCGGGACGTTCATCGGGAGGGGCGACACTGCGGCGTCCGCCCGTCGCGTTCCGATACCCATTTGTCGACACCCTCGCCTGCAGCGGTGAGATCTGAACGAACGTCCACAGTATCTCCGGAACTACTATTAAACGACCAGCCATATGCGGATTCGTATGACGGTACCACCAGCAGAGCGGGACACCTACGGGAACGTCGTGGCGGGCGAGGAACGAGTTGGCGACGAGACGTTCGACGTCGAGAACCCGTCGACCGAGGAGGTGGTCGCGTCGGTGTCGGTCGCCACGGACGACGACGTCGAGGACGCACTCGCAGCGGCCGACGAGGCGGCCGACGAGTGGGCGGCCTACGACCCCCTGGAACGGAGTCGACTGCTCTCCCGGGTCGCCAGGCGACTCGAGGAGGCCGTCGAGACCCTCGCCCGTACCGAGACGCTGGAGATGGGGCGCTCCCTGGGCGCGTCGACGGCCCAGGCGGAGAAGACAGCGACGTACTTCGACTACTACGCGGGACTCGCCGACAAGGTAGAGGGCGAGACCATCCCGATAGACGGGCCGAGCGACGTGTTGGACTACACGGTCCGGGAGCCGTACGGCGTGACATCCCACGTCGTTCCGTGGAACGCGTCGATGGTGCTGGCGGTCCGGAGCATCGCACCGGCGCTCGCGGCGGGCAACACGGTGGTCGCGAAAGCCGACGAGAACGCGCCGCTGTCACTGCTGACGCTCGCGCGAATCGCCGGGGACGCGGGCCTCCCGCCGGGCGTGTTCAACGTCGTTACGGGGGACGGCGCGCGCACGGGCCGACTGATCACCGACGACCCACGCGTCGGCCACGTCGATTTCACCGGCTCGACCGCGACCGGGACACAGGTGATGAAGACGGCAGCGGAGCACGTCACGCCCGTCCACCTAGAGCTCGGGGGGAAGAGTCCGAACGTCGTGTTCCCCGACGCGGACCTCGAACAGGCGGCTCAGGACTCGGCGAAGGCGTTCTGGAACACCGGACAGACGTGTTTCGCCCCCACGCGGATCTTCGTCCACGAGGACGTCGCCGGGGAGTTCGTCGACCTGCTGGTCGCGGAGACAGAGGCGATGGACGTCGGGCCGGGCATCGACGGCAACACGGTCGGGCCGCTGATCACTGCCGAGGCGCTGGAGCGGACCGCGTCGTACGTCGACGAGGCCATCGCGAACGGTGCAGAGGTGCTGACCGGCGGCGAACGGCTCGACCGGCCGGGGCACTTCTACGAGCCGACGCTCGTCACCGACGTCGACGACGACGCGCCCCTCTCCTGTGACGAGGTGTTCGGACCCGTCCTGACGGTGTCGGAGGTCGGGACCGAGAGCGAGGCGGTCCGGCGGGCGAACGACACCGACTACGGCCTGTACGCTCTCGTCTGGACCGAGAACCTGAGCCGCGCCCACCGGATGGCGCGTGAACTGGCGGCCGGGACCGTGCTGGTAAACGAGTACCTCTTCGCCTCACAGCAGGCCCCTTCGGGGGGCTACAAAAAAAGCGGGATCGGCCGCGCGAAGGGCCAGCAGGCGATGGAGAACTACACCCAACTGAAAAACGTCGTCGTCTCGGTCGACGAGGCCTGACGGCCCCTAGGACCCGTCGGTGACGCCGCTCCACTCGTCGTAGTTGGTCTCCACGTCCAGGTGGCCGACTGCGCGCTCCACTGTCCGCTCAACCATCGCCTCGAGCGAATCGGCCTCCTGATAGAACGACAGCAGCGGCGGAAAGACGACCGCGCCGGCGTCTGTCGCCGCGAGCATGTTCTCGAGGTGAATGCGGTTGTACGGCTTCTCTCTGGGCATCACCACGAGCGGCCGCCGCTCTTTGAGCGTCACGTCGGCCGCCCGCGTGATGAGGTCGCCCGCGTGGCCGTGGGCGATGTTCGAGAGCGTCTTCATCGAACACGGCGCGACTAGCATGCCGAGCGTCTCGAAGGAACCGCTGGCGACCGGCGCGCCGATGTTCCCGTTGTCGTAGACGGTGTCCGCCAGCCCGCGCAACTCCGACAGAGCGTCGTCGGACTCGTGTCGGATCGTTACCTTCGCTGCCTCCGAGAGAACGAGGTGCGTCTCGACGCCGTCACGGTCGGCAAGCAACTTGAGGGCGGCCGACCCGAACACCTGGCCGGTCGCGCCGGTCACTCCGACGACCACACGGTTCGACATACGTCCCGCTTCGACCGATGACAGTAATATCTTTCCGTCGTTCCCCGCCGCGAACTGGACAAATTTCCAGTCGAAGCCGGTTGACCGACTCGGTCTCCCGCCACGAGCGCGCGTGGGAAACGACTAACCGGACTGCGCCGCTTGTCCCGGTATGGCGACGCTGGAGCAGACGTACCTGATGACGACGGACCTGGCGCGTGCGCGGCGGTTCTACGAGGGCGCGCTCGGCCTGTCCGCCGCCGGAGTCGGGGAGCAGTCCGTCTCCTACGAGACCGGCGAGGGAGAACTCAAGATTCGGGCCGACCACGACCCCGCGACGCTGGAGTCGTTCAACCTGTCACAGCCACCGGACAGCGGCCGCGGCGAGGGCGCGGTGTACGTTCTCAGGCTGAGCGAACCGGTCGACCGGGTACACGAACGCGTCGCGGACTCGCTGACGGTCGACGGCGGGGAACTACTGACCGCGCCGCGCGACGTGCCGTGGGGCGAGCGGATGTTCCTCGTCCGAAGTCCGGACGGCTACACCTTCGAGATCAGAGGCGACGAGGCGGAGTAAGTCGGCGTGGAGCGACGGCGACCTGCCGCCCGTTGTGGCTTGCCGGCGACTCCGAGACCGTGGACAGTGATACCGGGTCGCAAAAACAGCTGCTGAAAGCCAACGTCTGTGTTCCAATTTGCACGTTCCTTGTATGATCGTGAAGTGTTCTAGTACATAAGAGGATGTTACTGGTGTTTGTGGAAACAACATAAGTACCACCTTCCGATTGACGGTGTATGGAGCGAGAACTAGATAGACGGACGTTCCTGACTGGTGTCGGGGCCGTGGCAACCACTGCAGTCGCCGGCTGTTCCAGCGGTGGCTCGGGCGGTACAGATACTGAACCCGATTCGGGCAGCGACGGGGGCGACGGTGACGGTGGGATGGACGGCGACGGGACCGAGACCGCGACCGAAATGACCGCCAGCGAGGGCGGCGAACTGCAGTTGATGCAGGGACCGCTCGCGACGCTCGACCCGATAGCGGTCCAAGGCCCGCGTGACTCGTGGGTGACCTTCATGCTCCACGAGTCGCTGTTCCAGTACGAGGACGGCACGACCCCGCCGACGGGGTCGCTCGCGACGGACTACAGTCTCTCGGACGACTACCTGACCTACACGTTCACGCTCAAAGAGGGTGTCACCTTCCACGACGGCAGCGAACTGACCGCGAGCGACGTCGTCTACTCTTGGCGGCGGCTCGCCGAGTCCGAGAACAACCGCAACTCGGAGAACTTCATCGTGGGCAACATCATGAACGTGGCCCACGAGGAGACGGAGGACGGCGCGATCGTCCCCGACTCGATGGCGCTCGAGGCCGTCGACGACTACACCGTCGAGATGACTCTCGAGACGCCGTTCCACGGCGTCATCGGACATCTGACGGACACGATCCTGTCGATCATTCCGGAGGGCGTCGTCGGGGACATCGAGGGCTACGAGGGCGAGTACGGCTACGACGAGTGGCTCTCGACCGAGGCGACCGGGACCGGGCCGTTCATGCTGGAGAACTGGAACCGCGGGAGCGAAGTCACGCTGACGGCCTTCGAGGACTACCACGAGACGGTTCCGACGATCGACGGGGTGCGGTCGCAGATCGTCGAGGACCCGAACGCGCGCTACACCCGCTCGGTCAACGAGCAAAACGCCGATATCTTCGAGATTCCGCGGTCGCAGTTCAACCCTGACAACCTGACCATCGACGAGGAACTCGACGACGGGCGGACGCTCGGGAGTTACGACGTCAACGGCACGACGCTCAACTACGGCGCGACCAGCCTCCCGCGGACCCAGTATCTCATATTCCACACGCTCAACGTGGAGAAACCGGTCCGTCAGGCGTTCGCCTACCTGATCAACCAGGAGGTGGTGACCGAGGAGGCGACGAAAGGACTCGGCAGGCCCGCGTACTTCCTGACGCCGCCGACGGCGTTCCCAGATGGCCCCGAGAACTACGAGCAGATAGCTCAGGAGGAGTACCCGTACGGGTACAATAGCTCCGACATACAGCAGGCCCAGAGCGTCATGGAGGAGGCCGGCTACAGCGCGAGCAACATGTACGAGACGTCGATCATGTACCCCTCGGACTCCCAGGCGTCCCAGTGGGAGTCGACGGTGAACTACATGCGCGACCTGGCCCAGAGCGCCTATATCGACCTCTCGCTCGAGGCCGCGCCCGCGTCGACGCTGACCAACCGGGCGATAGACGGAAACTTCGACATCTACGCAGTCTACAACGCGCTGACCTGGATGGAGGCCGACGCGACCCTCCAGTACGCCTACCCGAACCCCTACACCTGGACCCGCTGGGGCCAGGGCGAGGAGATGTCCGATGCGGCACAGACGGCCAGCGACGCATGGAGCACGTACAGCGAGAACCGCGTGCCGACCGACGCGGCCCAGCAGGCGCGCAACGACGCCTACATCTCCCTCGAACAGGCCAACTGGGAGGACGTCACGGAACTGCCCCTCTGGCACCCCACCGACCAGGTGTACTGGTACGACTGGGTGGAGAACTACCAGATCAACGGCCCGATGAGCCGTCCCAAGTTCAACGACGTGTCGCTGAGCGACCGGTCCTGAACGGTCGACGCGCGAAGGCCTGATCGGTCGGGACCGGGACCGGACACGGGCCGCGACCCGACGGGCCAACGCTCGAGTACCGGACCGTGGACGGCGAGACGCCGGCCGAACGCGAACTGTGCGGACTTCGACGACAATGAGAGACACCGGTCACACAAGTAATGAGAGACACCGATCACACCAGTAGCGAGAGGAAACGTAGTTGCGACCACAGCGGGAACTGGAGCGTATGAACGGATCAACCGACACCGACCCGGTCGCGTCGGTCCGCCAGCGGTCACCGTTGCTCCGGGGCTACGCCGAGCGGTTCGCGGACGAGCGGCCGTTCGACGGCACACAGATCGGGGTCTCGGCGCCGCTGACACCCCACACGGGACTGTTCGTGGACGTCCTCGCAGCCGGCGGCGCGGAGGTGCTCGTCTCCGGCGAGTCGGGCACGACCCACGAGGCAGTCGTCGAGTTCCTGGCCGACCGCGAGGGCGTCACGACGTTCGCGGAGCCGGGCATGTCCGAGGTCGAACTCGAGGACGCACGCCGCGCGCTGCTGACCCGCGAGCCGGATCTGCTGGCCGACGACGGCGCGCACCTGCTCCGGATGGTCCACGACGAGTTCCCCGACGTCGCGGCCGGTATCCGCGGCGCCTGCGAACAGACCACGGGCGGCATCACCCGACTCCAGGTGATGGACGAGACGGGCACGCTCGCGTTCCCCGTCTACGACGTCAACGGGACGCCGATGAAACACCACTTCGACAACGTCCACGGGACCGCCGAGAGCTCCCTGACCGCGCTCACGTCGCTGACGAACGCGATGCTGGCGGGGTCGGTCGCCGTCGTCGTCGGATACGGCCACTGCGGGCGCGGCCTCGCCAGAAAACTCCGCGCGCTGGGCGCCCGAACGATCGTCACCGAGGTCGACCCGCGCAACGCGCTCGAAGCGCTCGCGGACGGCCACGACGTGCGCCCGCTCGACGAGGCCGCCTCCGAGGCCGAGTTCCTGCTCACCGCGACCGGACGGTACCGCGTCGTCGGTCGCGAGCACATCGAAGCGCTGTCCGACGGGGCCGTCCTCGCGAGCATCGGGAGCGAGATCGAGATCGACACCGAGGCGCTCGACGACCTCGCGGAGTCCGTTGTCCAACCCCGCGAGGGCGTCGAGCGGTACACGCTCGGCGACGGCCGGCAGGTCACGCTTCTCACGGAAGGCCGAGTCGTGAACCTCGCGGCGCCCGACGGCAACGGGAACCCGAGCGAGGTGATGGACACGACGTTCGCGATGATGGCCCGCGGACTCGCTGACCTGGCCGACGGGGTCGACCTGCCGCCGGGACTGCATCCGGTGCCCAAAGACATCGACAGAGCCGTCGCCCGCGAGACGCTCGAGAAAAAGGGCGTCTCGATCGACGACCCCTCGCCCGAGCAGCGCCGCTATCACGAGCGGTGGACGGAGAACGCACGGGTGGAAACCGGCGGTTCGGACTCCTGATCGGGTCGGTCGCGACCGCGTCGCAGTTCGGGGAGTCGGCCCGCAGTTCGGGCAGTCGGCCCGCAGTTCCGGGATTCAGGTCAGGCGCTCGACGAGTTCCCGGTGGTTCTCGAACTCCGCGGCCAACTCCTCGGCCCGTTCTTCGTCGGCCAGTTCGTACGTGGCGTCCTCGAACGCTGGCGTCACGTCACAGCCGACGAGCGTGTAGCCGTGGGCGGCCTCGTCGTCAGTGCCGGCGTCGTCGGGATCTGAGACGACTTCGGCCGCGAACCAGGTGTCCCTGGGAACGACCGTCTGGAACTGGTCGCGCCCTAGCACGACCGTTTCGAGTTCGTCACCGAGCAGGTACAGTCTGAGCGGGTCGCCGCGGTAGAAGTGCCAGAGTTCGTCCGCGTCGATCCGGTGGAACGTGGAGAACTCGTCGTCTCTGAGGAGGTAGTAAATCGACGACGCGGTCGACCGTTCCTCCGTGTACTCCTCGGGCAACCCCTCGCCGTCGGCGACAACGTCGCAGGTGTAGGTCCGCGCGTAGTGACCGCCCTCCACGTGGTCGTCCAGGTCCAACTGCTCGATCCAGTAGTCGGCGTCGCGTCGCTGAGCCATCGTTACCCCCTCTCGAGAGCGGGGTATAACCTCCTGCTGTTGCCGTAATTTCTGCGGGACCACCGGGGGATCCGACCAGGACTGCGAGCCGACCCGAACTCTCGCCTGCGACTCGAATCGCCCGAGACGCGGTGTTCGCCACCGCTCGTGGCGATATTCGACTCGGTTCCGACTCGATAGAGGCGGACATAGTGTATCAAAATATACACCAAACCCGGATGTCTGTCCAATTATATCTGGATATTGGGCCTAGATTAGGGGCCTTCTAGGAAGATAAGGAAAAGGATTCCATTTATGAACAGGCCTAAGTACCACCTCCCGATGGTAGGCGGTATGGAGTCTGAAGTAGACAGACGGAAATTCCTGACGGGAGTCGGGGCCGTAGCGACGACCGCACTCGCCGGCTGTTCGGGCGGGGGCGGCGGAACCGACACCGAGACCGACCCGTCGTCGGGAAGTGACGGCGGCGACACCGAGGGAACGGACGAATCGATGGGTGGTACCGAGAGTTCGGAGGCCGAGGGTGGGGAGTTACAGATGCTGACGAACCCGGCACAGTCGCTGGACCCCGCGGGCGCCACCGGTTCGAAAGACGACTGGGTGATCTGGCAGACCCACGAGTCGCTGTTCAGGTACGAGGAGGGGACGGTGCCCGTTACCGGCCACCTCGCGACGGATTACAGCGTCTCCGAGGATTACACGACCTACACGTTCACGCTGAAAGAGGGCGTGACGTTCCACGACGGGAGCGAGCTAACCGCCGCCGACGTCGTCTACTCCTGGCGCCGCCTCGCCGAGTCCGACAACAACCGCGGGAACACCGACGAGATCATCAACGGCGTCGTCAACGTCGTCCACGAGGAGACCGAGGAGGGCGAACTGGTCCCGGACTCGCTGGCGATCGAAGCCGTCGACGACTACACCGTCGAAGTGACGCTCGAACAGCCGTTCCACGGGACGCTGGGACAGATGGCCCAGATGTTCTACTCCGTGGTCCCCGAGGGGATCGTCGGCGACATTGAGGGGTACGAGGGCGAGTATGACTATGAGACGTGGTCCACGGAGGAAGTCACTGGGACCGGACCGTTCCAGCTCGAGACGTGGAACAGCGGCAGCGAGGTAGTCGTAACGGCGTTCGAAGACTACCACGGGTCGGTCGCGAACATCGACGGCATCCGCTGGCAGGTCGTCGAGGACCCGAACGCGCGCTACACCCGCGCGGTCAACGAGCAAAACGCCGACATTTTCGAGGTGCCGCGGTCGCAGTTTAACCCCGACCTCGTCGAGCGGTCGGAGGAACTGGAGGGCCGGACGCTCGGGAGCTACGGCCCGGTCAGCGGGACGACGCTCAACTACGGCGAGGCCGCCATTCCGCAGACCCAGTTCCTGCAGTGTAACACGATCAACGTCGAGAAACCGGCCCGCGTGGCCCTCGCCTACGCCATCAACCAGGAGGCGGTCATCGACCAGGCGACCAAGGGCCTGGGTGAACCCGCGTACTTCGTCTCGCCGCCGGTCGGCTTCCCCGGCGGGGAGGACAACTACGACCAGCTCGCCCAGGAGGAGTACCCCTACGGCTACGCCCAGTCCGACATCCAGTCCGCGCGGGAGGTCATGGAGGAGGCCGGCTACGGCCCCGACAACATGTACGAGACCGCGATGCAGATCAAGTCGGACACGCGAGCCTCGATCTGGGAGTCGGTCGCGAGCTACATCCGCGACATCGCACAGAGCGTCCACATCGACCTCTCGATCGAGGCCGCGCCCTCGTCGACGCTCGTGAACCGGGCCATCGAGGGCGATATCGACATCTTCGGGAACTACATGGACCTCTCGTGGATCGAAGCCGACTCCGGACTCCAGTACACCCGACCGACGCCGGCGGCATGGACCCGCTGGGGCCAGGGCGAAGACGGGATGACCGACGCCGCCGAGCGCGCGGACGAGGCCTGGACCGACCTCTACCTCGAAAACCGGATCCCCACCGAGGAGGCCCAGGAGGCCCGCAACGAGGCGTATCTCACGATGGAGCGGGCTAACTGGGAGGACGTCACCCTGATCCCGCTGTGGAACCCGACCAACCAGCTCTACTGGTACGACTGGGTCGAAGGGTTCGACTACACCGGCCCGCTCCGGCGGACCGCCTTCAACGATATCTCGATCGGCGACCGCGCCTGAACTACCCCGGAAGTGCGACAGTGCCCCACACGAGAGCCGAGACCGCGACCACTCCGACCGGTCGATGGGTCGGCGAGCGCACTGTTTGCGGCGAGCGCACGGTTTTTCACGCCCGGGAGCAGAGGGGCAAACGTGAGCGACACTGCATCGAACGGCTGGGCGCAGGTACTCGAGGAGATGGACGCGATGGCCGACCGACTGGAAGAGAGCGGCTGGCGGGCGCTCAGTATCGCCGCCGGCGACGCCGCGGCGGTGACGACGGAGACGAGCCGCACCGACCGGCACGGCTACTCGTACGTGATCCCGGGAGACGCGGCCGACGAGTTCGCGGACCTGTTCGTCCCGGACGGGTTCGCTCGCACGGAGGTCTACCGCGCGGGGACGGGCTCTCACCTGTACCTGCTGACGGTGTTCAAAGACCCGCCGACCGAAACTGCGATCCTGATCGCGGGGGCACTCGACCGCGGACGAGTGGCCGACTGCAGGCGGGCCGCGGAGGCAGCCGGCACGATGTACTCGGACGTCTTCAGCGTCGACGGCACCCGGCTGGGAACGTTCGAACACGACGACCCGACCCCGTTTTTCCCAGACGCGGACTGACGCGCCAGACCGGCGCGCTCGGTCAGTTCGGCGTCGTTCTCGGCGCCGTTTTCAGCTCCCGCCGCCCACGGTGCCCGACCGACGGTTCCCGGTGGTCGCTTTCACCACAGTTCGGGGAATGAATACGACATTGAGGCAAAGATAAATTACTTATGCGATCGAACGGAATGCGTTTAGTAACTTGACTGGACATACGAGCGAGGCCGACGTCGAGAGAGACTGGGGTGGCAAGCAGTGAGTCGCGTTCGGTATTTCGGCCGGCGGATACTGCTGTCGATACCGGTGTTGGTCCTCGGCGGGACGTTCACGTTCATGGTCTTCCGGTTCAGCCCGGTCGACCCCGCCGCGGCGATCGTCGGGACGGCAGCGACCGAGGAGGGCGTCGCCGAGTACAACCGCGTCCGCGCGGAGCTCGGGCTCAGCCAGCCCGTTCTCGACCACTACCGGGCGTACATGGTCGACCTGTTCACGCTGGACCTGGGCCAGTCGTGGGTCGTCTCCCAGGGGACGCCGGTGACCGAACTCCTGAACACCTACGGGCTGCGGACGCTCTGGCTGACGTTCTGGGCCGTGTTGATACCGATCTTCGTCGGGATCCCGCTCGGTGTCTACGCCGGCCTCCACGCGAACACGAAAGTCGATTACGCGGTGTCGGTGTTCGGCATCGTCTGGCGGGCGATGCCCAACTTCTGGCTGGCGATCATCCTGCTCGCGGTGCTGTCTCAGTCGAAGTCGCTCCTGGGGTTCGACTGGAGTGGGTTCATCGTCGACACGTCGCTCATCGGGACGCCGGACCTGACGAACCTGACGACGGTCGACGGCTTCCTCGAGGCGACCAAACGGATCCTGCCGCCCGCGATCGTGCTCGGCTCGGCGTCGATGGGGAGCGAACTCCGGATCGCGCGGACGGCGGTGCTGGAGACTATCAACGCCGACTACGTCGAGAACGCGAAGGCGAACGGCGTCCCCGACCGGCGGGTCGTCTGGAAACACGTCCTGCGCAACGCGCTTGTCCCGCTGGTCCCGACCGTCACCAACGAGGCGTTCCTGCTCATCGGCGGGTCGGTCATCGTCGAGGTCGTCTTCGGGATCCACGGCATCGGCTGGCTGTTCTTCCAGGCGGCGCTGAACGCCGACATGCCGCTGGTGACGGCGCTCGTGTTCGTGTTCATCGTCGTCGTCGTCTTCATCAACATCCTGCAGGACGTGCTGTACGCGCTGATCGACCCGCGAGTCGGGTACGACGCGAGGTGACACGATGGCCGGACACACTCACTCGACGGACGACCGTACGCGAGACGAACAGCCCCACGCGAGAGACGACCGCCCGCTCTCGGCGCGGGTCGCGGAGAGGCCGCGCCCGGCGGCGATCTGGCTGCTCGGCGCGGCCGCGCTTCTCGCAGTCGAACTCGGAGATATCGCCGGCGCCGTGCTGTCGCTGGGCGGGATGGCCGTCGGCGCGGTCGCGTTCAGCTACTCCGGGACCCTGTCGGTCGCGACCGGCGGCGGCACCGTCGGCCTCGTCGCCCTCGCGGGCGTCGTCGTCGGCTTCTTCGTCGTCGGTCTCGGCGTCGCGACGTGGACCCGCGTGCGGGCCCTCGACCGCGTGACCGACCGGTTCTCCTTCCGGACGCGACAGTTGCTCGACGGCGTCGTCTTCGGCGCCGCCGTCGCGCTCGCGACGTGGGTCGGGGTCACGGCGGGCGTCGTCGAGGTCCTCGCCGCGGTCGGTGGGGTCGTTCAGGGACTGTTCCGGGCGGTGGCGGACCTCCCGACGCTCACCGCTCGCGAGACGATTCCCAACCGGGGATACCAGACCCCCGACGGGACCTGGCACGGCACCTTCCTGGGGCTCGCGCCCGCCTACGCCTGGGCGGTCCGGGTGGTCGTCGTCTACGGCTACGTCGCCGCGGCGCTGGTCTGGACCTGGATGGGATACCTCTGGTACCGCGCCCACTACCGGCGCGTCGACTGGACGCCGCGGGACGACGTCGTCCGCCGACTGCGGTCGCACCGCTGGGGCCAGTTCGGGATGGTCGTCACCTTCCTCTTTCTGACGCTCGCGGTCTTCGCCCCGTCGCTGGCGACGACGACGGCCCAGCAGAACCTCTACGAGCCGTTCTCGCACTCGGTCACCCACTACGACGCCGCCACCGACTCGGTGCGGGAGACGCTCGTCGGCACGGCGAACCTCCAGACCCAGTCCGAGGGCTACGCCGGCGCGAACTTCGGACCGATGAGCTACGACCAGTACGACCGCTTCCACCCCGCGGGCACGCTGACCAACGGCAAGGACCTCTGGACGTTCCTGGCCTACGGCGCCCGCGTGTCGCTCGTCATCGGTCTCCTGAGCATCGGCGTGAGCGCCGTCCTCGCGACCGTCTTCTCGCTGTTCTCGGCGTACTACCGCGGGCTCGTCGACCTCGTCCTGGTCGTCGTCGGCGACACGATCATGGGCGTCCCCCGCCTGCTGATGCTCATCCTGCTGACGGTGATCCTCTCCGACACCTGGATCGCGGGGCTGTACAACGGGGGCATCCTGCTCGCGCTGATCCTCGCGGGGACCGGGTGGCCGTTCCTCTGGCGGTCGTTCCGGGGGCCGACGCTGCAGATCGCAGAGGAGGAGTGGGTCGACGCGGCGCGCAGTTACGGTCAGTCCGCCACCGGAATCATGCGCCTGCACATGCTCCCCTACCTCGTCGGCTACCTGCTGATCTACAGTTCGCTGATCCTCGGCGGCGTCATCCTCGCGGTCGCCGGCCTCTCCTTTCTCGGGTTCGGGATCACCGCCCCGACGCCCGAGTGGGGCCGCGCGGTCAACCTCGGTCGAGAGTACGTCGCGTCGGCCTCGTGGCACATCTCGTTGATCCCGGGGGTCATGATCACGCTCGTCGTCATGGGGTTCAACGCGATGGGCGACGCGCTCCGGGACGCGGTCGACCCCAAGAGCGACGACGGGAGCGCCTCCAGCACGGAGGCCGACGCCAGGGGTGGTGGCGCGTGAGCGACCCGCTGCTGTCCGTCGAGAACCTCCGGACGACCTTCCACACCGACCAGGAGACCATCCGCGCGGTCGACGGCGCATCCTTCTCGGTCGCGCCCACGGAGACGCTCGGGATCGTCGGCGAGAGCGGTTCCGGCAAGAGCGTCACCGCGCGCTCGATACTGGGACTGGTCGAGAAGCCGGGACGGGTCCACCCCGACAGCGCGATCAGGTATCACGACCCCGCGTTCGTCCAGCGGATCGCGCGAGCCCACCCGGACGCGACCTTCTGGGACGACGCGGTCGACGACGAACCAGACGAAGCGTTCGTGACGGTCCACGAGGGCGAGCAGTCGGGCGAGAAGGCGGTGGTCGAACGCGGCTCGGTCGACCTCGTGAGCGCGCCCGACTCGGTCGCCCGCCAGGTCCGCGGCAGCGAGATCGCGATGGTCTCTCAGGACGCCCTCTCCAGTCTGAACCCGGTGTACACGGTGGGCAACCAGATCGAGGAACTGCTCGGGATCCACCGCGGTCTCTCGGGGCGCGAGGCGACCGAGACGGCCGAGGAACTCCTCAGGAACGTGGGCATCCCCGACCCCGAGCGGCGACTGCGCGAGTACCCACACCAGTTCAGCGGCGGGATGCAACAGCGGGCCGTGATCGCGCTGGCGCTGGCCTGTGACCCGTCGGTGCTCGTCTGCGACGAACCCACGACGGCGCTGGACGTGACCATCCAGGCGCAGGTGCTCGACCTGCTGGCCCGTCTCAAGCGCGAGCAGGACCTCTCGGTCGTGTTCATCACCCACGACATCGGCGTCATCGCGCAGGTCGCGGACTCGGTCGCGGTGATGTACGCGGGCGAAGTGGTCGAGCGGGCACCGGTCGACCGACTCTTCGACGCTCCGAAACACCCCTACACGCGCGGCCTGTTGCGCAGCATTCCGGGACTCGCCACCACGGGCGACCGACTCCCGACCATCGAGGGGAGCGTCCCGACCCCCAACGAGGCCGCAACCTCGTGTCGGTTCGCCCCGCGGTGTCCGGAGGCGTTCGACGCCTGCCACGAGGTGCATCCCGACGCGGTCCGCGTCGACGGCGACCGCGGCTCTTCGGCCGACGGCGACGAACCGGCGGGAGCGAGCGGCGAACACACGGCGGCGTGTCTGCTGTACCCATCGTCGCTCTCGACCGGCGAGCGGGTCGAGCGCCACGGCGGCGATGGTCGGTCGGGTCGAACTGACCGGTCGTCATCGGCAAGGGCCGACGGCGGTACCGCGACGGACTCGGAGGTGAGCGAATGAGCGGCCAGGACGGCGCCGCCGCGCAATCCGGGGGACGCGGTCGCGAGGCGGATGCGAAGCCAGCGGGCGACGCCGTCGAGGCCGCCGCCGAGAGCGACGCGTCCGATGGGGAGGCTGACCCGCTGGTCGTCGTCGACGGCGTTCGCACGTACTACGAGAGCGAGCGGCTGATCGGCGGCAGTCCGGTCAAGGCCGTCGACGGCGTCTCCTTCGAGATCAGTCGCGGGGAGACGTTCGGCCTCGTCGGCGAGAGCGGCTGTGGCAAGACGACGCTCGGCCGGAGCATCCTCCAGCTAGAAGACGTCGACGAGGGCGAGGTCCGCGTCGCCGGGACGGACGCGACCACCCTCTCGGGCTACGAACTCAAACAGTGGCGCCGGGACGCCCAGATGGTGTTCCAGAATCCCACCTCGAGCATCAACGAGCGGATGACCGTCGGCGAGATCGTCCGCGAACCGCTCGACATCCACGACGAGGGGACGAAAGCCGAGCGCCGGGAGCGAGTGTCGACGCTCCTCGACCGGGTTGGGCTCCGTCCGGAGCACTACTACCGCTACCCCCACCAGTTCAGCGGCGGCCAGCGCCAGCGGATCGGTATCGCCCGCGCCCTGGCCCTGGAACCGGAGTTCGTCGTCCTCGACGAACCAGTGAGCGCGCTCGACGTCTCCGTTCAGGCGAAGGTCCTCAACCTCCTCATGGACCTCCAGGAGGAGTTCGACCTGACCTACCTCCTGATCGCCCACGACCTGAGCGTCGTCCGCCACGTCTGCGACCGCGTCGGCGTGATGTACCTCGGGAAGCTCATGGAGGTCGGACCGACCGAGCAGCTGTTCCGGTCGCCGGAGAACCCCTACACGCGGTCGCTGCTGTCGGCCATCCCCGAACCCGACCCGGACACTCGTACCGACCGGATCACGCTGCGCGGCACCCCGCCCAGCCCCCGCGACCCGCCTGCGGGCTGTGCGTTCTCGACGCGGTGCCCGTTCAAGATCCGTCCCGAGGAGTTCGCGGACCTCGACGACACGCTCTTCCAGCGCGTCGAGGAGTTCCGCACCGTCGTCCGGCAACAGGACGAGGGGACCGTCTCCGTCGTCGAACGGCTCAAGGCACGCCTGGGGCTGGACGCCGGCTACGTCTCGCTGGCCGACCTCAAGGCGGAACTGTTCGAGGACAGCGACCTCCCCGCGGCCGTCGAAGACCCACTCGACCGGGCGGTCGCGCGCGGGAGCGAGGGCGACGTCGCCGCCGCGCGGGAGGTGCTGGACGACGCGTTCGGCGCGGTCTGTGAGACCGAAACGCCCGAGCAACACCCCGTCGACGACGGGCGGACGAGCCGCTGTCACCGCCACCGCGAGGAGTACGCCGACCCCGCGGCCGTCGACCCCACGACGGACCTCGACGCCGTCGACCCGAACACCGGCGAGCAACGCGACGGTGATCGACTCTGACGGGCGACGGTCCGACTGTCGGCGTCGCCTCGCATCCCGAAACCGCGTACACCGACCTGATCGAGGCGGCGGACGCGGCGGACGTCGACTTCGTCGAACTCATGCTGGAGGGACCGGGCGAACGCCGACGGCTCGCCGAGCGTGCGGACGCCATCGACGACGCTCTCCCGCCGTCGATGGGGGTCGTCACGCACCTCCCGTTCGGCGGCGTCGACGTCGGCGCGCCCCTCGAACACGTCCGCGAGGGGTCGCTGCGAGAACTGCAAGCCGGGGTCGACCTGACCGCCGACCTCGGCGGGACGAAGGCGGTCTTTCACGCCGACACGTCCGTCAGACCGGAGATCTGGGACCGGGACCCGGTGCGGTCGAACGTCTTCGCGGCGGTCGAGGAACTCCATCGATACGGCCGCGAGCGGTCGGTCGCCGTCCTCCCGGAGAACGTCCCCGGCCCGTTCGTCTCGGTCGAGACGTTCCCGACCCTGTTCGACCGGACGGACGCGTCGATGACGCTCGACACCGGCCACGCGAGAGTGAGCGGGTTCGAGGACGACGACATCGTCGACTACGTCGCGAACCACGGCGACCGGATCGCCCACGTCCACCTCAACGACACCAGGGGGCCACGCGACGAGCACCTGCCGGTCGGGATGGGGACCGTCGACTTCGCTGCGATTCTCGGAGCGCTCTCCGACGACTGGGCGGGGACGCTGACCGTCGAGGCGCTGACGGCCGACTTCGAGTACGTCGAGACGGGCGTCCGCCGCGTGCGGTCGCTGCTCGAGTGAGTCGGTCGCTGCTGGAGAGAATCAGTCGCCAGCGACGTCGGCACGGAGGTCCTCGGCGGCCTCCTCGACGCGGTCGACGTAGGTCGCTTTGTCCTCCTCGTCGAGGAACGTGGCCTCGAAGCTGTGTTTCGCGAGCGCGACGAGGTCCTCGAGCGAGAGGTCGAACGTCTCGGCGACGCGGACGTAGTTCTCGTTCAGGTCCGCGTGGAACATCGGCGGGTCGTCGGAGTTGACCGTGACGAACACGCCCTGCTCGTGGAGGTCGACGACCGGGTGGTCCGAGAGGTCGTCGTAGACGTTCAGTTCGACGTTGCTGACCGGACAGGTCGTCAGCGGGACGTCGCGCTGCGCGAGGTACTCCACGAGGATGTCGTCCTCGATAGCGCGGACGCCGTGGTCGATCCGGTCGACGTCCAGCGCGAGGAGCGCGTTCCAGACGCTGCCCGGGCCGACGTCCTCGCCCGCGTGGGCGACGGTGTTGAACCCCAGTTCGTCCGCGAGTTCGAACGCGCGAGCGTGGTCGTGGGCCGGATACCCCTGTTCCTTGCTCGCGAGGCCGACGGCGACGATTCCGAGGTCCGCCTCGATATCGGCGACGTGCTCCACGATGGACACGCCCCGTTCCGGGTCGGCGGTCCGGTCGATGCTCGGGATGAAGCGGAGTTCGACGCCGTGTTCCTCGCGGGCTCGCTCCCGGCCGGCGGCGATTCCCGCGTCGACAGTCTCCCAGTCGACGCCGAGTCCGTCGTAGCCGGCGTAGCCGTAGGCCACCTCGCGGTACGGGACGTTCTGACGCGCCGAATCGGCGCCCAGTTCCGCGGTCACGCGTTCGAAGTCCTCGGCGCTCTGCAGAATCTGCGGGATGAACGCGAACTTGTCGATGAAGTCGTTCAGGCTCTCGAAGTCATAGGCCGCGACAAGCTCCTCGACCGAGTCCTCCGGGAGCTCCACGTCGTTTTTCGCCGCGAGGTCGAACACCGTCTCGGGACGGATCGACCCCTCCAGATGGATGTGCGTCTCGGCCTTCGGGAGCTGTTCGACGACTCGCTCGTGTGCCACTGCTTCGCTCACACGTCGGCAACACGCTGTCGTCAAATAAACGCTACGGTCGATAACCGTTCGTATTAATATTTCGACCAGAGCCACACAATCGGGCCATAGTAAACATGATAAAACTGCAATTGAACAATCCCGTAGCAAACGCCCGGCGCCCTCACTCGATGGCTCGGTCGATCGTATCGGTGACGAGTTCGCGGTAGCGGTCGGCGTCCGCGCCCAGCGCCACGCGGCCGTTGGGGCCCTCGTCTCTCGTTCCCTGGACGTCGACGGCGAGTGCGCCCTGTGCCAGGCCGTCGTCGGCGCCGACCTCCATGAAGTGGGCCTCCATCTCGAGGAGGTCGTCGTCGACGAGGCCGGCGAGAGCCATCACGTCGTGGATCGCAGCGGTCTCGATGCCGTAGCGGTCCAGGTCGTCCTGGGAGTAGTAGGTCGCCCACTCGTACACCGCACCGCTGCGCGGGGCGTCGCGGGCGAGTCCCTCGATCCACGCTGCGGGGAGGCCGGAGTGCTGCGTGGCGTCCAGCGGGACGACGGTCGGGTCCGTGTCGCGGACGACCCGGCGGGCGGCGTGGGGGTCGCCCCAGAAGTTCGCCGACGCGAGCGGGGAGACGTTGCCGGCCTCGAACGCCGACCCGCCCATGATCAGGGTCTCGTCGAGCAGGTCGGGGAGGTCGGGTTCCAGCGCGAGCGCCAGCGCGACGTTCGTGAGTCGGCCGACGGCGGCGAGCGTGAGTTCGCCCTCGTGTTCGCGGGCCTGGTCGACGATGAACTGTGCGGCGGGGACGCTTACCGGTTCCGTCGCGGTCGTCGGCTCGGGGAGGTCTCCCTTTATCCCGCCGTGGCCGTGGATGTGCTCGGCGGTGTCCAGATCGACGAGCAGTGGTTCGTCGGCGCCCGCCGCGACCGGGACGTCGGTCCGGTCGAACAGTTCCAGGATCGAGCGGGCGTTGCGGGTCGTGTCCGCTGTCGGTGCGTTGCCGAAAATCGAGGTCAGTCCGACCAGGTCGATGTCGGCGTGTTCCAGCGCGAAGACGATCGCCAGCGCGTCGTCACAGCCCGGATCCGTATCTAGGAGTAGTGGCGTAGACACGGATTTCGGTTGTCTCTCCCTGTATAAAACGATAGGGGGTCGAACGGGAGAGAGTCATCTCGTGGCAAGCGAGCCCGGGCGGCCGTCTCGATCGGTTCGCGGGCTTGGTCGGGCGCCCGTCGCGGTCGGTTCGCGGGCGTGGCCTGCCGTCGCGATACTTGGGGGAATCCGAACGGATAGGGTCCGTGGAGTTGTCCCGGTGACATGGCCGGAGACCACGCAGCCGAAGAGTCCGACGAGCGGCGGCCGAACGTCGTGGTGTTCATGACCGACCAGTTGCGCCACGACCACCTCGGCTACGCCGGCAACGACACGGTCGAGACGCCGCACATCGACGCGCTCGCGGCGGGCGGCGTGACCTGTGACCGGACGTACGTCAACAACCCGCTGTGCATGCCGGCGCGGGCGACGTTGTTCACCGGTCGCCGACCCCGCGACCACGGCGTCCGCACGAACGGGGTCTCGCTCGATCCCGAGATCCCGACACTCCCCGGGGCCTTCAGCGACGCGGGCTACCGGACCCACGGCGCCGGCAAGTTCCACCACTCCAACTGGTCGCTGCCGCTCGACGACATCGCGCGGATGCTCGAAACCGGCGAATCGAGCATGGCTGACTTCCCACCGGCGTTTCGCCCGCGGATCGAGCGGGTCGCGGCCGAACTCGACGTGGAGGTCGACCCCGACGACGGCCCGGTCGCACCGCCCGCCAGCGAGCATCCCGAGGCCGAGGCGCTGTGGAAGGCGGGCCACGTCGAGTCGCTTCCCGAGCCGTTCTACGGGTTCGAGACGACGGACTTCGTCGGCGCCCACGGCGACGGCGCCTACGGCGAGTACCGAACCTGGCTGGAGACCACGCATCCCGACTCGTTCGAGCGGTTCCCCAGAGACCACCCCGATAACGACCCCGGCGAGGCGCCGGGGTCCTGGCGGTGGTCGATACCCGCCGAACACCACTACAATCGGTGGATCGCCGACCGCTCGCAGGCGTTCATCGAAGACGCCGTCGGTGCGGGCGGTGGGGGCGGCGAGGGCGGCGGGGGCGGTGGAGAGGTCGATGACGAGCCGTTCTTCCTGTTCTGTTCGTTCCCGGACCCCCACCACCCGTACGCGGCGCCCGAACCCTACGCGTCGATGTACGACCCCGCGGACGTATCGCTCCCGACGCGCCGGGAAGGGGAACTCGACGACCTGCCGCCTCACTTCCGTGACGCCTACGAGAACGAGGAGACGGAACTGTCCGGGTTGCTGACAGCCGCGGAGCACTCCGACGCGGGGCTCCGCGAGATGATCGCGATCACCTACGGCATGGTGTCGTTCGTCGACGACGAGGTCGGCCGCGTCCTCTCGACGCTCGAGGAGATGGGCGTTCGCGAGGACACGCTGGTCGTCTTCTGCTCGGACCACGGCGATATGATGGGCGACCACTGGATGGTGCGCAAGGGACCGTTCCACTTCGAGGGGCTGCTCCGGACGCCGATGGTACTGAACTGGCCGGCGGGGCTGCCCGCGGGCCGCCGGACGGACGGCCTGGCGAGCGCCGTCGACTTCTTCCCGACGATGCTCGACCTCTGTGACGTGCCCTCGCCGTATCCCGACCACCCGCTCCCGGAGTCGCTGGACGAACCGCCGGCGCTGGCGGGGGAGTCGCTCGTCCCCCAGTTGCGAGGCGACCGCGAATCGGTCCGGGAGGCTGTCGTGGTGGAGAACGACGACGATTACTTCGGACAGCGGGTTCGGACGTACGTCACCGAACGGTACAAGCTCACGGTGTATCCCGGCCGGGACTACGGCGAACTGTTCGACCTGCGCGAAGACCCCGACGAGCTCCACAACCGCTGGGACGACCCCTCGTACGCCGAGGTGAAGGCGGACCTCTACCGCGAGTTCCTCGAAGCGTACATCGAGGGCGACGCCGCGATGCCGCGGCGCACCTCGCACGCGGGGTGACCGGCGCGGTCCGCAGTGCAGGTCCGCGGTCCGCAGTGCCGGTTCCGCGGTCCGCAGTGCCGGTTCCGCGGTCCGCAGTACCAGTTGCCACTGCGCTCCCAGTACACTTAAGCCGCGGTTGACCCCAGAGGGAGACACTGATGGAACTCGCAGTGACGAACGGACACGTCTATCACGACGGGCGCGTCGAGCGAGCGAGCGTGGGCGTCCGCGACGGACGTATCGAGACGGTCACCGACGACGAGAATCTGACGGCCGACCGGGTCGTCGACGCCGACGGCGGGCTCGTCATCCCGGGACTGGTGAACGCCCATACTCACTCGCCGATGACGCTGTTTCGCGGGTACGCCGACGACCTGCCCTTCGAGACGTGGCTGCACGACCGCATCATGCCCGCCGAGGCCGAACTCTCCCGCGAGGACGTCCGCGCGGGCGCTCGCCTCGCGGCGCTGGAGATGATTCGAACTGGTACCACGGCCTTCGCCGACATGTACTTCCACATGGACGCTGTCGCCGAGGCGGTCGAGGAAGCGGGCCTCCGGGCGGCACTGGGGCCGGGGGTCCTCGTCGACGAGGACGACGACGAGAGCGCCGCCGCGGAGCGCATCGAGGAAGTCGCGGCGTTCGCCGCGGAGTACGACGGCGCCGCCGAGGGGCGGATCCGGACGATGCTCATGCCCCACGCGCCCTACACCTGCCCGGACGACGTGCTCCGCGAGATGTCCTCGCGGGCCGCCGCGGTGGACCGCCCCTACCACATCCACGTCAACGAGACGGTCGAGGAAGTCGAGCGACTCACCGCGGCGTACGGCACCGACCCCGTGCTCCACCTCGACGACCTCGGCGTCCTCGACGACGACGCCTACATCGCTCACGGCGTCCACCTCAGCGAGGCCGAAATCGAGACGCTCGCCGACCGCGGGACGGGCGTGGCACACTGCCCCGCAGCGAACGCGAAACTCGGGGCGGGGATGGCACCGGTCGACGCACTCGTCGAGGCTGGGGTGCCCGTCTGTCTCGGGACCGACGGCGTCGCCTCGAACAACTCGCTGGACATGCTCGAGGAGATGAAACTCGCGGCGCTCGTGGCGAAAGCGCGAGACCGCGACGCCACGGCGCTCGACGCCGGGACGGTCATCGAGATGGCGACGGCCAACGGCGCGGACGCGCTGGGGATCGACGGCGGGCGCATCGCCGCGGGCGAACCGGCCGACATGATCGTCCTCGACGCCGGCGAGGCACACCTCACGCCCAGTCGGGAGCTGCTGTCTCACGCTGTCTACGCCGCGACCGGGCGCGACGTGACGACCACCATCGTCGACGGCCGGGTCCTCATGGACGACGGCGAGGTCGAGACGCTCGACGCCAAACAGGTGGTGGCCGACGCCGAACGGGCCGTGACGAACGCCGCCTGGCCCTGACCGCCGCCGAACGGGCCATGTCGACCGCCGCTCCCGGTTGTGGTTCCGGATTACAGGAATAAGTCTGTAATATCGATACTAGGATGTACAAGGACCTGGGTTGACAACCTCATAGAAAGTTCTACTATTAGAGGGTGATCAATACCGATTCTCGTATAGAGTTGTTCAATCAAAACTATTTCGCTCGAAGAGTGATCGATATGTGGGAATATTGAGAGCGGCTGCCACGGCCTGTCGGCCCCTCACGAGTTCGCGGTCCGGATCGGCTCCGCGGACGGACCGCTCACAGGTTCCTGACGGTATCTTGACAGCCGGTAGCGTTATGACGGAGCGCAGACAACCGGGCTGACGATGTCGCCGGAAACCTGCAAGGTCGACCGGGTCGTCGAGGCCTACGGGCTCGACGAGTCGGTCAGGGGGGAGTCGGTGGACGACCGACTCCTGGCGCGATGGACGGGGGAGGACGGCCGGCCCGCGGAGGGGTATCGAACGCTCACAGACTGGTTCAACGAGCGGCTGCTCCGGCGCGTCTACGACAACCACGGCCGGGACAGTCTGGGGGGCCGAGTCGAGAACGACTACGCGGCGCTGACAGGCGAGGACGACCTCCTCGCGACGGAAGTCGCGGAGAGTCTGCGCGCGGACGGCATCGACGCCGACCAGCTCCGGTCGGACCTGGTCTCCTGGGGCACCGTGCGGACACACCTCACGGAGTGTCTCGACGGCGAGAAAGACACCAGTCGGAGCGAGAGCGAGTGGGAGCGCGACGCGGTCGCGACGGCGCGCTCGGTCGCCGAGGGAAAGGCCGCGGACGCGCTCTCCTCGCTGGCCTCGCGCGACCGCGTGGCGGGGGCCGACACCGCGACGGTGACCGTACAGGTACAGGTCGGCTGCGAGGAGTGCCCGACGCGGGTCCCCTTCGACGTCGCGCTCGAACGCGGATACGTCTGCGAACAGCACGACTGCCCGGAGACCCCGGCGGCGACCGAGCACTGATGGCGACGAGCGACACGACCGACCACCGACAATGACCTGGACTATCGATATCGAACACATCGCCGGAATCCTCGACGGGGAGGCGACGATCGAACCCGGCCTGAACGCCGTCCGCGCGTCGAACTGGCAGGGGAAATCCAGCTTCATCGCCTCGATCGAGACCGCACTCGGCGTCGCGACCCCGCTGACCGAAGGCCGCGACCGCGGTCGCGTCCACCTGGAGACCCCCGACCGGACCGTCGAGGTCGACCTACAGCGGAGTGGCGACCGAGTCGTCGCCTCGGGCCAGCCCTATCTCGACGACGAGTACGACGCCGTCCGGGCGGATCTGTTCGCCTGTCTCGACGAGACCAACGCCGTTCGACAGGCGGTCAGGAACGGCGAGAACCTCGAGTCCGTCCTGCTGGAGCCGCTGGATTTCCAGAACATCGACGAGCGCATCGCCGACCTCAGGCGCCAGCGCGAGCGCGTGGACTCGAAACTCGCCCAGGCCGAACAGGCCGCCGAACGACTCCCGACCGTCCAGGAGAAGGTGACCAGACTCGAGGACGAACTCGCACAGTTGCGCGAGCGATACGCGGCCCTCTCGGAACCGAACGACGACGGCTCGCCGGCCGCGACCCGGAGCGACCTCGCCCAAGCGCGGTCGACGCGCCAGCAAGCCGAAAACCGGATCGAACGGCTCGAACGGAGCATCGAACGCACGGAAGAGCGCCTCACCGAGCGCCGCGAGGAACTCGAGGTAATCGAGGTGAACGACAAGGCCGACTACGGGGACGCCCTCGAACAGGCGCGTGCGGACCTCTCGGAGGTCAGGCGGGACAAGGAGGTCCTCCAGTCGGTCTACTCGACGACCGAGATGGTGCTCGAAGAGAAGCGGCTGGACCTCGTAACCGACGTCGACCGCGAGTTGACCGGCGACACGGTCGCCTGCTGGACCTGTGGGACCGAGACCACCCGCGCGGCCGTCGAGGAGCGCCTCGACGCGCTGGGCGAGCGGATCGCGGAGATGCGCGGGGCGGTCGAGTCGGCCCGCGACCGCGTCGAGAACGTCGAGGCGAAACGCGAGAAACGCGAGCAGGAACGCCGGCGACGCGACGACCTGCAGGCCGAGATCGCCGACCTCGAAGAGACCCTCGCCGACCACCGCGAGAGCCTCGAGAGCGCGCGCGAGCGACGCGACGAAGCCGACGCTCGCGTCGAAGAGCTGGCCGAATCCATCGACGAGACGGTCGAGGCGATCACCGACCTCGAAAGCGAAATCAAGTACCGCGAAGCCGAACTCGACGACGCGAGGGACGAACTGACACAGCTCGAAGAGCGCGCCGACAGACGCGACGACTTCGAGGACCAACGCGAGGGCCTCGACGAGGAGATCACGGAGCTTCGCAACCGGAAAGACCGGATCACCTACGAGGCGCGCGAGGCGTTCGAGACGGCGATGCAGGCGGTGCTCTCGCGGTTCGACACCGGGTTCGAGACGGCGCGGCTGACCGCCGAGTTTGATATCGTGGTAGCGAGAGACGGCCGCGAGGCCAGTCTCGACGCGCTGAGCGAGGGGGAACTCGAGCTCCTCGGGTTCGTCGCCGCGCTGGCTGGCCACGAGTCGTTCGACGTCGCGGAGACGGTACCGGTCATGCTCGTCGACAGCGTCGGTGGCCTCGACGACGACAACCTCCACACCCTGATCGCGTATCTCCGGGAGCGGACCGACTACCTCGTGTTCACGGTCTATCCCGAACACGCGTCGTTCGACGGCGCGGAGATAGATCCCTCGGAGTGGGACGTCGCGACCGACAACGCACGGGCGGACGATTGACCGGCGCCGGCGGGTGACTGAGCCGCGCCTTCAGGCCCGCTTCTGTCTGGTGATGTAACCGGCGATCCGGTTCCGCAGGCGCGTCGAACTCAGGTCCGTCACGGCTTGGAGCGTCTCCCGGTTCTCACCGAAGTCGTCGGAAAACGACTCCGGCTGGCGTTCGAGGAGGCGGTCCCCGATACTCATGACGTCTTCGGGGTCGATGGTCATACACCCACCATCACCACCGCTGGTGGATTAAAGTTACTGGACGGGAGGGTCCTGCCGACGCTGTCGGCGTCGCTACGCGTCAGAGAGAGCGTCTCGGCAGTGAAGACTCCGTCACCGACGAGGGATGACAGTCGTCGGGACGGCCGGGGATCGGACCGCGACCGAGTCCCGTGGGACAGACTCGTTCGGTGCAGTCCGGCTGTCTGTCGGACTCGGGAAGCGACTGGCCGCTCCCGAGTTGGCGGGAAGTCCGCTTCGGTGGTGTCCCGGAGTCGTTTCTCGATCACCTCCAGTGATACGCGTTCTCCGCCCGATGTGGACATGCCTGAACTGCCGGCCGAGCGACCGATCGGGCGCTTCGCCGCGTCTACAAGCCGCGAGGTTCCGCATTTAATCGTTCCGTATAAGGGACCTCATAGACCATAGTGGGTCACGCCGACCGAACAGCGGTCACTCGTTCGGGTCGGGCACGCGATAGAGAGTTTGGTCGGCCACGAAATCGACGACTGTCGCGGTGTCGATGGTGACCGGCGTCGGGGACTCGGTCGCGACCGCGTCGCGGTCCGGGTACTTCCGCACCCGGTACTCGCCGACGGCACCGTGGTCGCCGGCAACCGATTCCAGCACTTCGATGACCTCGCCCGTCTCCTCGTTCCGATAGACGCCGCCGGGGCGGAGCCCGACGACCGGGCGGTCCGTCGGCCACTCCCAGCCGAACTCCGCGAGGTATCGGGTGAACTGCCAGACGAACTGCTCGCCGTCGACGTCACCGGACGGCAGTTCCTCGGCGAGGTCCGCCGCGCGACGGGACCAGTAATCGACGACGCACTCGCGCAGGTCCGACCCGAGTTTCTCTTCGACGATGCGCTGTTCGATCGGGTAGTTGATCTCGATAGCGACGAGCGCACGCTCGTCCAGGCGGGTGAGACAGCGCTGGCACTCGACTTCGAAGACAGACATCGAGACCGGGTTCTCGAGTTCGATGTGGGCGATCTCCGTCCCGCAGTTCGGACACCACAAAAAGACCAGGCCGTTGTCGGCGACCGCGAGCTCTTCGAGGACGGTCAGGTCATCGAAGGTCTTCTCGGGCGGGTTCCGCGCCTCGGGCTGGTCCCTGGGGGGCTCGACCGCCGGTTGCCCGGCGAACTCCGCGATCTGGCGGTCCTTGAGTAGCGACTTGACGACCGAATCGTGGGACGAGTGGCCCTCCGCCGCGGAAATCTCGTCGAGACGTTTTTTGGTCCAGTCGCGGACTCGTATCGTCGCCATGATGTATACACAGAGTGTACAGTGTGGTATCGATGCACGGTAGCGTCAGTATTTGCCACTTCGACCCCGGGAGGAATCTCGCCGCTGAGAAATCGATTCGCAGCATCCCGGATCGAATTGCAGACGACACTCCCGACGGGCCCGACCTGCGATTACATATTTATATTTCTATGTATTTTTATTCCCCTCGAAAAATTGTTATTCAGATCTCTCGTTCGGTGTTGGAGCAGAGGCCGCTGATGAAACGCTGAGAGCGAAATTGGCGGCGGTCCGAGACTGGCGGTGCGAGAGAGACCGTATTCCGGGTGTTTGCGAGTAGTTGACGACTTTCGTCGGCTCTTTCGGCCGAGTCGTCTCACAGTGAGTATCCCGACACAGACGTCCACCGCTGTCGCGTTTTTCACGCATCTAGTGCCAAGATACCCGATCTCTGCTCCGATCGCGTCGATCAGATACGGTCGTTCTCGCCGGGTGTCAGTCGGCCGCTTTTGAACGAGTTCCTGGTCCAGGCACCAACGACAGAATGGGAGATTTCACAGATTTACATACAGTATATATTTTTTATAATTGTCGAAGAGGGGCCAGGGTCGGCCTCGACGACCGTCGCTCTCGTGGGGTTCCGCGGTCAGGAGTCGTTCCGGAGGTTCGAGACGGCGGCTTCGACGTCGTCGAGGGGGGCGCGGCCTGGGCTCGCCCGTCGTCGAGTTCGTCGTCGATGGCGTCGCGGAGGTCGTCGAGTTCCGCATCGAGATCCAGAAGGAGATCGCGCCGCGCCGACTCCGAATCGAGTCGGCCGTACTCATCGATCTTCTCCCGAACGGACGACATCTGCTCGGAAATCAGGGGATTGCCCGGCGGGACCTGCTCCTGGAGGGCGGTGATCTCCGTTCGCGCTGTCTCGGTGTGCGAACTATCCCGCCGTCCGGTCGCGTCGTCACCGATCATCGCGATTCGAACGTGGAGACCGGCGACCGAAAGTCTTCGACCTGCCTGTCCAAGGCGATTTGGAGGCGAGACCTGCTCGGAAGAGGCGCTCACTCCCCGCAGAGGGTGACGCGGTCGCCGACGGAGACGGTCTTCCCGCGGTCTGACTCGGGGACGCTCGCGATCACCATCAGCGAGTAGAAGTGATCGAACGCGTCCCGGTCGGCCCACTCGGGGAAGGTTTCGCGGCGTCTCTCGACGAAGCGCTCGCGAAACCCCGGCAACGGGTCGCCGGTGTCCGGATCGCGTGTCGGCACGACACACCGCCCACACGGCGTCACGCCGTCGATTTTCACGTCGCCGGCCCGGAACGACGGGGCGCCGTCGCCGACGAACCGGTCCTCCCAGAACGGTTCGACGCCGCTGATCTCGACGTTGGCGCGGAGACGCCGCCGTGCGCCGTCGACGGTCAGGTCGTCGAACCACGACGCGACGGCCTCGAGCGTCGCGGTGCTGACGACCGAGGGCCCCATCGTCTGCCGGTCGACGAACCCGACCGAACGGTCGCGGGCGAGCGTCAGGTCGGCGTCGAAGTACTCGGAGAACCACGCGGCGGCGCGCTCGCGACTGGGCTCCAAGTCGAGTGCGAAATTCCGGGGTCCGCCCGCCGGTGAGTCGACCAGCAGGTCCGCTGTTTCGGGGTCGTAGGTCGTCGAGAGCCGGTGAAACCGGTCGGACTGCTTCGCGTTGAACGTCTCGCCGTCGGGGCCGAGGAGGGCGAACTCGCGGTCGTGTTCGAGCGTTCCGCCCTCGCGGACCGTGGCCGCCGTCAGGTCCTGCCCGTCGAGGCCCTTCACAGGATACACCGTGAGTCGCGCGACCGAACTCATCGGTAGCGACTGTGTCCCCCTCGGTCAAATGTATTCCCACACTCTCCACCCGGCGAGCCCGCTGGCCCGCCCGTCAGTCAGCGAGCACGCTCGCGCCGGCCAGGTCGTACGCATCGAGATAGTCCCGTTCGCGGTCGACGAGGTCGGCGAACAGCTCCGCCGCGCGTTCGCGCTCGATGGTCACGAGCGGGTCGTTCAGGAACGCCTGGAACGCCAGGTCGAGGTCGCCCGACAGGCCGGCTTCGACGATGGTCTCCTGGTTGTCGACGTGGGTCTCGACCATGCTGTGGACCTGCCGCGGGAGCGTGCCCGCAGTGATCGGGGAGACGTCGTCGCCGGTGACCACGGCGTTGGTCTCGACCACCGCGCCGTCGGGCAGGTCCGGACACTGACCGACGTTGGGGTAGTTGAGGTTCGTCTTCACCGGTTCGAGGCCGAGCAGGGCGCGGACGATGTCGACGACTTCCTCGCTGGAGTCGTTCAGTTCGAACTCCCCCGCCTCGTTCTCGAACTCGGCCATCTTCGCGGGCGATTCGTCGTCGCTGACACGGGCCTCGCTCGGCGTCAGCCGAACGCCCCACCTGTGGAACTCGTCGGGGTCGTCGATCGCGAGATACCACGGGACGAACTCGGCGAGGTGGCGGTCGCCCGCGGCCGGGAAGACGCCGAAGCGGTCGTACAGGTCGAAGGCGATCTGGAAGTTGTTGATCCAGTAGCCGGCGTCGGCGAACTCGCCCGGTTCGTACCCCGGGATCGGCTTCCGCCGGTCGAGTTCGCGGTCGAGATACTGGAAGACGTCGCGACCGTTCCAGCGCGCCTCGTCGATCCAGGTGAAGTGGTTGACCCCTTTGACGTTCACGGCGATGTCGTCGCGGTCGACGTCGTCGGCCCCTTCGACGTAGCGCTCGGCCACCTCGGCGAGCATCTCCTGAACGTGGAACACCTCGTGACAGAGGCCGATGGCGTTGATGTCGGGGTACTCGGCGTAGAGCGTGCGCGTACAGACCGTCATCGGGTTCGTGTAGTTGACGACCCAGGCGTCGGGACACTGCTCGCGGACGGTCGCCGCGATCTCGCGGTACTGGGGTACGGCCCGCATCCCCCGCAGTGTGCCGCCCGGCCCCACGGTGTCGGCGACCGGCTGGTAGATGCCGTACTCCTTCGGGCGGTCGATGTCGTGGACGAACGTTTCCTCGGGGGGATCCTGGATCGAACAGACCACGAAATCGGCGCCCGCGAGCGCGTCGTCGATGTCGCGGTGGGCCGAGAACGTCCAGTCGCCGGGCACGTCGTTGGCCATCACCTCGTCGCCCAGCTCGGCGTTCTCGACGGCGCCCTCGTAGTCGAGGTCGTAGAGCGCCACCTCGCCGGAGACGTCTGAACAGGCCGCGAGATCGTTGATCAGAGTGAGCGCCCAGCCGCTGCTGGCGCCGCCGACGTAGCCAATCTTCACGTCGGTGACGGTCCGAGAACTCGCCGCGCCGAGGTCGTGCATACCTGCCGAGCGGGGGGCGCACGTGAAGTAGTTGCCGCTGCCGGCTGTTGGTTCCGAGACCGTTCGCAAGCCACGCCAGTATCGTCGATCCCCGAATTCAGGCCACCGGCTGCTGGGACACCGCGAACGGTCGGAGGATTAAAGCACGTGTGTAAGGAATTCTTACGTATGAGCGCCGACGAACCCGAGCTGACGACCGTCACGTCCAAGGGACAGATAACCATCCCGAGCCGGTTGCGCGAGCAGTACGGGCTCGAGAAGGGGACGAAACTGATGGTCGTCCCGACCGAGTACGGGCTCGTCCTGAAGAAGGTGGAGCTCCCGTCGGTCGAGGAGTTTCGGCGTCGCGTCGAAGAGCGTACCGGGGAAGTCGACCTCTCGGCGGCAGATGTAGATGAACTGATTCACGATGCGCGGGGCGCCGATGAATGAAAGCGGTTCTCGACACGAACGTACTGATCTCGAGCGTGACAGCGACCGGCGTCCCTCATGATGTCGTCGTCGCCGGATTCGAGGGGGAATATCGGATCGTCGTGTCGGTCGAAACGCTCACAGGGTTCCGCGAGACGCTGCTGAAGTATCCGGAGCCGGTTCCAGATGGACGAGGCGGCGGTTCAGACGGAAGTCGAAACGGTCCGGTACTTCGCGGAGTTCGTCGCTCCGGACGAAGACGTAACTGCAGTCGCAGACGACCCAGACGACGACAAGTTCCTCGAAGCTGCTGTGGCCGGGGACGTCGACTACCTCGTCTCCGGGGATCAGCATCTTCTCGATCTACAGTCGTTTCGGAGCATCGACATCGTCGATCCGAGGACGTTTTACGAACACCTCGAACGTCGCTGACGGGGTCCAACGCTACCGCACGCGAACGCCGAGGACGGCACTGCCCGGAATCACTGTCGCGAGTGTGCCGTCCGGCGACAGATCGACGCTCGCCGATTCGGCAGCGAAGTCGTCGGCGGCCGCGGCCGTCGGCGCCGTCGCGGGGTCCAGCCCGTCGAACAGCACTTCGGCGCTCGCGACCGTCGGCGCTCCGTCCCCCGTGGCCGCCACGACGTCCGGAAGGCCAACGCGCACGTCCCGCGCGTCGCGGTCGCGGTTCGAGAGCGTGACGAAGACGCCGTCGTCAGTCTCCGAGACCGAGGTGCTCACGAGCGGAACGGACGGGAGGTCCTCGGCCGGGTCGCGCTCGTCGGTCTCGACGGTCGAGCGCAGCGCCGTCGCACCGATGTGGGGCTCGTAGCAGTCGAACACGCGGTACGTGGGGGTGGCCCACGCCGATTCTTCGTCGGTCTGGACGAGACACTGGAGGACGTTGACCGTCTGGGCGATGTTCGCCATCCTCACCGTGTCGGCGTGGCGATTGAGGATATCGAGAACGCCCGCGGCGGAGAGGGCGTCGCGGACGGTGTTGGGCTGTTCGAGGCCGTTGTCGTTCTCGGCTTCGGGGTGCCAGACGCCCCACTCGTCGACGATGATCCCGACATCTGTGCCGGGGGCGTAGGCCTCGACCGTGGCGGCCGCACGCTCGACGTCGTCGGCGATCTGTAGCGAGTCGGCGAACAGGCGGTAGTACTGCTCGTCGGAGAAGTCGGTCGCGTCGCCGGCGCCGTAGTAGCGATGGACCGAGAGGTGGTCGACCATGTGCGCGTCGCCGCCGAGTTCGCGCAGGAACTCGCGGTTCCACTCCTCGGTGGTGTGCCCGCAGGCGACGAGTTCGAGGTCCCCGTCGCCCATGAGCCGGTCGTACCCCCTGAGATAGGTGGCGAACCGGCGGTAGTCGCGAGCGTACTCGTCGGGGGCGTACGTACCGCCACAGCCCCAGTTTTCGTTGCCGACGCCCCAGTAGGTGACGCCGTACGGTTCCTCGCGGCCGTTCGCACGCCGTCGCTCGGCGAGGTCGGTGTCGCCGTCGTAGTTGCAGTACTCCACCCAGTCGGTCGCCTCGCCGGGGTCGCCCGATCCGACGTTCGCGGCGAGGTACGGCTCGGCGTCGATCGCCTCACAGAGCGCGAGGAACTCGTCGGTGCCGAAGTCGTTGGACTCCTCGGGGACGTTCTCGCGGCCCTGCGTCCACCAGAGGTTCCGACGGTCTGGCCGCTCCTCGCGGGGACCGACGCCGTCGTCCCAGTGGTAGTCGTCGGCGAAACAGCCGCCGGGCCACCGCAACACCGGTGTCTCGAGGTCGGCGAGCAGTTCGAGGGTGTCGGTCCGAACTCCGTCGCAGGTCTCGACGGCGGCGTCCTCGCCGACCCACAGACCGCCGTAGATACATCGGCCGAGGTGTTCGGCGAAGTGGCCGTAGATGCCGGGATCGATCCGCGCGATGCGGTCGTCGTGAACGGTGACCGTGTCAGTCATGCGCGTCCGGTGTCACGGCTCCGATATAGTTCGTTCGTCGTGGTCCGACCGGCGGTGGTCCGCCGCGGCACGGTCAGTCGCGGCACGGTCAGTCGCGGCACGGTCAGTCGAGCGCGAAGGTGCCCTCGACGGCCTCGGCCATCGAGACGCCCGCGCTCGTCTCGAAGAACTCCAGGCCGACGTAGCCGTCGTAGCCCGCGTCGTCGAGCGCTTCGAAGACGTTGCCGTAGGCGATTTCGCCCGTTCCCGGTTCCAGACGGCCGGGGTTGTCCGCGACGTGGACGTGGCCGACCTGGTCGATGTTCTCGGTCAGCCCTCTGATCACGTCGCCCTCGGTGATCTGCTGGTGGTAGATGTCGAACAGCACCTGTACGCGTTCGCTGCCGACCGAGCGCGTGATGTCGAACGCCTCCTGCGAGTCGGCGAGGAAGTAGCCGGGGTGGTCGACCGTCGTGTTGAGGGGTTCGATGACCGCGGTGACGCCCTCGGCTTCGGCCGTGGGAGCGACCTCTTCGAGGACCGTCTCCAGCGCGCGGCGCTGGGTCGCGCGGTCGAACCCGCCCTGGTCGGGGCCGATAGTGAGGATCAGGCAGTCGGCGCCGATATCGCCCGCGGCTTCGAGCGAGCGTTCCACGTCGGCGACGGCCTGCTCCCGGTCGTAGGGGTTGGTCATCGCGGGCGCCGTCCGGTCGTCGATGTTCGACCCCGCACCGGCCGCGAGGATCCCCGCGACGTCGACGTCGCGGGCCTCGCAGACCGCCGCGACCGCGTCGAGGTCCGCGCCCTCCCAGTCGAAGAACTCGACGGCGTCGGCGCCGAGGTCCGCCGCGCGCTCGATACCCTCCGGGATCGTTTCCTCGGCTCCCGCCAGAATGTCGGCGTTCAGGTCGAACCGGACCATCAGGCGGTCACCCCGGCGAAGCGGGAGAATGTCGTCGGCGAACGGTCGGTCAGCGTCGGGGATCCGGTCATGGGGTGTCCACTCGCGGTCGCCTCTTCAACCTGGCCGTCCCGGAAGAACCGTCTCCATCGCGTCTTCGACGGACTGCCCGGCGTCGAGCGGTCCGTGTCAGTTCGCGGTCGAGACGATCTTGATCACGTCGCCCTCGTCGAGTTCCTGCTCGTCGCTGATGCGCATCTTCTTTCGCGCGTCGACGGCGTGGAGGTAGCCGTCGCCGATGTCCGAGTGGACGGCGTAGGCCAGGTCCTTCGGCGTCGAACCGTCGGGCAGGAGAAAGGCGTCGGGGAGGACGTTGCCCTGGCCGTCGGTCCAGTGGGTCTCGTCTTGCACGGGGTAGGCCGTCAGGTGGTCGAGCACGTCGTAGACGGCGGTGTCGAGCGCTTCCTGGACGCCCGTCCCGCCGTGCTCGGCCATCACCTCTCCGATCTGTTCGAGCCCCTGTCGCTGCTGGTCGCTCACGTCGCCGACGATATCGAAGTCCGGGTCGCCGGGGTCGTAGTCGACGACGCCCGCCTCGGCCGCGCGGCGGAGCGCGAGTTCGCCGTCCGCAGTCACCGAGATGGTCGCCTCGTTGCGCTCTTTGAGCCGCTGGAGGTTCTCAGGGGGTGCAACGTCGGCCTTGTTCGCGACGACGACGATCGGTTTGGTGCGCGCGCGGATGTCCTCGGCCAGCGCCTCGCGGTGGTCGTCGGTCCACTGGATCGGGTCCTCGGGGTAGTCCAGGTCCCGGAGCGCGCGGGCCACGTCGAGTTCCGTCGCGCCGACGCCAGTCAGCATCTCCGTCAGCGCCTCGTCGATGTCGAAATCGGGCGAGCGCGAGGCCCGCTCGACGGACTCCCAGTTGCGGTCGACGATGCTCGCCAGCCACAGGTCCATCTCCTCCTCGATGAAGTTCAGGTCCTCGACCGGGTCGTGTTCGCCCACTTCGACGGGCTCGCCTTCCTCGTCGGTCCCACCCGACGCGTCGACGACGTGGAGGATGGCGTCGGCGTTGGTGAGTTCGTCGAGGAACTGGTTACCGAGTCCTCTGCCCTCGTGGGCACCGGGGACGAGGCCGGCCACGTCGAGGAGTTCGACGGGGACGTAGCGCTTGCCGTCGTGGCAGTCTTCGTGGCCGCAGCGCTCGTCGAGGTCGAGACAGGGGCAGTCGGTGCGGACGTGTGTGACCCCGCGGTTGGCGTCGATGGTCGTAAAGGGGTAGTTCGCCACGTCCACGTCGGCCATCGTCGCCGCCGTGTAGAAGGTCGACTTGCCGGCGTTGGGCTTGCCGGCCAGCGCGAGAGACAGCATACCACACCTTCCCCCGACCGCCGGAAGGTGCTTTCGATCCCGGCAGTAACGAAAACCGCACGAAACGAACCGCCCGTCGCGTCACTCGACTTCGGGGACCTCGGCGGACTCGTCGTGACCGTTCTCCCGCTCGTCGGCAGGTCCGGCGGCCATCGGGATCACGCCCTCCAGCGACTCCTCGACGGCTTCGCGACTCTCGATAGGTTCGGCATCGTCCGCTTCGTCAGCGGCGGCGACAGCCTCCGAATCGGCGTCGGTGACGGCCACAGCGTCCTCGGCTTCGTCGCCTTCGTCGGTCGATTCCGACTCCGCCCCTTCCTCGACACCGGCGTCCGGTTCGGGCTCGTCCTCGGCGGACGCGTCGCCTTCAGCGTCGGTCGCTTCGTCTTCGACTTCGTCGGCGTTTGCGTCGCCATCGCTGGTCTCGGACTCACTGCTTTCGGCGTCGCTCGCGTCGGGTGCCGGTTCGGGGCCGAGCGCGTCGCGGATCTGGGTGAGTTCGCCGCTGACGCGGATGGTCCCCTCGACGACGGCGTGCTCGTGGAGGTGGACGTCTTCGGCGGAGACGTCGCCCCAGACGTGCGCGCCGCGGTCGACGTAGACGTCGCCCGCGCGAGTCGTCACGTCGCCTTTGATCTCGGTGTCCTCGCCGACGCTCACGTCCGCTTTCGCGCGGAGACTGCCGAAAATTGTCGTGTCCGCGCCGACGTCGAGCGACTCGGCTCGGACGTTGCCGTGGAGGCGGCAGTCGTCGCCGACGTGGGCGGGCGTGGAGACGCGCCACGCGTCGTCGCTGACGCGGGCGCCCCGCGGGACGACGACGGGCTGGTGTTCGCGCTCCTGGGCGTCCATCAGCTGGGTCGCGATCTGTTCGGCGGCTTCCTCCTCGCCGATGCGCAGCAGTTGCGAGAGGTAGACGACGAGGAAGACGATGGTCGGCATCGGGTTCCTGATGACGATCCAGCCGTTGGCCTCGAAGCCGTCCTCGATGTCCACCTCGTCGCCGATGTCCAGGTCGCCGGCGACTCTGAGTTCGCCGCCGACGTGGACGCGCTCGCCGATGTAGGCGTCCTCGGCGACGAGGACGTCCTCGGCGACGTCGCTCCACATGTCCAGTCGGCAGTCGCCGGCGGCTTCGATGTGACCACCGAACTCGACGCGTTCGCCAGCGATGACGTTGTTCCCTCGGACCCCGAACTCGACCGTGCTCTGACCGCCGACGATCACGTCGCCGTCGGTCACCAGGTCGTGTTCCTCGACGGTCGTCCCGTCGGGGATGGCGAGTTCGTCGAGCGGGTCCGAGCGGATCGACACACTATCTATACCCATTTCAGGCGTATTAAAGCCTGACACCGCGCACGACGGGCGTCTGACGCGCGTCTGACGGCCGGGACATCCGAACGCCGGGCCCCGGCTGTGACCTCCAGATATTTAACCACCTCCCACTTACCGACGGGCATGACGGCACTTTCTTTCGACGAGCAGGGCGTAGACGTGGTCTACGAGGGCCACGACTTCCGCCTGGAGAAGTCGCTCATCGAGGACGCCATCCAGAAGCCCTACCCCGAGGTCACCGACCACGAGGTGCTCAAGATGGTCGAAAAAGAGCCCGCGCTCTCCGGAGAGCCGCGTCGCATCGGCGACATCGTGCGCTGAGAGGCCCGCTCGCTCAGAAGAGGTCGTCCACGACGATCTCGTCGTCCTCACGCCACGCGGGGACCGACACCGTCGTGACGAGGAGGTCCTCGTCCGGCCGAGTCTGATGGATCTCGTCCGGTTCGATGACCACTTCGGTCCCCGGACTGAGAGCGTACTCTTCGGTCTCGCCGGTCTCTCGATGGCGGGTCTTCAGGGTCCCTTCGCCCGCTTCGACGCGATACATCTCGTGGGCGTCGTCGTGGTAATGCGCCTCGGTCTTCCGGCGGATGCGGACCTTCGCGGTCGAGAACCCGTCGTAGACCGCGCCGACGGTCAGCGGCCCGCACGTCGAGGGGTCTGCCGCGTCCCAGTCGTAGGTGATTTCCTCTGCCATACGTCCGTGTCCGGGCGAGTCGACATGCCGTTTTCGTCGGTGACAGAATTTCGTCGGCGACGGACCGGCGGTTCGGCGGCGTTCGCGGCGTCGGCGCTTGTCAGCTCACGCGACCTGGCCGTAGACGAGAAACGGCACCACGAACAGGACGACGAACATGAGCGCGAGGATCAGGCCGTAACTGACGAGCGTGCCGGCGGCCGTGACCCACGCCGGATGGTCGAACGGGTCGAGCGCGTTCATATCCGGAATTCGGCGCGGGTGCTCTTAGCGGTTGGGGCGTGGAAACCCGAGCATCCGCGCGCCGCCGGCGCGCGGTTCACCGCTCAAGCGTAGCGCGAGCGGCTTTTTCGTCCAGCTTTTTCAAGGAGCGGTGCCCGCAGCGAGCGAAGCGAGCGAGGACACCCGACGCAGAAAAAGGTGGTAGCGCTAGGCGAAGGTGCGCGAGATGTCCTCGTCTTCCTCTTCGGCCTGGATCTTGTCCCAGGCTTCGAGGAAGTCCTCCATCCGGACCTCGGTGCGGTCGTCGCGGATGGCGAACATGCCGGCCTCGGTGCAGACGGCCTTGACGTCGGCGCCGGAGGCCTCGCCGGTGTCGGCGGCGAGTTCGGCGAAGTCGACGTCGTCGGAGACGTTCATGTTGCGAGTGTGGATGCGGAAGATCTGCTCGCGACCCGCTTCGTCGGGCTTCGGGACTTCGATCAGGCGGTCGAAGCGACCGGGCCGGAGGATGGCGCGGTCGAGCATGTCGAAGCGGTTGGTGGCGGCGATGATCCGGATCTCGCCGCGGTCCTCGAAGCCGTCCATCTCCGAGAGCAGTTGCATCATCGTCCGCTGGACCTCGGCGTCGCCGGAGGTCTTCGATTCGGTGCGCTTGGCCGCGATGGCGTCGATCTCGTCGATGAAGATGACCGAGGGCTCGTGCTGGCGGGCGAGTTCGAACAGATCCCGCACCAGTTTGGCGCCCTCGCCGATGAACTTGTGGACGAGTTCAGAGCCGGCCATCTTGATGAAGGTGGCGTCGGTCTGGTTCGCGACGGCCTTGGCGAGCATCGTCTTCCCGGTGCCGGGCGGACCGTGCAGCAAGACGCCGCTCGGCGGGTCGATGCCGACGTCCTCGAACATGCCGGGGTTCTCGAGGGGCATCTCGACGGTCTCGCGGACCTCGTCGAGCTGGTCCTCGATGCCGCCGATGTCCTGGTAGTCGACGTCCGGGGACTGGTCGACCTCCATGACGCGGGCGCGGACGTCCGTCTCGTCGTCGAGACTCTTGACGATAGAGAGAGAGTTGTTGACGGCCACCCGAGAATCGGGTTCGAGGTCGTCGCGCATCTCGTCGGTAACCTCGGTGATGGCTTCCTGGTTGTTGCCGTGTTGCTTGATGATGATGCCCTCGTCGGTGATCTCCTGGACGGTGGCGATAAACAGCGGCGACTGCTTGAGCTTCTTGTTCTCGTGGGTCAGCCGCTCCAGTTTCTGCTGGTACTTGTTGTTCTCGGCGTTGGCGTCGAGGAGTTTGTCGCGCATCTCCTCGTTTTGTGACTCGAGCACTTCGAGGCGTTCCTCGAGGGCCTCGATTTTCTCCTGCTGGGAGGCGTCCTCGTCGTACGGCAGGTCCACCTCGTCCACGGTGTCGGTCATTACACCTCTGCTAGCGGATGGGATAATAAGAGGTTTCGGGTCGGTGGGGTTTCTCGCCTCCGAGACCGGTCTGACCCCGCAGCGGCGTCGACGAACCGGTTTCGAGTTACCCACCGTGGTACGTGTTGACGAGAGACGACATCTCGAAAACACGACGACTCGCCGGCTCCGGCCGCGAAAAGGGCCGGCGATCAGTGCACTCGCAGTCTCCGACCGCCGCGCCGTATCTCGGATCCGGGACCTGCGACGACCCGACCCAGTATTGCCGGGAGATTCACCGAGGTAATTTTTTGAAACGAGAAATATTATTAGGCTGTATGCGAAAGCGGTGGTACGCATGAGTACTTCAGAGGCAGCGGACGCTGATTCGCCGTCGGGGGACGGATGGGACGCGGTTCGCGACCTGCCGCCGAGCGCGAAACTCGTCGCCAAGACGCTCGAATACAACGACGCACTGACCCAGAGCCAGCTCGCCGAGGAGACGCTGTTGCCGCCGCGGACCGTCCGGTACGCGCTGAACCGACTCGAGGAAGTCGGTGTCGTCACCTCGCGGTTCTCGTTCGCCGACGCGCGAAAGCGCATCTACTCGCTCGACATCGAATAGTCGACTCGCTGACCGTCGAGTCGACGACTCGACGCGTGCGAAACGGCTGATTTCCGGCGCTGGTCCTCGCCGGATCCCGCTCGTTGTGCCCTCTCGACACCGCTGAGCCGCGCCACCGGGAGGCGGGCGGACCTGTCGGACAGGCGCCGCCAGAGGGCGGTCGGGCCTGCCGGACTGGCGCCGCGGGATTTCACTTCCGCCGCGCTCGCGACACCTCTTTAGGGCGGGGTGGCATACCCCGTCGTAGATGACACGCGTGATACACACCGGGGACACGCACCTCGGGTATCGGCAGTATCACCGGCCGGAGCGCACGCGGGATTTCGCCGACGCGTTCCGGCAGGTGGTCGACGACGCCGTCGCCGACGACGTCGACGCGGTGGTCCACGCCGGCGACCTCTTTCACGATCGTCGGCCGGACCTGGGCGACATCATGGCGACCCTCTCCATCCTCCGGACGCTCGACGACGCCGGCGTCCCCTTCCTCGCCATCGTCGGCAACCACGAGGCCAAACGCGAGGGCCAGTGGCTGGACCTCTTCGAGTCGCTCGGGCTCGCGACTCGCCTGGGGAGCGACCCCGTCGTCGTCGGCGACACCGCCTTCTACGGGCTGGACTTCGTCCCGCGCGCCCAGCGCGAGGGGTTCGAGCCCGATTTCGAACCCCACGACGCCGCTCACGCCGCGCTGGTCACGCACGGCCTCTTCGAGCCGTTCGACTTCGGCGAGTGGGACCCGAGCGAGATCCTGGATCCCGCGAGCGTGGCGTTCGACGCGCTCCTGCTGGGAGACAACCACGACCCCGGGACCGTCGAAGTCGACGGGACGTGGGTCACTTACTGCGGGTCGACAGAGCGGGCGAGCGCCGCCGAGCGCGAGGACCGCGGCTACAACCTGGTCACCTTCGACGGCGACGTGGATATCCGCCGACGGGGGCTGGACACTCGCGAGTTCGTCTTCGTCGACATCGAACTCGGCGAGGGCGAGGGGATCGACCGCGTGCTGGAACGGATCGGGCAGTACGAGCTCGACGACGCGGTGGCGGTCGTTCGCGTCGAGGGCGAGGGAGAGCCGTTCACGCTCGCCGAGGTGGAGGAGTTCGCGCTGGACCGCGGGGCGCTGGTCGCGCGCGTCAGCGACGACCGGGAGACGCCCGAGGAGACAGAACGCGAGGTCAGCTTCGCCGACCCCGACGACGCGGTGCGCGAGCGGGTGCGCGAGCTCGGACTCAGCGGCGCCGCCCGCGACATCGACGAGACCGTCCGGGCCAGCAAGGTCGCCGACTCGAACGTCGACACCGAGGTCGAAACGCGGGTGCGTGATCTGGTCGACGAGGGCGACGGGGACGTCTTCGCCAGCGTCGAACCGGACGACGGTGGCGAGGACGCCGATACCGAAAGCGCTGACGCCGAGTCCGAGGGCACTGACGCCGATACCGAAAGCGCTGACGCCGAGGCCGAGGGCACTGACGCCGAGGCCGAGGGCACTGACGCCGAAACCGGCGAGGACGCCGAGGCCGACGAATCCGACAGCGCGGTCGCCGACAGCGAGGCCGCGACCGCCGACGGTGGTGAACCGCCCGGCGACGAGTCGGAAGCGGCTGGCGGCGAGGCTGAGTCTGCCGACGACGGAGCGGAATCGGCCGCGGACGGAACAGGATCGAGCGGAGAGGCGACAGACGGCACGCTGGAGGAGTTCCTGTGAGGTTCGAGCGCGTGCGGCTGTCGAACTTCAAGTGTTACGGCGACGCGGACCTGCGGCTGGACCGCGGCGTGACGGTCATCCACGGGCTCAACGGCAGCGGGAAGTCCTCGCTGCTGGAGGCGTGTTTCTTCGCGCTCTACGGCTCGAAGGCGCTCGAGACGACTCTCGACGAAGTGGTGACCATCGGCGCCGAAGACTGCGAGGTCGAGCTCTGGTTCAGTCACGCCGGCGAGTCCTACCACGTCGAGCGGCGGGTGCGCGCCACCGGCGAGCGCGCGACCACCGCGAAGTGCGTGCTGGAGACGCCCGTCCACACCATCGAGGGCGCTCGGGACGTGCGCGAACACGTCGAGGGGCTGTTGCGGATGGACGCCGAGGCGTTCGTCAACTGCGCGTACGTCCGCCAGGGCGAGGTGAACAAGCTCATCAACGCCTCGCCGGGCGAGCGCCAGGACATGCTCGACTCCCTGCTCCAACTGGGGAAACTCGAGGAGTACCGAGAGCGCGCCAGCGACGCCCGCGTCGGCGTCGGCCGAGTCCGCGACGACAAGCGCGGCGCCCTCTCGAACGTCGAAGACCAGATCGAAGAGAAAGAAGAGAAAGGGCTCCACGACCAGCTGAACGCCCACCGGAGCGAGCTCTCGGAGGTTCAGGGTGAGATCGAACGCTTCGAAAAACAGCGCGAGGCCGCCGTCGGGACGCGCGACAACGCCGTCGAGGTGCTCGAGAACTACGAGGAAAAGCGATCCGAACTGGACGACATCGAGAGCGATATCGAGTCGTTGCAGACGAAGATTTCCGAGACCGAACGCGAGCGCGAGGACGTGGCCGGCGAGGTCACCGATCGCCGCGAGACGCGCTCGGAGCGCCGCGGCGAGGCCGCGGAACTCCTCGCCGAGAGCGATCTGGATGCCGAAGGCGCCGACGACCTCGACGAGGCGACAGTCTCGGAGCGCATCGACGCCCTCGCGGAGCGCGACGACGAGATCCAGTCGGCCATTCAGGACGAGAGCGTCTCGGCGGCGGAGTACGAGAGCGAAGCCGAGAGCCTCCGCGAAACCGCCGACGACCTCGAATCGCAGGCCGAGGAGAAGCGCGAGCGGGCCGACGACCTCGAATCGGAGGTCGCGGAGGGTCGCGAGAGCCTGGCCGACCGCCGCGAGAAACTGGCCGACCTCGACGAGCGGATCGAATCGCTGAAAGCGGAGTTCGAGGACGCGCCGGTGGAGTTCGGTGAGGCCGAAGCGCTTCGGACGGAGGTGAGCGACGAACTCGACGCAGTGCGGGAGACCGTGGCCGGACTGGAAGCCGACGTGGAGAACCAGCGCGAGGCCATCGTGGAGGCCGAGGAACTGCTGGAGGCCGGGAAGTGTCCCGAGTGCGGGCAGGACGTCGACGGCGCGCCCCACGTCGAGACGATCGACGAAGACCGCGAGCGACTCGCCGAACTGGAGGGCGACCTCGAAGCAAAACGCGAGGAGCGCGACGACCTGGAGGACCGGCTCGAGGAGGTCGAGCGACTCGTGGACATCGAGAGCGAGGTCGACCAGCGCGAGAGCGACCGCGAGAACGTCGCCCGCCTCGTCGAACAGCGCGAGTCGAGCATCGAAGAGAAAGAGAGCGAGGTGGAGCGGTTGCGCGCGGAGGCCGACGAGCACGAGGCGACCGCCGCGGAGAAACGGGAAGCGGCCGCCGAGAAAGCGGAGGCTGCCGACGCCTGTCGCGAGCGCATCGGCGAGCACAACGGCGAGCGCGCGACCGTGCGCGAGCAGCGCGAGCGCTGTGAACGGATCGCCGAGTTGCTCGACGCTATCGCCGACGCCGAGGAGGCCATCGAGCGACTGCGCGAGCGTCGCGAACGGCTGGGCGAGACCAACGACGAGCGCCGCGAGCGCCTGGCCGACCTGCGCGAGCGACGCGCGGACCTCGAAGAGGAGTTCGACGAATCGCGACTGGAGGAGGCCAGGGAGTCCCGGGACACCGCTGTCGACTACATCGAGCAGGTCGACGAGAAACTCGACGAGTTGCGCGAGCGCCGCGACGAACTCCAGACCGCCATCGGCGGCGTCGAGAACGAGATCGAGGAACTGGAGTCGCTGCGCGAGCGCAGGGACGACCTCGCCGAGCGCGTCGCGTGGCTCGATTCGCTCTACGAGGAGGCCGCGCGGTTGCAGGAAATGTACGGGAGCCTCAGAGCGGAGTTGCGCCGCCAGAACGTCGAGACGCTGGAGACGATGCTCAACGAAATCTTCGATCTGGTCTACCAGAACGACTCCTACGCCCGGATCGAGCTCTCGGGCGACTACGAGCTGACCGTCGTCCAGAAAGACGGCGAGACGCTCGACCCCGAGCAACTCTCCGGCGGGGAGCGCGCGCTGTTCAATCTCAGCCTCCGCTGTGCGATCTATCGGCTGCTCGCCGAGGGTATCGAAGGCGCGGCGCCGACCCCGCCGCTCATCCTCGACGAACCGACCGTCTTTCTGGACTCGGGGCACGTCTCGCAGCTCGTCGAACTCGTCGACGCGATGCGTGGCTACGGCGTCGAGCAGATCCTCGTCGTCAGCCACGACGAAGAACTCGTCGGCGCCGCCGACGATCTCGTTCGAGTGACGAAAGACGCGACGAGTAATCGGTCGACGGTGACGCGTGAGGAGCCCACCGACCGACTGGCTGACCTGGACGTCGAGGCTGAAGCAGACTGAGGAGATGATTGTGTGGTCTGGAGTGGGCCTACTCGTTCGTTGGCTTGAACCACGACCGCACTCGAATTTTTGCGTTGAAATCTCCCGCTCCGCTCGCTAGCTGTCGTTCCGACCACAGCCGACACCGCAACCGCAGCAGATCCTTAGCGATGAAAGCCCTCGTCCCGCTCGCTTCCAGACACTGCAACCGCCACAACAGAGTGTCCTCAGCGATGAAAGCCCTCGTCCCGCTCGCGGTCGTTGAGCGGGATATTCTCGCTCTCCGCACCGCCCGCGAGAATAGGGCCACGCTCAAGCGACTGAACTGGACGCGAGCGTGCCTCGCCCTTTCAGTCCACCAGGACCGCACAGACCGCCCCGCACCGCAACCGCGGACAGCCACGAGCCTCCCCAGCCGATTGCGGTGCTCGTCGTGCCTCCTGCGCTCCTCATCCCTCGCACGGCTCCGTCGCGCGCATGAAAGCGCGCGACAGCGCGCGCCACCGCAACCGAACTACACCGCAACCGCTCCGTCAGCGAACAGTGAGAAAAGCGCCGACGCGAGTTCAGGCGACGGCGCGATAGGCGTCGTCCATAATCTCCAGAGCGTCCTTCAGCGTCTCGACGTCGACGGCGTAGGAGATGCGGGCGTAGCCGGCGCCATGGTCGCCGAACGCCTCGCCGGGAACGACGACGACGCCGCGGTCGATGACCTCGTCGACGAACCCGTCCGGGACTTCGGGCATCGCGTAGAACGCGCCCTTCGGGGTGGGGCAGTCGAGGCCGATGTCGTCGAGGCCGTCGAGGAGTACGTCGCGGCGCTGTTCGAAGGCGGCGACCATCTCGTCGACGACGTCCTGCGGGCCGGTGAGCGCCGCCTCGGCAGCGTGCTGGGCGGCGGCGGTGGCGCAGGCCTGGCCGTACTGGTGGACGCGGAGCATCCGCTCGATCCGCCGATTCGAACCGGTCACCCAGCCGAGTCGCCAGCCGGTCATCGAGTAGGTCTTCGAACAGGCGCCGACGACGACGACGTTGTCGCTCTCGGCGAACTCCAGCGGCGAGCGGTGCTCGCCCTCGAAGACGATGTGCTCGTACACCTCGTCGGAGATACAGAGCACGTCGTGCTCGTCGGCGATGCGGGCGAACTCGCGCATGTCCTCTGGGGACTGGACGGCTCCAGTGGGGTTCGCGGGACTGTTGACGACGAACGCGGCCGTCTCGTCGGTGATGGCGTCCTCGACCGCCTCGGGGGCCATCGTCAGGTCGTCGCGGAGCGAGACGGGGACGGGCTCGCCGCTGGCGATGTGGGTGAGCGCTTCGTAGGAGACGAAGCCGGGGTCGGGGAAGACGACTTCCTCGCCGGGGTCGACGTGGGCTTCGAGCGCGATGTGAAGCGCTTCGCTGCCGCCGGCCGTGGCGATGACGTCGTTCGGGTCCACCTCGAGTGCGGTGTCGGCCGCGTAGCGGCCGGCGATCGCTTCCCGGAGCGACTCCGTCCCTTTGTTCGAGGTGTACTCGTCGGCCTTGCCGGCGCGGATCGCCTCGATGGCGCCCTCGCGAGCGTGTTCCGGCGTCGGGAAGTCGGGTTGGCCGAGGCCGAGGTTGATCGCGTCCTCGCCCGCGGCCTCGAACACCTCCCGGATGCCCGAGATCGACACCTGCTCGACCCGCCGTGAGAACTCCGTCATACCCGACATCCCGGCGCGCTCCCCGATAACTCTTGAGGAATCTCACGACGGCCTCGTCTTAGTCACACCGGTTCCGGCGGTCGGCGGAACGGTCAGATCAGTGTCTTTTAGTAGACAGTCGCGTCACACGTCGCGGATGCCCTCCACGCAGTCGGAAGACGTAGAACGGTTCAGCGACATCCTCGGTATCGGATCGGCAGTGATGACAGCCGTCGCGATGACCGCGGTCGGCGTGTTCGCGCTGGAGAACGCCCTGTACGGGGCCGTCGCCGGTGTGTTCGTCGGCGTCGGTAACTACCTCTTCATGCCGTGGTTCATCCGGCTCTCCGCCGCACAGGAAGAGGGCGAGGAGAACGTGCCGTTTTCCGACCTCATCGACCGTGTCGGTGGTGGCCCAACGAGGAAGTTGTTCGGCCTCGGACTCGAAATCGGCGGTATCGCGATGCTCGCCTACGCATTCACCCAGGAAGAAGCGAGCCTCGCCATCGGGGCACCCATCGCGCTCGCTGTCGCCCTGTTCGTGTACCTCGTCGGGGCCGTCCTGTTCGACCGGTAAGGATGGCCGCGCCCGACGGTGAGCGGGCGATTAGAACTCCTCGACGTGCGGCCGGAGGTCGAGTTCGAGCGTCCACGTCGAGCGGTCCTGTTCGACGAGGTGCCAGTAGGTCTCGGCTATCTCGTCGGGGTCGAGGTACGTCTCCGCGTCGCGGTCCATCGGTCGCGCCGCCTCGTCGGCGGGCAGTATCTGGCCGTCGACGACGACGTGGGCCACGTGGATCCCCTCGGGGCCGAGTTCCCGCGCCATGTCCTCGGCCATGCCGCGGGCCGCGAACTTCGCCGCGGAGAACCCGATCGCGCCGCCGCGGCCCCTGACCGCGGACGTCGCGCCGGTGAAGATGACAGTGCCACCGTCGCCGTCGAGCATGTCGCCGACGGCCTCTCGCGAACAGCAGAACGCGCCGCGGCCGTTGACCGCCCACGCGCGCTCGAACTCCTCGAGCGAGGCGTCCATCAGCCCCTTCCACGACCCCGCGCTGGCGTGGTTGACGAGCACGTCCACCGGTCCGAACTCGTCGCGGACCGTCTCGAAGGCCGCCGCGACCTGCTCTGGATCGGCGATGTCCGTCTGTACTGCCAGCCCCTCACCGGGGTCCGGCAGGTCCGCGGCGAGGTCCTCGATGAACTCGGCCGAGCGCGCGAGCAGCGCGACCTGACAGCCCTCCGCCGCGAACGTTCGCGCCAGCGATGCACCCAGGTCCGGACCGACGCCGGCGATGACTGCTGTTCGAGACATACCCGCCCACTCGGACGCCAGCGTCAAAGGTACTGGCCCGCTCTCGGACCGTCCGCCGACGCTCACTCGCGACGCCGCCGCCCCACCACTCATCGACCCAGCAACATCACGATTGCGCCGCCGCCACCGACGCTCATCCCGACGACGCCGCGGTCGTGGTCCTCGCGGACCATCGCGTGAGCGATCGTCGTCGTGAGGATGCCGCCGCTGGCACCGATGGGATGGCCCAGCGCCACCGCACCGCCGAGCGGGTTGACCCGTTCTTCGGGCAGGCCGAGCCGGTCGCGGAGGTAGACCGTCTGTGCCGCGAACGCCTCGTTCAGCTCGTAGTGGTCGATGTCGCCGACGCCGAGGTCGTTGCGGTCGAGCAGTGTCTCGACGGCGTCGCCGACGGCCTCCGAGAACTCCGCGGGGTCGCGGTAGGCGACGGCGTAGTCCTCGACGTGGACCATCGGCCCCAGCCCTCGCTCGGCTGCCACCTCGGCGTCCGCGAGCATCACCGCGCCCGCACCGTCGGCGAGTTTCGAGGCGTTCCCCGGCGTGATCGTCCCGTCCTCGCGGAAGGCGGGTGGCAGACTCGCGAGCCTGTCGAGCGAGGTGTCGGTCCGGGGGCCCTCGTCCTCGGTGACGAGGTGGTCGTCCACTTCGACGGGGACGAGTTCCTCGTCGAAGACCCCTTCCTCGATGGACTCGGCCGCGTGCCGATTGGACCGGAGCGCGTACTCGTCCTGGGCCTGTCGGGAGACGTCGTGCTCGGCGACGAGACGTTCGGTGAGTTCGCCCATGTGGGCGTCGTAACCTACGTCCCAGAGCGCGTCGTACACCATCGCGTCGGTGAGTTCGGAGTTGCCGTGGGCGCGCCCTTTGCGGTGGTCGCGGAGGAGATACGGCGCGTTCGACATCGACTCCATGCCGCCGGCGACGGCGACGCTCGAGCGCCCGGCCTCGATGCGGTCGACCGCCAGCGCGACGGCCCGCAGACCCGACCCCGACGCCTCGTTGACGGTCGTCACCGGCGTGTCGTCGGGGAGGCCGGCCTCGACGACGGCCTGCCGTGCCGGCACCTGCCCGACGCCGGCCTGGACGGCGTTGCCGAGACCGACCCAGTCCACGTCCGTCCCGTCGACGCCCGAGCGGTCGAGCAGTTCCTCCACTGCGGCCGCGCCGAGTGCCGGCGCGCGCACCTCCGACAGCGATCCGAGCATCGCGCCGTGTGCCGTTCGCGCTCCCTCGACTATCACGATGTCTGTCATATCTGCTAATTCGCCCGCCGGCTATATCTCTCTTCCCCCGGAACGAAGGGTCGCGAATCGTGAACGCCCGGCTACTCCTCGACAGTTTCGCGGGGCTCGGTCACTCCTCCGCGGCCTCGCGCAGTTCGTCGAGGTGTGCGCGCAGGACCCGAAGGGTCGCGTCGGCGTCGGCGTACCCCCGGTCGTACTCTTCGAGGGTTTCGTCGACGTCTTCGAAAAACGATTCCACCGCCGTATCGAGTGTGTCGTCGGTCATCATGTCACCTCGTAGGAGACGCCGGTATCGCGCAGCGCGTCCGTCACGCGGCCGACGCCGTCGGCCATGGCGACGACGACCACGCCCAGGCCCCGGGAGGCCGCGTCGGCGGCCACCTCGCCCGCCGCGAAGTGTGTCGCCGGTTCGACCCCGACCGTCCGGAGCGCTCCAACGGCCTCGACTCCCGCCGCGACGACGAGGTCGGCGTCGACGCAGGCCGCCTCGATCTCGGCGAGGCGGTCCTCTGCGGGTCGCCCGGAGCGGATCGAGGGCACTTGCAGGACGCTGACCTCGCCCGGATCGAGGTCGATGACGCCCTCGAACCCGGTGACGCCGACGACTTCGCCCTCGTCGGCGTCCGTCGTCGCGACGCCGGTGGCCGCGGGCTCGTCGCCGGCTTCCTCTGGAGAGGCGGGGGTGGCGTGCTGGAGGCCGTCGCGCATCGACAGCGAGACGGTATCGCCCTCGGCGACGGGCGCCGTGGCGATGGCCGCGTCCTCCTGGACGCTTCCGAGGACGTCCTCGGTGACGTGGTCGGCGAAGCGGCGCACGTCCGCGGCCGCCTGGAGCGTCCAGTCGACGCCCTCCGTCGTCACGCGATAGCGCGAGCGCCCCTCCTTCTCGACGAGACCGTCCTCGACGAGTTCGCGGATGTATTCGCTGACGGCCTGGCTGGTCACCCCGACCGCGTCGGCGATTTCACCCTGGCTGACCGCGGGCTGGCGCTCCGCGATCTCGACCAGGATCCGAAAGCGTGTCGCCGCGCGCTTGGTCGCGAGGACGTCCACCATACCCACCCGTCCGGGCGCACTCGGCTTAATTCCCCCCGCCTGCGCCCCGCCGTCGCGTCCCTCAACACGCACTGACACACCCCGGAAAGTCACTTGTCGGCGGCCGCCCCGTCGTCTTACATGGCCGAACTCTTCCCCGAACGCATCGAGACCGACCGCCTCGAACTCGACGCGCTGACGCCCGACGCGGTGCCGGTCTTCGAGTTCTACGAGCACGTCCGCGAGGGCGCGCCCGACATCGACGAGGTCACCGAGCACCTGACCTGGAGCCCCCATCGGACTCCGAAAGAGACCCGGGAGTTCTACGACCACGTCGCGAGCCAGCGCGAGGCCGACGAGGCCCAGACCTACGCTATCCGTCCGAAGGCCGGCGAGGACGGTGCCGGCGAGTTCGCCGGCGTCACCGGTATCGACGTCGACTGGGACGCCCGGACGGCGGAGTTCGG
>Ga0207719_100127_pt1 | contig 62719 bp, 61 predicted proteins | sample A23P1SouthBayCA_2_FD_187279 | JGI IMG/M metagenome (GOLD analysis project Ga0207719, IMG submission 187279) | Aerobic enrichment media microbial communities from Eden Landing Ponds, California, USA - A23 P3 (3) (SPAdes) | ecosystem: Environmental > Aquatic > Marine > Unclassified | place...
AGCGATGTGGGGGTTGCCGTGGAGGCGCTGGATCGGGTACGTGTACGTGATATCGACGTCCTCGCGGAGGCCGCGCTCGCGGAGCCAGTCGTCGGCCATGAAGACGAACTCCAGTGGCGCCGCCGGACACATATGGGACGTCCCGATGACGCTCAACACGAGGTCACCCTCGGTGAACTCCAGCAGTTCGTCGCGCAACTCGGTCGCGCCCGACTCGCTGTAGTAGTTGTGACCGCCTTCCGTGAGGCCCGGAATCTGGTCGGGCTCCAGCGTCGACCCGGTCGCCAGCACGAGGTAATCGTACTCGATGACGTCGCTGCCCTCCATGCTCTCCAGTTTCTGGGCCTCCGTGTCGATGTCGGACACGCGGTCGATCCGGAGGTCGATTGCGTCGTCGACGAGGTCGTCGAGCGGGCGACGACCGTCGTCGAGTTCGCGCTGGCCGAACGGCACGTACAGCCAGACCGGCTTGTAGACATGCTCGGGGTCGTCGTTGATGAGCGTGACACGCACGTCGCCGGCGTCGAGTTCGGATTCGAGTCGGTCGGCGAGGTCGTTCGCGAGGACGGTACCGCCGGTCCCGGCGCCGACGATGACGACGTGCTCGGTCATGCTTTCTCCACGTAGAACGCGGTGTGGTCGTCAAGCTCTTCGACCGCGAGGAGCTCGTTGCCGGCTTCTTCCGCCCACTCGGGGACGTCGGTGAGTGACTGGTCGTTGTCGCTCAGCAGCCGGATCACGTCGCCGGATTCGGCACTCCGGATCTTTCCGATGAGATCCATCAATGGACCAGGGCAGGCTGCGCCTCTGGAATCGACAGTTTCGTCAGGTTCGATGTCAGTCATAGATCTCTCACAGGCGGTAGTTGGAAGTGAGTTGTATTAGTATTGTATGTTAGTTCCAAGATTATGAAAAACCGAAAGCGGATCAGTCAGCGAGCGGGAGCCGGAGACTCACAGGAAAGTGGGTGGGCTTATCGCTCGAACAGGAGCCCGTAGTGGTACGGCGGTAGATCGATCTGCCGATCGAACACGAACGCCGACGCCGAGCACACTGTCTCTTCGGTTTCTCCGGGCGTCATTCGAAGCTCAGTCGGGGGCCCACGGGGCTCACCCGCGACAGTCGTCGTTTCGCGCGGCCGCTCGTGCCAGTTGATGAGTACCAGAGAGCCATCAGGTTCGATTGCGTCGAACGTATTCTGGACGAACCCTGCCTGGTCGTCGATGCCGTGGAACGTGTTTGCTACGACTACTGTGTCGACACGTTCGGGAAGTACTGCGGGCAGGTTACGCGCGTCGCCGTTAATTGGGACGACGTTCTCGATGTTTTGCTGGTCTGTGAGGTGGTCCAGTTCGGCGAGTAGTTCCTCATCGAGGTCCAGCGCGTACACCGATTCGGGTTCGACGACGCGGGCGGCCGGCAGCGCGAAGTATCCGCTTCCGCATCCCACTTCGGCGATCGATTCGCCAGCCCCGATGCCGAGTTTCCGGAGTGTCGCACCGGGCATCGGCCAGAGCTTGCTCCACCAGTCCCAGTCGGGCTGGCCAGTGTTCTGGAACCGCTCCATCGCTTTCAAGGGCGAGCCGTATCAACGCCCAGCAGGCGATACAGGGGACACACTCGAATGAGTCCAGTCCCGATGAGGACGAGGGCCACAGCAGACAGGACTACGCTGACCGCCATCCCGAATTCCAGGAGGCCGCCGAGTGTGGCCAGACCGATGAGCCCCACTGCGAGTCCGGCAACAGTTCGAATCCGCCTGTCTGTTACACTAATATTGTTCTTCATACCCACAAGTACACAATACAACTACCTAAGTCTTTCTCGACAAACAGGCCGCCACTAGAGACGACCTGACGGCAGGTCAATCGTGTCGGAGGTTCGCTACTGATCGATCTGGGACCGCCACGCGGCTGGAAGTTGTGTGTAGACGACTGCATTGTCGACGACCACGTCGACTGGGACGTACTCGTCGGGTGCATGGACGGTATCGGTTCCGAGCGCGAATTCGACGGTTGGGATGCCCGCATTCCGGAGTTTCTTCGCGTCACCGCCGCCCGTAGCACTCCGGCGGTAGACACGCGTATCCGTGACAGCCGCTGCCGTCGACGCGACGGCTTCGGTGAGCGGGCTATCGGGCGCCTCGGCGGTGCCGACACTCCAAGATACATCCGCAATCGTGATTCCCTCGCAGTCGGCAACGCACTCCCGAATCCCCGCGAGCACGTCGGGAGTGTGGACACCAGCTGCCAGCCGCACGTCGACCTCAGCGCGGGCAGACTGCGGGACGCTATTGATGGCGTCGCCACCTTCGAGGATGCCGAGATTGATAGAGGGGTACCAGAACAGTTCGCGAGCGACATCCTCGCCCATCGACGGGGCGTAATACTCGACCGATTCTTCGATGATCGGAACGACGTCGGCGGCTATCTCGAGTCGCTTAGAGCCGAACCGTTTTCGCATGGTCTCAACCGCGTCGTAGAGTCGGTCGATCGCATTCACGCCGAGTGGTGGGCGTGAGCCGTGGGCCCCCTCACCACTCGCTTCGAGCGTCAACCAGATGCTCCCCCGATCGGCGACCGTCACTGAGTGCCGGCTTGCCTCACAGGTCGGTTCGCCTATCACGCACGCATCTGCGTCGAGTTGACCGTCCTCCAGCAGCGCCGGCAGCCCGGCGTCACCACCTACTTCCTCGTCGCTGACGAAGGCGAACAGGAGAGCTACGGGCGGATCGGCGCCGGTAGCTGCAAAGGCCTGGATCGCGAACAGCATCGACGCCACAGCCCCTTTCATGTCGGTCGCGCCACGACCGTAAACTCGGTCATCGACGTGTTCGCCGAGGGGATCGAGTGTCCACGCGTCAGCATCGAACGGTACCGTGTCGAGATGTCCGTTGTACAACAGCGTCTGGTCCGCCTGCCCTGGAACCCGTACGAGGAGGTTCGGTTTCGCCGGATCGACCACGACACGCTCAACGTCGACTGAAAATGGCTCGAGGAACCGCTCGATCTCGCTGACGATCTCGCGGGTGTCGCCCGGCGGATTTGCCGTGTCGATTGCAAGCAGGTCAAGGGCAAGCGAGATCACGTCCTCGCGGTGTGCTCGAACGTACGCAGAGGGACTTATGTTGCTCATTCGCCTGCCAGCTCCCCCTCGAGAACTTTCGGCGCCGTGAGAATCGGGTCCCAGACGGGGCTGAACGGCGGCGCGTATGCCTGGTCAGCGTCCCGGAGTTTATTCACCGTCATACCGACCGTGAGCGCCGTCGCGACCGTGTCGATGCGCTTCGGGCCTTCTCGGCCGACCACGCTCTCCCCCAGTAGCCGACCGGAATCCCGGTTGGCCACCAGCGTGATCGTAAGCTCCGCACCACCGGGATGGTACCGGTTTGGCCTTCGGGGTCGATACCGGCGACCTCGTGGCCGGTCCGGAGGTCGACGTTGTGCTCTTCGTGGAACTCCTGGGACGTCACGGCGACGGGGTCCCCCAGGTCCTCAACCTTGCCCCTGACGTAGTAAGGCATCCCGCAGGCGGCGCAGGACACCCACTTGCCCTTCTCGAAGACGACGACGTCCAGCTCCGGGTCCTGGCGCTTGGCTTACTTACGGCGCTCATCCCCGCGGCGTCACCGCCGCCGACCACAAACGTGTCGCTCATATCACGGAGTTGGTTCGGTAGCGTCAAAAGTATTTCTCGGAATACACAATATTGCTAGATTCTCTTTGGTGGTTCAGAGCGACATTACTCGGAGAGGAGGTCTTGAATGAAACGAGTCATCGGAACCAGTACGACCATCGCGAGCGCCGCGAGGTCCACTGTCTGTTGCCGGATAGGCCATCCGGTCGAGGAAGTGCTCCACGAGCGGCTCAGTGGCCTGCGGAAGCCTGCTCCGGACGGTGGCCGAACGGGCGACGTTCGCGACCGACTGGTCGTCGACGAGAACACACAGTCGCAGGACGATCTCGAGTTCTGTTTCAGATGGATGGAACGTCGCCTGATCGGCTTCGACGTTCCACTCCCAGACGATGGTATCGGTGGAATCGAGATCGAATTCCATCTGCTCTTTCGTCTGTTTGAGTTCACGTTGCCGACTGCGCTACTCGGTCACGTCTTCGACGTCGCCTTCGTCACTGGCGTGGTAACGGCTATCGGACTGGCGTCGCACTGGGACGATGAAACCCCGGAACTACCCTGGGGGGACCCCAGAGCACCGGGTTCGCTACTTTGCAGTCGCCGCAGCGTCGACGGGGAGTGCAATGCCGGTGACGTAGCGGGCGGCATCACTCGAGAGCCACATGTAGGCCTCACTGATGTCCTTCGGTTCGATCATCTCCCCCGGTTCGAAGACGTTCATCGGCCCGGTCAACTCGCCCATTTCTTCGAGCAACTCCGGACCGTAGGCCTCCAGGTACTTCTGCATTCCTGGACTGTCCAGGGCAGTGGGACAGACCGCGTTGACGTTCACGTCGTACTCGGCGAGTTCGAGTGCGAGCGTCTTCGTGAGACCAATTACGCCGTGTTTCCCGGCGGTGTAGTGGCCCGCGCCGGGCGCGCCGACGAGTCCGGCCGTCGACGAGGTGGAGATGATTTTCCCGCCATCGTTCCGCTCGATGAAGTGTTGACCGACATGCTTGCTGCACAGCCAGACCCCCTTCAGGAGCGTATCGATGACGGCGTCCCACTGTGCTTCGTCCATCTCAGTCATGTCCGACGCCGGCCAGTGGCCGGCGTTGTTCGCGAGGAAATCGATCTTGCCGAACTCGCTCAGGGCGTCGTCGACGGCGGCCTCGACCTGATCCTCGTCGCGGACATCCATCTGGATGGCAAGGGCCTCCTGCCCTTCCTCCTCGACGAGGCGTGCTGTCTCTTCGAGTCCATCGGTCGTCCCCATGTCGTAGGGGACGTGATCGATATTCCGACCAACGTCGGTGACGACGACGTCGGCGCCGTGTTTCGCGTAGTACTGTGCGTGCGATTCGCCCTGTCCGCGTGCGGCACCGGTGACGAACGCCACCTTGCCGCCGAAATCGTACTCTGGCATGCTGTTATCTCCGGGAACGAGCCCACGGCACCAAGCACCGTGGTACACGTTCCCTCACCTCATTTGTCTAGCATCCACAATAAGTGTAGTCCAATCACCAACAGTGGACCGTTGTCAGCGTCGCTGATCGCGACGAACGGCGGGAAAACGGGTCCGACGGGGAATCAGTCTTCGAGTCCGAGCTCACGGCGCACGTCGTGATAGACGCTCAACACGTCCTGCTCTTCCTCCTCGAACGGGAGTCGCTGGAGGCGATGTTCGAGTGCCATCCGTGCAACGGGGCGGACAGTACGAAGGGTGAAATCCTTCGAGCGCGGGTGGACGTCGCACTCGCGCCCGGGAGCCTCGGCGACGGCGTGATCGAAGAGTGCGCTGATATCGCCGCCGGGAACGCGCGCCACGCGATCGCGCTGCTCCGGAAGACCGTCCGGACGACGACCGACGACGGCCGAGCCCACGTCGAGCGGGAGGACGTGGCTGCCGTCGCGGACGCTGCGCTGACTGCCATGCACCAGCGACGAATCGCGAATTTGGGAAGCCACCAGCGGGTCCTCATCGAGATCATCCACGAGGCCGGGACGATCGGCGCTGGCGAACTGCGCGATCGCTACGAGGCGCGGGTAGCGACGCCCAAGAGCGAGCGGACGCGCCGCGACTATCTCAGCGGGTTGGAGAGTTATTCGTTGATCGTCCCCGAAGGGAGTACCTCGGACCGCCAGTATCGCTACGTCGGTCCGTCTCCGGTGGTGCGGGCGTCGCCCTGAAATGGGCTCCGGAGAGTCCGAACATCCGGCGGAGGGCGCGTCGACAGTTGGAATCCAATAATCTCCGTTTCATGATACGATCGATCGAAGTGTGCCTGACATCGCCAGTAATGACAATCCCGACGCCGTCGGGTACTGGATGCTCTCCGATACGCTACACTCGACTGTCGGGAGGCGGCACTAGACTCGGAGTCCGCATACCTGCGGTGCTGTGCGGGCAAGAAGCCCGACGTTTTCTGAGGTTAATTCGTTGAACTAGAACTTCGCTAGACGCTTTTCGGCTATCGTGTGAGTACGCCGAGCAAGTAAGCGGTCTCTCGGTCACCTCTGGTCCCATCACCGACGGATCCACTACTGGGGGAACGAGCAGCGGTATCAGGGAGTGGCTGAGTGGGGCCGGCAATCAGAACCGAGCGGTCGGACCGTCGGGTACTTCTTTTCTCCAGCTCTGAGCCCATTCATCCAACTCGGACAATGCGTCGAGCAGTTCCTCCCCTTTTCGAGTGAGACCATAGTAGACGGCGACCGGTGCATCTTCTTCCATTCGCCTCGTGACAATATCGTTCTCGACTAACTCCTCGAGCGCATCCGAGAGTGTCTTCGAGCGGGCACCAGTCGATCGCTTTAGCTCGTTGAATCGCTGTTCTCCCTCGTCCAGGGCATAGATTACGTTCATCCGCCACGGGGTGCCGACTTGATCAATCGTTTCGATAACTGGGCACGCAGAGGCGTTCTGTGACTCAATCTCTTGTTGTCGGGAGTCGGATTCAGCGGACATAATTAATCAGCCGTGGGGACGGCGCATCCGGCAGTGGTTTGCGGGTACGATTCAACGCCGGCGTATTCGACGAGGGCCGTTCCAAGCGTCTCGACGCGGTCGACCAGATCCTGATCGGTCAGGTCGCCGTCTTCGAACACGCTGTGTGCATTGGGGATCCCAACCTGGTGAGGGAGAACCCATGCGTCCAGTGCCCTAGCGACCGACCGGAGATGCTCTAGAGCGGGGGTGGGGAACCCGCCACCAGAGACGACCAAGAGGCCGACAGTCGTGTCCTCGAACTCGTCGAACCCACAGTAGTCGAGGGCGGTCTTCAGGACCGACGAGTACGAGCCATGGTACATCGGGGACCCCAGTAAGACCCCGTCAGCAGCTTGTACACGCTGACGGAGTTCCGTTGCGTCTCCGGCGTCGGTTTTATCGGGGTCGAAGACCGGGAGGTTCAACGCCGACAGGTCCACGAGTTCGGTCGAGGCACCAGTGGCTTCAGCAGCCGCGAGGGCTCGTTCGAGTGCACGGCGCGTGTGACTTCCGTTGCGCTGACTCCCACTGAGTGCGACTATATGTTTGCTTTTGTGCACTTCCATGCGTGTCTGAATACAGGTCCTATACCCAGATAAGCGCTCGGTGAAGCACGTTCCAGTAAATTTATTTATAGTTTTGTGGAAGTGTCGTCACTGACGTCAAGCGACCCCGCAACCGAAAATGTGAGCGGGTCGGACCCGTCGATGACGGAAATCTCGACGGAGAGCGGGTCGGTCTGCGTGAGTGTCACAGCATCAGCATCGACCACGAAACCGAGGTCCCACAGGGGTGTCTCTCGAACGTCGATGCCGACGTCGTGAAGTCGACCGGTAACTGCGGGGCGCGTCAGAAGGACAACGCCAGCGGGGATGAAACTGTAGAAGCTGCAGTGTTCACAGTCGACGGCGACAATTGCCGGGTGGTCGCGGGCAAAGTACTCGTCATACCGATCGAGTTGCTCGATCACCCCGATACAGGCTCCTTCGTCGTGGACCTGACTGGTCAACTCCCGGTCGATGTGGGCAGCGCAGAACGGGCAGACGCCGTCGAGAGCACACGACCAGGTGTGTTTCGTCCGTCGATCGAAGGCGGTTACGATCGCCTGGGTATCCCGGTCAGCGATGCCGCCAGGGTCGAATGGCCACTCGAGCGCACGGTTCCCACAGTCGAGGCATCGAACCCGGGCGATGTAGTCGGTGTCGTACTCGAAGTTCAGCGGCGCTCCGCAGTCACGGCAGGTATCGTCAAGTTCGATGGGTCCGACGGCGACTGGCTCGTGGAAGACGCCACTTTGGATCGCGTCAAGGACGCGGTGCCCGGGATACTGGAGTTCGTACCCCTCGTCGGTTTTTGCAACGAAGTGATCCCGTAATTCCGAGAGATGGTACGTGAAGCTCCCCGAATCACGCTCGCCAACTGCCTTCCGGAGCTCAGAGAAGGACAACGAGAACCCAGGTGCATCCCACAATGCGAGGAGGATCTCTAGCCTGAGGTCGTGGCTCAGCGTCATGAACGCCGCTTCAGCGTCAGTGGCAGCCTCAGTTCTGTCGGACGAGTCACTGGCCATATGTTCCACCCCGGCACAATCGAGTATAAGTATTGAGTTCGATCAGGAACGCGTAATCACGACGCCGAGTACCGCTGCCCCCAGGGCAGCCCCGGTGCTACCCCCGAGAAGCGTGGCCTGATAGCCGATTGCCCCGCCAGCAAGCGTGAATACCGCTGGCCCGACGGCCTGACTGATCCCGATCGTAGTCGTCTGCAGACTCATGACGCCACCCCGGACGTGATCTGGGGCCATCACACTGAGGCCGGCGAACAATGTGGGCGTGATGAGCCCGTTGCCGACACCGATGACGAGCAGTGCCCCCACGAGAAGCGGGGGCGTACGCGCGAGAGCGACTCCGAGAAAGCCGATGGCATACAGTGCGAAGCCAACGGTGAGGAGGCTCTTCGTCGTGGCGCTGGACGCCAGTCGACCGTTCTGCGTCGAGACAACGGCAGTCACCAGCAAGACGGCGCTAGTGACGAGGCCGACAATCGTCGGAGAGAATCCGAACGTGCCAGAGAGATAGAAAGGCAGTGCCGTGTACAATCCCCCGAAGAGAAGGGAGAACGAGACGAACATGACGCCGTACAGGGCGAGTGCCCTGCGGACCGGGATCAGACGAAGCGCCTCGCGGATGTAGCCTCGGTCAGCGCCACCAGACGTGGCTGCAGGTTCGTCAAGCGCGACGTACACCAGTCCGGCCACGGGAAGCGCGAACGCGTACATGAGGAAGGGAGCGTTCCAGGCGCGCGCGGCGAGATACCCCCCGATGACAGGGTAGGCTGCAGTTCCCAGCGAGAGCATGGCCGAGGTGAGACCCATGACGGAGTCGTGTTGCCGACCATCGTATCGGTCGCCAACCACCGTCATTGCGAGTGCCGAGAGGATGCTCCCTGCCGCGAACCCCTGGAGGATACGCAGGACGAGCGCCACCGTGAAGTCGTCCGTGAACGCGATGGCCGTGCCAGCAAGGCCGAAAACGGCGAGAGTCACCGAGAGGACGTACCGCCGCCCGATGCGGTCGGCGAGCCCACCGATGACCGGAGCGAGCAGGATACCTGGCAGCGCATACAGCGTGATGAACAGACCAGCACGGGACTCGGAGACGCCGAAGACGGACTGGATCTCGGGGAGCGCCGAACTGATCAACGGCACGTCCATGGGCGTCATCAGCGTTGCAGCCAGGATGGCGATGAATACCGGTGAGCGCCAGGGAACAGCAACTGCCCCCGTAGTGCTCGTTGACGTTTCGGTCGCTCCCATGGTCTATCAGAGCCCCATCCCGACTGCTAGCGGCCACGAAACGGTTGAGAGCGCCAGGAAGCCGAGGGCTCCCCCGATCAGGCCGATATTCTTCAGGAAGTGGATCTGTTCGTTCTGTCGGTCCTGTCCCTCCATGGTCCAGAAGTCGTGCATGAGGACCGTGATCGGGACGAGGAAGGCGATCACTGCAAGCGCGCCGAGTGCGGGATAAATCCCGGTAAGGACGGCGAGTGCGCCGGCGATCAGGCCGACACTACCAAGCGGGACACTAATCGAAGCTAGCGGCGCTCCTTTCTGCTTGGCGTACCCGACTGACGATTCAAGATCGAGTAAGTTGCCGAGCGCGAGGTATCCGATCACGAGCGCGAACAGCACTCGACTGAGGAGGAAGGCCATCCCAGACAGCGTCGAGGTAAAGACCATCAAACGGCACCTCCTGCTGAACCGCGGCTATTCAGGTCGCTGTTCGTCCGCACGGTTCCGACCGTCACATCGCGGATGTCTTTGGGTGACATCGGTGCAGATACAGATACGGACGCCGGCACCCATATATTTCAGGCAGCTTACACTATACCAGGTATTCCGAGCTAAACCGGGAGGAGGCAGCCTGTCAATACAGGTGACGGGTTGCGCCCCGCGACCGCTCACCAGCATCTTCAGACACGAACGTAGCTGTTGAAGACCCACCCTGGCTCACGCATCCATAGACGCCAAGAATAACACCAGAGTAGGGAACCCAGGTAGTAGGTGCCTCTTGCTTTGGTCTGTGATTGCGTACCAGATTATTCCTTGAAGCGGTACCACAGGGCTGTGGCGTACACGACTCCGAACACGGCCGAGGCAATGAGTGCGAGTAGAATGCCGAATGCGATGTATCCAGCAACGGGGTTTGCATCGGGAGCGATCACGTCCTGTGGTGGTTCGAACGCCCAGGGACTGATGTGGAAGTACGCGGGCATGACAGCGTTGAACGCGAAAAACCCAACTCAATATCCGGCCTCAACGCGTCGTGTTAGCGTCAGATACAGGCTTCCATCGTCGTGGGCTACCGATCTTCAATCGGCGTCCACGACCGATCGAGGTCACCCACGTACCGAGCGGTCGGTCGAATGATCCGGTTGTCGTCCAGTTGTTCGAGCGCGTGGGCCATCCAGCCGCCGACCCGGGCACACGCAAAGGTGGTCGTGAACAGGTCCTTGGGAACGCCAACGCCAGCGAGCAACATCGCAGTGTAGAACTCGACGTTGGTCTCCAGGCGACGGTCGGGCGAATGGTCCGCCAAGCGATCGATGGCGACACCCTCGAACTCCTTTGCAGTCTCGAAGAAGTCCGTGTCACCGCTCTCTGTGTAGAAGCGTTCGGCAGCGGCTTCGAGGACGGCAGCCCGCGGGTCACGGACCCGGTACACGCGGTGGCCGAACCCCATCAGTCGCTCGCCGGCATCTAACGTCTCGCGGATGTATCTGTCTGCATCACCGGTCTCGTGTACGGTCTGCAGCATCTCCAACACGGGACCGGGTGCGCCGCCGTGGAGCGGCCCCTTGAGCGTCCCGACGGCGGCGGTCGCCGCGGAGACGACGTCGGACTCTGTGGAGACGACGACGCGCGCGCTGAATGTAGACGCGTTCAGTCCGTGCTCGACGACCGTGTTAAGATAGGTTTCCAGCCCGGCGACCCTGGCATCCGACACTTCCTCTCCCGTAAGCATGTACAGGTAGTTAGCCGCGTGGCGCAGGTCGTCGCGGGGCGGAACTGGCGCGTTCCCCTGCCGGTATCGCCAGTAGGTCGCCACGATAGTGGGGAAGACCGCAATGACACGGCGGACGGCTGCTTCGGGGCCGTGCTCCTCGATGCCGAGGGTGGCAGCTGCAACGCCCATCCGAAGGGCATCCATTGCGGGCTTTCCCTCTCGGGCAGCACGCTGGAGAACAGTCCGAACCTCGTCACTGATCTCACGTTGGGATGCCAGGTCAGCCTGGAACGCGGCCCGTTCCTCCGTGGTCGGCAGTCGGCCGTTGAGCAACAAGAAGACCGTCTCCTCGTAGGTTGCATGGCTGGCGAGCTCCTCGATTGGAAACCCGCGAATGATGAGTTCTCCCGATGCACCGTCGATTCGACTGAGGCGGGTTTTCGCGACGGCGATGTCTTCCAAACCTGGGTTGAGAGCGTTGGGCATGTATCATTGCACCTCGTCGTGTCTGGTAGTACCGGCCACTGCATCACGATCGTGCGGGGCGTTCCAGTCGGTGTCAGGGCCCACTGGGACGAATCCGGTTGGGTTGATGTCGTCGTGGCTGCGGTAGTAGTGGGCTTTGACGTGGTCCATATTGCAAGTTGGGGCAACCCCGGGCGTCTGGTAGATGTCCCTGGCGTAGTCCCAGAGATGGTCGAAGTCGGGTAGCTGCCGAACGTTGCACTTGAAATGTGTGTGATAGACTGAGTCGAACCGGTACAGCGTCGGGAAGAGGAACACGTCGGCGAGGGTGAGCGTGTTGTCGACGACGTACCGACGGGTGGCGAGGATCTCGTCCCACCGGTTCATCGCATCGAACAACTCTCGGACCGCCGTCTCGTAGGCAGCCTGTGAGTCGGCAAAGCCGGCACGGTAGACGCCCGCGTTGATCGAGGTATGGATGTTCTCGATGGCATCGTCGATCTTCTCCCGCAACGACGGCGGGTAGAGAGACAGCGATGCCGAGGCATGCTGGTCGAACTCGGTTGCGAGCATCCGGGCGATTTCCGCCGACTCCTCGTGGACAATCGTATCGGCCTTTCGGTCGTACAGGATGGGAACCGTCACGCGCCCCGTATAGTTCCGGTCGGCCTCCTGGAAGACTTCGTGGAGAGTGTCGTGGCCGTGTAGTGAGTCCGGTGTGCAGTTTGCTTTCTCCGGGGAGAACTCCCAGCCCCGGTCGCGGCGGACTGGGTCAACGACATCAACCGAGATGGCGTCTTCGAGACAGAGGAGGGCTCGCGTGAGACTCGTCCTGTGGGCCCACGGGCAGGCCCGTGAGATGTACAGGTGGTAGCGGCCTGCCTCTGGCGGGAACTCGGCGTTAGGTGAGTTTTCGATACGGTTGTCGAAACTGTCCGGGTCGTACTGGTCGCGGGTGGCGTCGGGGTCCCACTCGCCGTCGTGGAGTAGCCCCATCAGTTCACACCTCCGGTAGTCGAGTGCCAGAAGAACCCATTCCCCCGTGATTCACGACGGACCGTCCCGTCGTCAGCGAGGGATTCCAGCACCTGTCGTGCTTTGCCCGCTTGGAGTTCGTACACCTCCGCGATCTCGCGTGTCGCCACGGGCTCGTAGTCGGCAATGAATTGTCGCATCGGTGGCGGGGAGGAGGGTTCTACGCTGGGATCAACCGCCGTCACTGTGGCGATCAGCTCGTCGAACGATGTGAAGCCTGAGGTCCATTGTTCACCAGCAGGACCCTCGATATGATAGGTCGGGAACGCTCGAACGCCTGCGTCGCGGGTACGTTCGAGGTCGTCTTCGAATGCCGCTTGCGCTTTCCCGCTATCCAGTGCCGCCGTGAACTCATCGACATCGAGGCCCACTGACTTTGCTAGTTCAACCTGTATCTCTCGGTGGTTGACGTTGCGAACTTGCGTCATGTACGCCTCACGGAGGCGTCGAAGATACCGATGGGCGAGATCGGTCTCCTGCCGGCGTGCGGCCGTGAACGCCTTGCTCGCCGGATACGTCGAGTGTGCTGGATCCGTCTCGAAGATCTCGATGTTGACTGGCATCCCGTGAATGGCGGACGCTTCTTCCCAGTGAGGAGCGACATCACTGGGCTCCGAGATATTGTTCGCTGCGTCGTGGAACTCGTCAAAGTCCTCGACGAGGCCGCCCATAACGTACCTGATCTGGAACTGGTCCCCGAGTACCGTGCGAAGGCGCCGGATGATGGGCTCCGATCCCCAGCACCACGTACACATTGGGTCTGTGAACTGGGTTAGTATTGGTCGCTCATTCGCGGTGTCGATCAACGACATAGAAACGGCTACGATCCATCTTGAAATATATTTCAGGCAGGTTATGATAAACCAGATGTAACGTAATAAACCAGGTAATACAGAGTAACCAGCTAAATTGCGGGGGCCATCCCTCGACTGCTCCACCACGAAACGTTCTCCGCGGTCTCGCCGACGTTCGAGCTACCCGCCTACCGGACACTGTGGTTCGACCTGCAGTACGATATGGAGACAGTCGACCACGACGAGACAGTCGGGAACGGCGCGCTCCGTGCAGACACGGGTCACTACTAATTTATCGTCCCTGCCACCGTCCTATAGGGTGATATGTCTTCAGAAGCTATTTCAACAGATGTGCAGCAGTCGCTTGTCGCCACCGTCACGACCGAGACAGTCCCGGGTCACGAAATCGTGGAGGTCCTTGGCATCGCTCGCGGCAACACCGTCCGAGCACGGAACGTGGGGCGAGACATCACCCAGGGGCTTCGGAATCTCGCTGGCGGTGAGCTCAAAGCCTACTCGACGTTGCTGGCCGATGCCCGAGATCAGGCCATTGAGCGGATGGAAGCGGACGCCCTCGAGATGGGTGGTGACGCCGTCGTCAACGTCCGGATGGAAACGTCGGAGGTGACGCAGGGCGCGTCGGAAGTAATCGCCTATGGAACGGCTGTCAAACTCGCCTGAGAGGCCGTTTTCCATCGAGATTCGGGTCCTGGGTCTCCTCGGTGGGATCTACAACCGGATCGGCCAACCACTTGAGTACAAACTAACGATGAAAAACGAAAACACGTTCCGGAACTCGATCCGAGACATCCTCTCCTGGGAGGTTGATCGTGTCATTCCTGGGCACGGCGAGATCATCGACTCCGGCGGGAAAGCGGCGGTCCGAGACGGATTCGAGTGGGTCCTGACGTAAGGAGTCAGTACTCTTCATTTCCCTGAACTCTATTTCACATAAATCGATCTATACATTCGCTGTACTGACCGATTCGAGTCTGTGAAATCTGTCGCCGAAAGAGTGACCGATACGCGCTCTCTGCTTCCGGATCGTCGTTGCAGTCACAAATTGCGAACGAGGAAACAACCCGGGCTGCGAGAAGCTATGGGATGGATTCTATGATACGCTCTGCTGGCCTACCGGAAGTTCTTATACGGCCGAATCGGTGATCGTTTTTAGCTAGTGATGAGTTACTCCCGTGAGCGCAACCACGCACTCTCTCTTGTCGTCGTGGCTTGCGGACTCGTCGCCCTCGTTGTCATTCAGACCGCAAACTTCCTGCTTTTCCACGCCCTCGTCGAGATGTTCAGTATCCTTGTCGCCTTCGCGGTGTTCGTCATCGCGTGGAACGCACGTGCGGAACTCGACAATTCGTTTCTCGTCATCCTCGGCGTCAGTTCGCTCTTCGTCGGCAGTCTCGACTTACTGCACACACTCGCGTACCAGGGGATGGGCGTCTTTCCAAACGCGGGTGCGAATTTGCCGACGCAACTGTGGTTGTTGAGTCGGTTCCTCCAGAGCATCTCCCTCCTCGTCGCAGCGTTCGTCGGATTCTTTGCCGTCGAACGGTCGTCGCTGGGCATCGAGTGGACCGACAGGGAACTCGGTGGACTCCTCTTTGCCTACGCCGCCGTCGTCGCACTCGGCCTCGGGTCCATCTTCGTCACCGACACCTTTCCGCAGGCCTACGTCGATGGACAGGGACTCACTCCGTTCAAGGTGTTCAGCGAGTACCTCATCGTCGGCTTTCTTGCGGCTAGCCTGGTTCCGCTGTCCAGACAACGAGGGAGGTTCGATTCGCGCGTGTTCCAGTTCATCGTCGCGTCGATCGTGTTGGCGATCGGCGCCGAACTCGCGTTCACCTTCTACGTTGACGTCTACGGTATCTCGAACGCTGTCGGACACTTCCTCAAACTCGGCTCCTTCTATTTGCTTTATCTCGCCGTCGTGAAGACGGGAATCAAGGACCCGCAGAAGATGCTCTATCGGACGCTCGCCAGAAGTGAGGCCGAGGCGCGAACGTTCAAGAAAGCGGCCGACTACTCGGGTCACCCCGTGACGATTACGGACCGAGACGGGACGATCCAGTACGTCAACGACGCGTGGGAAGGGATGACCGGATACACGGCCGCCGAGGTTCTCGGAGAGAACCCGCGGGTGCTTCAGTCCGACCAGCACGACCAGGCGTTCTACGCGGACCTCTGGGAGACGATTCTCGCGGGTGATGTCTGGGAGGGCGAGATAACCAACGTTCGTCGCGACGGCGAACAGTTCGTCGTCCACCAGACGATAGCCCCAATTTTCGACGACAACGGCGAGATACAGGGCTTCGTCGCGATTCACGACGATATCACCGAACAGAAGGAGTACGAACGACACCTGGAGAGCGACCTTCGGCGGAGTGTCACGCAACTGCAGGTCCTCGACCGAGTCCTCCGACACAACATCCGCAACGAACTAAACGTCATCCTCGGCAACGCCGAAATACTCCGCGAGAACGCGTCAGACCAGACCATCGAACGGCGTGCCGGAGCGATCACCGATGCCGGCGAGCGACTACTCAGTCAGGCCGACAAACAACGGGATATCCTCACCCTCCTGCTGGAGTCGTCGTCAGAGCGCCCCATCACACTCTCGTCGGCGGTTCGCGATGTCGTCGCAGACCTCGACCGGCGAAACCCGGCGGCCGACATCACCGTCGAGATTCCGGCCGGTTTCCAGGTGAGGACGCTTCCCGAACTCGAACAGGCAATCGAGGAGCTAGTCGAGAACGCCATCATCCACTCAGACCGCGATGTGCCTGAAGTCGTCGTCCGGGCCCATCACAGGGAGCAGACGGTCGAGATCCAGGTAGAAGATCGAGGTCCGGGTATCCCGCAGGTGGAACGACAGGTCATCACCGCTGACGCCGGAATCGACGCACTCCTCCACAGTCGTGGGATGGGTCTGTGGTTGGTCGACAGCATCGTCACGGAAGCGGGCGGGACCCTCCGTGTCGAGGATGCGGACCCTCGCGGCACTATCGTCACGCTAGTCATTCCGGACGACACCGACGCCGATGGAGTTCAATCCGGGGAGCAGGCCGGCATCGAGTGAGTTTCACCGTTGCCAGCGCGCTGAAGGCGCACGTTGACGACCGCTCCCCTCGGTTCGTTGTCCTCGATCCAGACTTCGCCGCCGAATTCGGTGACCAGCGTTTTCACGAGATACAGGCCGATGCCTGTCCCCGGGCTATCGAGCCCTTTCTCACCCTTTCCGAAGACGGTCTCCTTCTGATCGTCCGGGATTCCCGGGCCGTTGTCTGCGACGCGCACAACGACGGTCTCGTTGTCGTCGACGCTGATTTCGACGCGCGGCGTGTCGCTGTCGTTGTGTTGTACCGCGTTGTTCAGCAGATTTCGAAAGACGGACGAAAGCATCTCGTTCGCCTTGACGTCGACATCGATGTCTTCGTCGAGGCGAAACTCCACGTCGGGATACTCCTCGCGTCGGGCAGTGAGGACATCCTGAATAACGGATCCGAGTGATACCGCCCGGACGTCCGCCGTGGCACTCCCGGTGATGATTTCCACGTACTCTCTGGCGACGTTGGTGAGTTCGATGACGTGTTGGCCCGCACCTTGGAGGCGATCGACGATGGCTTCGCCCTCGTCGTCAACGTGATCCGAGAGGACATCCGTCCATCCCGTTATCACGGCCATATCGTTTCTGATGTCGTGTCGAATCACCCGGTTGAGAAGTTCCAGTTGCTCGGTTCGGTTTTGTAACTCCGCCTCTCGCCGCCGGCGCTCGGAGATATCTCTGAAAATGCCGAGGACCAACGTCGTATCGCGGTGTTCGAACGTGGTCGCGTTGATGCCGACGGGCACGCGGTCGCCGTCCGCCGTGACGACCTGGACATCAGAGCCGTCGGGTAGTTCCGTCACGATGCCCTCGCCGGTGGTGACGTGCGTCTCGAAGACGTGGCGGTACTGCTCGCGCTGCTCCGTCGGATGTAAGTCGACCTGCTGCATCCCGAGAATCTCGTCGGCTGACCGGTTCAACAACGTCTCTGCGGACCGATTGATGTCTACTATGATGCCATTCTCAGCCCGGGCGACGAAGATAGCGTCAGGTGAGGAGTTGAGCAACGTTCGGTAGTGCTGTCGGGCCAGTTCGGTCTCCCGGCGTTGCTGACGCTGTCGGCCGTCGTAGCGGCCGATGAGGCCGCCGGCGATACCGCCCGTGGTCAACAGATTCGAGACGAAATAGCCGGCGTGCACGACGATGCCTCCCTCCGCGAACTGGTAGACGAGAGCGGTGGCGCTGACGGCACCCATCCCTACGACGCCGGCGAACGTCCACACCGCGACGACCGGCAGGTGGTCGGTGTCGAGATCGCTCCGATATACGTGGTACCCAAGTGCGACGAGGCCGGCAGCCAGTCCCAGTGGGAGGAGGACGCCGAAGACGTACGCGACGACTCCCTCCTCGACGAAGAGATGCGGCACGTTGACGAGGAACGACACCCCCCCGACGCTGCTAATCGACCCAGCCCAGAGCGCTCGCGAACGACGGCCACCGGCGGTCATCAGTCGCACCGAGGCAACCTCTCCCCATACGCCTACTGGTTTTTCGGTGGATGGACCTCGGTGGGCAGAGAAACGACATCTCCCGGGAAGACCGTGAGATGTGGAAGCTCTGTATGATCACAACCGGGTCAGGACTCGTCACCTGATGACGATTTCAAGAGAGCCGTCCAGACGGAAGCTCATTTCGTTCCATGCGGTATGAATCTCAGACAAACATTTGGACAATCACGCTCGAGGATTTGTCGTCCGATAGGCGGTTGTGCCACATCTTTTAGACGCGTACGAACCAGGCGAGCACGATCGTGTCTGTTCAATCGGATCATGAAGAAGAACACGAGTGCAGTTGCGAATCGTTTCCAGCGCTGTGTACCCTATTAGTACTGGTCGAAAGGGTTCGTATCCGCTAAAAGAGTCGTACCTTCTAGAACGGCTTTCTCACATACATTATAGTAATATTCATTCAGTAATTAATAGAAGTCTTTGTACATATGATTGAGGGAGTGATATATTTTCGCACCTCAGATCTCAGAAGGAAAGGCTATGTGGCGAGTTTCCCCTCGTGAAATCGCCATTAATTCGTCTGTACCGATCTTGGAGAGTTAGTACTGGAAATGCTAATGAACTCCTTTTCATACACTGAATGGGACCCAGCCGACGGATTCCACGTATCTACGGACGACTCACTCTCAATTCTCCCACATCCCGTGGTTTAGTGTTTACTCCCCAAGCCGTACTAAGTCACCGTATTGTTAGTATAATCAAGTGTGCAAATATTTTTAAAACTTGTTGTAATCGAATAGTTGGTAAGCCACCTGACAATCAAGCGAAGTACCATAATTCGGAGAAACGAATTACACTTGATGAAATCCTGCCAATTCCGAGGAGTGTCGCGACCAACCCGGGTGGTTCAGAAGTTTCATCCGTGGCTTTGGAGAAACGATCGATTAGTCCCGATGGACACTCCACGGGATTCTCCAGGGGAGTGCTCGATAGGATTGCCGAGCATCCATTACAATACTATAAGCGTAAAGTATGGCGGGGCTGTAAATCGATCTGAGATCGGAAACAGTGAGATTTCACCGATTGAACTGCCCCTTAGACTCGTCACCCTACTTTAAGCAACGAGTGGGTAACCGCTTGATAGTTCAAATGACGTAATCAACTAAAGGGGGTCCCCAATCTTGGAGATTACATCAGTACGAGTGACAAATGCATAGAGTCCGTCCACATCGCGTTGTGTCCGATTAAATTGACCACCGTTACAGAGTCATCGGATATAGACGATTCCGAGGGTGTAGGAGAGCGACTTAGGTATCGGTCTCAATATATCTCCTCCTGAGTACTCATTCCTATTCGAACTGTCGTATGCTTTTAAGTGGATGGACTGAGGATCGGATTGACATGGCAGCTAACCAGGTTGAAGTAGGATCTACTGTAATTGATTTTGCAGGACACATTCATCCTGAGCCTACGGCTCCAGACGGGGTCAAGCAACTCAACCAGTATGTGGGGGAGCATCACACCGACGTCGAGGCGTTGATTCGGTGGTACGATCGTTCGGGATACGATGGTGCGGCATTGTCCCAGCCAGCGTATATGGGGCACGGTGACGCGGAGGCCGTCGCGGAAGCGAACGACGTCCTCCTTGATGGGATTGCAGACCGTCCGAATTATTTCGGGCTCGCCGCAATTCCGACGGCTGCCGGCGGTGAGTCTGCGGCCGCAGAGTTCCAGCGCGCCCTGGACGAGGGGTACCATGGGGGAGCGATCGAGACAAAGACCGATGGGCTCGAACTCGTCGACCGAGAGGTCGAACCGGTACTAGAGGTCGCCGATCAAACCGGCGTGCCAGTACTGGTTCACCCGAAATTGGATGACTCGCTCGAGCCTGGTGTTTTCGATGACAGATATCTACTCAACGCAATTTTCGGTCGGGAGGTCGCGCTCTGTGAAAGTCTCACTAAGGTCATTCACGAGGGCGTGCTGGAACGGTATCCCAATTTGACGCTGGTGTACCACCACACTGCGGGCAACCTCGCAAGCATGATCGGTCGGATTGAGATCCAACTGAGGCCAGACCAGTTTCCGGGTCAAGAGCACGTCGTAACGTACGAGGAGTTTGAATCAGCACTTCGCGAGCGAATTTACATCGACACCTGTGGGTTCCTTGGCCATCCAGCTCCACTCGAAGCAGCACTTGATATCATCCCGCCGTCTCACGTCCTATTTGGTACTGACACGCCCTACGAGGCCCGCACGCCGGCAGAGCTTGGTGAATACGCAGCAGCAGTCAAAGAGACCGTCGACAAGGACGTAGCGGATCAGATACTTGCGTCCAATGCTCGGGCCCTCCTTGACTGATCTGCGTTCCTTGTGCTTGTATTAGTGACTCAATAAGGGGCGAAGGCAATACAGGCCATGCAACGAAGCCCGTAGCCATCTCTCGCTTTGATCCCTGTGTCGCTGATTAGCTCTCGCTCCCGAAGACCGATGTCCGCGTATCGACAGCCGTTGTTTCCGGGAGAGTAACTGTTTTCAAGGTACTGGTCAACTACCCCTTTATGCGGAAAGTAAGATTCAGAGCTGAGGGAACACTCTACAGTGGAACGGTTCGCGAAGACGGGTACTACTCTGAGGGAAGGCGGTTCAGTCCTGACAAGGTCTCGCTCTTACCGCCATGTGACCCTTCGAAAGTGCTCGCAGCCGGGATGAACTACGGGGAGCACGTTGAGAATATCTCTGGCGAAGATTTTCCGAAACCGGAATTCCCGACGCTGTTCCCCAAATTGACGAGTTCGATCATCGCTCACGGCGAGCCGATCGTAAAACATGAGACTGTCAATCTGCTTGATTACGAAGGTGAAGTCGCCATCGTAATTGGCGCAGAATGCTCGAACGTCTCTGAAGATGAAGCACTGGAATACGTGGAAGGGTACACCAGTTTCAATGACGTGAGTTCACGCGACTGGCTCCACCACGAGCACTTCGTCTCCCGAGGCAAATCCATCGATACGTTCGGACCGATGGGTCCGTACCTCGAAACCGAACTTGACTTTCCGATCAGTATCGAGACGCGGGTCAATGGCGACGTTCGTCAGGATTCGGATACGTCCGATCTTTTTTTTGACATCCCTGAACTCATCGCGACGGCATCAGAATTCTTTACGCTTCACCCCGGCGACGTCATCGCGAGCGGAACACCTCCAGGCACAGCCGGTGAAGATGTGCCCCACGACGCGTGGGGTACGGCCACCACCGAACTCGCACTCGACGCTGGCGACGTCGTCGAAGTCACCGCCGGGGATGCCGGCATCCTGCGCAACGAGGTAATCGCCCCCGAGTAATATGTCACACCAGGGCGGCATTGACTTCCAGGTTTTCAGTCGGCTAGTCAGGGAGGAACTTCGAAATTCGGTCGATTTGGCTACCGGGGGGTAGGTAGCTCGAACTCAGAGATTTTTCTGATACGATATAATATCCCTATTACATAAGTATTTTATATGGTTAGTTTATACATGGCTGATAGCTCTCGGGGGTGGCAACAGATGCCACGACACCGAGGGAGAGGACGATATCATGACGCAACAACGGACGCGTACATTCGGCCGACGGTCTTTCCTGGCAACGGGAACCAGTATCGCAGTAGCCAGTATCGCAGGCTGCCAAACCAGCGAAGACAGCGGGGGAAGTGACGGTCAGAGCACTGGGAATGGCCAGAGTACCAGTGAGGAAACCCAGGGTGGGACAGCCGCGACGACTTCCAGTTCGGGTTCCGATCCGCTGAAAATCGGTGTGCTCGCCCCGTCGCCGGAGAACAATCCCAACGGAAGGGGGATGGCAAACGGCGCTCGGCTGGCAGGCGACAGACTCAACGCCAACGGTGGCGTCCTCGGGTCCGACGTCGAGGTTATCGTGAAGAACACGAAAGGGAATGCGGGAACAGCGCGGGAGGCGTATCAGGATCTTACACTCGGCGAGGGCGTCGACTTGACCACCGGCGTCATGTCAGCCGAAGTGCTGATGTCGCTGATGGATGCCATTGCGAACCAGGAAACGCTCCACATCACGTCCGGGGCGATCACGCCCGGGGCCTCGGCAATGGTCGCGGAGGACTACGAGACGTACAAGTACCACTTCCGGTCGTCGCTCAACGGCATATTGCTCGGCCGGGGCCTGGAAGACTTCGTCACAGACGTGTTCCCGCAGCAGGGATGGACCGATGTCGCGATGCTGGGAATGGACTCAGAAGACGTCACCCCCTTACAGAACGGCGTCGCAGGTTGGTTCGAAGAACAGGATTTCAACTTGGTTTACAACGAGTCATTCTCACCCGGGACGCAGAACTTCAACCCCCTGTTCGATCAGGTCGAGGAGAGCGGTGCTGACGTACTTCTTCCGATGATGGTCACACCGGGGAGTACGGCAGCGATCGTCCAGTGGGCGAACGGTGAGCGTCCCTTCGAATTTGCGGGAATTCACACACCCTCACAGTCACCCACGTTCTACGAGGAGACGGACGGCGCCGCCGCCCACACGGTGACCTCGAACATCTCGTCGCCCCAGGCCGAGTACAGCCAGAAGACACAGCCGTTCATCGCGGAGTACGGTGAGCGGTTCGGCAAGGCGCCGGTCTTTACCGGATTCACTACGGGAGGCGCCATCGGAATGTGGGCCGAAGCCCTGACCCAAGCCGGAACCCGTGACGTGGAGGAACTGATCACCACCCTGGAATCGACGTCCTACACAAGTGTGCAGGGCCTGATGGAATTCTACGCCCCTGACCACCAGTTCGCACACGACCTGAAGTATCAACTCGGGCAAGGTGTACCCATCTTCACCCAGTGGCAACCGAACGCGGACGATTCGAGTCAGGGAACGCAGGAGGTCATCTACCCGGAGGAGTTCCGGACCGCCGAATACCAGTCCCCACCGTGGATCAACTGAGATGGTAAACGGACTCGCAATCGCCATCCAGGCAGCGATGCTCAGCGCGCTGTACGCCGTCGTCGCCATCGGGTTCACCCTTATTTTCGGCGTGGGAGGTGTGTTGAACCTGGCTCACGGAGCGACGATTACGATCGGAGCGTTTGCGGGCTTTTACGCCGTGAGCGCATTCGGTGGTGGCGTCTTCGCAGCTGTCACTGCTGCCGTCCTGGCTTCGGGGGCGTTCGGAGGTGTGTTGTATCTCGGGCTGATTCGCCCGTTTCGGGACGATCCGACCATCATCATGATATTGACGCTCATCGTTGCCATTGCGATCGAATACCTGTTCCTCGTGGTCGAGGGAACGAGTGCATACACCGTCCCCCAACTCGTTTCGGGGACGACGACAGTCGGTGGGGCCAGCGTCCCGTACAATCTGGTGGCCATTTTCGTCGCCTCGTGGCTGATCATCGGCGCCGTGTTCTACTGGGTAAATCGAACCGACACGGGACGGGCTATCATCGCGACCAGTATGGATTCGAAAGGGGCCTTTCTCGTCGGAATCGACAGCGACCAGATCAACCTCCTCATGTGGGTCGTAGCCAGTGTCCTTGCGGGAATCGCGGGCTACTTCTTCGGATCGTATCTGACGATCGGCTGGAATATGGGTCGGACGCCGCTTATCCTGTCGTTTGCAATCGTTATCCTCGGCGGGCTCGGGTCAGTCAGAGGGAGCGTGATCGGTGCCTATCTCATCGGGAGCATCGAGGTGGTGACCACGAACGTGATAAATCCACAGCTACAGGGGTTGGCTCCCCTCGTTGCGGTCATCATCATACTACTCGTCCGTCCCTCGGGGCTGTATGGGAAGGAGATCGATATCGCATGACCGATGGAACGAACACTGTGGGGTCCCGGTCGATAGACCACCCAGCACTTATAGAGTGGCTCGATCCTCGGACGAAGCCACCGAGACACAAACTCGGCCTGATCGGCCTCGGCTTTCTCGCAGTCCTGCCCACACTGTTGACGCCTCTCCAGGCGTTAACAGTCGCCAGCGCGTACTTCATGGCGATGTTCGCGATGAGTTGGGACGCGGTGTCCGGCTACACGGGACAGATCAGTCTGGGACACGGGGTGTTCTTCACGGCAGGTGGGTACACCTCGACGCTGCTGAATCTGGAGTTCGGTTTCGACCCGTTGGTCACGATCCCGTTCGGAGTCCTCGCGGCCGTTCTTGCGGGATTGCTCATCGGCATCCCGACGCTACGTCTCCGCGGCCCGTACTTCGCGCTGGTGACGCTGATCGCCCCATTGATCCTCCTTCGGATCTTTGTCGTTTACAGCGACGTCCTCGGGGGCACGACCGGCCTGACCCGACCGGACCAGCTATTCGGTCTCGAAGCGAGCGATGCGATCGTAACCTACTACGTCGCGTTCGGACTGTTCGTGGTGGTTCTCGGTGCGCTTCTCGCGGTCACCCGCTCCGACGCAGGGGCGGTGTTCACCGCGATTCGCCAGAGCGAAGAAGCCGTCAGTTCTGCGGGGCTGAACCCTGCGAAATTCAAAATTTTCGCATTCACGCTGAGTGCGGCCGTCGGTGGCCTTGCTGGCGCCGCGTTCGTCCACCTGCCCATCGGGAGTCCGACACCCAGTTCGCTACTCACGCTGTTCGTCAACGTGGAGATCATCATTGCGGCCATGATTGGTGGCGTTGGGACCATCGTCGGGGCTGCGATTGGCGGCATGCTTCTTGTCCTGTTACGAGAAATCCTGAGTAACCTCGCGGTGACGGTGCCGGTACTCGGGGTATCCCTCGCCGAGATCGACACTATCGCATTCGCGATCGTGACAATCGGAATCGTCTACTACTATCCTGACGGGCTGCTCCGGAGTACGATCACGCTGGGTGGTCGGATTCGGGATCGGGTAGCATCGAGATCGAACGACCAATCACTCCAGTCTCGACAGCAGCCACGCGAAAGTGCGGCCCTGAGTGACGAGACGACGGATGAAGCCGACCGGAAGCATGGAGGTAACGGAAATGAGCGTTGACCGGGATACGAGTACAGCATTAGACGATCAAACCCTCAAACCGGACGATGGGAAACTCGTCGTTTCCAGGCTGACCAAACGTTTCGGAGGCCTGACAGCGGTCGACGACCTCTCGTTTGCAGTCCGTCAGGGAGAAATTCTCGGATTCATCGGGCCGAACGGGGCCGGGAAGTCGACGACGTTCAATTGCATCACGGGAACCCTCGCGCCCACATCGGGTACTGTCTGGTACGACGGCGAGGATGTCACAGACCTCGCGCCCTATCAGATGGTCAAGCGTGGTCTCGCCCGAACCTACCAGTCGTTTCGTCCGCTCCGGGATCGACCGGTCATCGCCAACGTCGCCCTGTCCTTGGTGCCTGACTCGTTGTTCTCGCTGTCGGGGCTCCGCGGTGAAACGCGTGCCAAGGCACGGGCGGTATGTAATCTGGTTGGCCTCGGTGAGGACCTCGGAACGATGCCGGGGCAGCTTCCCCACGCTGGACTCCTACGCCTCGAACTCGCACGAGCGCTGGCGACAGATCCTGATTTTCTCCTGCTCGACGAACCGTTTGCCGGTCTCGCCGAACAGGAGGTGGAGTCATTGTCGGCGCTAATCGCCCGCCTCCGCACCGAACGCGATGTCACACTGGTGGTCGTCGATCACAACATGCGGGGACTGTTGTCACTCGTTGACCGCGTTGTCGTCATTCGGTTCGGCGAACTGCTGGCGGAGGGTGCTCCGAAAGAGATTCGACAGGATCCTGCTGTTCGAAACGCGTACCTGGGGGGTGGGGTGTGATGAACCCAGATGTTCAGCGGACGGAGTTGGTGCAAGCAACGGACGTCTCAGTGTCCTACGGAACGGTGAGCGCGTTGCGAAACGTGTCATTTGACGTGACGCGAGGCGAGTTCGTCGCTATCATCGGACCGAACGGGGCTGGAAAGTCCACACTCTGTGACGCATTGTCCGGCTACCTAGACTATCGGGGGTCGATTCAGTACCTTGGACAGGAGGTTCGGGAATACGGGGCGGGATCAGCCAACGACCGCAACCAATGGTCGGATGGGTCTATCCTTGGGCGGGTTCCGGGACTACCATTGGATCTCCTGAGAGGGAGTCGGTCACCGATCGTCGACGGACTCGTCTACTGTTCGGAAACCCGAAACCTGTTCGGGAACATGTCCGTCGAAAACAATCTCGAACTCGGTGCCTACCGACGCAAAGACGGTGTCGACGATCGTCGCGAGTTCGTCTACCAACTGTTCCCGGATCTGGACGATCGACGGGACCAGCTGGCCCGGACACTCAGTGGCGGACAACAGCAGATGGTCGCGATCGGTCGAGCCCTGATGGGTGATCCACGGGTGCTGGTCCTCGACGAACCTACCATCGGGCTTGCCCCAGTCATCTGTGACGATATCGCTGAGGCGCTTGATCAGATACGAGCGGACGGAACGACGATCGTCCTCCTCGAACAGAACGTGACCTTTGCGATGGACCTTGCGGACCGGGTATTGCTGATGGAAAATGGTGAGTTCGTACGCGAGGGCACCCCGGACGAATTGCAGGACGACGAGTACATTCAGGACGTGTATCTCGGCGGATAGTCCTCACGGGATGTACAGCAGTAGCTTCCAGGGGCTTCGAGCGCAGTACGCTCGATCCGGGCGACGTGGTCGCACTCGAACCGACCTCACTGCTCGCCCCACCCTGGCGCGTTGAACGCCACGTCGAGGTCTGGTCGCCCACGTCTAACACCCTCAGCGACCGCTCGAATAGCGGTCTATACTTCCTCCGAGCCGTTCGTTAGTCCTCAGTGACGACTGTGTGCGCGAGCGTTCCGATTCCGTCGACTTCGAGTTCGATCGTATCGCCGGGCTCGATCCATCGGTCGAGGTCCAGACAACAGCCGCCTGGTATTGTTCCACAACCCAAGACGTCCCCGGGGTGGAGCGTAACGCTCTGCGAGGCGTGTTCGATCATTTCGCCCCAGGAGTGGTACATCTCCGAGAGCGACCCACGCATCCACTGCTCGCCGTTCACGCGGGTCCGCACCGTTGCGCCGTCTTTGTCGAACGCGTCGGCCGTGACGAAGTACGGTCCCAGTCCGTTCGCGAAGTCCTTGCCGACCGCCGGGCCGAACGGCATCTCCATCTCGCGGAACTGAACATCCCGCGCGCTGAAGTCGTTGAAGATGGTGAACCCAGCGATGTGGTCCGCCGCGTCCGTGGCATCGATGTTTTCCCCGGGCGTTCCGATTATCGCCGCAACTTCCAGTTCGAAGTCAAGGTTCTCCTCCCACGTTGGCCACGTAACGTCGGCCCCCGGTCGGACCACGCTGTCCGGGTTCCCCTTGTAGAAGACCGGGAGATCGTACCAGACGTCGGGTTTCTCTTGCTCGGCCGCGTGACCTTCGAACACGGAGAAGTCCCGGATCGAGGTCGGTCGTGGAAGTGGACTGAGTAGGCGCACTTCGTCCACGTCGTACCGGATTCGTGCGCCACCGGGCCCCCGGACGCCATCGCCGACTCCGAAGTCCCAGCCGAGAACGGTCCGGGCTGCCTCAACGGCGTCCTCTCCGGTCCGGAGAAACTCGAGGAAGTCGGGAGGCACGATACCTTCGGCACGCCTGTTCGGGCGCCTGACGCCGTCTGACTCAAGGATTGACGCGTACCCAGCCGTCACGTCCAGCAGCGAGTCCCCGTCGACGACGCCGAGGCGCCGTTCCGGGCCGACGGGAGTACCAACCTCGAAGCTAGCGAGTTTCATGACTCCTCGACGAAGGCAATCGGTCGAACCCAGCCACCGCTCCCGTTCTTGATCGACACCGGAATCGCCATGAACGGGACGTCGGTCCGGCCGGAGAGTCGGTCCAGGTTCGCCATCTTCTCGATCTGGCAATACTCGACGTCACGGCCGGCGAAGTGGGCCGGCCACAGTTCTTCATCGTTCCCCGTCTCTTCAAACCGACGTCCCATCTCGACGAAGGGCTTGTCGAAGCCGTAGGCGTCTGTCCCGATCAGCTTGATCCCCTGTTCGACGAGGTACTTCGTCGCTTTGGCACTCATCCCGGGGAACTCCGTCAGATACTCCGGCGTGCCCCAGAGTTCGTCTGCGCCGGTGTGGAGCAGAACGATGTCCCCTGCCGAGAGTGTGTGACCGATCTCGTCCAGTTGGTCTTCGATCTCCTCGACGGTGATTTCGGTCCGGACCGCTTTCCAGGTGAAGTCGAGGACGACGGCGTTTCCGATGCCCCAGCTCAGCGGAACCTCGTCGATGGTCTTCGCCGGGTTGCCGTCGACTTCTGGCCCGTAGTGCCAGGGCGCGTCCATGTGGGTCGACGTGTGGGGGGCTGCTGTCACGGACTCCGCAGCCAATCCCTGTCCACCCGGGAAATCCGCCGGTTCCACGTCGAATCCTTGCGCTTGTAGCGCCGATGCGAGCGTTCCAGCCCCCTCCTCGTGATCTTCGTAACTGATCTCGGGTGGCCACGGTTCGCTCTCGACATCTGCTTCGAGGGGGACGCTGAGGTCGAGCACCTCAACGTCTCCGCTCGCAATATCACTCCACATCACAGTCAACGACTAATGGGACCGCATTTAATTGTTGCCCTCACAACGGCACCTGGTCCAGAACTCGGACCGAATGGCGTGTCGGTCCACCGCGTTGAACCGCTCGGAGGTGATTCTTCTCCCATCCGAGTGGTGTACGAATCTGTAATCGGTCGATTGGCGAGGATTCCACGCTGTCATATCCACTCTCCGGAAGGCACTGTGACCCTCGTCAGGACAGAGAGACTGCCCCCGGACTGCCGAAAAACACCGGAGTTGACTCGGAGGTCCTAAAATGGGAGCGTGTAATCCCGTCGCGCTTGTCGCTCTATCGCCTCGGGAGGGGCGTGTCGCAGGGCCTCGATAGGCTCGGGGCTGTTGCTGATCGCTCCCCTACCGTGCTCGAGAGATCGCTCGACAAATTCGTTCGCCCGCTCGACCCGAACGGATTCGTACTCCTCGAGCACGGCGTCGATCGAGTCGTTGTCTCCGAGGGCCTCCGAGAGCGCGACCGCATCTTCAATCGCCATCCCGCCCCCCTGTGCTGCGTGCGGAGTCATCCCGTGTGCAGCGTCACCCAGCAGCGTCACGTTCTCCTTCGTCCATGTCTCCATCGGCGGGACGTAGGGCACGTCGACGCTGAGGATGGCGTCGGCCGGGGTTGCCTCGATCACGTTACGAACGCGGTCCGGCATCGAGTTTGCGAGGGCCAACAGTTCGGCTTTCCGCTCGTCGTCGGTTTCCCAGCTGATTTGTTCGTCGTGCATGGTGAAAAACCAGTACCCCTTCCGCGTGTCAGGTTCCAGCGGCACAAATCCGATGTTGCCATCCGTCGTGTGTACGTTCCAGGCAACGTCTTCCAGCTCGGAGGGCGGCGTCCACTCGGAGAGTCCGCGGTGGGTGACACAATCCAGATACGCAACGGAGTGGTCAAACACGGATTCCCGTACAGCCGAGTGCATTCCGTCGGCCCCCACCACGAACTCCGCGTCGGTTTCGCTTCCGTCGGCGAAGCGGACGTCGACCGACTCCCCATCTGGCTCGACACCCACGCACTCCTTGTTCATGGTGATGTGTTCGTTCCCGACCCGATCCACCAAGATATCCTGAAACGTCGAGCGGTAGATTCCGTGTGTGGTGAACCCGAACTCGTCTTTGAAGGTGCCCTCCCAGTCGTTTTCCATCAGGATCTCGTCGTTCACGTCCCGGGTGGAGTACTTACCGATGGCGGCTCCGTGTTCCTGGACCGGTGCCGCGAGGCCGAGCCGATCCAGGGCCTGCATCGTGTTGATCTGCCAGATGATTCCTGCTCCAGCATCCTTGTACTGATCTGTCGCTTCGTACACCTCGAAATCGATACCCTGCTGTTTTAGTCCCGCTGCCAGTGTGAGACCGCCGATACCACCGCCGATGATTGTGATCTTCTTCATGATCTGGATTACCGCAGTCGTGGCTCTGTCGCGAGTTAGTGGTCCGATTCTCCACCCAGGGGTGGATGCGTTCCCTTCCAGAACGTTACGATGTCATTCGGATCGCCCCTGTGGTACGTCGTCGGGGTGTCCTGATCGAGACTCGTCACTTCAGTCGTGATCTCCAGGCGGTTGTCCGCAGGGTCGCGGAAGTACAGCGAGACGTTGTTCCCGAGTGGGTGGCGGGTAAAATCGATCTCGACCGTATGGCCGGCTTTCCCCAGCACGTCGGTGAACTGCTTCATGTGGTTCATTTCGGTCATCTGCCACGCGATGTGATGGAGCCCGGTTGCCTGGGCAGTGGGCTCCATAATGATGGCTACGTCGTGGTGGTGGTCCCCCCACCGGGTGAAGGCCATACCCCACGTCTCCGGCCCTGCCACCATCACGTCTGACACCTTGAACTCAAGGACGTCCCGGAGGAATTCAGCATCCTCCTTCACGTCCGATGACGCTAGCGTAATGTGGTCGGGTCCCTTCGGACTATGCTGGTTCGCAGGCGGGGAGGGCACGTCCTCCCGGTTCGGGTCGGCTCGTTTCTCCACGGCCGTCAACTCCATCGGAAGTCCTCCGGGGAGCTCCGTTCGGATCGTCCGAATTTGCCCCGGTTCGGCCGCCTCGGCAATCTCGTATTCGACGTCGTTGTGGTCTAACCGGGATTGGATCGATTCCAGTTCCGCTTCGGTCACGCGAATCGCGAAGTGCTCGAGCCCCCCCTCTCCCTCTTCGAGCGCGAGTGTGAAGTTCTGATCTATCAGGTCGTAGTGGGTCTCCGGTTCGGTGGCGAGTCGGACGACGCCGTCGTCCCTCGATAGTTCCTCGAGCCCCAGAATGTCCCGATAGAACGGAAGCGATTCGTCGAGGTCCGGTACCCTCAGGTGTGCGTGTTCAAACTTGCGTCTGTCTGGCATCGAATCCACCATGAAGACACCAATATTTATAGCTTACCCCATATTTTTATCAGAAGCCGTCGAAGTCCATCAGCTGAGTGCGTTCACTGCCTGAAACAGAAGCGTGTGGTATCAATGACTCGGAGGCAACCGATCAAACCGTCTAGCCCCCAAACGGTGGCAAATCATGATCACACCACTCACTCACCAACTTTCCGAGTGTGAGTTGAGTGGATAAAACCGGTAGGCCCCCGGTGGTGTTTCAGGAATTGAAACGATCTTTCATTGAGGTACTGTCGAATGGATTGTTACCACCAGTTCCGAGAGAGAATCGAATCATGCCGTAGGTTGCGGCCGAGTCATGATCGATCCGCGTCCCTGTCCCTTTACAATCCTATTACTGTAATTGGGCATCTGTTGGAGGCATCCCAGCAGTGAGTAGCTAGTTCGGGATCCCGTTCCGGGAATCAAGGCCCCGTTCTGATTCGCCATGGTCCTCTGAGCGAAATTCGTTTCATTCTCTGAAACACACTTGACCACAACGATAATAATCGATGAACAATATGTGGCTGTATGACTACGCCCTGTTCGGGTTCAGAAATGGTGGAGGTCTTCGCTCAACGTCGCGGGTTGATCGAAACGCTCGCAGCCGAACCAGCCACCCAGGCAGAACTGGGCGAACGCGCAGGTGTCTCCCGACCGACAGCCCATCGAGCGATTAACCAACTCGAAGACCTCGGGCTCGTACGGGCCACGGATTCCAGATACCAGCTCACTGAGTTCGGTCACGAAGCACTGGCCCAGCACCAAGAGCACCTGGATACGCTCGATCGACTTTGTCGGTTAACCGTTGCCCAGCAGCAAATCGATCCCGACCTTTCGTTACGCTCCCCAATACTCGACGGGTGCGATGTGTCTTTGAGCCAACAATACGCGATCGACTCGGCAAGTCATAGCAATAAAAAAATTATCGAAAACGCTGTCCGCGTCTACACCGTCCTGGATGGATTCACCGTGAACTACTTTACGGGCCACCTTGAGGGAAGCGTTAGCGAAGAAGTCGTCATGATTGTTTCAGACTCTCATCTCGATGGCTTGCTTGCCACCTATCGAGAACCGATCGAGAAACTGTTTGACACTGAGTACTTCAAACTGTACCGAACCGAGGAGCCGATTCCATACTCGGTTACAGTTGCCGAAACGGAGGACCAGGCCTACGGAATTCTCCTTACACACGCTGACGGACGGGTGAAAGCAAGCGTTCGTAATCACTCTCCGCAGGCGGTCTCTTGGGCGCACGAGAGATTTGACCACTACTACGACTCCGCAATCCGCGTGGACCAAGACCAAGTACAGTGACGCATAGTCGCACAGTTAGCCCTTTGAGAGTTGGCTCCCAATATGTGGAGGATGCATATGAACACTATAGGGGATATTTTCGAGAGGCCGCGGTTCTCCCACGTCAAGTTCGATGTGATTTCACCGTCGGGGCGACAGGAGGCGGTAGTACAATAGCTTTTGGTTGCCACGTCCGGGTCTGTGTCCCTTGTTTTTCTGCGAATACCGAGAGAAGGTTCGGAAGTTGCGTAGGGAGGCTGTATTGACCTATGCTGCGCATAGTCAAAGTAGCTCTGTACGCAAGTACTGTACTGCAAATTTTTTAACTACTTATATTCACCAAACATCTGGGCCAGAGTGAAGGTTCGCTCAGCATCAGCAGTCGGTCTTGCCAAGTAACTCTGTAGCGACGCCCCTGTGTCTCTCCAATTTTAACTTGGAAGAACTATGTGCGGCCCCGTGCCCTCGGAATTGTCGCGAGATCGTGGGGAACCGGGGTGTCGAAGCCAGACACAAACTATTCTCTAACTCTCGTCATGCACCCAGGGTGTGAGATACCCATGTTTTGGTTAGCCGATGTACTTCGTTCTTTATCTGAAAGTCGTTGGATAATAGACGTGCTTTTCCCTCGGCATCGAACGGAGCCGATTCGCTTACCGAAAACTCACCAACGGTGATGACCAAGACCGTGGGGATCGGGGGTGTGTTCTTATGCTATTTGCGGTGCTCTGGTACAATACCTGGCGGCTCACGGACTTCCACTTGAAAACGAGTCTCGATTTGGAGAGAAAATACGCATTGGGGTTGAATGCGGACGACTGTGTCGAGTTCGTCTCTTTGGCGTTGATACCGCCCGACTAAACAACTGAGCCCTCGCTTGGTTCACCACTCGGGAGTAGTACTACTGATCAGTTGCGATATAATCTAGCCCATTTTTTCATCACCCAATTGGAAGTTTCCCAAAGGTTCGAGATTGATGGGTGTACGGTAGAGCATCATGAGCGAAATCTACCAAGAACTAGTCCATCCTCAGAAAGTCTGTACCTCTCCTACCCTTCAAGTTTTGTATATCGACATACGATTCATTCTTGGTGCGCATACTTTCCACGCAATGACCGTTGAGTTATGAGACCGATGTGGGTCTCACGAGCCACGGGATTTATCAGGAATGTGGGTGTATCGCTCTAACAGGTGGTTTCGGTGTTCTCAGATCCAGGCACGCACTCACCCCGGCGGTTCCCCACAGCAAATTATTCGGCACACGGGGTGGACCGGTGAGCGACGTCGAACGCGCGCCACACGAGACCTACCCCTGGGACAGCGCTAACGACGTGCCGTGGACGCTGCTCGATCAGGAGGGGCTCCGGATCGCCTACGACGAACTCGTCGCACCAGCGCTCCGCGCGGATGGCCAGGCCCCCCGGACCGACCGGCCGGACCACGAGTGGCTGTCGGCCAACGGCTTCCGGGGACTCACCTACGCGCTCCGGGAGTACCACGACACCACCTTCGCGACGTGGTGGGACCGGGAGTTCGGCGCCGACAAAGACACCTTCGACTGGGGGATCGCCGACGAAGCGACGATCAAGGCCAGTGAGGACTACCTCGAACGCCGCCAACGTTCCCGGGAATGGAGCGACGGGACGGTCCGTACTCACCGGACTCGCCTCGCCCAGTACGTCCGTGCCCACGAGGCGGTCGCGACGGTCGCCCCGATCGCGGCGGTCGACCCCGAGGGTACAACCCCAGAAGCCGACGCGATCGACGCCTGCTGGGACGCCTTCGCCCGGCTCGACGAGCGTGTCACCCGGCGGACACTCCATCGGATCTACCGCACCGTTCGGGCGTGGTATGCGTATCTCGGCCAGCGTCGGCGGGCCACCTGCAACCCGACCGACGGCCTCGACGATCACTACGCCTGGGACGTCGATCGCGACGCGGCCAACCCGAGCCTCGCCGTTGAGCATGTGGGGGCGCTCGTCGATGCCGCGACTGACCCGCGGGACCAGCTTTTGATGACGGCCCTGTGTGCATGGGGGCTTCGCTCCGGTGAGGTCGCCGCGCTCCACGTCGACCAACTCGTCTTTGAGGACCCAGACGCTCCTGGGCCATACATCCAGTTCGAAGCACGCAAGAACGGGCCTGGAAGCGTTGCGATGCTGTATGGCGCAGACACCGCCCGCGAGCGGGTCGCAGCGCTGGCCGACCGCGACGACTGGACCGGCTACCTGTTCCCATCACAGCGCTCCGAGAGCGGCCACGTAACCGCCACGACGATCCGACAGTGGTTCGATGATCTCTGGATCGATGCCGGCCTTCCAGCGGAAATCGAGGGGGCCAACCCCGTTCCCCAGATGGCCCGTCGGTTTTGGTACGATCGCTACACGGCCACACTCCAGGATTTGTTAGAGCACGTCGGCGAGATTGCGGCTGAACAGGGATCGGCCTCGGCTCAGGTCGTCCTTCGGGATTACCTCTCTGAACAGCGGCGACGGGAGCTCCGTCGCGAGGCGATGCGCGAGAAACTCGCGGAGGCATTCAATTCAGGAGGATAACTGGAGACATACTCCAAAGTGTGACCGAGACTACGAACCAATCGGTGGAAGCAACTTTCGGCACAGCGCGGACATTTATACTGGTAGCGTCTGGTTTGCTGGCTATACTATCATATTGGATGGATAGCACGACCAGAGGTCCGAGATGCGCTTGCTGGTAAATCTGCGCGCCCGGGCGGATGCCGTCTACGGCGAATACACGCCTGCCGCCTTGAGAGAGAGCGAGAGTCCACTGACAAGCCGCGGAGTTTGATTTCGAGGTATTTGACTCCACCTCCCCTCGCTGGCGAAGCGATACGTCGTGCGCGACGGCGTGGTTCTGTATGCAGATCTCAGCTTCCTCAAGCCAGTTGCCGAGTAGTCGACTTCCACCCCACGTTTCTCCACCGAATTAACGTATTTCCGGGAAGAATCCGCTCCCATGCCCTCCCATACGCGCCGCCAATTCCTCACAGCCCTCGGCACCACGAGCATTGCGCTTGGGGGCTGTCTCTCACCGTCTCGCCCGTCAGGAGACCTTGGTGATGTCACTGGAAGGTGGGAGATGGTCGGTCGAACCCCGGGCCATACTCGCCGGGCAACGTCGGGTCCATCGAACCCGGATGTGGTCTGGCAAACCAATCTCGATCAGGTACGTGCCACTGGTACACCGGCGGTCAGCACCGGGAACCTCTACGTCCCCGTCGACGCGATTTCCGAGACGGCACGCCATCGGTATCGGATGCACGCGCTGCACGCAGCGACAGGCGAGCAACGGTGGCAGGTACCACTTCGATCGGAGCCGAATGGGCCACCTGCAGTACAGGGTAATCACGTCGTCGTGACGGCCAAGCGGGCACTGGAAAAGGGTCGTGTCGTCGGCTTTCAGACGCGGTACGGTGACGAAGACTGGCTTGTCGACATCGACGCCAGACTCACAGCCCCACCCACCATTGCCGATGGGGTCGTCTACGTCCCCGACTGGAACGGGCGCGTCCACGCCCTCTCGGTCGGGGATGGATCTGTGCGGTGGTCACACAAGGTCGATGCAGCGGCTGGTGGGCGAACATTCACCGAACCAGTTGCCGTTCTCGGCGAGACGCTCTACCTCGGCTCGCGGTCAGGGAAACTCGGAGTTGTTGCCCTGGACGCCACGACGGGCGAAAAAGAATGGGAAGCCTCTACACGGGCCGTGACTGGTGGGCCAGTCGCCCATCAGAAGGGGGTCGCTGTACAGAGTCATCAACTCGTGACTGTCTTCGACACCGATGGGACACGCCAGTGGTCGGTCAACATCCCTGATGCCAGGGGACAGCAAATCGCGGCCGACAGTCAACACCTGTACGTTTCCGCCGGGAACACGGTGTATGCGATCGACTGGGACGGGGAAGAAGAGTGGACATACGAGGCGCCCGGAGGCCGGGTTGGACCCCCAGCTGTCGCCGGCGAGACGATACTCATCCGAAGCGAAACGCAGCTTTTGGCGTTATCTCGAACAACCGGGGACGAGCGATGGAGCACGACCCCAGGTGGCGTGAGTCGTGGAATCGTAACTCCGGAGGCTATTTTCTTGCCCGAGTCAGACGGAAGCGTGAGTGCACTTGGAGAGAGATAGTTTTCCGTCGAGTTCGCGAACGAGTCTCCCAGAGGGGAATCCGACCGGTAAGCCAATGTATTGAGAACGGTGATTTTGCTGCGTGCATGTGCGAAACTCATGACCAATGATACGTTCACCTTCGCTGCGACAGGAGATGCGATTATTTCGTCATCGGCTTCTGAGTCGGGTAGCGTGGCGGGGCACGGTGACCTGTTCGACCTGCTCCGTGATGCCGACGCTGCCGTCACCCAGGTGGAACCAGTTTTAGTGGACGAGGAAACTCCTCACGCGACGCTTCGACAGGTCACCGACCAGTACCAGTACCTCGCGCCCTTCCCAGGCGCGCTCCTCGGAACGAGCCCGGATGTCCTCGATACCCTCTCCGGGATGGGCCTGAACATGTTCACAGCCGCGTCGAATCATGCTCTCGATTTCGGGGAGCGGGGACTTCGAACGACCATCTCTGCGATGCGCACACGGCACAGCACGTTCGGGGGCATCGGACGGGATCTGATAGAGGCGAGTTCTCCCAGTTATATGGACACTGACGCGGGTCGCGTCGGGTTGGTTAATGCGACGACGAGCGTCCCTCCCGGTGGGGAAGCACGTGTCTCGACGCCTGATTTCGACGGGACGTGCGGCATCAATCCGCTGCACGTGGAGTGGACGTACCGGCTGTCAGCCGATCAGCTCGACCAACTCCGGACAATCGGTTCCCACCTGGGGATCGACCAGATCAAAGGAGAGTGGCTCCGGAGAACGAACCCAGAGTGGCAGACCGACGATGCCTACTACTTCATGCAGATGCGGTGCGTCCCGGCGACGGAGACGCGGCCGCCGGGAATCTACCAATCGCTCCACGACCGCGATCGGGAGAGACTCCTTGCAGGGGTCGATGAGGCTACTGCCAATGCGGACTGGGTCGTTGTCGCCCTCCACTCTCATCAGGCCAGAGCCGGGAGTCGAAACACGACGGAAGTACCTCGGTTCCTCAGAAAGTTTGCCCACGAATGTATCGAGACGGGCGCTGACACGGTCGTCGTGACCGGACCACATATGCTCCGTGGTGTGGAAATCCATCGGAACCGGCCGATCTGCTACTCCCTCGGTAATTTTTTCTTCCACGACGACGCCTTCCATCGGGTTCCCGACACCCTTGATCACACAGTCGACGATACTGTGCCCGACGTCCGCGGGGAAGACGCCTCCCAGGGGTCTAACTCAAGTGTGTCACATGACGCAGAAAATTGGATATCTATCGTTCCACACTGCGAATTCACATCAACTGGGACACTTGTCGATGTAACACTGTATCCGTGTACCCTCCATCCAACGCCATCGTGTTCTCGACGAGGCACACCGACACTCGCGACCGGTGACGAGGCCCGAGACATTCTCGAAACTGTCGACGAACGCTCCACCCCATTCGGGACCACGATCGACATCAGAGAGCGGACGGGCGTGATAGGGTTACCATAGCCTGTCTTCCATTCGTCTGCCTTCCTGAAGACGAACATCTCTTAGGTAGGCGTACGTAATGACCGCCAACAATCTTGTCAGATCCAAGGTATGTTAGTAAGAGTGTGCAAGAGACACCGCGCGAGTGCCGCATCTCCTGAGCCTCTGATAACCAATTCAAACGGGAATAACCTCCTCTCTTGAACTGCTAGCAAGGCTTCGACGGGGTACATAGGAACCATGAGTGAACGACAGATCGTTTCTCGATGCTTCTGCGTTCGAGCGTTTGTGCTTTTGTTGGGCCTAAAAGTAGTCTCGACAAGGAATAACCTGTTTTTATTAGATTTTTGAGCAATGCATTGCACAATTATTCTCTTCACTAAAATAAATAAATAAAAAGCAATAATTTATGAGCCTACGCGAGATATCCTCCCCATGGCAGATCAGGGGGGCCATACAACGAAGGGTAGCCGGTTCACGACGGGCATCTGGGGATGGGATCAGATTCTCTCCGGTGGCCTCCATCCAACCCAGAACACACTCATCCGTGGCCCGCCCGGCTCCGGCAAGACCATTTTCGGTCTGCATTTCCTTGCGGCCGGCACCTCGAATGATGAGTCGGCCCTGTTCATCAACCTCGGCGAACCGGAGACGTATATCGAAGACACTGCCGACCACTTCGGGTTGGACAGCCCTGACCTGCAGTTCCTCAATCTCTCTCCCTCTGGCGAAGAATTCAGTGCATCGGAGACCTACTCGCTGTTCGAATCGGCCGAGGTCGAACAACCGTCTCTGGTCGGCTCGATTCGCTCCACCGTCGAGGAAATCGAGCCATCACGGGTGCTCATCGACCCGATCACCGAGCTCCGGTACCTGACGACCGACGACCACCAGTTCCGCAAGCAGATCCTGAGCCTTCTCGATTATCTCCGGACGCAGGAAATTTCGGTACTGCTCACCTCCCAGGCGGCGGAAACGATGCCCGACGACGACCTGCAGTTCTTGGTCGATGCGGTCGTGAATCTTGAACTACACTCGGACCGGCGGACGGTGAGCGTCTCGAAGTTCCGTGGGTCTGACTTCCAACGGGGACAACACTCCTACGAGATCAGTGCCGATGGCGTTGCCGTCTATCCGAATCTGCGACCTGGAAACAGTGTTCAAGAGTTCACGGGCGAGACGCTCTCGTCAGGCGTCCGGGAACTCGACGACATGCTCCACGGCGGCCTCGAACGAGGGACCGTGACGTTCCTGAGCGGTCCCACCGGGGCCGGCAAAACGACGACCGGCACCCAGTTCCTCAAGGAGGCCGCCGAGAACGGCCATCGGTCGGTTCTCTATTCATTCGAGGAATCCCCGCAAACATTGCTCCACCGAGCAGACGCAGTGAACATTCCTCTCCGGGAGTTGATCGATCAGGGCGCCGTGGAAATCGTCGAGATCAATCCCGACGATCTCACGGTCGATCAGTTCACCGCTCGCATCCAGAGTGACGTCGAGGAGCGTGATTCGGAGATGGTCGTTATAGACGGTATATCGGGGTTCAAGCAAGGCTTGCGCGGGTTGGATGGTGACGCGGCGAGCCACCTCATCACGATCGGCCGCTACCTCCGCAACCAGGGCGTCACCACCATCTTCACGAACGAGGTGCACGACATCACGGGCGAGTTTCGAGCGACCGAGGAACACACGAGCAACCTCGCCGATAACGTCGTCTTCATTCGCCATGTCGAGGTCAGAGGGAGCCTCAAGAAGGTCATCGGCGTGCTGAAAAAGCGGGCGAGCGACTTCGGCCGCGAGCTACGGGAACTCGAAATCACCGAGGACGGACTCAGCGTCGGGGAGCCACTGCCAGAGCTCCGCGGCATCCTCACCGGGACGCCGGAATGGCCGGACGAGCTGAGTGACCCAGAATCACCATCCCGTTCCGACTAATGCAGATCGACACTACTGCTGAGCAACTTGACTCCGGAACCCGAATCCTCCCCCTGGTTTCGGATCCGGGCAATCGCAGAATGCTCATCGAGTGGCTCGATGAGCATCCCACCTACGAATCGGTGGACGCCACTGAGGGAATCGAGGAATCGGTGTTCGATGTGTGCGTTTTGGATAAGGGAGCCTTTCAGGAACACCTCGATCAGCTCCGTGCGAAGAAAACGGAGGCCGCACCGGTTTTGCTCCCATATCTCCTGTTGCTGCCGGAAGCCGATTCGGATATCATCGACTCTGATGCCGGACAACTCGCCGATAACATCGTCACAGACACGATCGATGAAGTCGTCGGCCTGCCGATGAAACAGGCTGAACTCCATTGGCGGGTTACCGCGTTGCTTCGGCTTCGGAACCAGTCGCTCACACTACGGGAGCATGAACAGGAACTCGAACGGCAGGTCGATCTATTCGAGAAAGCTCAGGATATTGCGAAAGTCGGAGCCTGGGAGTACGATATCGGTGCTGAGCATGGGTGGTGGACGGAGGAGGCCAGTCGCCTCCACGGTCTTCCCGAGGACACAACTGCGTCTCCAGAACTGAGTCTGCAGTACTACCACCCTGACGATCGCCCGATCATTGAGGACGCTTTCGAGAAGGCCATCGAGGAGGGTGAGCCGTACGATCTCGAACTCCGGCTGATTGATGCGAAGGAGACTCAAAAGTGGGTTCGAACGCGGGCCGAACCCCAGTACGAGGACGGCGAACTGATCCGCGTACGGGGGACGATCCAGGACATCACCGAGCGCAAAGAGCGTGAATGGGACCTCCAGCGGATCAAGCAGGCGGTCGAATCCGCCGACCACTCAATCTACATTACCGACACGGACGGGACAATCAAGTACGTCAACCCGGCGTTCGAGGAGGTGACCGGATACACACAGTCAGAGGCCGTCGGTGAAACACCAAAAATCTTGGACTCAGGGGAAATGTCAGATGACTATTTTGAGAGGCTCTGGGATACTATTCTCGCAGGCAATGCGTGGAATGAGGAGATCATTAACCGCCGCAAGAACGGGGATACATACACGGCGAGGCAGACGATCACCCCGGTAACCGAGGGTGATGACATCCACGCGTTCGTGGCGATCCAAGAAGATATCACGGAGCACATCTTGCGCCGGGAGCGACTCGCGCGGCGGACGCAGGCGATCGACGATGCCCCCATCGGCATCACGATCTCAGATCCCGACCAAGAGGACAACCCGATGATCTACGTCAACGATGCATTCGAAGAGATAACGGGCTACACGCGCGAGGAGGTACTCGGGGAGAACTGTCGGTTCCTCCAAGGCAAGAACACCGATTCGGATCGTGTTGCTCGCATTCGGCAAGCGATCGAAGCGAAAGAGCCAATCACGATCGAACTCAGAAACTACCGCAAAGATGGGTCGGAGTTCTGGAACCACCTCGATATCGCGCCGGTGCGGGACGCCGACGACGAGGTGGTCAACTACATCGGGTTCCAACAGGACGTATCCGGTCGGAAGGAACGCCAACGGCAGTTAGGTATCATAGACCGGGCGTTGCGCCACAATCTGCGGAATAGGATAAACGTGATTCAAGCACACGCTGAGATGATTCAGTCCGAGACGTCCGGTGAGATTGCCGCGTCTGCCGAGCAAATCACGGATGTGAGTGATAAATTGCTCGACATTGGCGAAAAGGAACGACAGATAACGAAACTGCTCCAGGAAGAACCGAGGCAAATGGAGTTCGACATCGCCGACAACCTCGATGACATAGCTTCCAGTCTTCGGTCGCGCTATCCGGAGGCGGAGATCGCCATCGACTGCGCCGAGGAGGTGACGGTTCAGGTGAGCTCCCGGTTCCAGAAAGCGATCAGCGAACTCATGACGAACGCGATCGTTCACAACGACTCGTCGTCGCCTGAAGTTACTGTCGACGTCACGCAGACTGACGAGAGGGTCCGAATTGGAATATCCGATAATGGACCTGCCATCCCTGAAATCGAGAAAGAATTGGTGGCCGTTGAAGAAGAGCCAACACCGCTGGAGCATGCAAACGGGTTCGGATTATGGTTTGTCAAGTTGATCATCAAGCGATCAGGTGGGACCATCACGTTCGAGGAAAATTCGCCAGTCGGTAATATCGTCAGGATCGATCTTCCGCGTTGATATTTTCGTCTGGCTCCGGTAGTACTGGTGCTCTACCGATTCGTTGAGAATTAGACGTCCCCTGTGCTAACCCACTCGACAGGTAACCCAGCTTTGTTTCCCCGAACTGCTCGCAGATATTGGTGTATCAGGTGAGTCCTGAAGGTGGCGCGGATTTCCTCTCCTCTCACCTATCGGTGAATATTCCCCTTCCTCCTCAGTCATCGACAGTTGAGTCAGTGACACGTATGCTCTGTCTCTCGCCGACTCGTATTGACTGAAAACAGATAGATCGGTAATCTATCTGGTCTGTGAGTCTCCTGAATCTACCGATTTGCGACCCTGCTGGGTAACTGTGTGATTTGTTCTATGACACCCTCGTTCGTGGTATAACATCCCGGCTCCGACCAGCCCCCGTTCGACCCGATTAGTCGCAGTTCGTTCGTAGCGTCACCGTATTCCCTGACGTGGACAGCAGACCACGGCTGACGGGAATACAGCCCGTCGAAGACATCCGGGACACAGCCCACAACTCGCTACCGTCCTCGACGCTTAGACCCACAATCCGATCGGTCGTCGGAACGACGACCGACTCCCCAACGATCAATGGCGAGCCTGCGACATCGAGAGCCTGTTCCCAGTGGACATCGCCATCTTCCAGGGCAAGCGTGTACACGGTTTCCGTATCCGCGCTGACGACGCGGCCATGCGCGAACGCTGGCGCGAACAGGTCACCAGCATATATCGCCTTCGACCACCGTCTCTCCCCACTCGCGGCATAGAACGCCACGAGTTCGTAGCGGTCGTAACTCGCGAGAACAACATCTCCAGCGCGAACCAGCGGTTCTCGGATGTTCGGCCCGGGAATCTTCCACTGTGTCTCACCAGTCTCGCGGTCGAGTGCGTAGATCCCCTTGGCGGCAGAGCCGTCAGCGGTGAGGTACACGTAGTCGTCGTCGACGGCCGGTGGAGCGGGAATGCTCGCACGCTGGTGGTCGTCACCGAACGTCCGCGTCCACCGAGTATCACCAGTAGACGAATCGAGCGCGGTCACGTCGCCATGATCGCTCGTTGCAACGAGGAGTTCGTCGGCACCGGTCGGTGGATTCGGCCGTCCAGCCGTGTCGTGTGTCCACGTTGTGGTCCAGCTAGCGGTGTCGAGTGCGACGAGGCCGCCGGTCGATGGGTCGGTGTAGTCTCCCAGAACGGGTGTGATAGCCATCGAGTCGACGAGCGCTGGCGGACCGGTTGGACGCCGATCGAGTTCGTGGGTCGTATCGGACTCCCCGTCGCCGAGTCGCACGGTGGTCAAGATGCCGTTGTACTCGCCAGGCGGTCGGCCGACGACGACAGCCGCGTCGGTAGCGGCCACGAGGCCGGTGATGGCGAGTTCGTCTGCGAGTGTGGTCGTCCAGTAGTCGCCGCCAGCGGTGAGCATCGGCTGGTCGGGAACAGCGTTGGTGTTCCAAGCGGTACTTCGCACCTGGGGCCAGCGCGCAGGGCCAGGGTTGGTCGGTGTACATGAGGGAGTCTGACAGCCAGCAGTGGTCGCAAGGGCTGTCGCGGCCGAGGCCGCAAGGAATTTGCGGCGAGAAATGGAGGGCATCGCGTCTCAATGACACTCCGGTCGTGAATAAACACTGTGTCGAGTCAACGCTGGTCTTTAGAGCGTGGTCGGAACCGTACTACACCCCTGATCTTCGGCGTCTGAGTCACCCTGGGTCGGAAGCGTGTCGCGGTTCGTGACGAAGCTAGTCTCCGAGTTCTCCTCGAACGTGTGGACCGTCTCGGTCCAGTGTGGTTCTTGGGAGTGGTGTCCCCTGCCTCTATCTCGAAAAAGGTCCTTTAGTCCCAATCCCCGCGCTGTCTGCGGATTGAACAGAGCAGTAGTTTCTTACTTCTATGGTTGGTCTAGGCACAGATGCCATGCCCTCCATCGAGACGCGCGGCCTGACAAAACGCTTCGGTGACGATTTCGTCGCTGTAGACGACCTCGATCTCACGGTTGAGCCGGGAGAAGTATTCGGCTTTCTTGGACCCAACGGCGCCGGCAAGTCAACGACGATCAACATGCTGCTCGATTTCGTCCGGCCGACGAGCGGATCGATCTCAGTACTGGGCCGCGATCCCCAGACCGAACAGCGTGCCGTCCGCGACCGCATCGGGATCCTCCCCGAGGGATATAGCCTCTACGACCGCCTCTCGGCCCGTAAGCACGTGAAGTTCGCCGCCGATCTGGAGGATTGCGCGACCGATCCCGACACGGTGCTCGAACGGGTCGGTCTCGCCGATGCCGCCGATCGCACCGCGGGCGGCTTCTCGAAGGGGATGGCCCAGCGCCTCGCCCTGGGGATGGCGCTCGTCGACGAACCGGATCTGCTAATCCTCGACGAGCCGTCGTCTGGGCTCGATCCCAACGGCGCCCGTACGATGCGCGAGATTGTCCGCGCCGAGGCTGACCGGGGCGCCACCGTGTTCTTCTCCAGTCATATAATGGAGCAGGTCGAAGCGGTCTGTGATCGGGTCGCAATCATAAACGACGGCGAACTCGTAACCGTCGATACTGTCGACGGCCTGCGCAGCGCCGAGGACGCGACCACGACGCTGGTCCTCACAGTCGACGACATCGCAGTCAACCCCACATTCACCGACATCGACGCCGTCGCCGGAGTTCGCCGGGACGGCGAGACCCTCCGTGTCGACTGCACGGATCCCGCCGCCAAGGCGCAGGTAATTGCCGCCGTCGAATCCACCCGGGCGACCGTCACAGACATCGACGTCGAGGAGACCAGTCTCGAAGAGATCTTCGCCAGCTACACCTCAGGCGACGCTGTGAAGGGCCAGCCATGAGCCGAGCGGCGCTTACGATCGCCCGCAGAGACTTCGCGGACGCTGCGCGTTCGAAGTTCCTGTGGGGCGTGACCGCGGTCCTGATCGTCGCGACGCTTCCGGCGTTCAACGGCCTGCTTGGGTCTCAGATCATCGACGACGCCGCCGACGCCGCCGCGTTTATCCCGTTGTCGTTCGAGTTCTACGTCACCCCGCTGGCGATGATCGCGGCGTACCGGTCGGTCGTCGGTGAACGCTCTTCGGGGAGCCTGCGGCTCCTCTTTGGCCACCCCGTGACGCGGCGTGACTTCGTCCTCGGCAAGACGCTCTCGCGCATCACGCTCGTAGTCACAGTTCTCCTGATCGCCACGGCCGCCTTGGCAGCCGCCATCTTCGCCGCGTACGGCGAACTCCCGCTGCTCCTGGTGGCCGTCGTCGCCGCCTACGTCGCGGCCTACGGCGCGGTGATGACGACCCTGACTGTCGGCGTGTCAGCGGCCGCCGAGACACGGCTCCAATCGCTGACTGGGATGCTCGGTCTCTTCCTCGTGTTCGGGCCGTTCCGCCTCTGGAACGACCTCGCCATCCCGGCCGCCGCCCTACTGTTCACCGGCTCCACGTCGCCCGGAATTAGCCAGGTCGATCCCGGAACGTGGCCGACCTGGTACCTCTACGTTCAGCGCCTCAATCCGATGGAAACTTTCACCATGTCCCACGGATTCGTCGCTGGCCTCGTCGACTCGACATCTGGGTCCGTGGGTGACACCACCGTCCAGTTGTTCGGGTTCTGCGTCCTGTTGGCCTGGGCCGCGGTCCCCCTGACGCTGGGATTCCGCCGGTTCGACCACGCGGATTTGGACTGACCTCCAGCCAGCGTCTATAGTAGAGAGTGCACCTATTTGCTCGTCCGACCCGTTGCTGACGAGATCCCTGTCCCTCACGACGCACGGTAGCGGAGGTACACCCCACTACCAATACAGACGGCTGCAATCAGCAACAATCCACCACTCACAACGTCTCGAAGGGTGCCCGAGACTCCGGGAGATTCTACGAGGCCAAACGCTCGCTGGAAGACGATCAACTGGAAGACTAACACGATACTTCCAGCCCGTATCAGCACTCCTCCGTGGCGAATGTCCCGAATCACGTTCACAGCTCGCTCATCAGATGGCAGTCACAAATCAGTTCTCGTCGATTTTCGGAACCGGAAGCGGAGCACAGGAGATGGGTCGTGCTGTATACGCAACGAACAGTCGATAGCGGATTCACGCCAACGCGTTGGGAACAATCCGCAGAAATCGTTCCATCAACCCTCTCAGAGACTCACATGACTCCTGTAGAGAGTGTCGATTGATCTGCGTACCGGCGAGCATCACAGGAAAAAGCATCCGATCGAGACTGCCCCCGGGTAGAACCTCCGAGAAACCGAAGGCCTATTCACATCGTGTCAGCAGTGTGTACTGTGCCCTCCACGTCCACCGACCGGCCGTCGGATGCGGTCACCGTCGCAGAACGATATCAGCGCATCGAGCGTCCACTCAGTGGTGCCGTCGCCCTGCTCGTGGGAGCAGTGGTCGCCGTGGCGCTTTTGTATTTCTCACTGCTCCCCGGGCTCATCGTCGCGATAGTCGTCGTACTGCTGGTCCGCGTGCCACTGTTCGAAACCAGAGGCACTACTCGGCTGTCGACCGACGCACCCCCCGACGACGTCCGTCGGGACGTTGTCAGTGCGACCCCGCCGTTTTTGCCGTTCCAGTGGGGTGTCGCCGATGACGTCCGATCGACAGCCGACGGCGCGGTGTACGACCTCTCGTATCTCTTCGGACTCCGATCGATCACGATGGAACTGGAGACACACTCGGACGTCGACGACGCCGATCACCGCCTCGTCGTGACCGCCGACGGGACCCCATGGGCGACGTACGACGTGTCGATCAGCGCTCGTCCCGACGAAACCGTCGTCGACGTCGAGTGGACGTCGGATCGACGATTCGGTCTCAACCGACTCCCACAGTGGCTACTCGCCGAACGATACCGTATCGACGCGCTCGCTGCCCAGGGATACACAGTCGTCGGCCGTGACGCCTCTCTCTCGCTCGCTACATGACCGACCGCGTGCTGACCGTTCGGCGTGCCTTGGTCGTTGCCGCCCTCGGCGTCCCGGTTGCGCTCGTTGGAACGGCGCTCTTCGAGAGCGGGACGCTTACGCGGTTCGTCACGTCGCCGGCGAGTACGTTCGTCGTGTCTGGCGGCGTCGTCGCAGGCGTTCTGGCCCACCAGCAACGCTGGGGGCGGCTGGTCGGCTGGACCGCCCTCGTCTGCCTCGTGAGTATCGGTGTTTCAGTCCTCGCACTTGGCGTCGTCGGCGTCGTTTTCGGTGGATTCAGAGTTCTGGTCGGGCTTGTCGCTGGTACTGTGTCACTCGGCTTCGGAGTGTGGTTCGCACGAGAGCGAACCGAAGAGACTGCCGGCGGTGTGACTGGGTGAGTTGTCGTTATCGAACGGGACGGAGGAGTCGGCGTCGAAGCCACTTGCGGAACCGAACGACGAGCGAGGTCTTCGTCAATCGATCGTGATTCGGATGATAGACTTGGTCCTCCTCGTGCACGATGCCCCTGTGACTTCGAGGTGTCGAGGATGTCCCGGGTATGATACACTGTTAGGCCGAGATCGTCAGCGAGTGTTTCAGCCGTTCGGGTAGCGTCTTTCACGGCCCGAGCGATCGGCCGACTGTCTGCATTCGATACATGGCTTCACCAGTCTGATGGTCCAGCCCCTGAACTACGGCCCTCTCGGGCGGGTCACGGGGCCGTCGCGGTCCCACTTGTAGCCGTCACCGACGAGCCAGACACCGAACACGAGCACGATCGGAACGACACCGGAGCAGACCGGCCACATTTTTGCCATACCGATTTGACGTTCCAATATAACCGAGATGGTCGTCAGATGAACGTATTCGGCAACCCAGTCAAACTCAGACGGACTGCCCGCCCGTTCTCTGCACTCAGCGCGTGGTGGCTACTCGTCCCTCTGGCGCCACTTTTTCTGACGGTGGTCGTGATCGGGGCCGGCTACACAATCGCTGGTGGAACGAATCCGGAGTTTCCCCCGCAATTTCCCACGTTGGTCTACGGCGTGTCCAACGTCGTAATCGTGGGGATACTGTATCTTCATCTGTCCGAGGCTGTCTGGCAATCGAGTGCGCTATTCCGGCGTCCGTCGTCCCGTGAGGTCGGTGCTGGGATAGTCGCAACAGTCGCCGGGGTTGCCGTCGGCTGGCCCCTCACGACGCTCGTGGCCGAGGTAGCAACGGTCCCTCGATACGCGGTTCCGTCACTCACCTCACCGTTCGGCATCGGGGCGCTGTTTTTCGGGTCGGTCATCGTCGCCCCGGTCGCCGAGGAACTCCTGTTCCGCGGGCTCTTCTTGGGTTTTGTTCTCGACCGTGAATACGGACCAGCGATTGCCGGTGGAAGCTCCCTGGTCGTGTTTGCCGGGATTCACGTGTTCACTGCCGGACTCGCGGGTGTGGTGAACGCCTTACTTCTGGGGGCGCTGCTGACCTGGCTCCGGTTGCGATTCGACAATCTCGCCGGAGCATGGCTGATGCACCTGCTGAACAACCTGCTCGAATTCTTGATCGCAGTCTCACTCGCCCCATCACTGTACGCACTGTGACTTTGCTTCCGACGCTCTTTGTAGAACGAGGATGGCTGTTGCCCCGTGCTCTGGCTCCGATGTTCAGCGATTCGATAGCAATTGTCGAGGATGTCGTCATCGACACTGTCGGGCACGCACTCCGGACGGGAGATGTTCAGGCGTCATGTCCCGGTCCGGCGACCCAGCGGCTTTGGCGGGATTCGACGCACCGGCGCTGGTGGTCTTGGGCGAACGGGACGGATGCCGACGAGCGAGTATATAAACCCCTGATGGGTACAGTGCGAGAACACTTGCACTATCCGGGCGTCTCTACTCTAAACACGACCGTTCTAAGCCAGCCCTAGTTCTATTTTATTTAGACTTACATATCCCGGTATGCCCCCGGAGACGGAATCGCTCGTCGACGACATCGCCGACACGGCGATTGCGGGCGTCGTACTATTGCTCACTGGCGGGGTTTCGCTCCTCGGGATCATCACCGCCGAGGCATACCACCCCGACTATGCGACGACCCAGGAGATCAGCGACCTGGGCTCGACAGCACCGCCGAATCCGGTGAGCTACGAGCCGACCGCGACGATCTTCAACGGCACTATGCTGACCAGCGGTGCGCTTGTTCTCGTCGCGGCGTACTTCCTCTATCGGGTGGGGCGGCCGCGCGTACTCTGGCTCCCGCTCGGCATCTTTGGGTTCGGTATCTTCGGCGTCGGTGTGTTTCCCGGGAATATGACGCCCTGGCACGGCCTGTTCGCACTCCTGACGTTCACGAGCGGCGGCATCGCGGCAATACTGGCCGCACGAGCGACCCCGAAGCCGTTCTCCTACGTCAGTGTGCTCCTCGGGGGGTTCTCGCTGGCGTCGCTGGTGTACGCGCTGGCGCTTGGAGGCTCTGGGCCGCTCGCCGGGCTAGAGTTCGGCGGCATCGAGCGCTGGGTGGTGTACCCGCTACTGGTGTGGGTGACGGGTCTGGGCGGGTTTCTGTTGGGAGAAGACAGTATGAGCGAGGCGAACTAACTGCTAACCGGGGTCGCTCATCTCGAAAGGTCAAACCCCACTGAACGAGCGTTACAGATCAAACCCCACTGAACGAGACCGACCGATGTCTGAATCACAGACTGCAACCGATGCCGTCGTTGGCGACGACCAGCGCATCACGCACTCCCGACGCACTGTGCTTCGGGGGCTCGCAGCGACGGGTTCCGCGGCGTTCGCTCTCCAAAGTGTAGCCGGCAGCGCGAGCGCGACCGAACCCAGTCAGCAGGGACAGTCCACCGGACCGCTCTCCGATCCGGAGTCCTTCGAGACGTTCCTCGACGGCGTAATGAACGCCCATCTCGAGGCCCACGACATTCCCGGTGCCACGGTCGCAGTCGTTGACGGTGATGCGACGTTCACGAAGGGATACGGCGTCCGGGACGTCCGGACCGATGCGCCGGTCGAGGCCAACGAGACACTCTTTCGCATTGGATCGACGTCGAAACTCTTCGCATGGACGGCAGTCATGCAGGGTGTCGAGGCTGGCCGGCTTGCTCTCGACACCGACGTGAACGAGTACCTCGACGATGTCACGATACCGGCCACGTACGACCAGCCCATCACGCTCGACCACCTTGCGACACATACTGCGGGCTTCGAGGAGCGCGCTCGTGGAACCTTTGTCCTGAACGAGGCTGATCTGCGCCCGCTCCCGACGATGCTCCAGAACGAACGCCCGGCGAGGGTTCGACCGCCGGGTGAGTTTACTGCCTACTCGAACTACGGGGCCGCGCTTGCCGGTTACATCGCCGCCACGACTGCCGGATCGGCGTTCAACGACTATGTCGAGGCGGAGATTTTCGAACCGCTCGGCATGGATCAGAGCACGTTCGACCAGCCCGTTCCCGATGCTATCGACGGCACGCTCTCGAAGGGGTACACGACCCCGAACGGTCGGTACCGCGAAGGTGATTTCGAGTACGTCGGTATGCCGCCAGCTGGATCGATGACCACAACGGCACCCGACATGGCACGGTTCGTCCGAGCCCACCTTCAGGAGGGAGCAACCGCCAAGGGACGCGTCCTCGAGTCCGACTCAGCAGCGACGATGCACCAGCGGCGATTCGGCAACGACGACCGACTGAACGGAATGTGCTTCGGGTTCTACGAGCTGAGCCGGAAGGACGTGCGTATCGTGGGACACGCCGGCGACACCGAGCAATTCCACAGTTTAGTGGCCCTGCTTCCGGAACACGGGGTCGGAATCTTCGTCTCGTACAACAGCCCTGGTGGAGTCGAAGCTAGAGACGAACTGCTCGACGCACTGATCGACGAGTACTACCCGAGCGAAGAGAGTACACCCACGCCCGATGGCGAGCCAACTCGGGCGAGCGACGTGACCGGCATGTATCGCACACTCAGGTCTCCCTACACCACGTCGGAGAAACTGTTGAGCGCGCAGTCCAACGTATCTGTCTCCGTCGATGATCGGGGCCGACTCGTCACGTCTGGTCCCGCCGGGTCGACGCAGTGGGTCGAGGTGGACGACCTGTATTTCGAAGCGGTCGATGGGTGGGACGCGCTCGTCTTCGGGGAAACAGACGGCGAGGTAACACACCTGTTCTTCGATAGCAGGCCTCCCTCAGCTTACGAACGGCTCGGGGCCAGTGAGCAACCGTCTACGCATGCAGTCATCGCCGGCCTGAGTATCCTGGTCTTTCTCGGGGTCGTCCTCGGGTGGACGGCGACGAGTCTCTGGCGATGGTACCGGGATGAGACGCGAGAACGGCCATCCTCACCACTACGGCACACTCGCCGGGTCGCTGGACTCGCAGCGGTGAGCTATCTGGTGTTCGTAATTGGACTGGCCGTCGTGGTGTTGAGCGATCCCCAGGCGGCCCTCCTCGGGGACCCGCTGCCGCTGCAGGTCGTCCTGTTGTTCCCGCTCGTGGGAGCACTCGCGAGTGTCACGACGCTCGTCCTCACTGGGGTGGCCTGGCAGCGAGATGTCTGGAGTCGCCTGACGCGAGTCCAGTATACCGTGGTTGGCCTCGCGGGTGTCCTCTTTGCGCTCGTGCTCGCATACTGGAACCTCCTGTGGTATCAGATGTAGCGGCGTACAGTTCCGGAGAAGTGGCCTTGTTGAAACTCTCACTCAGTGATAGGATCCGACGGACGTGCTGCAGACAGGGCGCGTATTCATCTCGGTGAGAGACCGCGGGAATCGATCGGTTGAATAGATACGTGATCTGTGGCTGTCAAAAGAATAAAACCAAATTGTGTTGAATATTCGCTATGGATCTCCGACGCAACCTCTACGTGGCCGCGTTTGTCGGGGCGTCGTTATCGTACATTTTCAACGTCCTCGCCTTCACGGGTGCGTTCGACGTATTTCGTTGGTTCGTGTTCGCCGTTGTTTTCCTTGGGTTTACATACGGATTCGAGAAGTTCATCGATTGGCAAATTGGCTCGGCTTGATTCCCGCTGCTAAATCCACCCTCTGTTTCGCTGGCACCTCTACTGACAGAGATGAAGTAGTTGACGAGAGCGCTACGGTCTACAGGGCGCGTATCTTGCAGACTGTCAGGGTCTGAGTACAGCAGTAGTACACTGGATGCTGTCGAACTCTCCGTCGAGCCAGCAATCACAACCCCAATCTGAGTACTGGTCGAGTACTCCTCGTCGGCGAGGACAGCCTGCTCATGAGCGTCCTTCCAGTGAGATCATACCGTGATATCTCCCGGGAAAACCGCCATCTGGAGTACAGGGGTCAGTCTCAGGACCCTCCTCGTTGGCATCCTCACCGGGGGGTTCGGAGATGTCACAGTCGGGGAGCGAATTTTGAGTCCGACGAGATGCTCGTCCGAGGAATCCAACTGTGAACACATTTTATATCTGTTCTCTGAACACCTGCAGGTATGATATTATTGAACCGAGTGTCGACGCAGGAACTGCTGGGCGCCGTCGTTGTAACTGTCGGAATCATGCTGTTGCTCGAACCGACCGGGTCGCCGAGACCGGATCAGCGTGAACGACTGAGTTAGCCCCTCACAAAGTCATCGTATTTCAACATGTCACAGTCGAATCTCGATGCTCCCGTCTATCTCGGTGCATTCGTCACTATCACGTTGCTCGTAAGTTGGACGATCGCGTTCGTTACGATCACCGATACCGTTCCCGCGTACACGACGCCACTAATGATGGTCGTTCCCGCGGTCGTGACACTGGCCCTCCGGCGCATCCAGGGCGATTCGATCGTACGAACCGTCCGGACTTCGGTCAGCGGAACGACGGGACCGGCGCTCCTGTTCGCGGTCATCTATCCCGTTCTGTTCATCGGTGTGGCCGCTCTCGTTGCACTCTCGACTGGGCTTGGAACCTACCAACCCGGCGCAGACAACGCCATCAGCCAGGTCATCGACCAGGGCGGAGTTGCGTTGCTCCCCGTATTTATCGTGCTGAACCTCGGCCTCATGTATGGCGAGGAACTGGGGTGGCGCGGCTATCTGCTTCCACAACTCACCGCTCGGTGGGGCCGAGTCTCGGCGACGGCAGCCGTCGGCGTCGTCTGGGGACTCTATCACTCGGCGTTTCTCTACACTGCGGCAACGGTGCTGGGCGTAGCGAATCCTCTGGTAGTGACCGTCGTGCAGGCCAGCGCCGTGTTCATGGTGTCGTTCCCCTTCGCCTACGCCTACTACCTCACGGACGGGAGCGTTCTCCCCGTCGCGATCTTTCACTTGCTCTGGAACATTCTCAACCCCTGGATCCTCGGCGACATCTACGGAAACGTCCAGGGACTCGTCGCCGGCCAGATTTTCGTCGTCAACGGCGAGGGTGTTCTCGGCGTGGTGCTCGGACTCGTAGCCGCCGGTGGGTTCGTCCTCCTCTTCAAGCGGGGATACCGAATACCGGACTCATGAACCGTCACACAGAACTCATTCCATCTCAGCGAACACCTTGCCCGTTGGTGTGGGTACCCGTTCTCTGACACCCTTCCTGTAGGAAGCAATGCCGCTGGAACGGAAACGGATCCAGTCCCGCCTCCGAGACTCGTCTCCGGGAGGTGTATAAAACACGGATAGGTACGGTGAGCGATGTCTTGCGGTCAACGATCCGTTCTGTTGTATGAACACCCCCGAGCATCACCACGACACGTCCGCGGACACCGTGGCTATCGAACTCGTTGGACTGTGCAAGCACTACAGTGACGTCACCGCCCTCGATAACGTCTCGTTCACCGTAGACACGGGCGAAATCTTCGGCTTCATCGGCCCCAACGGCGCCGGCAAGTCGACGACGATCGACATCCTCCTTGATTTCGTCCGACCGTCGGCAGGGACGGCGGCCGTCCTGGGGTACGACACACGGACCGAGTCACTCGTGCGGCAGGCGGTTGGCGTGCTCCCGGACGGCTACCACCTCTACGACCGCCTGACAGCCCGAGAGCATCTCGAATTCGCGATCGCGTCGAAAGGTAGTGACGACGACCCGGTCGAACTACTGGAGCGCGTCGGCATCGCCGACGCCGCCGACCGGAAGGCCGGCGGCTTTTCAAGGGGGATGAAACAGCGGGTCGTGCTCGCGATGGCGCTTGCTGGCTCGCCAGTGTTGCTGATCCTCGACGAACCGTCGACGGGGCTCGACCCGAATGGGGCTCGCGAGATGCGCGACATCATTCGCGCGGAGCGCGACCGCGGTGCGACCGTGTTCTTCTCCTCGCACATCCTCGAACCCCGTTCTCGCATTCGCTACCCGAGTAGCGCCCTGATCATGCTCACGACCGATTAACGTAGAACGACCCCCAAGACGGCCATCAATGGCAGATTAGGTTAGTGCCTCCGACTGTGGCATTGTTCAGATACGCTCATCCCATTCGAAATCAGATACTTGAAGCCAATTAGTGGTTTTTAGCTCACATTTGTCCGCTTCACCCCGCTAAAGCCGGGATTCTCGTCTCCACAATCTATGAACCGTATGTAACTATACAAATGGTTGTGAGGTGTTTCTCCATTATCGGAGGATAGGCTACCTTAACTCCCCGCCAGTTCGAAATCTATCTCCGATGAGAGGTTGATTCGCCTGCAGTTACTCATCGTACCGAATCACTTCGAGGCCGTCGACGCGCTCGAAGCGGTCGTAATCGGTGACTATGTCGGCGCCGTGCTGAGACAAGTCCCGGCGATGACCACATCGCTGAGGTTTACCCGTTCGCCAGCGTCCAGTAAATCTGCCTCAACCCTAGCGGCTGTCCCGGCTCCGGCGCGGTCGAACTCCAGAGGGTGAACCCAGGCGAGGGCATCCTCAACGCGCTGAACCCCGCTTTGGCGGGCGTTCGGGCTGCTGTGAATCCCGCCCGGTACACCTCAAACAGAGCCTGTGCGGGGGCGTGAAGCGGCTGCTCGCGGTGGTCCTTGACGAATTCACCGGCGGCGGACACGCCATCGAGGTAGTCGATGAGAAAGGATGCGTCGAGGGCGATCATTCACGCCGGGAACGACGACCCAGATGCCAGGTCGGGGTCACGCTTTACAGCATCGTCAGAGATCGCGCCACAGTGTTCAACAATGGATTTTTGCGAGGTTGCATCGATGTTCACCGATGGTATTCACCAGCCTTGTTCATTGGTTAACTTCATTGGTACCGTTCATGGTGTTCATTCACTGTAACGCCTATTGGTTACAAGCAATGTATGTGTCTGACGAACGTTCAAGGTGGAGGGGGAACATGAACAGCATATGTTAGCGTATTCGACGTACAGTGAGGCGGGAGGGGTCGGGAAGACGACAACTGCAGCCAATCTCGCCGTTGCACACGCTCGTGCTGGCCTCAGATCACTTGTCGTCCCCCTCGACCCACAGGATGGGGATCTATCCCGGTTGTTCGGTGTTGATGACCAGCGAACCGAGCCCGTTGATAATCTCGTCCGACACATGATCCGCCGGCCAAAGGGGACCTTCGACGATCTGGTTCGCACTGTCGAGGGAGTCGACATCATTCCGGAACACAATATGCTCTCGGATCTCGCCGAGTACCTCCAACGCGAGAAAGATCAGGCAGAGGCAATGGGTGAAGCATTCGGCATGCACGCACAACTACTCCGTGTCCTCCGGGAAGCAAACGTCCCCGATGAGTATGATGTCCTCATCTGTGACCCACCAGCAACAGAGGGCCCACATCTCTACAACGCAATCCATGCGACACGCTCGCTCGTGATCCCCGTCGAACCCAGTGCGAAAGGCCAAGCCGCCGTTGAAGGGCTCGAATCGCTCGTCGCCGGGCTTGAGGACCAACTCGACGTCGAAGTCGGAGTCCTCGCAGCGGTCCCAATTGGATTTAAAGACACGCGGGACCAGCGGACGATCCTCAACGAAATCGACTACCCGATTCCCGAGATCATCGGCGAGCGCGCATCCCTGATGGAGGGCTGTTGGATGCAGCAGTGCTCAGCGTTCACCTACGTCCGAGAGCATCGTGACCGGCGCCGTGAATACGAAATTGAAACGCTCGCTCAGTTCGACCGGATTGCACGTCAGTTAGAGGAGAGCGTCGGTCTCGAAGCGCCGAATCCACCGGAACCCGGTGACGTCGATCACGAGGTGCTCTCGGTATGACGGGGATGAAGGAAGGCGCTGGGGAAGACCCGTTTGCGGACGATCCAGAGCCCCGGACGACCGATGAACCTGACGAGACACGAGCGGCGGATACGACGACCCCAAAACCCGAACCCAATTCGACAGAGACAGCGCAGTCCGAACGCCAGCCTATGCAAATCCCGTACAAGTATCGACGCGACGGGGTACAGGATGGTCGTAATCGAGTCCCGTTATTCCTTCAAGAAGAGACAAAAGATGGCGAGCGAGACGCACTCCGCGAACTCGAAGACCGATTCAGTGAAGACGTCTCATTAACCGATTTGCGGGAGGCGCTTGTGAGGACTGGCCTCGACCATCTCGATGAAGTTGAAGCCCAGCTCGAGGAGTGGGGCTACGGAATGACGTTTGAAAGTTAGGCCACCAAGCGACTTTCGAGACGAGCAGGGTTTGAGCGTACGCCGGGTCGACTCACGTGGTGAATACCAGTCATCGCTGGGACATCGTATCGTGTGTGTACCGCGTGGGGTCCGCGACGGGTTTCGATACGCGGTTGCGCTCTACGAGCCGCCCCGGGCGTCGAGCAACGGCTGTAGCACACCGACGAGGAGCCCTGCTCGTCACAGATCGAGTATCCGAGGTGTTCGACTCGGCACAGAAACACTTCCGGATGGTTCACCACCCGATGCTAGGATCGGGATTACCGTCGAGTGCGCGCTCGACAAGCGCCGCCTCGGCTTTCCGGAGGTGTTCCGCAACGGTGCTGTCAGTGACACCAACTGCATCGGCCACGTCGGCTTGGTTCGTCGTCCGGGGATAGTCGTAATAGCCTGCCTCGATGGCGGCGCGCAACACCGTCCGTTGGCGATCTGTGAGAGCGTCGGAGCTATCGTTGGCCCAGCCGTCCTGGACTGACAGTACAGTCACGTCAGCGAGTGATCGGACGGCATCGATTGCAGACTGGAGATCTGCACCAGAGCCTAGTACTGTCAGGTCGACACCCCCCTCCGTACGAAATCTAATCGGAAGCGTCACCACAAGCGTTTCTGCGGTAAGTTCCTCGGCTATCGCCCGGGTATCGCCGGCTTCTCGAACGTGGACGTACGTACTCTTCTGCTCGGCCGACAGGAGATCAACTGACCGGACACCGGGCTCGTCGGACAGTGCCGAACACACTGCCTCGCTGTCACCACGAATGGAGAACAGTTCCGTCGGCGCCGACTGGTCAACGCCGCCGGAGAGCAACAGCGCGTCACCGATGCCGCCGTGTGACTGAATTGCCCGGTGAACCGCTATGGTCGCTTCATTTGGCGGATTAATGCGAAGACGTGTCCGCTTCATACCTGCAGATCTCTCTGTCGTTAGTTAAATCACCACGTATACGAGGGGACAAATCCGGCCGTGAAGAGGTGGAATGAACAGGTATGAGCAAGATGACGGACACTTCGGAGGACCGGCAGACAGAGGGATCGGATCCCGATCGCCCACCCGAGCCGCCAGCGACGCCGGTAGTCGGCCATGCCCTCTCGTACGTGAGGGACCCGCTGGGGTACGTCCGGGGGACAGTCGAGGAGTATGGGCCGGTCGTCTCTGTCAAAATGCCTCGCCGAGAAGGGACGTTACTCGCCGACCCGGCGGCGATCGAACATGTACTCGCAGGCAACGCCGATAACTACCGAAAGGGTGAGTTCCAGCGCCGTGAACTGGAAGGACTGCTCGGCGACGGCCTCCTGATCGCAGAGGGCGAGGCGTGGGAGAACGCCAGACAGGCGATCCAGCCCGCATTCTATCCCGGTCGAATCGCCGACTACGCCACGACAATGGTAGCCCGAACGAACCGCATGATCGCCGACTGGTCAGCCGGAGAGACAGTGGATGTCGGCGACGCCACCTCGCAGCTCACGCTCGCGGTGCTTGGCGAGGTGCTGTTTGACGTGGACTTCAGCGAGGCGACCGCGATCCGTGAGGCCGCACGGGCAGTGACTACCCGCTTTGCGCCCGATGGCCGACTCCCGGTCTACGTCCCGGACTGGGTGCCACTGCCCCGTAACCGCCGATACCGCCAGGCAATCGACCAACTCGACGCATTTGTTGCCGACCTGATCGAACGCCGCCGCCCCGATCTGACCGAATCAGTCGCTCCAGGCGACGGCGACGGAAACGACGCGCCTACTGACCTCGTCTCGATGCTCCTCGCGGCGGGGATGGATGACAACGAGGTGCGCGATCACCTCGTCACGTTCCTCCTGGCCGGCCACGAAACAACAGCGTTAGCACTCACGTACACCCTGTTCTGTCTAGCGACGAACCCAGCCGAGCAGGCGACCGTTGCCGCGGAGGTAACGGCGCTTGACGGCCGGCCGACGGCGGCGGACGACCTCCCCCAGACGGACCGAGCGATCCGCGAGGCAATGCGGCTGTACCCGCCGGTTCACCTGGTGATGCGCGAAGCGATCGACCATGACGTCGTCGCCGGCTATCACGTTCCCGCCGGGTCGCTGGTTCTGTGCTCGCAGTGGGCTACCCACCGTCGCCCAGCGCTGTTTGCCAACCCTGCGGCGTTCCGCCCTGGTCGGTGGGAGTCGGCAGACGTCCCTGACTACGCCTACTTCCCATTCGGTGGCGGCCCGCGGGTCTGCATCGGGCGTCGGTTCGCGCTGCTGGAGGCCCGACTCGTCCTGGCGACGATCCTCCAGTCGTTCCGGATCGAACCCGTAACCACCGACCTCGACCTTGCGGCCTCGATGACGCTCGCACCAACCCATCCCGTTGAAATGCGACTGGTTGAGCGCGACGGCAATCCGACAATTGCCGCTGAAGATTCGTTCGACAACACATCCACCCCCAACTGACGAACCGTCACTCAGACTGAAGGGAATGAGTACGATTGAAAAATACTCGATAGCCGGATGATGAGACGAGTACGGGACCGTCATCGGACTCAAGACTCGCCGGGAGCCGATCCTCCGATCGCGTCAGGTGCAGCGAAAGCGGGATACACAGCAGGCCCGACAGTTCTGAACACTCGGGTATTGTCCCGCCAGTGGCCGCACGCCGGTTGCTACGTCTCGGACGATCGTGAACACAAACCGAAGGATAGTAATCTCATCACTTAGGACAATAAGTTAGTAACCGAATGCGTATACTCATCGCCGGTGCTGGTCAGGTCGGGACCAGGGTCGCAGCGGAACTCGATGCTACCCACGACATCGTCATGGTCGACGTGGACACCGACCGGATTGACAGGCTCAGCTACGACCTCGACGTACTCGCGGTCCCGGGCGACAGTTCAGCCGTCGAAACTCTCCGGGGGGCTGACATCGAGGATACCGATATCCTGATCGCGTGTACTGATAGCGACGAGATCAACATCCTCACCTGTGCTACGGCGAAGTCACTCGCCGACGTCACCACGGTCGCCCGCGTCAAGGACGTAAAGTACATCGACACCTGGGATCAGGCCGAGGACGTCTTCGGGGTCGACTTCATGGTCGGAACGAACCTGTTGACTGTCGCCGCCGCCGCCGGTGGAGCCGGCCTCTCGGCTGCGGCGAACTTCGACGTGTTCGCGGGCGGGCGGGTCCAGATGGCCGAGTTCGAAATCGGGGCCGACAGTGCGATCGCCGGCCAGACGGTCAGGGAAGCCGATCGATTCGACTCGCTCACCTTCGTCGCGATCCTCCGGGACGGAACGACGATCATCCCGACCGGGGGGACACGGATCCAGCCCGGCGACGGTGTGGTCGTCGTGGGGGCCCCTGAATCGGTCCACGCGGTCGGCACCGAGTTGGCCCCCAGCGAGAGGGATTCCGAGAACATCTTGATCATCGGGGGCAGCGACATCGGCTACCAGACGGCCCGGCTGCTCGAAGAGCGCGGTCTCCGGCCACATCTCATCGAGGCCGACCCCGACCGGGCCAGGGAACTGTCCGAACGGCTATCTGCCACCAAGGTCCGAACAAAGGACCCGAGTGACCGGGACTTCCTCGAGAACGAGCGCATGGGCGATGTAGACGTCGTTGTGGCAGCACTGGAGCACGACAGCGAGGAGAACCTGTTGGCGGCCCTGCGAGCCAAGCGCAAAGGGGCCGACCGGTCGGTCGCCGTCGTCGACAACGGTGAGTACGTCGAACTGTTCGAAGAGGCGGGCGTTGACGTCGCCGTAAACCCCCGCCGAGCGACGGCCGCGGAGATCATCGATTTCGCGCGCGACCACGACACCCAGAACGTCGCGCTGCTGGAAGACAATCAGGCCGAGGTAATCGAGATCCGGATCGATACGAACAGCGTTCTCGCAGATCGCCCGATTCGTGAAGCGATCCATGACCTTCCGGACGGGGTCGTCGTCGGGGCAGTTACGCGGAACGGGAGCCTTCTGACACCTCGTGGCGATACCGTCATCGCCCCCGGCGATCACGCAGTGATCCTCGTGGACAGCGACGTCGTCGAAGAAACGATCGCACGCCTATGATTACGAACAGGTACCGGTATCACGCTCTCCGAGTCAGTGATGGACCTGGGCGTCATTCCGGATTCAGGGGCCGGTGTCGCTGAATGCAGGTAAGCGTGAACTGGCGACAGAGTGTCGCGCTCGTCGGGACGGTTCTGAAGTACCTCGCCGCGGCGATGGTGGTCCCGCTGGTTGTCGCAGTTATTTACGGGGACGACATCGTGGTCTTTGTCGTCTCGATCGTCGCGACAGCGGCCATCGGACATGCCCTTGAACGACTCGAAGACGACTCCGAACTGCGGATCAAGGAGGCGTTCCTGTTCGTCACGCTCGCCTGGATCGGGGTCTCCGTCGGCGGGACGATTCCCTATCTGCTCGCCGGCTACGGCACGCCGTCGACGGTGGGACTCTCGCTCGAATCGCCGAGCGCCCTGGTCGTCTCGTTCATCAACGCGCTGTTCGAGTCGACGTCGGGCTACACCACGACGGGGTCGACCCTCCTTGCGGAGATCTCGTTCGAACGACACTCTCACGCGTTACTGATGTACCGACAAATGACCCAGTGGCTCGGCGGGATGGGAATCATCGTCCTCATGGTCGCGATCCTGTCCGAACTCGCGGTCAGCGGGGCCGAATTGATCGACGCCGAAGCCCCCGGCCCGGAACTCAAGAAGTTGACGCCGAAGATAGCCGAGACGGCGCGGATCCTGTGGTCGATTTACGCCGGCATCACGCTGTTGTACATCGGGTTGTTGTACGTGCTTCATCTCGTCGGACTCGCTCCCAACATGAACCTCTACAGCGCAATCGCTCACGGGTTCACGACACTCCCGACCGGCGGGTTTTCCCCACAGGCTGCAAGTATTGCGGCGTTCTCGCCGGCAGTCCAATGGCTCGTGATTCCGTTCATTATCGTCGCCGGGACGAACTTCGCGCTGTTCTATTTCCTCCTCCGGGGAGAGTACATCGAGGTATTCCGGAACCGCGAGTTCCAGGCCTACATCGGCGCGATCGTCGGTGTCGCCCTTTTGCTCTGGGGGTTGTTGTTCACCGGGACGGCTCCGGCGCTTGAGTTCGGCGGTGTCACGGAGGGCGTCGTGGAGAACTCGCTCCGGCAGGCACTGTTCCAGACGGTAACGATACTCAACTCGACTGGCTACGCGACGAGCGACTTCGCACAGTGGCGGCCGTGGGGACAGCTGCTCCTGTTGGCCGTCGCATTCATCGGCGGGTCGGCAGGGTCGACCGGTGGCGGAATAAAGATCATCCGGTGGCTCGTCGTATTCAAGGCTGCCCGGCGACAGCTCACCGCGACTGTCTATCCGGACGCCGTTGAACCCGTCCGTCTCGGCGGCACCGTCATCGATGAGGATGTCGTTCGAGCGGTGTTCTCGTTTGTGTTCCTCTATCTGATCATCTTCGGGGTCTCGGCCGTAGTTATCGAACTCGATGCACACCGGATCGGACTCGAGTTGACGACCATCGAGGCACTGAGCGCGAGCATCGCGACTCTCGGAAACCTCGGTCCGGGATTTGGCCGGCTCGGTCCGTTCGGGAACTACCTCTTCTTCCCCGCGACGTCGAAGCTCCTCATGATCGTGCTGATGTGGCTCGGCCGGCTCGAAGTGATCCCCGTCCTGGTGATATTCACCCGGTCGTTCTGGGAGTGGTAGCACCGGCACACCGGATCGATCCGCCTGCGACCCCGATTGCCGTCAGCGTCCCCATGGCGATGCACGTGGTCGTCGTCGCCGTCTCGGTCCGGATGCTCGTCTACTGGCGGTCCTGGCAGCGTTCGAGGAGCCCCGTGTTCATGACCGGTGGACCAGCAGGTCGTCCCGGAGCACCCGCCCGCCGTCGGTCGGGGAGACATGTCGATAGGTGTCGAGTTCCCCGGAGAGGTCGATGCCGGCGTCCCCGCGCTCGTTGCGTCGGCGAAGATCCGCTGGCGCGATAAGCTCGTCGTCCATCGTCGCGACGACCTCGATGTTCTGGGGGAGGAAGCCCCCGGCGGTCGGGAAACTGTACACGCGGGGGAACACACGGGTCATCGTCTCGCACTCGGCACGGTAGAACCCCGACAACGGCCCGTTCGGCGCCGAGACGAGGTTGGCCAACAGCACGCCGTCGAGCGAGAGACTATCGCGCGTCAACTGCAGGAACTCGATCGTCGTGAGTCGGGACGGCGCGCTGCCCGCCTGAAAGGCGTCGAGGATGATCAGGTCGTAGGTGCGGTCGGTCTCCCGGAGGAATTGCCGGCCGTCCCCGACGTGCACAGTGAGTCCGTTGGACGCCTCGACATCGAAGAACGTCCACGCCGTGTCGACGACATCGGGGTC
>Ga0207719_100128_pt1 | contig 62688 bp, 75 predicted proteins | sample A23P1SouthBayCA_2_FD_187279 | JGI IMG/M metagenome (GOLD analysis project Ga0207719, IMG submission 187279) | Aerobic enrichment media microbial communities from Eden Landing Ponds, California, USA - A23 P3 (3) (SPAdes) | ecosystem: Environmental > Aquatic > Marine > Unclassified | place...
GTGAGTATACAAAATGCGCCACCTACTGAGCGGCTATTGCACCGGACACACTGGTGAAGAGAAGCGCACTAGAAGTTAATCGTCGGCACACTATACCTCCGGGATTTCACCAATAAGAGCCAGTGTTACGACTGATATCGTTCTCTCCGAGTCTACTAGAAGTTACTGTATATGGAACGCCCTCTCCCCGAGAGTGTCACTGAGTGTGTGGCTGCACCACACCAATCGTCTACTAGGACGAGCTCACGGGCCAGCACTCGCTCAGACAGATATCAGACCCGGGAATTGTTAGTCGTGATTTTCGCGCTCGGTGATCTCGGCAAAGGCAACGTTCTCAGTGACGTCGGTGATTTCGACGGTGACACGCTCGCCGCGCTCGGTATCAGGGACAATAACGACGAAGCCACGCTCGACACGCGTGATGCCGTCTCCTTGATCGCCAATATCTTCGATTTCGACGGTACGCTGCTCGCCTTCGGCAACCGGTGGCGTGCTCGGCGTCTGCCCGCGCTGTGAGTCGGTGGGAGTCTCGGCAGCGTCGTCGGTGGCTGCTGCTCCGAGAACAGCCACGCGGTACGTGTCGCCCTGCTGCAGCTCGCCACGGTCTATCTCGCGCTCGGGAATCTTAATGAGATACGTCCCGTCTTGCTGTTCGACAGCGCCAGCGAATAGACACCGCAGTTGGGTGGGAATCTCCATTCTCGTGTTCTGATTGAGATACGCTGTGAAGGCCACTTGATGGTGCTGTCTTACTACTCTGGCGCGACGACGTCCCCACACGATGGACACTCTGCCCAAACGCCGTCAGTCCCATCGTCTTTCCTGTATTCAACAAGCAACCACGCAGAGGTAATCGGGTCCCCGCAGTCCGGACACTGACCAAGCGACGAGTCATCGGTAGGCATGCCTAGGGGTGAAAGGAGCGTGTGACAGGTCCTTCCACGTGCAGTTCACTCCGGTCGGAAGATAAGCCTTTGGCGGATTTGCTGGTTGTACACCCCCGGATTTCCGGAGAAAATCCCGCACCAGTACCATTAACTCACTGCTGCCGGAATATCGGATACTCATGAGTGTCCGTGCGGTACTCGCTCGGCTACTCCCCGGTGACGAGCCGGAGGTCGTCGTTGAGTGCCGCCACTGCGGAACGAAGCTCCCACCAGACGCAGATCAATGTCCTGACTGTGGATCAGGCGAAATCGCGTACCACCGGATTTCCGAGTAACTGATCGTGCTCCTCGGCAGCGAGCGTCATCAAACGGCACACACACACCGTCTATGACTACCCCGACAAACGGTAAGTACAGGTTGGACAGATATCGGAGTCGGCTCTCTCTTTCCCGCTGTTGTTCTATCCGTCCTGCTGAGACTGGGGAATCCGGGACTACTCGCTACTGGTTCGTTGTTCCACGTACTCGCGCGTCTTTCCGTGCAACACGTACTCCACCTGCTGGAGCTCGTCGATCGACCCCGAGCCGGTGACGAACATCGCTGTTCGCAGCTCGGCGATCAGGTCCCCGACGCGTTCGATGACAGCGTCTGGCCCGTCTGTAGCTGGTTTCAGGAATGGTTTCGCCAACCCGCCGGCGCGGGCACCCAGGGCAATCGCTTTTGCCACGTCCAATCCCGTTCGGACACCACCACTCGCAATGACGCAGTCGTGTTCGGCAACACACTCGATCGTGCTTGCAGCGGTTGGAATGCCCCATTCTCGGAACAGGGTGCCGATTTGTTTCTGTCGCGGCGCGTTCGCGGCTGCTGCGCGATAGGCTTCGATCCCGGACCACGTCGTTCCGCCTTTGCCAGCGACGTCGAGAGCGTCAACGCCTGCCGCAGTTAGCTCTCGGGCAGTCTCCCCGGAGATGCCGTTGCCCGTTTCCTTGACGATAATCGGCACCGAGAGTGCCTCGGACACTCGTTCGATCGCAGCTACACAGTTCCGGCCATCGACGTCGCCTTCTGGTTGGGTGGCTTCCTGGAGGAAGTTCAGGTGGACCGCGAGCGCGTCGGCGTCGATCATCTCGACTGCCTGCTCGACCATTTCGATGTCGTACTCTCGGAGCTGTGCAGCGCCGAGGTTCCCGTAGATGAACGCATCGGGTGCGGCATCGCGGACGACGGTGTACGATTCGAGGACGCGTTCGTCGTCGAGTTCGAGGCCTGCTCGCTGGCTACCGAGACCCATGGCGATACCGGTTTCGCTGGCGGCCCGGGCCAGCGCCCGATTGATCTCCGTCGTGTTGTGGTGCCCGCCAGTCATGCTCTCGATGAAGATTGGGGCAGAGAGGTCGTGACCCAGGAAGTCGATGGAGGGGTCGATCGCGTCGTAATCGAGTTCCGGAAGCGCGTTGTGGACGAGGTGGACGTCGTCGAAGCCCGTGCCTGTCGTTTCGACGTCCCGCTCTTGGACGATTTGAAGGTGGTCGTCTTTTCGGTCTTCAGTCTGCGTGGAGTCCTGCGCCGTCATTAGTCGGGTTTGTACAAGAGATGGGAAAACAATACTGTTGTATCGACTCTCCCCCATCCTAACTATTCTTGAAATGATAATATTCAGGGGTCGCTATGTGTCTGTATTCAGCATTGCGCTGCTATACGACGTAAATTGACAGAGATACCAGTGATAAGTTCGCGTCTCTACTTAATGGGCGTTGTGGGCGAGAGTAGTGTGTAATTAAGGCACGTAACAAAGCTATCCTCTGCGGTCGGGCCCGTTTGTAAACACTACAGTGACCCGGTTCCGTGGCAAACATTTATGGTTTCCAGTTTCGTAACTCTACACAAGATGAGTTACGATACAGAACACGTGCGAAACGCGGGGGACACTCCAGGAACCATCACTGGAATTCCGACGTTCGCAGAATTACTTGAGAACCCGTCCCTCGCGGACCTCTATACATCGATTAGACAGGCAGAGACTGCAACAGGTCCCGAACTCGTCGAAACAACGACCGTCTCCAAAAAGACGGTGTACGACTACTTGCATAAACTGGAGCAGGCGGGCCTGATCAGCAAGGTTGGCGACGAGACCGGGACTGCCGTATACACCGCTCAGGAGTTCGAGCTAACGTTGACGGTCCGTGAGACGGAAGTCTCGATCACTCCCAAAATCATCGAGGTAATCGCCCAGAAAAACGAGTACCCAGCGATCGAACGAGTCCTCGAAGACTACGGCATCGTCACGTTCGCGCTCGCATACGATCTCGTGAACGCACACAGTGAGGGCGAGGTCACAATCCGGCAAATCGCGAGCCTCACAGATCTCTCTCCTGGAACTACGTATGATCTCGTCGAAGCGCTCTATTCGGTTCTCGACCTCGGTGATGACGATTCGACCCCGACGACGTACACACCGGATGAGTTCGATGCGGAGGGGGGCGATCTCCTCGAGGAATACGCCGATAAGTGAACCGAGCGAGGATGTATACTGCGAACATTGCGGACACGGTGATGTTTCGGAACTTGGGGAAGCACCCCAGTCCACACCTACAATCGCTCAAGAGTGCCGTAGAGGAAGCTGGAACTGAAGTTTGGGTGCCAGCAGCGGTCTACCACGAGCTGGCGGATACCGGGAGTGCCGACTCACCGACGAATCCATACCTCGATACGGCTATCGAAGAAGGGTGGCTTCGGGTAGCCACACCGCTACCAGGTGATCGTACAGCGGGATTCGAGAGTAGTGCTGGACCGGTTGAGAAAGCACGGTTCGTTGCAGATGAGTTTCTCAACCAGCAGAGCAAGTATCCAGAGACGAACAACTGGCAGGACGCGGCGGTGGTCGCGTTGGCAGTTCGATTGTTCGATGCGAATGCTCGAATCCGTGTGATCACTCACACAGCGGACGAAAATCTGGCAAAGGCGTGCGCTCGTATCCCTCCGGAATTCGGATACTACGATATCAAGTCCCGATACTACAACCCACCCCAAACAGCGAAGGTTGAGTTTCCAACCGTTGGCCAGCTCACGTGGAGTGAGTAGAGAGCATTTTGGCGGTTAGACCAGTATTAGCACGTTTACGACTTTAATGTCAACGTCAGCGCGATGTACTGGTCGCCTTGGAATGGGTAGCTTCCCGGCTTTCTGTGATTAGAAGTAAAATCGACGAAAATGTCGAAGGATCACCTTGTCCATAGCCACAAACCAGTCCGAGAACCGTATGCATTGAGAAGGCCGGTCTCATCTTCTGCCATCATCTGTCTTTGTATAGCGACATATGATATATCCAATACTGAGGCAATACAGCATCTATTTTCGGTGTTCACACAGACCTCCAGCAGTCAGTGAGTCCCCAAAACCTATATTGTAACTGGGAGAAACGCGCTACTGCCCGAACATGCCAGCCTTAGAATCGGAAACCCACTCAGCGAGGCCGCTACGCCGCGTCCCAGCGCACCGAATACTGGAAACGGTGGGGTGTCCCCGTGAGTGACGCGACGACGCCGGCGACAAACACCGACTGGGAAGACGTCGACGACGTCTCCTGGACGCTGCTGGACCGTGAGGAACTTGTCGACGCGTACTGGGCGGTCATCGCCCCGGTAATGGAAGCCGACGGTCTCGATCCCGACCAGGAGAAGCCGACGCACGGCTGGCTCCGCGACCACGACTTCCGCCCGCTCCTCTACGCGCTGCGGGAGTACCACGACATGGCGTTCGGGGAGTTCTGGTCGACCGACCTCGGGCTCGAAGCCGAAGCGACGGGCTACGACTGGGCGACCGACCACGAGCGGACTATCGAGGCGCTCGAATCGTTCCTCGATTCCCGTCGAGAGCGAAAGGGCCTCGCGGACTCGTCGATCGACACGCTCCGCTACCGATTGAACCGCTACGTCACCGCCTATTGCGACGAGAACGACACAGACGACCTCGTGACGGCCGTCGCTCGCGATAGCGATGTGCCCGCGTACGAGACCGTTGATGCGTGCTGGGCAGCGTTCGACCTCCTGCACGAGGCTCTCGACGGCGGACAGACCAAACGTCGGATTCATCTCGCCGTCTCGAACTGGTACGCCCATCTGGTCCGGCGCAAATGGGCCGCCGTCAACCCGGCTGACGGCCTCGACGAGGAATTCGACTGGTCGAACGACACCGATGACGATGCTGACACACCGTGTCTTGCCACCGAGCACGTCCGCGCGCTCTACAGGGCAGCTGATGATCAAGAAGAATGCCTCCTGGTCCTCGCACTGTGTGCATGGGGGCTTCGCCCGAACGAGGTCGCTCGCCTTCACGCGCGCCAGTTCGTCCTCGACGTTTCCACCGACGAAGTCCCGTATATCGCGTTCAAGGAGCGAAAGAACGGTCCCGGACAGGTGTCGCTGCTCTACGGTCGGGATGTCCTCGAGGATCGGCTTGCAGCATTCGCCGATCACGACGATTGGGACGGCTACCTGTTTCCGTCACCTCATGCCTCGGGCGGGCCAATTTCACGGTGGACGGTCTGGAACCGATTTTCACAGCTCGCTGACCATGCGGGGCTGCCCGACGAGATCGACGGAGTGGCACCGGCGCCGAAAATGGGGCGGCGGTACTGGTACGACGCATACTCTGCATCGCTCGACGTTGTCCTCGGTAGCCTCGACGAGATCGCGGCCGAACAGGGAAGCGCAAGCGCCGACGTCGTCCTGCAGAATTATCTCTCGGATTCGCGGGCCCGGACGCTCCGCCGGGAGTATATGCGCGAGCAACTGGCTGCCGCCTTCGAACCAAGCGAAGAGTGATACTTGGACACCTCCGACTTCGGTCACAACCCAAGCGTTATTACTCAGTACACGAATTATGTATTGTATGTCGAAAGCGACGGGGGACCCCGAACGCGCCATTAATGGCCTAATGTCAGTGGCACAGCTACTCGAAGAGCCACGGCTCGCTCGCCTCTACACGTATATTCTCCGTGAAGGCGAAGTGACGATTGATGAAATCGTCGCCGACATCGACACACCCCGCACGACCGCGTACGCGGATACGGGAACGCTCGTCGAGCTCGGGGTACTCACGCGGGATGAAGCGCAGAAAACCCACACCTACACGGGCATCCCGATCACGCTCACTGCGAACCTCGATGGCGACACGTACACGATCACGCCCACGCTCGTCGAGGCAATCGGCCGGTCGCCCCAGGATCAGGATCTCGACCTGCTGATCGAGAAGCATGGCATGGGCAAGCTCGCTGCAGCGCTCACGTACGCGATTCCGTACGTGGAGGGCGGCATGACCGAACGCCTCGCAGCGCGCGAACTCAACCTTCAACCTGCGTTCGGGATTGCGGTACTCCAGGCACTCCGTGAGGTGATTCTCGACATGCGGGAGTACGATCCATATTTCGACCAAATTCGGAATGCGCGTGACAAGCCGGTCGACGAGGAAGCGTAGGAATTCTCTCATACATGCAAGGGACGACCGAGTCGATACCTGAGAACGCGGTATGGATTGCTGATTCAGGCGTTTTCATTGCCTGTGGCCGCCAACAGCGGAACAAGTATACAGCGCTGGAACGGTTCGCCCAGCGGAACGAGATTACGTTCGTGATTCCACAGCGGGTGTACGAGGAACTTGGCGGTGCGCCAGACCGCAGTACGCCCGGCCAGACACCGATTAACAGCGCGATTGATACTGGATGGGTAACCGTCGCTGATGAATTAGATTACACGAATCCGACGGTATCTAGCGTTATGGACGGTGTGCGGGGCTTCATTGCACGTGAGTCGAATCGCTCCGAGGACAACATCGAGAAAGCGGATACCGCACTTGGTGGCGTCGCAGCCCACCTCTTAGAGAGCGGGACGGCCGCGTCTATCTGTGTCCTCACGACGGATGACGATGCAGGGAACGGCGTCGTCACTGCCATCGAAGCTCACGGGTTCGACGGGCAAATCACGTTCAAAGACGGCTTTGAGCTGATTGCAGAGATCACGTAATATCGAGTCTCTTGACCGTTAGTGGCGCCGTCTATTGAGTGAGAATGTATAGACAGCCCCTCCAAGCCTCTAATCCGCTCTCGATGATGTTTCCGATGAAACATCGCAATCGAGCACGTCAGATTAACCAACACATCCAGCACGATCGGCGTTGAAGTTGGTTAATATTGAAGGCGATCCGCCCCCATATCAGCAACGGTGCCACCATTTCTAATATCGGGAACGTAGATTATGCTCCTACTGTTGGTAACATCCCCAACATAGGAAATATTTCTAATGAAAGGGATGCAAGTGATAGACGAAATTGAGTAAGCGGGTACTGTATTTCTATAAGTACCATTAGAAACACAAGAATGGATTTGCTTGTCAGTGCTAGAATTGCAGTGTATGAGCAGTATCACGCGGCGGAACGCCATTTCTAACGTTAGAAACGCTGCCAATCGTCTGACGTAGATTTTTAACGTTAGAAACAGCAGTACTGTTCGAGGCGTTAGTAATGGCGGATTCAATCCCAGAGGTGATCGCGGTGTCGTTTCAGAAAGGAGGGACCGGAAAGACGTTTACAGCGATGAATCTCGCAGGCGGTCTCGCTGCCAGAGGTTTTGAGGTTCTCCTAGTCGATATGGACCCTCAGGGAACGCTTACTGCAAACCTCGGTCATCGTGAACTGTTCGATGATCTCGACAAGCTCTCACTTGACGAAGTGCTGCTTGACGTCAACAAGTGGGACCAGATCACCGATCTCGTAATCGAACACGACGAGTTCGATGTGATCCCCGCGAACTCGACATACACAGGTAACAAGACCCCACTGGATTCTGCTGACGCCGGAGAGAAGCGACTCGGGAAGATACTCACGCGACTGGAAACTGACTATCACTACGTAGTCTGTGACTGTCCGCCCGATTTCTCCGCCTTTGCAAAGAATGCCGTCACTGCCGGTGAAAGCGTGGTCGTCCCGATGGTGCCACGGTCGGAGATGGTTCACTCGACGAACCTCCTGTTCGACATGTACGACACCCTCGGGATGATGCACGATCTCGACATTGAGTATCTCGCCTTCACGATGACGTACACCTCGACAAAGGAAACGAAGCAAATGCGCGAGGTACTGGACTGGTTCGACGATACCTTCGGTGAGAAAGGAGTGAAAATCGACGACCGCGCCGCGTTCGATCGCGCAAAATGGGAAGCTGGCTCCATCTATGTCCACGACGAATCACTCCAAAACGACCAGTTCCCACAGTTCGATACGGTGGTCAAGCGCGTGTTAGATCAAACGTCACCGCCTGATTTCAACGGCGACGTCGAGGCGATGCGTCAGAAATCCACCGATGAAATCCGATCACGAGAGATCGAAGCATGAGCGACCTCGAAGACGAAATGGAGCGAACAAAAGAGCGAGCAGCTGCGTTCGGCGTGAGTGGCGAGACGGACGACCAGGACGAGGAAGACGTTGATACCGAGGAAGACGCGAGCGAAAGCGTCGCCGAGCAATCCACTACCGAAGAAGGGGATGAGAGATCAGAAGCAGATGAAGCATTAGAAACGTCAGAAACATCCCCAACAGTAGAAGGAGACCGTACGCCAGAAATAGAAGAGAGAGACGGGTCAGCGGAACCAGAGCAGACTGGCGAAGATGTACCGGCAGATACTGAAGGGGAGTACGAGTCAACTGAGGACAACGCTACCACGAGTAGCGAGGATTCGTCTCGTGGTCGTCTCGTCGACGAATACGACAATGTAAATATCTACATCCCGCCTGAGCTGAAGCGGGATCTCAACGATCTCTTCAAACTCATGGACCTCGAGTACTCCCGATCGAAAAGCGATGATTTAGAGAAGCACTGGGATTTCTATCCGGCGGTCGTTCGAACAGTGCTTGAGAATGAAGAGGACCTCCGAGCTGAACTCGGAATTGACGAGTGAGTTATATCCCGACGCCTGGCCTACTTCAAAATCGAAAGTTCTACTCGCTCGATTGGACAGGTCCTTTATACTCCGATTTGATCGAATCTCCTTCACGCCACTGCCAGTAATAGTAGCGGTTGTCGTTGATTTCCTTGACTGTAATCGTGGCCTTCGAGGGGACATCGTCTGGGAGGTCCTCAGGTCGCTCCTCGACCTGGTCCTCCTCGTCCTCGTGTTCAGCAAGGCGTGCTTCGCGCTCCCGATACTCGGCAAGTTCCTCGGCGTAACGTCCGATGTACCGGAGTAGATCGGGTGAACACTCATCTAGCGTCTCGACGACGTCGTCGGGGAGTTCCTCCGGTGGGGTCGGTGGAGAGTAGGACATGGAACACGGCCGTATTAACCAACACCGACGTCAAATACCATAGTGTTGTTGGTTAAGTCAGTTGAACGGAGCACACTCATAGGAAATCCTGAGGAAAACAGAGAGTTCCTCCACCTATATCGTCGCGAACTCTTCACCGGAATCAGGAAGATAGTCGACAATACTCCGGTGAGCACCGAATTCACTAATTGTAGTCTGGAGAGCGTCGACGACGGTCGCGATGTCGCGGTTGATCTCGTGTTCACGGTACGTACCCCCGTCTTGGCCACGGTGTTCCTTGTGGGAGAGTGTGAGATTGAGGATCTCGAAGTCAGAAAGGAAGCTCCGCATCCGACGGGCTGTACGGGGATCCCGAGCCTGGAACTCGCAGAGTTCCTTGTATCGCTGGTAGACGATACGTGACCGCGCCGGGGTTTCGTCCTCGGCGGCGAGCGTTGTGAGCGCGTACAGTGTGAGTTGTTCGTGTTCGGTGAGATCACGCATGATATCCATGCTTTGCTGGGCCTCAAGTTTCTCTTGGGCGCGTTCGACGAGATCAGTCGTGACTGTGGATGCGTTCTCTGTTCGGGCGAGATCGCCGGCTTTCCGGAGAAGCGTGATTGCCCGTCGAGCATCACCGCCATCCTGTCGGCCGAGTGCAGCACAGAGTGGAATTACGTCTTCCTCAAGTGCGTTTTGGTGAAACGCGATTTCGGCCCGCTGTTCAAGCACCTTCTGGAGTTCTTCTGTTCCATATGGCGGGAACGAAATCTCGGTTTCACAGAGCGATGACTGAACCTTTGCATCGAGCTGTTCTCGAAATGTCGAATCGTTGCTAATGCCGATGAGACCGAGCTGGATGTTGTCGATGTATCCGTTGTTGTCGGCACGCGTGATCTGATAGAGGAACGTATCGTCAGAGATATGATCGATCTCGTCGAGGACGATGATGACTGTCCCGGAGAGTTTGTTGAGTTCGTCCCAGAGAAGACGATAGACTTTGGACTGGGGGTGCCCGGTCTCGGCGATGTGGTTCTCGGGGTCACGGAGATTGTTGACGAGATTGATTGCGGCCTGGTAACTCGTGCTCAGGCCGTCACAGTTGAGAGTAACGAAGGTCGTGTCGACAGCGAAGTGTTCTGCGGAGTCCTGGAGTTCATTGAGGAGGAAGTTCGTGACGGCAGTCTTCCCGACACCAGTCTTCCCGTAGATGAAGATATTGTCGGGGTACTCCCCATTGATGATTGGCTGCAGGGCAGCCTCGTACTCTTCGATCTCGTTATCCCGTCCGACGATGTCATCCGGGACGTACTCTACCTTGAGCGTGTTACGTCGTTTATAGAGCGTATCGTCCGGTTGGAATCGAGGACCCATGATGTTCTCGATGATTCATTGTGGCATGATAATGGTTACGACCGCCGTTTCCACTATTTCCAGTATAACCACCGTGGGGGACGCACTCCGGTATCGGATCAAGACCCCGTTGTTTCCGATAAAGAGAGGGCTGTCACTGGCTTTGGTATTGAAGAGGAGGAGCGAAATGATCCAGATTATGTTCTCGTGAGGAGACACACCCCACCGTTTCCAGTAAAGGACGAGGTCGTACTGCTGGCCGCCACACCCCATGATTTCCAGTAAATCACAGTTCTCTTGAACCACGGAACGGATGAGAATAGAAACCAGCGGGTTCCAGTATTTCCAGTAAACGATTCTTTATAAAATGACCACACACCACCGTTTCCACTAAATGGCTAACAGAATGTAATCGGGGGAAGGCGGATAGTAGTAGTGAAGAAGGGTATCGTAACACCCCCTCCCCACTATTTCCAGTAATAGGACGTAGAGGTATCCGACCAATTCAAAAAGAATACTGAACTAGTGGAAAGTTTTATCATCCTTATCTTCTAATTGGTCCGTAGTCTCGAAAACACAACAATTTACTAGAGAAGGAATCTAGTGAAATTAGCTTTAGCGAGTGCCGCTTCCGCTCTGATTCTAGGTTTACTGGAAACGATGGGGGGAGAGTGTCGAGTCGTAACTCTTCATCTGAATCCTGTCAATATATTAGTGGAAATACTGGGGTCTGACGAGCGTCTGACTTAGCTCCGTACTTCCGATGAGGGATTAACCAACGTTCCACGGATGTAATCACTTTCGTTGGTTAACCGCATTTCTCCGTTCCTTAGTTCGAATACTCTTCGAGAACCTCCAGTGCTGTCTGGAGCTCTCGACGTTTCGCTTCCCGCTCTTCTATCTCTCGGTCAAGATCGTGAACTGCTTCTGCGAGTTGTTCCACCACGCCTACTGTCGCCGGAAGCCGACCATCTGGCCGTGGGACGCTTCCACTCCGAATCTCGATGTCGACCCGCCGCAGATGCTTACAGCCACCGTTCGGCTGGCGCTTCGTGAAATCTGGACACGTACACGTCTTGCTCGCGACGTCGACCTCGTAGGTGTTCCCCGATGCCGACTCCACCTCGTACATACCACCTTTCCTGAGTAACGAGACGTCCATCTCCTCTGTTCGAGCACGCTCGGTACGAGGATCGCTGTCCTCCTGGTGTTCGTCATCGCCAACCGTCGGCTGCTGCACATCTCCTCCGAGGGTCGTGGTCGTTGGAACAGTAGCGACAACGCCGCCATCAGGGGCGTATCCATCTCGTTCGTGTTCGCCTCGGTCTGTCTCTTCTGCCTCGATTGAATTCCGTCCGGACATGGATTAGTCTGGGTCTGTCCGACGTGACGAGTGCAGTCACGCCGCCACCCTTCGCGGCGAGAAAAACAACTCCTGAAACGCACTACCGCGGAAACCTCTGCTACTTCGTCTGCCGGTAAGGCACAGGTTCGTTACTCGTCGACGGTTTCAATGAGCTCCTCAGCAGTCGACCCGATTCGACCAAGCCGGTCCTGAATCGCGTCTGCGTCATCGTCCTGCCACGCGGCCAAGTAGAACGCGGATCCGCTCGTATCCAGCTCGAAATACCGCCCGACGATGTACGCGACTGCCTCGGCCTCAACCTCGCGTTTCGACCGCTCGGTCTCGTCGGTGACGTCGGCGTGGAGTAGGGCGTGAGCGAACTCGTGGATGAGTGTCACGGCGAGGTCGGCCTGATTCGCGCGGGCTTTCGCCTCGACGACTGGTTGGAGATCACGCTGACTTCGATATTTGCAGACGCCCTTGGCGTCGCCATGCTCCCAGTCGGCAGCGTCGACGATACGGACCGTCACGCCGATATCAGCGGCTGCATCCTCGAGTGCGGGCACGAGGTCGTCGGCATCGCCAGTCGCCTCTGTCTCCAGCTCGGGGAGCAGCTCACCCTCCGTCTGAGACACGTCGAAGACAGCAGTTGGTTTGAACCCGACAAGCCCTTTCGACCACTTGTCGGGCGATGTCTCGTCGTATTCACAGTCGCTTTGCTCGTGGTAGCTGGGCGAATTCTCGCATTCCGGGCACTGCTTCGTAATGATCGGGGCCCAGATCCAGATGGCTGACTCACCTTCCTGGACGTGCCGGTCGAAGTCATTCCGCCACGTGTTGTAACCCGCAACCTTCGTCGCGTCAGGGCACTGGAGATTGATCAGGAGTGTATTTCGGTGCGAATAGTCGTGAAACCGGGATTGAACATCAAGCCACTCCTGGAACTCTTCGGAGGCCTGCGCGTCGTCGACGTCTGCGACGAGCTCGTCGATCCACGCTTCGATGGTACTGTGCATCTCGTCGTGTCGCGTGTCGGTCTCCTCGAATGAGACCGACGAGTCACTGGTCGTAGCCATGATTTTCAGTAAATCGAGTTCACGGCGACTGCGTCAGTTCACGACGCGCCGCACCCCTTCGGGCGCATAAAAACTCGCTGCGGCGGTCACCGGAGAGCTGCTTTCTCGTCAGCGAAGCCGACTGTGACGAGATACTCAAGGAACACGTCGAACTGGTCGACGTCGCTAGGCGTGTCGGTCGCGAGGTGTCGCGCCCACTCGATGGCCCACTGAAAGGCGGGATCGGTACCGCCTTTCCCGTGGATGTACCACCAGCGAGCCGCTTTTAGGACAACGAGCGGGTTCGTCGGCGGCTGCTCACTTGCGAGTCCACGAGTGATCGACTGGATCTCCTCGGGCACCTCGGAAGGGTCGACCCCGGCTGATTGGCTGTTCGGTACGTCGACTGGAATCGCATCGATCGAGACGTCGTTCGCACGCTGTTGTTGACTCATGAAAACTCACCTGCTCGTGAAGGCTCTCTGAAGCCCTCGCCCTCTCTGGAGGGCGCGAAAAACCAGTCGCGGCGTCACGCAGGTGGAAAGTACACGCTTTGCTCGCCGGCGAGTTCCTCGAGGTGATTCCGGTGTCGGTGCGAGAAGTAGCAGTCGTAACTACAGTACCCACAGATCTCGCCCGTGTCGTACTCAGCGACGTACGGACCGCGCTCGGTCGTCCACACGTTCGCTCCACACTCGGTACAGACTGCGCTCTCGATATCGCCTGGTGACGGGCCGCGATATGTGAGTTCGGCCCCGTCCTCCTGGGGCGTCGACTCGGGCCAGACGCCGTGTGCCTGCCAGAACTCGCGAATCTGGGCAAGGCCATGGCGAACGGTCTTCCGAACTGTCATGTGCTCGGCGTCGCGACCGCTGTCGTCCCAGCCGTCCGACGTCCAGAACTCGCCGAACTGCGCCCCACGATGCAGCCCGTTCCAGTCGAGGCCGACGATGTCGGCAGGTGGGTCACCCGTCAGCGTCGGTCGGGTGAGCTGCTCGATCACATCGAGTTGCTTGGGTGGACTGCCACCGAGAATATGGACGCGCCGCCCGCGCCAATCAGCAGGATCAGAGAACTCGTGAGCGAGTCGATCAGCGTATCCCCGGGAGTACCCGACGACGAGGTCATCGGGGACAGCGTGGATCGCTGCCTGGCACTTCGGGACGATCACGGGGTCTGCGTCCGGGTAACTTCCCTGGATCTCGCAGGCAGCAGCAACGTATTCGTCGACCTCGTCGACGTCGTAGGCGTCGCCAATCACACCGACCTCCGGTTCGTATTCGAAGAAGCGCTCGATATACCGATCGAGGTCGGGATTTCGAAAATCGTTGTCGAGCATCCCGACCGGTAGGTCCAGGTCTGTGTACTGCTGTTGTTGGTAGGTACAGTCCTCGCGAAAGCCCGTGAGAAAGCCGAGCCGGAATGCGTCAAGCGCAAATGGAACCCGGTGGAGGAACGCCAGGTGGTCAGCCTGCCGAGCGGCTGTAATTTCAGTCGCGATGCTGCTGGTCGGACGTGCTGAGAGCGCCATCTCGAATCACCCAGAAGATGCAGGGTTGATCGCCCCGCGCTCGCTCTCGGGGCGAGAAAAAACCACGAGCAGACGCCAATCTTAACCAACAATAAGAGCTAGCCGCTTCTGATGTTGGTTAACTCATCGGTGGTATCGAGCCTCGAGTGGGTCGATCTCTCCGGCGTGGACGAGACTCGTCTCTGAGTCCGCCTCTTCGTGAAGAAGATCGACGAGTGCGAACTGCGCGCAGGCAGTGAACGAACACGCCTCGTTCTGACACCAGACGTCGGCGTAGGCGATGTCGGTCTGCTCGCCTGCATAGACGGGTTTCCCAATACCAAGCTGCGAGTCGCAGCCGTCGCGAGGGCAGATCGGTTCGATACGCGTGAATGTGGGCGTGTCTTCCATTGAATTCATCAGTAAGGGTCGTAGCTCGGCGTGATATCGCCGGTCAGGACGCTGCTCTCGATGGCGTTGCTCTCGCCGCCTTCGAGGTCGATGATGCGATAGACGGCGTCGCCGCTCCACTCGCAGTCTTCATCGGAACACTTCGCGCTCGCGTACGCGCCATTCTCGTTGTTCAGATGGACACTCAGGAGATCGAGACGCTCGCTGCAGAGCGGACACTCTGCTGGCACCTGCGCGTAGCGATACCCCGTCGCGATGGTGATGTCGTCCTGGTCCACTTCGACGCCGTGGCGCTCCCCGATTCGGTCACGGACTGCTACGCGAAGATCGTCCAGGAGTGCATGGCGCATTTCCTCATCGACGGGTAGCTCGACGCCGTCGACGGTGATCGTCAGCCGGTACGCTATCGTCTGGGTTGTATCGTCCATTCTGGTCACCTCTGGGGGCACATTCGCCTGCGCCCGCGCCCCTCTCGGGCGCTCAAAAACTACCTCGTGAAGGGCCAGTGGTGGTCTCTGATGACCTCTCTGCCGGATCAGGAGCTTCCCCGAGTACGAATTCTTTTGGCGCTATCGCACGTCCGTTACGACGCCATGAACGTACTCATCGCAGGATCACACGGCGGGGTCGGCCAGCATATTACTGCGGTGCTGAGCGAAAGCGATCACACAGTCCAAGCGATGGTGCGCGAGGAGTCACAGGTCTCGGAGATGGAGGCCTTCGGCGTCGAGGTGGTCGTCGCGGACCTCACCGAGGACGTCTCCCACGCCGTCGACGGAAGCGACGCGATCATCTTCGCGGCGGGGTCTGGTGGCGAGGACGTCGAAGGCGTCGATCGAGACGGTGCAATCAGGCTAATCGACGAAGCCGAAGAGCACGGTGTCCCGCGCTTTGTCATGCTCAGTGCGATCAATGCCGACAACCCTGAGGAGAGTCCCGACGCGCTTCGGCCGTACCTCGAAGCCAAACTGGCGGCTGATGAGCATCTCCAAGCAAGCGAACTCACGGAGACGATCGTCCGACCAGGGGAGTTGACCAACGAGTCCGCAACCGGGCGGATTGAGGCAGCCCGTCGGGTCGAACGCGGCCAAGTCACCCGCGCCGACGTTGCCCGCACGCTCGGTACCGCACTCGACACGGAGAACACCTACGGGAAGACCTTCGAGATGATCGAAGGCGACGAACCAATCGAGAGCGCGCTCGAAACCGTTTGATCAGATTCGCCTTCCTCTGGCGCTGGTGCGACGGCCTTTCTGCACTCGTCGCCGACTTCCTCACAGCGAACGGCATCGGCATCATCCCGAAATTCATCTCGGAGGGACTATTCTATGACACCTTCCGCTAACGAGCACGTGTCCTTCCGAACTCTCGTTCAGCGTTCAGGGCCGTAGATGATTGCTGACCGGCTTTCGTAGCCGCACTCTCGACATTCGAACCACCGTTGGACTTTCGCGCCGTCAGCACTCTTCTGGCCGACGACGACGTCGTCGTTCGGACACTCTGGACAGGGTAACTCAGGGTGGGGTCGCTTTCGGAGTTCATCGCGAAGCGAGGTAGCTTCTTTCGTCTCGAATCCGCGCGACCACACCGGGTAGCCGTCGACGAGGATCGCGGCACGCCACTTGTGGATATACGAGTCCGGCGCTCGGTGAAACACCGCGTGCGCGTTGGTCTCTGTGTTGCGATACGCTAGCTTCGGGGTACGGCTCTCACGCGTCCAATTTGTAATTCGTGGCATGGGTACTGATGCCCCCGCGTTCGGGAGGCTCGCAGTCGCTTGATTCGGGGATTGACTAGTCTCGCGAGTCGATATCTCGCTTCTCACCATCACTTACCCAACACAGCCAGTCGAACGAACTGGTTGTTGGTTACTCCTCGAAGAGACAGCGATCGGATGCATCGTCGCCGGCGAGCGTCTGCTGATCCTCGGTAGTATCGGCGAAGAGGTTCGACTGATCACTCTCGGACGATTGTTCTACCTCCGGACGGTCGTCGACGCCGAACTCACTCGCCTCGGGCCGATCGAGCCGTGAATCACGGTCGCGGTGGTCCACGTCCGCACCGAAGTCCTCGAGGGAGGTTTCGACGCTCGTCCCGGTCACTTCGAGCTGGCCATCGTCTCCGAAGGCGGTCTGCTGTTGAATCTCGATTTCCGGTCGATTGCTCATGTGAATTGAGCCTCCACCCACTGGAGGCTCCGAAAAACTTCCACGAGCGTTGTCTCAGCCCTCTTCTTTGCGGAGTTCGCTGGCTCTGTGTTCGAGACGCCGGAGAATCTGGACCCGATTCTGGTGGGTGTTCTCGTAGGCAACGCAGGCCCGCAGCGTCTCCATGTCGTGAATCGTCACGATGCCGGCGTTGAGAAGTCCCGTATTCGATGGTTCGAGACGCTGTTCCGGTGATAGGCCGCTCGATTCCGTGGATTGCTCTGAGGAGTTGCTCACTGAGTGTCGCCTCCGCTCCTGCTGAGGCGACGAAAAAACAGCGCCGGACTGAGAATGTCAGAGAGTAGTTTGTGCATCCTCGTTTCGCGTCGTGTGGCGAATAGGCTGAACGCTCAGTACAGGTAGTACACTTATCGCTCGGTACAAGCTAAATATATAATGGATGGCGAGCGTAGGACTTGATATGGCTGACTCCGACAACCTCACTGAATCCGAAATTCGGCGTGCCGTGAGGGAGGAGATGTCAAGAGCGGGACGGTCAGTTCTCTCAACTGTCTTTTGGACGATACTGGCAGCATTCACGATCCTCGTTGGCCTTCAAGCGGTTCAAATGGCATTCTACACAACTGGTTTGGCTGTTGTGGCCTTTGCAGCGGTCGGTATACTCGTTACGGGCGCTAGCATCTATCTCCTTTATCTCCTTCACTGGGCCTAGCAATAGCTGATACTACGATTTTTGAATCGACTCGCCCCATTCGCACACACATTGAACAGATAGTTCAGTCAAAACGAGTCGAAATTTGTGGCCTGCCAAATCGTTTTGTGAGACCCGCTAGACTGCTTACTCGTCTTCTTCCTCGGGTTGGATTTGGCGGGCGTCCTCGGCGAGTTTGTAAACGTACGCTCGAAGGATCTCCATGTCCTCTCGGGCGTCTTCGAGCGTTTTCGCTTTCACCTTGGCTTTGATCTGGTCTTCATCTCGTGTCCCGGTTCCGCGCTTGAGCTTCACGGTCAGCGAGACACCGACGTCGCTGCGTTCGACGTATTCCGTTGGTGACGGCCGCTCACTGTTCTCTATCGATTCGACATCCGCACGAGACGGCTGGTTGTGTTCCGACATATGTTACTCTCAGTGATTGGTGCTCAGATAGACGGTGCGGCCGCTTCGTCGGATGTCTCGCGAAGGACTGCGTCGATGTCACTGCCGGTGAGTCGCCAGCGCCCGCCGGGACCAGTGCAATCCAACTGGCTTACGACCTGGTTTTTGAACTCCGTGTATTGCGCTAGCGCAACCTCCTCGTCGTCGGAGTAATCGAGCAGGAGCGCGAGCGCGAGTTGTGCCGGGCCACTGCCCCCGTATCCCCATTCGAAGCCAGAGGGACTGTGACTCGCCAACTCGAGACTCCGATTTGGAGTGAGCCGTTCCTGACCGGGCTGTTTCTCCACGATGGCGCGGCCTCGCTGTCGATAGCCGACGTAGACGACGTCACGGTCACTTCTCGGGCGTGTCTGTTCGACTGATTGTGAGTCGATAGTTCCACTCATCGTTCTATTCGAGGTGTGCTCGTTCGAGCACCCCCGCACCCCTCAGGGGGCGAAAAAAATGCTCTGCGGTCACTGCACCACGGAGCAGCTGGCCGGTTTGTTCCCTCAGAAGTGGATGTCCGCCGGCACAATCCAGAGATCGTCACTCTCGTCGAGAATTCGCTCCAACTGGCCTCGATGCCGGATGCCGCTGCCATGTTCGTCATACAGGCAGACCGAAGGCCCGTCGTACGCACCGACCTGGTGGAATGCGTGCCGGGCGAGGTCCGCATCGCGCATGATCTCCTCGTCGCTGTGTTCGTCGAGTGCCTCCTTCACCCGGTCGAGATTCCGCTGAAACTCCTCTTTCGTGGCTTCCCAGCCGCGTTCGAGCAGCTCCTCGCCCTCATCGGATTCCACAGAAGCTGCAACCGGGAGATCACCCCAACGGGCCGTTCCAGCGACCGTCGTGTCCTCCTCGTCAAAGCACACGTAGTAATCGAAGACAGCACCTGCGTGTGGCACGGCGCCGACGAGTCGATCGAACACCGTCTTTCCGGTGGCGAGCGCATCATCTCGTGTCGATGCCTCAACTAGCGTGTAAATGACCATGTGCATCGGTTGTCACCTCGGTCTGCCGACGCACGCGACTCCGCTCCGCATCACTGCTTGGTGCGCCGGCACCCATCGCCGGCGCTCGATAAACACCGCCGGAATACGCGCTCGCTAGGCGTCGTCTCGTTCCGACCCAGTGATCTCCTCGACGGTGATCGTCAGGTCACCGGTTTCGTAGTCGGCGTCGAAATCGACCGCGAACGCCGCCGATTCGTACGCTGCGTGGTAGGCGCGGTGGAGTGCGAGTGTTCCAGTCGCTTTGAAGTGGAAGAACGCGGCTGCCGTGTACGGTTTGCTCGCGGTTTCGATCTGCGATTCGACCGATGCTTGCAGCGCGATCTGCGGCGTATCGGTGTCGATCCCGGCGGCAAAGGCCCGAGCTTCGTCGACGCTCGCTTGCGAATGCTCGGGCGTCTCGCCAGTAAGAACATTCACCGGGGTCTCTGTCTCCTCGGTGAACAGGACGTCTTCGAACGTCTGCGTACCGAGGATTGCCTCGGGGCCTAGCTCACAGTCCTCGAACGAGTCGTCAGTAGATTGCTCGGACATGGTATCACGAAGCCCCACGTGGGGCTCAGTCCGTCAGCCCCCGATAAACGACTCCTCTTCACCTGCCAAGGGATGATCACCAGTTATTCGCCGATCGGGTCGAGTCCGGTCAGATCGGCGTGAAGGACCTCACCATTGCGGATGACGTACCGCTTGGCGAGGACCGGAAATCGACACTTCGTATACCCGGCCGTCTGGATGTCGAGTTCCTGGTCGCCATCGATGTACTCCGCGAGCTGCCGGAGGAACTCGTGGGTCACGATCCCACCGTCATAATCGGGGAGACCGTTCTCACGCGCTTCGTACACCTCGAAGCTATCGTAGCCCCAGATGATGAGTTCGCCCTCCTCGTCTACCTCCCAGTTGAGGGTCCCGAAGCAATAGCTCTCACAGAGCTGACGGACTGCTTGTGCGTCCGATACAATCGTGCCGGTCGACGTCGTCGCTGCTTGGAGTGTTGCCATAGGTTGTACTCGAGGGCGCTTTCCTACCCCCGCACTCCTCAGGGGGTAACAAACGTACTGCGGTTACTGGGTTCTGGAACGGGACGGTGGATGATTCGCTCCTCTCGAATGTGCGGAAAGCGTTTAGAAGACCTCCCAAGCAAGTACACGCACGTATCGAGATCTGTTGTGATACCGGCCTTCGGTCTATTGGCCTACGTTCCGAGGGGCAGATATGGGCCTAGAACACTCGCTGAACGAAGCCATCTACACCCTCTTTTCGTGGGTGCGGGGCAACCGTACTCGGGATAGAGACAAGCTCATGGAACAGATCAATCACTCATTTGTGAATGTGCGACGTTGAGTTGATTGCCCAGTTTCTGAAAGCGTGAGAAGGCCGAACGCAGAGATGCCGAGAGCGAGGGCAGCGAGACCGGCGATGAGGAGCGTATCGGTGTAGCCCACAATTGAGGCAACAGCAACGAACACTGGCGGGCCGAGGGTCGTTCCGAACTGAAGCACGCTCGTTCGGATACTCATGATTCCGCCGCGGAACGCATCGGGCGCGAGTGTATTCAGTGCTGTATCGGTGATCGGTTCCGCGAATCCCTGCCCGATACCGAAAAGGAACAGTGCGCCGGCAAGGACGGTGATCGAGTGGGCGAGTGCAGCGAGCGTCATCCCGATACCGTAGGTCACAAAACCGAGTGTGATGAGCCGCGGGGGTGAGAGATGGCGCATGAGACGGGACGACTGTGAGGACGTCACCCCCATCGTCACCGCTGGGAGTCCGAGCAACAGCCCGATCATCCCAGAAGAAAGGCCGTAGGATTCGTCGAGAATGAACGGGACGACCGTGAGCTGTGCGCCATAGAGAACAAAGAAAATGCCGAAAATAGCGACGTACAACCCGAGAGCCGTCCGTGTTGGGACCGATTGAGCTGCGTTAACGACGTACGACAGTCCGGACGAATCCATGCTACTCTCGGGTTCAGGGAGAATCGCAGAGCCGGCAACGGCGACGACAATACCGAGTGCGAAACAGACGAACGGCGCGGCCCACGAGAGCAGCGCAAGGCCACCGCCCAGTAAGGGGTAGCCAGCCGCGCCGATGGCGAGGATTGCCGCGTTCAGTCCAATGAGACGACTCTGCTGTTCCCCCGAGAACAGGTCACCGAGCAGCGTCACGGTGAGACTCATGATGGCACTGCCAGCGGTTCCCTGCACGACGCGGAGACCGAGAAGCGTTGTGAATTCGTCGACAAACACGACTGCAATGCCACTCACGCCAAACAAGAATAGCGAAGGGACGAGCACACGTTTGCGACCAACGCGGTCGGCGATGAGACCGATGAACGGTGTGAGAACGATACCGGGCAAGGTAAATGCCGAGATGAGGAGACTCGCTTGACTCGCCGAGATGTTCCATGCTGCTTGAATCGTCGGCAGTGCTGGGCTGATGAGGGAGACGCCCATCACACTCACGAGCGTACTCGCAAAGATGATGAGGACTGTCTGTGATTGCTGGATGTCTGTGAGTGGGTTGGATAGAGCTGTTCTCATGGATGTTGTCGTTCGAAATTCGCTTGCCGATACTACATCGAATAGCGCTGTGTACGGTAGTGGGGCGTGAGTGAGATACCGCCGAGGCAACGGTCAGCGTTATCCGGTCCACAATCAGCGTACTGGCGGGCCGACAGAAACCGCGTGCCAACGCAGTTGCATACTCGATACACCGTACTTTCTCCAAAATGGGTCAGACTGAGTTTCAAACTTACGTACTCGCCTTCGTAGTCGCGGAGCTGTCTTCACCTGCGTTCGAGATAAAGTGAGTACATGATGATAGCCAATCCTATCGCAACAAGGACGCTATTGATTAGAATGCCCAATTCGAGTGAGACGGAGAGGATTTGATGTGCAATTCCTGCGAGCAGCGCGCCGAACGTGATAACACCGAACCCGATCCCGAGCGCTCGCAGTGAGGGCGTGCCTGTTCGTCGATACGCCTTGTACGCGATATACGTGATACCGCTCCCCAACAGCAGGATCACCGTCTTCACGACGACAATGGCCGGTCCTGTCCACATCATAACTCATCCCCCATCTTCGACCAAATATCTTCGAGGCGTTCGTCGGGGCTCCGTGGTGGGCGTTTCACGGCTACCGACAAGTCGTCTTCGTCGTCCATAGAGATGGTCACATCGTCGAAGTCTCGTTCGTATCGCGTAGTTCGACCCCCACCAGGATTGATTGTGTCCTGTTCGCGGACGAGGGAGGCTCGACTAAGGAGTTCTAGTTTCCGGTACAACGTCGATTTGGGTATGTCACAGGCGTCGATGAGTTCGTTCGCGGTCATGGGTTCAGCTGTTTCACGGAGGATAGCTCGACAGTTGGCGTCGTCCAGCGCATCAAGGACATTCTGCAACGATGGAGAGTCCTCAGATGACGCGGGATCGCTCACCATACTCTAATTTTGGACGGTATTGGGGATATGGCATCCGATTACAACTCAAACAATGGAGAGTGGACGTAGTCTGGAACAGAAATCGGCTCCTCGAGAGTATCAATCGCATCCATCTCAAATCTGTCTGACTCCATTCTCAGTGACCTCATAGCGTCCTCGGCCGCGTGAATGGATATATCCCTTCTCGTGTAGACGAGCACAGGTTTGATCCACCGTTATCGGATGGCGCTCAGCAGTTTTAGCGATCTCCATGACACCCAGTGGCGATTCCGCGATGAGTATTTCAAGGATCTCCCGTTCGGTTTCGCGAGTGAGTTCACTCATCACGTCCCTCGCTGAACTGGAGGCGTCCGAACCCTCTCGCATGGCTCCGCTGGATCGCTCTTCACGCATAGTCACCGTTCTCTGCGTAGACTTCGAGCAGTTCTTGATAGCGATTCCGAATGGTTACCATACTCACGTGAGCAGCGTTACTCACCGTCTCCTGTGTCAACTGTTCATTCGTTAAGTGAGTCGCCGCGTAGAGCGCGGCCGCTGCAAGACCCGCAGGGCTCTTTCCGCTGTGAACAGCCTGCGCCTTTGCGGTAGTGAGTAGTTCACGGGCCTGTCGTGTCGCCTCATCGCTCACCTCGAGCGCCGACGCGAATTGAGGGATGTATTGGAGAGGATCTGCTGGTTCAATCTGCAACTCGAGTTCACGAGATACATACCGATATGCACGCTGAATGCGGATTTTTTCGACTCGGCTGACCTCAGCGAATTCAGACAAAGGACGTGGCGTTCCGTGTTGTCTGGCTGCTGCGTACAGAGCGGCTGTCGACATTCCTTCGATGGATCGGCCTGGAAGGAGGTTTTCGTCGACAGCCCGGCGGTAAAGGGCCCCAGCGGTTTCACGAACTGGTCTTGAGACACCGAGGGCGGATGCCATCCGACTGATTTCGCCGAGTGCTTGTTTGAGGTTCCGTTCGTGTGCATCCTTCGTTCGGAACCGCTCATCCCACGTTCGAAGTCGTTGCACTCGGGCACGCTTACGCTCCGAAATCGACTGTCCAGACGCATCCTTATTTTGCCAACCGATCGTCGTACTGAGTCCCTTGTCGTGCATGAGTTGCGTTGTTGGAGCCCCAACGCGACTTTTCTCGTCTCGTTCTTCACTATGAAATGCCCGCCATTCCGGACCGCGGTCAATAGCTGCTTCGTCGAGAATCAAGCCACACTCCTTACAAGTTGTCTCCCCGTGCTCATCATCGTGAACGACCCGACCATCACACTCCGGACATGATACTCTCGACTGGGACTCGGAGGTTGATTGCTGTTCACTTGTATGGTTGTCTTCGATGTTGAGTGTCGTGTTGGGCATGAGTACCAGATTCCAGATATCGTCTCTCGATCAATCTGAGTGGGTGTCTCTAGCGTAGCTGTGAGTCGACACTCCCAAGAATACCGGGCGGAATCCCAACATATGGGAATCCGGCAATCTGGTTTATTGAGCACAAACTAAGATTCGCGGTGTCGGAAATATAGTTGTCTCTGATTGGGATACTAAGGTTACGAACCGACCAGCTAACAGCTGCGGGTGGAGCGTCACCCAGAAAAGTCGCTGTACGAAACCGCTCCCTGGTCGACGATCGTTTGACTCTCAGGGACGTCTCCGTCCGGCGGCATACTCCCCTCAGCGGGGCCTCCGGGCTCTCCAACCACGATGCGGCCGACCATGTCGAGGCTCTTGTGGGGGGTACAGTAGTAGTCGTGCGTACCTGCTGTCTCGAAAGTGTGTTCGAAGGTAGCACCTTGTTCGCTGAGTATCCCACTGTCGAACGCCTCGGCACCGTCCGGGATGCGCGTGACTGACGCCTGTCCATTCCCCTTCTTGTATGCTGTCGCAGAGTGGCTGCCGCTATCGATCTCGAACGTGATCGTTTCGCCGGATTCGACGAAGAGCCCGATCGGGTCGAAGTAATAGTCGCTTCCCTCCGTGACCATCAGAATTGTCGTTGTGTCTCCGTTCGATGGAGTATCCGTCTCACCGCTTTCGTCGGGGTTCGAGCTGCTACAGCCAGCGAGCCCGGTGAGACCTGCGGTTGCGGCGACTCCACCTGCTTTCAGGACCTGTCGACGTTCCATACCCGACCATTGGAACGCCACTGATAGACCACTTTGGCGGATTCCCACCGGTCGGGATTCCGCCGTCGACTGACTGTCACTGCGCACGAAGTTCTATACATGAGGGACCATCTTGGAGCGCCCGGGACCGGCCTATCGCGGCGTGAATTCATTGCGGCGACGGGCAGTACTGGCGCGCTGAGTCTCGCAGGGTGTGTAGCCCCGACTGGAAGAACTGAGACTCCGTCGCAGTCACTCTCAGGCGAGCATTCGTCGCCTGAGATTGAAAAGTGGCTTGCCGAAGTCCCTCGGCCAGGTGTCCTGGAACCAGTTGGGGAGAAGGACGGGAACCCCTATTACGAGGTTGAAATGCGCGAGATTGAGCAGAAGATTCATCCTAACCTTCCACCGACGACTGTCTGGGGGTACGACGGCCAATACCCGGGGCCGACGATCGAAGCACAGCAGGGCGAACCAGTCTATGTGCGCTGGATGAACAAGTTACCGAACGAACATCTCCTGCCGGTGGATGAGACGATTCACAGTAGCAAGATTCCCTACGACAGTACCGGAGTACGGGTCGTGACCCACCTTCACGGCGGGAACGTCGAGCACACGAGCGACGGCAAGCCGACAGCGTGGTTCACGCGGGACTTCGAGCAAACCGGCCCGAAGTTCAAGAAAAAAGACTACTACTACGTAAACGACCAGCCCCCGGCCACGCTCTGGTATCACGACCACTCGCTCGGAATTACTCGGTTGAACGTCTACGCCGGTCTTGCCGGACTCTATCTCCTCCGGAACGACCGAGAGGAGTCACTTGGTCTACCGTCGGGCGAGTACGAGATCCCACTGGTGCTCCAGGACCGCAGCTTCAACGACGACGGATCGTTGTTCTACCCGACCGCCCGCTCCGGGACGGACAGCGACTCGCCGAACCCCAACCCGAGCATCGTCTCGCAGTTCTTCGGTGACACGTCCGTCGTCAATGGGAAGGCTTGGCCTCGGCTTTCAGTCGACCCGAGGAAGTACCGATTTCGGATCCTCAATGGGTCGAACTGTCGGTTCTACAACCTCAAGCTGTTCGAGTACAACGAGTCGGACGGAACGACCGGAGCGGGCGGGCCGCCGTTCACCCTCGTCGGAAACGATGGTGGTCTGCTGGCCTCACCGGTCACGATCGAGGACCGTCTGGAGATCGGTACGGGCAAACGTGCCGATGTCGTCGTTGATTTCTCGGACTACGCCGGACAGACGCTCCTGGTGCACAACGACGCCGCGGCACCTTACCGTGGCCCGGACATTAATACCGGAGAACAACAGCCGCTACCGGACGTGATGCTTGTCGATGTCGCCGCCGATGACGTCGACGATCCGAGCCAGGTTCCGAGTACGTTGGCGGAAGTGCCAGAAATCCCCGTCGACTCGGTCGACGAGGAACGGTACCTCCCGATGACCATGAGTTCCGACGAGTACGGACGACCCTTGCACCTCTTGGGTTCGGAAGCGGAGTCATCGCCCCACAAACTGTACGATCCGGTTACTGAGGAGCCCACCCTCAACGACACGGAAATCTGGAGCTTCGCGAACCTGACGGGAATGTCTCACCCGATGCATATGCATCTCGTGCACTTCCAGGTGCTTGGGCGACAGCCGTACAGTGAGTACGACCCCGAGGCGGAGACGATCGATATCGAGTCGCTTGAACCCCCCGCACCGGAAGAAATGGGCTGGAACGACGTCGTCACGGCGAATCCGGGGGAGGTAACTCACGTGATCGTTCACTTCGGCGGGTTTGAGGGCCTATTCAACGACCAGACCGGCTGGTACATGTGGCACTGTCACATGCTCGAACACGAGGACCACGACATGATGCGGCCCTTCAGAGTACTGCCGTATTCTGGCGGTGATAACGATGACGGATCCTGAACGCGATCACGTACCGGAGGTCGATGTTCGGAACGACGTCGACATCGTCGCTGCTTGGAGTGTTGGCATGAGTTGTACCTGGGGACGTTCCCCTGCTCCTCACCTCCTTCAGGGGATAACAAACATATCCTGAGACGAACCAGGAAGAACCGCTCCTCGAGGGTCGTGTATCAGGATACTACGTGGCCGCCAACGTCCCCCGTGGCGGCTGGTCAAGTAAGGAGATTCACTTGCTCCAGGATTCTCATCGCTGCGTCGATTCGCTCCCGATTGGCGGGATCCAATTCATCGACGTCGATATCAATGAGATTGCTGAGCGTGCGGTGCATCCGATAACCAGGTGTGTTTCGTGGGTCCATGTGTACGCCTCCGCCGATTTTCGGCGTAGAACAACCTATTGTACGTGCGCAGGTCGTCGTCGCTTGGGTCACCAGAGCTCACTCGGCTGTACCTGAACCGATTTGTGGTCTGGAGACACGAGGACGCCGTCAGGCGGTACATAGCGAATGAATCACCGGTTCCATTGTGACTCTATTGCGGCTATTTTCAGCTGAGGTATCGTTCTCGGACTACGAGGAGAGACGGTAACACGGTGACACAGCTCACGAACGCGAAGACGATACTCAACCCAGTCACGAGGCCGAAGCGGTGGAGCGGCGGGGAGAGCGCGAGTGCGAGGACGCCAAAGCCCGCAGCCGTCGTCGCTGCACTCCCCAGCAACGCACCGCCAGTCCCTGTGACTGCCGCCACCAGCGACTCGTCGAGCGACGCTCGGCGCTCACGCTCGTCGACGAATCGTTCACCGAGGTGGATGCTGTAGTCGACGCCGAGCCCGATCGCCAAACTCGTGATGACGACAGTCTCGCTGTTGAACGGGATGTCGAGCAGTGCCATCGTGCCGAGCAACCACGCAAGCGCGAGGAGGACGGGGACGAGCACCACGACCGCGAGCCCTGGCGCGCGGTACCGCCACCAGTACAGGCCAAGGAGAAACGCCAGGATGACACCCAGCGTTACGGCGAATCCTTCGACGAGCGTCTCGAACAGGGCGCTCTGGACGACAGCAGTGATGATCGGCCCACCCGTCGCAACGGCTGTCACCGGTGCGTTCCCCTCGATGCCTGTGGCGACCTGCCGCACGTCGGTGGCGATCGATTGGGCGGCCGCGTCGGTCTGCACACCGACGAGTGACCTGGCTGTCGCATACGACCCGTTCTCGGTACGATAGAGGACTGTCGACGCCCGGTCGGGAGCGGCGCCGTACACGAGGTCGTAGACAGACGCGACGTCCTCGTCCGGGAGGCCATCACCATCCGAGTCTCGCGCGTCAATCGCGGCGGCGACCGTCTGATTCCCGGCGGCGACAGACCGGAGGACAGTCGCCGGACTCTCGACAGCGGCCGTGCCGTCCGACTGCATGGCGATCGTTCCATTTCGACTCGAATACTGAGACGTATTGTCGGTTGCAGTGAGCACTGCCGGCGCGGTCACGTTCCCGCGTATCAGTATCTGGGCCTCCGAACCCTGCCCGCGTTGACGGAAGTTGTCGCTCAGGTACGAGAGATCCTCTCGGACGTCGTACTCAGCGGGGGCGAACGGTTCCGGAAGCGACTCCATCCACTCTGGGGCATCCTCCGGCAGGAAATCCGCCTGATTGAACTCCGTATCCAGGCCCGTCGCACCGTAAGCACCTGCCGAAGCCAACAACAGTGAGACGACGAGAATAGCGATCGGTGCGCGTCGAGAGAGAGTCGCAGTACCCGAGAGCACACGGCGAATCGGCCCTGAGCCGACCCCGAACGCTGACTGCTGGCGGTCACGCCCGAGTCGAGCGAGGAGTCGTTCAACTTCGAGTTTGACGGCCGGGACGAGTGCCACGAAGACGACGAACATCGCGACGATGCCGACCGCGCTCAGGAGCGCGAAGTCCTGTATCGACCCGAGCGGGCTGACGTAGTTCGAGAAGAAGCCAATGCCGGTCGAGAACGCGGCAGCGGCCAGCGCAACGACGACACCGGCGACCCCCACCCGCATCGCAGTGGTCGGGTCACGTCGGCCATCGGACTGGGAATCGGCGTCGAGCTCCCCCGTTCGCGCCTCGCGATAGCGCATGACGACGTGGAGCGAGTAGTCGATACTCAGCCCGACGAGCAGGAACGGGACGGCGATGAGTATCGAACTGGACGGGATTCCGAGCCAGCCCTGGATACCCTGGAGCCACACCATCACTATGCCGATCCCGAACAGGCTGACGAGCACGTCGACCACGTCGCGGTACGCGATACCGAGGACGACGAGCAGGAGGACGAGAGCGACGGGGGTGATGATGAGGAAGCTGTCGCCGATGGCCTGCGAGGACGCCTCGTCGATGATGCCCTGTCCGAAGACGAACGCGTCGGCGTCGTCGAAGCGCTCGTCGACCAGGGAGGCGATAGCCACTTGCGCATCGGACGCCTCCTGGGGCGTTCCGCTAGCGCCGCCACTGTTGTCGGATTGGAAGACGAGTGTCAGTCTCGCGTCGGCGCTCGTTGCGCCGGGTTCGTAGTCCGACGGCAGGAATGTGGTCGGGTCACGGTCAGGGGCGGTCGAATCCGAATTGAGTAGTCGAGTGAGTAGTGCATCAACCTCCTCGTCTGAGCGTGATTCGAGCGCCTCGATCTGTTGGTCGAGTGTCGGCGCTGGTGGCTGCCCGTTCCGACCGGTGGAGGCTGTGTCGTTTGTCCCGCTCCCAGCCGTTCGGGCTTCGAAGTAGGCCGCAGTCGCCACGATGTTCTCGAGACCGCGGAGCCCCGACTCCGCTCGGAGCGTCGTATTGATGGCTTCGGTTTCCCGTATCTCCTGCTGGAGTCGGAGGCTCTGCAGTAACGACTCGCGGGTGAGGACGTCTCCACCTTCGTCTTTGACGACGATCTGTGTGACCACCGCATCGTCCGTTCCGTACGTCGATTCGATCTCCTCGAGTGCTACCTGTTCCTCGGAGTCGATGCCTGCCTGACCGATCGCACCGTCTTCACTGGTGCCGACCACCGCGCCAGCGCCGACGATCGCCGTGAGGACGAGCAACAGGACGATGATGAGTTTGCTCCGCGAGACGAGCGCGTCCGCGTATCGAGACGGCAAATTCCGTTTCATTGGTCACCGACACCGCTTCGTATTCGCGTGGGCTGTGGCGTTGAGGTTGGCTGACGGACTGGTGTATTCGACTCGTTCATTGTCACACTCTCCGTGTGTGCCTCATATGGAACGATGGAGGTCTCCCACAACGTGGGACAACCGCGAAGTTCGGTTACTCTCTGGAAACGATTTCGTAACTAGACAACTGAACAGGCCACTCTGAATGAAACAGACGGCGTGGGTGGGCTGGATGGAATAGTCTCTGAGTGGTTCCAACCGATCGAGTAGCCGCGGCTACTGACCGTAGAGTCCGTATATCATGACGAGGAAACCGCCACAAGCGATGAGGCTCTCAAAGAGCATTCCCTGGACGCTCGGAATGCCGAAGATGTGGTGGAGGATCCCGACCAGAAACGTCCCGATGGTGATGACCATGAGACCCACTGCGAAGTACTGGAGTCCCTCGATCTGCGTTCGTTGATAGGCTCGATACGCTAACAGGGAGACGATACCCCCGAGGACTAATGCAGCGATTTTGACGATGCCGAGCAGGATGATAATACTGTCCGTCATGATTCTTTCTTCATCTCGGACCAGAACGTCGCCATACGGTCCTCGGCATCCTCGTCTGGTCGTTCGACGGAGACGGTGAATTCGTCGTCGTCGATGCTGATCGAGATATCCGCGAAATCCCGTTCGTACAACGTGGCGTTCGGTCCGTCACGGCGGACTTCAGTGTACTCTTTGACGAGAGCGGCCTCACGGAGTCGCTCAAGTTTGCGATACACTGTCGAACTCGGCAACTCGCATTCGTTGCAGAGTGTGGTTGCGGATTTCGGCTCGGTCAATGTCGTGAGTATCGCTCTGCATTTACTGTCTTCGAGCGATTGAAGGACTGCTGAAACGGGCGGATCGTCGTCATCCGTCGAGGGATCCTGCACCATATTGGTGGCTGTCTGAGTCGCGTTCGACCGTGATGGGATGAGCGAGAGCCGGTTTGGGTCGATGAATTCCTCAGTCATTCGAATATCGCATTCTCCAGGTCGTCTCGACTCCGAGACGGGTACGCTGTCAGTTAGCTCTGTCTTACGACTATGGGTGTATAGGGGTATCGGGTGTTCCCAGATCGTTGGACTAGCAGAACGTCCGATACGTAGTTGGGTAGAGTCGATGCCGAATACTGGTCTGATCTCCGCCGCTCGGTCTCCAATCCCACATTCTGGGACAGTTCCATCGTTGTTTATCTACTGCTGTCACAGATTTGGGTGAATGATGGCTAGATACCGTTACCGGCCGAAAGAACGAACCGAACTCATGATCCTCGAAGCTGGTGAATCTGTTGACGACAACGCGGATACTGGACAAAGATCGTGCCTGAGTATGGAGGGTCAGTAATGGCGACGATGCTCGACGTTGTTATGACTATCCACACTATTTTTGCTGCACTGTGGACCGGAGGTACACTCTTGGTTGCAGGCACTGTGCTCCCTGCAGCTCGTAGAGACTTGCTCGGAGAGGAGGCGTTGGCTCTTATCGGCCGTCGATTCTCGTATCTCACGATCGCCTCGGTGCTGCTACTGCTGTTCACCGGTGGGCATCTTGCAGGAACGCTCTACACCGCCGAATCCCTCCAATTGACCGGGCGGGGGCATCTCGTCCTGACAATGGTCGGCCTGTGGCTCGTCCTTCCAATAGTGCTCTACGGTGGCTTCCGTCAGCTAACCGGCCTTCCACCGGAACAATCGGCGGCAACTGCAGCGACGGCAGCGCGACCGTGGTTTCTGACTGCGAGTGTTGTTTCGATAGCACTCCTCATCGTCGCTGGGCTTCTCTGAACTGATTTCACCGTTCGCTATCGAGAGTCCATTTGAACGGGCAGACCTGGACGTATCTGGCATCACTAGCACGATTAAGCCTTCTCGGCAGGGTGTGGACCGTATCTAGGCGTTCCACACACCTGGCACTCCCATAGTGGCTGGCCGGTCCATTCATCGTCAGGGACGACTTCGAAATCGCGGAATCGATGTTCGGTTTTTCGGTCGCACTCTCGACACTCGAGGTGACCTCTGTTCGGGCTCTCGTGTCGCGGTCTCCCGGTACTGGAGTCGGTGACGGATCGCTGGAGTGCAATCGCCGGCACCAGCCAGACATCGTCGTCTGCGTCCTCACGAAGGGTCACAAGACGCTCCTCGTCGTGAATCCCACTCCCGCTTTCGTCATAGAGGAACGTCGCGCGCTCGCCGTCGTGACGCGACTGCGTTGTGCCTTGCCACGTAGTCCGCTCACGAGCTGCCGCGAGCAGCTGCTCGCCGCACTCCGATGAGACCCGTGCCGCCGAAGGAAGCGAGGGCCACTGGTCGGCAAGCTGCGCTACAGGTTCCTCGTCGAGGTCGTCGATGAGCTGGCAGTTGTCGACCGCGGGGTCGGAAGCCGATTTCGCGAGAAGAGCGGCCGCAGTAGATCCCTTTGCCACGGCGCCGTAGAACGTCCGCGACTCGACGAAGACGTGGATGATGTGGAGGATATCACACTCCGAATCAGGGGTGTCCTGGCCATCGGTGACTGCATCGAGATGATTCGTGAGACAGAACCGGCATTTCGTCTGGCCAGCGGGGATCGATGTCCCACAGGAGGTACACTCGGCCGCAGTTGCTGTCGTGGGGTCTGGATAGCCTGTGTGGGCTTTACCTGTTCGTTGACGTCGGGGCTCTCCGTCACTACTGGTGGAGAGATTGTCGTCGGGGATATGCGTCGCTTCGCCAAGCGGCCGGAGCTCTTCGCAGTCAGAGTAACGTCCGGTCATAGAGTAGTCTGGTCGCAACATGCTTCGTCTTCATTTTTAAATGATTGCTCTTACGCCAATTCCACTACAGACACGCAAATCAACAAAAGGAGCGTCGTTAGACAGCTAGTCCGTCCAGCGCGTCTCGGTGAGTTCGGACGGTTACGGTTGAAACGTTCGCGACCTCTGCGACGTCCGACTGTGAGAGCAACTGGCCCTGTTCGCACCCCGCTTTGTACAGGCAGGCCGCGGCGAACCCTGACGGGCAGACACCCGTAGTGACTCCCGTTGATTCAGAATCCTCCGCCAACCTCCGTGCTCGTTGCCGAATCTGATCTGGGACATCGAGTTCCGAGGCCAAACGCGGGACGAACGCACTGGGCGTCACAGGCTTGGCCGGGAGGCCGAGTTCCGTATTCAGCGTCTTGTACGCGTTCGTCACGCGCGACTGCTCAACGCGCGCCGGATCGGTAACGTCATCGAGGGTTCGTGAGAGCCCGTCGCACCGACAGGCGCCGTAGACGCTCGCGGTGGCCATCGCTTCGATCGACCGGCCCAGCAGGAGATTTTCGTTCTGAGCGCTCCGGAAGAGATGGCACGCCTGATCACGAATCGTCTCGGACAGCTCGAGCGCGCTCACGATCCGGCGGACCTCACCCAGACCGTGTGCGAGATTGCGCTCGGCTTTCGACTGAAACCGCCCACGAGTCTGCTCCCGGCGCATCCGTGCGACCTGCCGGCGCTTCCGTCCGGAGAGCGTATTTCCGTTTGCGTCCGTTCCATGCCCGATTTCGGTCGATAGGCCTCGGTCGTGTCGCGCCGCAGTCAGCGGCGCACCCGTCCGTTCACGTTCGTCCTCGTCGAATGCTCGCCATTCAGGCCCGTGGTCGATGCGCTGCTCGTCGACAACCAGGCCACAGTCTTCACAGACGGTTTCGACCGCATTGGTGGTGACCCGGCCGTCACATTCGGGGCACTGTTTTGCACTTGAGTCAGTCTGGACATCTTCGTCGAACGTCGTCTCGTAGATCTCTTTGGTTGCCATGATTCTCACGAGGGACAGTACAATGAATCGCGCCTCTTAGAGCGCCCCTCACCCGTTAGGGGCAGATAAACACCTAGCGGTACGGAGCCGGCGCAGTGGGATGCTGTGGCGAAAGCCCGGCGGCTCTGTGAGCCGCCCGGAACGTGGAGGTTGGGTGGGGCGGCGGGAAGCGGGTGAACGGGCATTAGCAAAAAAGAGAGCTGCGTTAGCCGACTACTCCCACCACTGACCGCGCTCGGGGAATAGCACGGTGCTCCACCCGGTCAGGGCCACTGAGACGCGCCCCTGATACCAGTTCCGCGCCGCCCCGTGAATCCGCACACGTTCTCCTTCTTCCATCCACGGTGCGTCCGACGCTTTCCAACTCGTGAATTTCGTGCGTCCGCTCTCATCCTCGATGAGTCCCACTTGGGCAATGGCTGGACTCGACGGCTCCCACAGTTGTGTAATCGTTCCTTCGATGCTCACCTCCTTTCGGTTCACGCCCTCGACCTTCCCGATTGGAATCACCTGGCCCGGCGCCGTTTGTAGCTCCTCGAACACCCCGACGACCGCACTCATCATGTCTTTCCCCGTGACGACCGCCTCGGCCAGCCGCCGACTGATCGCCGCCCGCGACCACCCATTCAGCTTCTCGGCCAACCGCATCGACTGTTCGTTCACAGCCGCCAACTGCTCCTGCTCGAGCTCTGCACGGGGATCTTGACGCTCCGGGTCCGCCATCGGATCCACGCTCGCTCGCCGCTTCTGGAACTCCGTCCGCCGCTTCGCGCTTCGTTTTGCCGCGATATCTCGCGTCCGCTTCTCCCGACCCTCCTGCGTCCCGAGTTCGGCCTGGGCACTGATGCGCTCCAGCTCAGCCTCTCGCGCCTTGATGCGCTCTTCCTGTTCGAGGGTCTTCCCGAACATGTGATCCGGTTCTTCCTCGACTCGCGCGTCTGGATGATTTGAATCTACTTTCGCCTGCACTTCCATGTCGACCGTCGCCTGGAACTCCGGGGTCTCATCGACGACCTCGAAGCCATCCTCATCGACCGCCGCTTCATCGTGTTTCTCGAATGCCTGTTCATCGACCGAAACTACTTCACTGGAGACGTTCTTACTTGACATTGGAATCACTTACAGGGTGATTTCCGACGAAGGCGCTCACTCGGCGTCTTCTTCCGATACCACGACTCTCCAGCCGTGGCTGTCCACAACGACCAACACAATCATCGCGCGCTCTCGCTCGCGCCTTCGCGAGCGCCCCTGGGCGCGAGCGAGAGCGCGCCCAAGGAGGCTACCCAACCAGCACCGCGCGCCGACCCGCCCGGAGCAAGCGTCCAGCGGGATATGCCCGCTCGTGTCCGGCCCGATGCGCGGGATCGTGTCCAGGGCGACTGTCGGGAGCACGGCGAGCCGCGTGGTGGCTCGCCGCGCGCAGCGGCACAAAGCGCTGGAACGCGAAAGCCCGCGAGGGGCGCAACCGACGGGGATACCCGCTGGCGTCGAGGCCACATGCATTTTAGCCCGGAACGGGCGCTCGTAGTGCGGAGAGCGCCCGCACGCCCGGAATGGTCGGTCGCGAGCGACGCGGAGGGCGGAACGCGGCGAGCGGGGCGGGCCGTTACGAACCACCCGTCCAACCGGGGTCGACGCTTGATGACCCAGCCGACCTCCTGGTGGACTTAGAAAGGGCGAGGCCGTCTCGGTCGTCCCCCGACCCCGCAAGCACCGCAGGCACGAGGCGCGCAGCGGCGGTCGCGGGATGCCGAGCGGTCGAGGGCTTTCAAGGGGAGCGTCTCAGCTATCCTGCTCTGCGTTTAACTCCCGGAGGAACCAGCCGGCCGTCGTTCCAATCCAAACGCCGTCAACGGGACGCATATCTAAGTCTGTGGCGGCCGTTCGATGGGAGAGTTGGTCTACAAGAATGCGCCTGATCACCTGTTGGACCGCCTCTTCCCCATACTGGTCAACGACCGCCGCCATGGCCGAATCAAAATGGGCGTCTTGGTGGTCCTCACGCGGATCTGCCGCTCGAGACAGCAGCAGGTCACAGACGTTATCGACCGACGTGTGAGCGGGGTTCCCTGTCCGTTCTCGGACGTCATAGAGTGCATCGGCGTCTGTCATTCTATCTGGCCGTATCTGGCAGTCCGACGGTGGTATCGATTCCTATGGGTTGAGACGTATTCACAGGGGTTACTGGGAACAGACACACTCGTGCTGTAATGATGCATACTCCAGAATATATCGGTGGACTGCGTCGGCAAGCGACAACATCGCGTCGGCTTGCTCGGCGCTGGCGACCGTCTCGCGATAGTACACCTCGGCCCGGTTCTGTTTCCAGAGCTGGGTGAGCCGATCGGCGAACTCCTCGCTGAATAGATTCACCTCCGCACCTTGCTGGTACACCGCCGTATGTTCGTAGCGTAAGTCCTCTCCAGAGGCGTGTCCCCGGTGCAGGAGATAGAACTGGATGCTACGCTCGACGGCCACGAACGACGCCTCGATCACTACTGTGTAGTACCCATTCTGCTCGCGGAGCGTTCGCGCTGCTTCGAGGAGTCGGCAGGCCTTCCGCAGTTGGACGAGGGCGGCGTCAGAGACATCTAGATCGGATTCACCTGTTTGCCCGCGGGTCTGCCGAAAGGCTGCTTCAGCGTCGGTGAGTGCCTCGTCGGCGTAGCTATCGTCCATTCGTCAGCACCTCCTCTTTGAGCTGTGTGAGAGTATCGGAGCCGTCAAGCGTGAGTCCGGTGGCGAAAATCTCGCGCAGTCGATCCCCGTAGCGGCGTGCGCTCTCGACGGATTCGGCGAGCACGTGGAATTTGTAGCGGTCACCAGCGAAGGCTTCCTCGTTCAATTCCGACGTCAGTTCGTCGGCGGTTTGCTGGGCCGTCGCTTGTGTTCCATCGACGAGGACGAAACAATCGATATCGCTTCGCCGGTCGGCATCCCCACGGGCAACACTGCCAAAAAGGACGATTCCGTGGATATCGTCGACGCTGTCGGTCAGCCTCCCGACGAGTTCCCGAACTGGGGCGTGAAACTCGGCCTGTGGAATCCGAATAATTGGGTCGTCGGGCTTGCTGAGCCGGGCACGATTGATGCGAACGAGCTTTTTCCGCCCAGCGTGCTCGGTGTCGACGAAGCCGACTGCCTCGAGGTCGTCGATGGCCGACGAAATACTTCGGTGGGGATGGTCCGTTGCCCGGCTCAAATCCCGAATTCCGAACGCTGTATAGGGATTGTCGACGAGCAATCCAAGAACCTCCCCAGTACAGGCGTGACTGAAGAGGCCGGTAGACGGGACTGGGACTGGCAGCTCGAGTGATGCGCCCCTTTGGATATTTTTACTGCCCATGGATAGAATTACTCTCCAATGCCTAAATAGGCTACGGGAATAGCTTTCGACCGCCCGATTGCGATAACTGACGAGCGTCTACTTGCGGGGCATATTCAAATCGCTTGCCTACTCGATCACGTGTGCGTCGAGATCTCGTGCCCAATACGTTGCGGGACCACCAGGACTACATCGCGCACAGAGGTGCAACGTCCCCTCGAGATGGCCGATTGCCACGCGGAACGAGGTGAGGGCTGGGAGAGCGTCGACGACGAGTCCACAGCCGTCGCAGGTGCAGTGATCGAGTTCGTCAGGATCAGATCGCTCTTGGATTGCACAGTCGACGCAGATTGGATGGGTGACGAGTTCGTCTATCCCCCAGGTGCGGGCCTCACCGGTTTCCGAGTCGGGGAGTGCATCGCAGAATGCACACCCGGAGAGCGCCTGCTGCATTACGCGTCCTCCTCGATGAGATCGCCAACAAGGTGTCGGGCAGTCGCCTCATCGATGTCCGCCGTTGTGGCGCGGGCAGCATCTCGATCTTGTGCGACCAATTGGGCTTCGAGTCGTCTGTGATCGGCAGCCGTGTCGTCGATTGCATCTGGATCAGTCATGAGGAATCAGTTCGGGCACGCGTTATGAGCGTGCCTCGCTCCTCATGGCGCCGACAAACGTACTGCTGGAAGCACGGTCTGGGTGGTAGGCAACAGAAGATGGTCCCCGTCGCGGTGACGTTAACCAACGCGACGGCCGAAACACTGGCGTCTGTTGGTTAACGACTGCCAGTTTGTGAGTGATTTCGCAGCTGGCGCAGGGGCTTCACACGAAAGGTATCGGGCTCGTCGACTGGAGCAGCATGACTTCGGTTCATCGCCAGTGACACGGTCCGTGTGAGTCGGTTGACTAGGTTGTCACGAACCTCCTCACGAGGAATCATCTGCTCGTGCCATCCGAGTCGTTCGTCGAAATGGCGCTTCGTGAACGTCTCGCCAGCCGTATCAGCAGCGATGTACAGTGTCTTTTTCTCGCCCCAGACGTTCGAGGAGCGGTACTCGGCGCCGACGTGTTCGTGAGTAACCTCAACGAGGACACACTCGACGAAGGTGACGATCGACGCATTGCTCCGGTCGTTCGGGACTGAAAGATGGAGGTCGGACCAGGGTGATGTAGATGCCTTCGGCTTAGCTGGTTCTCGGTCAATACCACGGTCTCGCTGGTGCTGTCGCTCAGAATGCATGCGTTGTTTCGGGGCAGTTCGAAACCCCGTCACCCCTCTCGGGGGTGAGAAACGCTACGTCACGGTCTCGACGTTACTTAGAGCCACTTCCGAACAACCGTTTCGTCCGACCCCACACGGACGCTGTCTCGGACTCGTCATCGTGTTCACCAGCATCGACAGTATGCGCTTCCGGGGGATCCCCTGGCTCTCGGTCACGGTTTGCGAGCTCCTCGGTGAGTCGCTCGATTTCTGCTTCGAGGGTGTCGATCCGCTCGGTTTTCTCCGCCAGTGTCGCCTCGAGTTCGTCGACGCGCTCGGTCAACAGCCGATTCTTCTCGGCCAAATACGCACGGCTTCGCTCCGAGTCACCGGCGTCGCCACCTGGAGACGAGTCGGCAGCGGGGTCGTGGGCGTCCGCGGTATCGTCGCCGGCGTCCGGTTCGTAGAACTCCGAGGTGCTCGTAATCGCTCGCTCGATGGTCTTCTCTCCGTACGTCGATCCATCAGCGTAGTGGACTTCGTCCCACTTTTCGCGAAGCAACCCGGACTCACGGAACAGTTGGTCCATCCGCGTCTGGTCGCCGCCGGTCCAGAACGCCAGCAGGCAACACAACGCCATGTCTGCTTCCGACTGGCTGTCGTACCCGACCGTGTTTCCGTTCCAAAGCCGCTCGAACTTCTCGCCGTTTGACGCGTTCGTTGCCTTCTCGAGAAGCTCCTCATCCGCGAGGTCAACGTCGACGTTGACTGCACCGCTCGTTGCTGACTCCTCGTCAGTCGCGCCACGGTGCCCGGACTCGGATTTCGCCTTGGTATCGGTGTCCTGGACGTACTCGCGGTGAATCGCTACGAGCGCGTCCTGCCGGCGCGCTACCCGACTAGGTGTCCCCTCGACGTGGTCGCCAGTGACAGTGAAAAATCGCGCCGTATCGTACTGTTCGATGTTTCCCCGCCGATTCCGGCCCTCCGGGAGTTCACCCCTGATGAGGACGTGGTAGCCAGTACCGGACGGCGACACCTCCGTGTAGGAATCCAACCGGTCGATGATGTCCCGCGCGGCATCGTCGACGTCGCCAGTCTCGGGATCGCGACAGTCGTCCAGATCGACGCCGACGATAGGGTCGTCGTCGGTGAACACGAATCCGATGCCATCCGCGTGCTCTGTCTCGGTATACTCGAGTGCCGTCTCGAAATCACTCCAAGTATCGGATTCCGTCGACGACGCGAACCCACCAGCCCCCGGCGTCACCGGAATCTTCGTCGGTTTCCCATCTCGATCTTCTTCGCGCCAGCATACCCACTGCTCGCGCTCACGTAACGCCTCTGGGAGTACCGAGACAGCAAGCGACGACTCAGACACCATCCATCCCCCTCGCGGTAAGCGTCCATCTGGACATCGCACATCTACTATCACGATGTTGATAAACATCCCACCAGCCGGTGGGCTGGTCGCTACCCTGTCCAACGGGGGCAACCCGTTCTATACTAGTTGGTTTTGACCTTCGATTTGCCCTGAACATTGCCCCCGTACTGCGGTTTTGCCCTGAACATCCCTCAGATTCGTGACCTGAACGCTTGCTCTGCCCTGAACAAACTCGATAACAAACCCGATATTGGTGATTTGAATAGCTAACGTGGGATGTTTGGGATAGTGGTACGGGCTCCGAGGTATCCAGTGATCCACTCCCTTGAATTTCAATCATAGTTCTGATAGAAACGGTCATTCAAGGAGCTGTGATCCGTCAGTGGTCAGATCGATGCCGGTGTAGACAGTCACCAGATCGTTGCCGTCTCTGACACGGTCATCCTCATACTCGACGACGTTCGCAAGCTTCCGACCGAACCAGCTCGCGTTTGTCCCATCGATGTCGTGCTGGTCAGTCCACTTCGAGTACGCTTGAAACAGAGTCGCCTTCGGAACCTGCGCCCCATCAGCCTCTCTGATGTACATCGCCGCGAACGCCTCGATGCCGTCACTATCAGGTTCGATCTCCACTCCCTCTGCTGCTGATGAACCTGATCCAGCCGACGGGCCCGACACCGCAGCATCCCCTGAGTCTGGAGTTTGACTATGTTCACCGGTGCTATTGTCGAGCCATAGTTCCTCGTAGTCCGGTGATACAGGCAGTTCGTGAGTAGTACCCTGCTGGAAGAGTGTGGGACTGCCGTCTTTTGGCAGTATTAGCACGAGGTAGCTGTCGCGCGAATACTCCGCGTCTGGCAGGTCGACGTCAGGGAGGAACGGCCGTTTGATAGGTGTCCACTCCGCCTCGAACTCCTCGCTCGACTCGTACGTCCGCGTTTCGCCGGGTTGATGGACGGTGTACTGGCCGGATTCGCGGTCGTGACTGTAGTAGGCTGGCACGTCATCTTTCGAGAGCGGTCCATCATCTGGAACGCGGGCGAACTCCGTCTCACCGTCCGACAGTACGCGTTCACCGTTCTTGCGTCTCCAGACTGTCCGATTCGTGTCGGACGTACTGGGTCGAACGGCGGTGACGCCACCGTGGGCTGTTGCACCACCGCCGAAGGTCACGACCTCGTCGCAGTTGTAGAACTGTTCGGTGCCGTCCGCTCGCTCTCGCAACGGTACCGAGAGGATGTTCTCGACGCGTGATGCCCACTCTGTTTCGGGGTCACCTGGGCGAACGACGAAAATCGGGATGCGATCTGCGTCGTGCGCTCGTTTGAGGTTCTGCAAGACTTTCGCGGGCCGATCCGGTGTCGTCGTCTCGGCCTCGATGTTGAACACGACGTCGTGATCTGGGTGCGTTGCGATGGCGTCGGGTTGCTCGCTGCCGTCTTGTTCGAGGATATCGACGCTAAACCCGCGCTCGGTGAGGCCCCGCTCGGTCTCCACGAGCACTGCATCGTGGTCAGACCCGCCTGCCGACTCGACGTCGCCCGTTTCAGGTTGCACTTCTGCTTCGCCGGCCTCGGACAGTCGCGTCACGACATCACCATCCTGCAACTCGACGTCGATCAACCGCGACGCGTTACGGACCTCCGGTAGGTCATCGTCCGCGTAGTCGATGTCGGGATGAGCGTTCTCAAGGCGCGTCGCAAGTTCCTCGTCGACAGCCGCGACGTCCACCCAGCTATTTGCCTCGCGGACGTCCGCTCGGATTTGGACGGCGCGAATCGCGTCGGCCATCGTCTCGGCCAGGATTTTCGTCGGATCCGCTGCTTCGTTGGCGTCGCTGTAGATGAGATTCTGCATAATCTCCGCGTCAGTCAACGGGTCGGTTCCATACCGGTCCAAACTCGCCTCGATGATATCGTCGACTGCATCCGATGACCGTAGCGGGGGATACGGTGGGAACGTCCGGAGGAGGACAGGTTCGGAGTACCGACCGCCCTCTAGTGGGAGTTTCGTCCATGCCTGGTACTGATCGGTCGAGATGAGGTCTTCGGCAGTGTAGTCGCGGAATCGCTTCATCAAGAGCTGGGCGTCGTCGACGTCGTTCACGGAGAAGGCGATGAGGTTGTCACAGTTGTTCTGCATCGCCTTGCGCGTGTCCTCACCGAACTGCGACGGGTACTGAGAGGAGAGAGTTACGGAGAGGCGCATCGACCGGGCGCGAGCGAGCATCGACTCGATGTCGAGGTTTTCGCTCGCGATGTCGTCGAACTCGTCACAGAGCACGAAGTAGGGATCTGGATCGGTATCGTGCTCGTAGGAGCGTTGTTGGATGGCACTCCAGAGGTTCCGCATCACGCCGAGCGTGACCATCTTCTTGATGTCTGTGTTCTCGACGGGCGTCCGGACGATGACGATCCGATCGTTGTCGATGATGTCACGGAAGTCAATGGTGCTCTCGCGGTGGGAGATGATCCGCCGGATGACCGAGTTTTCGACCCACGACTTGATGCGTTTGAGCAGCGGGCGGATCGTCTCGTCGTCCATCCGCGCGATTTCGAAACAGAATTCCCTGACGTAGGGATCCTCGACGTCGTAGGCGAACTCTTCGCGGCGCTCGGCGTGCAACAGGGTGAAGTACATATCGATCACCGAGAACGGCTGGTCGGACTGCATCATCGCCCGGCCCATCGACTCGGTGATCGACTCCATGTTGATCCCCCAGTACTCGTCCGTATCGAAGATCGCTTTCAGGTTCTCGATGCGATTCTCGATCTCGTTCTCACGCTCCTCTTCAGTCTCGCAGTCGGGGACTTCGAGGAAGTTCAGCCCGACCGTCTTGTCGTGCTCGGATGAACCAGGTTCGATCCAGACGACGTCTTTGAGCCGGTCTTCGGGCAGCATCCGCAGGAGTTCGCGTGAGTCGCGGCCTTTCGGGTCGAAGTATACGAATCCATACCCTGAATACGCCCACTGGACCATCATGTTCAGCAACTCTGTGGTCTTCCCGTAGCCGGTGGTTCCCGTAATCCAGATGTGCCGGAAGAGAGACTCGAAGCGGAGCGGGGCTTCGCGGAACCCTCGTTGGGCGTCCTCGTCGTACCCAATCCACAGCGGCGATGGAGCTGTATCGACACCCGATTCTAGCATCTCGCGGACGTGTGATCCGGCGACGGTGCCCTCGTTCAGCGTCTCAGTGACGACTGGCTTGCTCCCGACGTAGTCCGTCTCCTGTTCGGTGATATCGTACGTTTCGCCAAGCAGCGACTGTGGACCCGGACTGGTCCCAGTCATCCGACCTGCGTCACCCTCGAAGCTCTCGTCGGACCTCGCTTCACGTGGCGTGTCGTCGCTCTCTGACGTGCCTTCCGACGTAGCGTCCTGGTCGGCGTCGTCGCGACCGAAGAAGCGATCAAACACGATCCTCTCCTCCCTGTCTGGCCGGTCGCTCGTCAGACCGGTGTCTAGTCGTAGATTGTTCGTACTGGTCCGTATCTGCGGGGACGCGGTCGCCGCGCTGGGTGTAGCGCCAGTCGATATTCGGCGTCTCGATCTCGTTGTTCGGGATATGGGCAACGCCGGCGAGCTCGTCGACAGTCATGATCATGCGCCGGTCGGTCCACTCGCGGTCAGCCATCCGAGTGACGTGCTGGCGGAGCTGTTTCGCGCGCTTGCCGTCCTTGCGATGCCAGACTGGCGTATCGTCGAGACCCTGCTCGGTGATGGCGTTATAGTACTTCCTGAACATCCCGGCGACGCCACGGGCACGGGCCTCGGCTTCGTCTTTGTCCGTGGACGCTGCGAGGACGCGGATGTTGACGTGGAACGCCTGCTGGCCGCGCTGCTGCTCGATGGTTTTGGCGGCCTGTTTGTCCTTCTCGCTCGCTGGCCGCGTGCGGGGATTCAGCCACCCTACAGAGGTTCCCTGTCGGAGTGCGTGAGCGAGGTCGTCGACGCTGTTGTGCTTGAATCGGTCGCCGTCCGTCCAGGACTGCTTTGCCGGTCGGAAGACGACCTGCGTGACGACCGTGCTGTCGTCGAGTGTGAGCATCTCGCTTGTAATCTCGCCGTACGGGTCGTTCGCCCATTCGTCGCTGTTGTGGTGGCGAATCGGGTAGTACGGAAGTTTCTCCATTTCGAGCCACGCACCAGCGACGTACTCGTCGGGGTCGATAACGGGGAAGGCAACTCCTCCGTCGACGGGGAACACCTCGCTGTTGGCGTAGTTGTTGCCGACGCGGCGGCGGAACTTGTCGGCGGCCGCCTCGGTCGCGGCGTGCATGTAGAACGTGATCTTCCCCTCGTCGAACCAGACCTCGAAGGAGTGGTGGTCGCTCGTGTTCTTCCCCCGGAAGTTCGTCGTAACGTCGTGAACTGATTGGAGTAGCCCGGCGCCGTCGACGACGCCCTGGTTCTCTTTGAACGGGCGAATTCGGAGCAAAATCCCCGGCGCATCCGCCGGCTGCTGGACAAGTGGTTCTTCGATCGGTAGCTGTGTGGCGTCGTACTGCGAGGTGCCGCCGAAGAGTCGGTTAATCATCGTCACTCGCCTCCTCCTCGGACTGACTAGCGTCCTCGCCGCCGTCGGCGAGCGCGGACGTCTCCTCCGTGCCGTTCCGCCGTGCGTTTGCGACCACCGCCTCGACGATCTCGTCCTCGGTGAATCCATCATCGAGAATGCGAGTGGCCTCGTCCTCGCAGAGATCGTAGCGACTGGTGAGGGCATTCATCCGCGCCTCGTTCTCCACGAACGCCTCGAAGTCGACCAGTTCTTCAGACTCATCGCTGATGGCTTGCTGGATGAACTCCTTATCTGCTGGTTCGTAGTCGATGACGCGTTTCTCGAAGGGGTCCGCAACGACGTGGAGCGGATACGTCCCGTGTTCCTCGACGCGAACGAGCGCCTGACTGTAGCCGAGATCCTCCTTCCCGGCATCCGCCCCACGAACGTACTGGCGCTGCTCGCGCGTCAGCCCGATTTTGTCGGCCGTTTCGTCGTCCAGATCGGGCAGTTTGTGGAAGACTTTGATCGGGCACATGCCGAGGATCTTCTCGGCCTGGTCGGTCTCGTAGAACTCCTGGGCGGTCTGCGACAGTAAGACCATCCGGAGGCCGGCGTGGCGCTGGTGGCGGAACGCCGTTTCGAGGAAATCGAGATTCGCTTGGTCTTCGAAGAGGTAGTGGGCCTCGTCGATGGCGAGTTCGACGTTGCGGTCGGTCTTCTTCGCCTGCTGGTAGACCGTCGACAACAGCAACTGCATCAGGAACGTCTGCCGGTCGATTCCCGACGCACTCCCCTCGATCTGCCCGAGGTCGATATAGACGACCTTGTTGTCACCCTCGAGGATATTGACTTCTGAGCGTTCCGCGAGGTTGTCGTACGATCCGCCCTCACGGAAGGGCTGGAATGCGATCGCCAATTCGTCCGCGTACTCTGCAGCACGTTCGCGAGCAGATTCGGACGCCGCGATGTTGTGCTCGTCAGGGTTTTCCGCGACATCAGCGAGAATCCGATGGACGTCGGTCATCGTCGGCGAGTTCTCGGGCGTATGCGTCGAGATGTCGTCTTCGACGACACCGGCCTGACGGTATGCCTCGTCGATGACGTACGAGAGTACGCCCGTCTCAGTCCCGAGGTCGATGTCACGAGCGGTCAGGAAATTTTCGAGGACGGCGTAGACTTCGTCTTTCTTCGCGGACAGTGGGGAGATGCCGTCCTCGGCGTTGAGGACTTCCTGTGGCGTCTCACGGATCTCCAGGGGATTCAGATGTGTGTCGCCACCCACCGTGATCGTCTTCGCGTCCAGGGCGTCGGCGATGCCTCTGAACCCTCCGACCGGGTCGATCATCACGAGCATCGTATCCTGCTGGCGTTTCATCATCCGCAGGTGACGCATGATGTCACCGAACGTCTTCCCGGCGCCGGGCATTCCGACGACGAGTTCGCTGTGGCCGGTTTCGAGGTTCCACGGGTTGATCTGGACGGGTGAGCCGTTGTGGCCGTGGTAGCCGTACTCGACACCCTCGTCCATCATCATGTAGTTCGACGAGAACGGGAACATCGCCCCGATGGCTTGATTCGTCAGCGTCGACATCCGGTCGCGACCGAGTTCGTTCGCACCGAGGGGCGAGACAGTTGCAAGCCCTTTCTCCTGCCAGCGGTTCGCGACTTTGAGTGTGCAGTTCGCCGGGGCGTCCTTGACGATCGAGCGTAGCCTTGTCGTCTGGTTATCGAGTTCCTGCTTGCTCTCGGCGGATAGTCGGATGAAGACGCCGCCACGGTAGAACGACGCCTTGTTCGCACGGACGAGTGACCGCATGAATTTCCCACGGTCGATATCGTCCTGGAGGTCCTCGGCTTTGAGACTGTTGGCGTCGTGCTGGTTGACCTTCAGATCCGAAATCCAGTCGGCCATCATGTCCTCGGCCGATTGGGTGTCGAATGGGTCGAGATGGATGCTGATGTCCGTCTGTAGCTCAGTCTCCAATAGAAGGCGCTCGAACATCCCGTCGGCAGGCTCTTCTGGGAACTGTTCGATCCAGAACGTCCGAACATACGTGTCGTCGTTGATGACGGCGTAGGTCGTCTCCCAGTCGACCGTCGACGGCGCGATCACCGATTGATGTAGCGTCGACGTGTCGCCGAGGCGGTCCTGATCAGCGATCTCCGTTTCTGATGCCTTACTGTCTCCACTATCGAGGTCGTCCATCGCATCGACGACATCGTCTGGATCGGGCGTCGACGGTACGTCGTCGCTAATGCCGTGGGCGACGACTGGGAACGTGCCGATTGCGTCAGTGATGTCGCCATACTCCTCAGTCCGTCCCGTCCAGTACTCTTTGGTCACACGGGTGAGGTCGTAGGCGTCGACCGGACTGACTGAGCAGCGGTACAGCGAGGACCCACCGCGGCGAATCTGGCCGAGGCGGGATTCTAACTTGTCTTCCTTGAGTCGGTCACGTTCGGCCTTGGAGAGACCATCAGACTGGAAGCGGCCAAACACGCGCCCCACGACAGGGATGTCGGCGAGGTAGGCGAGTACGCTGTCGCCGGTTTCGTCGAGCTGTTCGACGTCGGCGTCGCGAACGGCGGTGATAATGTAGTATTCGCGGATGGTCGTGCTCTCGGAGTCGATATCGCCGTTCTGGTCGGTGTTGGTGGTGATGTACTCGTCGAGCAGTCGCTTGAGGACGGGCCGTGAGCGGACATCGGCGTCACCGAGGCGACGCTGGTGGTCGCGGACGCTGTCGTCCTGGTCGACCTCCCGGCTAGTGATATAGAACTTCACGGGGAAGTCGATGGTCGCGTTGACGAACTCGGAGAGCGAGTCCACGGCTTTCGCCCACGCCTCGTCATCCTCGAGGGCCATGTTCGCCGGCTCGATCTTCATCGCACCGACAAGCGCGCCGTCTGACCGCTCGATGGCATGCGGGAAGACCTGCCCAACGCGAGTTAGATAGCGGACCTCGCTATTGTCCTCGCCGTGCGTGTACTCTTTGTTCTTGACTGCCCAGCCGAGCCGTGCGGCTAGCCACTCGGTGAGCCACAGGTAGGAGGGCTTCACTTTGTGGAGCACTCCGAGGACGAGGCCGAGCATGATGCCGAACCCGAGAACGGGAATGGTGAGTGCGGCCGGGACGAGTGCTGCACCGACGAGCGTGACGAACGCCACGCCGACGAACAGCATGATCTCGCCAATCGTGTACCCCTGGAAGAACGCTGTCGTGCCGCCGAGTGACTGATGGATCCGTCGGGCGCTGTACTCCTGGTCGTCAGTGTTCGTACTCATGAAATTACCACCGTGAGACTTTCTCTTTCGTATTTTTGAACGCCTGCTTCGACCGGGCCTTCGCCGCCTGCGATGCCCGACTTGCGTCTTCTTTCGCCTTATCGCGCATCCGCCCGGTCTTCGATTGCCGCAGGTTGTTGTAGCGGCCTGCGTGATCCGTCGCTGACTGGGCGGAGGAACCTAGTTTGTAGGCGTTCGAGTCGCCGCCCCCGAGCTGGGCCTGTCCGCTCTTTGTCACTGGACCAGATTTGTTCTGCGCGTATCCTCGATGCACGTTCCGGGCACCGCGAACCGATTTCCCAGTTCCTTTCTTCGCGGCTGAGGCGGCAGCTGCCGGATTCGTATGGGTAGCTCCCCGACGGGCGATTGTCTGAATCGCGGGGGCAGACCAGTAGACGGTCATAATCGAGGCGATACAGGCTGCCGGAATGAGCACGAGTCCGAGGAATAGCGAGAAGATTCCACTTGCGCTCGCTGTGAGATCCATCTGCCAGCCGATCCGGAAGAGGACTGCAGCAGGAAGTCCCGAGAGAACCAGACCAGGGTAGATGCCGGCGGCACGGCGAGCAATCTTCGAGGCCGGGGTGAGGGGCCATACGTCGAGGGCCCAGAAGACGCCGAGCAACGGCATCAACGGGGTGAGCACGAGAATGCCCAGCCAGCGGAGGCCGTAGACGAGGCCAGCAACGATGAGCAGGAAGTTCGAGACGAGAGCCATGGCGAGAACGACGAAGAGGCCACCGACTGCTGACTCGATGAGACTCCCAAACCCTGCCGACATATCGTTGATTGGGGCAAGCGTGAGGCCAACTGCATTGACGAATTGGAGCGGGATCGACACAAGGGGGAACCAGACGAACGATCCCATGAATACGAGCCCGATACGTCGGAGAAGACGCTTTCGTCGGTAAGGACTGATCGACCCTGACCGCAGACCGATGTAGGCGAGCCCGACGATGAGCAACATTACCGTCAACGGCAGGATATACTGGAGATAGAAATCTGCGTACAGGCTCTGCCATGGCGCATTATCAGGGGTGCCGACGACGATGTACCGGGAGTTGGATTCCGGCGCAGGGACACCGACAATCGGATTGAGAAGGGCCCTGAAAATGTCGTTCGCGAACCCGAGGAGTGCCTCTTTGATGCTGTTGATGACGTTCTCGATGGCGTCCTGTACCTGTTCCTCAAGCCATCCCATTCAGGCATCCTCCCCGTTCGACGTCGTCTGGGTCGAGTCAGTCGGGCCACCGTCGACGATGGTGAGCTCGCACGAGTTGTTCGTTCCACCGTACTCAATCGTCTGTGAGTACGACGGGTTCGCCCCGGCCTGGACGGCTCCAGTTACTGTGAGTGGAGCCGTTCCGAGGTCGCTACAGTTGACGTGTGCCCCCATTCCAAGACGCCCCTCGGTCTGGTAGATCGGAGCCGACGAGTAGACGGTCGTCGTCTCACCGGCTGGAAGGAGTGTATTGTGGCCGAACTCCATCGTCTCCTGTGACTTCACTCGACAGAGCGGGGCGTCCGTCCACCGGGACATGGTGAGGAACGACGGAGCATTCCCCGTATTCTCGATAGAGAACGCGGCGAGTTGCTGCCACGTCGATCTGTCCTTGTCCCAGTCCATGTCCGGATGGTTCTGGGCCCACATGACGTCTGTAATCGTGAGTTCGGGCTCGAGGGAGATCGTCGTCTTGCCGATGGGCTCGTCACCAGCGACGGCGACGACTCGGTACTCTCCGGGAGTGTACCCGTCTTCGGCTTCGCCGAGTAGCTGAAATGTAACCTGTGTCGCTCCCTCTTGCACTCGCTGAAGCGAGTTCATCTCACCGTTCGGGTTGATGAGATTCACCGAATCAGCGTTAGTGTCGCTAGCGAGTTCGACGACGAGGCCGGTCTCGGTCATCGCGACGCGCTCGAAGGCATCGCTCTCGCCTCCCGGTGGGGGCGACGTCTCAGAACCCGGACTGGTGGGTTCGGATGGCGATGAGGAACACCCAGAGAGCGCGACGAGAGTAGCGCTAAGGCCACTGAGAACTGTTCGACGGTCAATACACTTGCCGTGAGTGGGAGCTGTTGTGTTGTCGTTCATGTTCGGTTTGTGAGTCCGAGCAGCGCCCCGTCGGACATGTAGTCGAAGCCGAAAACCAGGACTCCAACGGGGATGAACCAGAGAACCGTTACGACGACGAGCTGGATGAGCGTCTGGAGGTCGGGGAAGTTCGCTGGTGTCTTCGTGACATCCTCCGACGCAGCGTAGGGCTGGTCAGTCCGCCACCAAGCGGTCGGGGTGTATTGGCCCCGAACGACAATCGCTGGGTCCGAGATGGTAACGACGGCCATCCCACTGCTGTTGAGCGCCGTGGTCTGGTTTCCGATGGTCAGGCGGCCGGTCGTGACAGCGTCGCCAGTTGCGCTCTCCGTAACCACCGCACGAACGACCGCGTGGGTCGCGTTTGTTTCAGTGACTGTCAGGGTGAGATTCGTTTCGCGGACGGTCTGCTGCTCGGCGAGGGTGACTGTTCGCGATTGTCCGCGGACGATGCCATACACTGTGACTTCGCGGAGGGCACTCCCATCGAGGGTTGTGGAACTCAGCGCAATCGAATCTGCGTTCACGTACGGATCCGCAGACTCAAGGACGATGTTCGACGGCAGTGACGGCCCTGTCTGTTCGGTTCCCCACGTTTCCTCGATAGTGAGCGGGCGCTCACCATCGTCGGTCAGTTCAGTTGGTACGTACGGCGCTTGCCGGCTCGGGAACGCGTGAACTTGGACGGGGCGCACCGACGACTCAGCACGAGACGTGTTGGTCGCGGTGCTGGTGACCATCGTCTGCCAGCCGGATCGCCCGGCCGTGTAGAACCACCAGTTACTCCGGGCCCGAACGTCGCCGTCAACCGTGATCGACGACCACTCCGTGTTCGGATGGACGACCGCGCCGACCCGGTCTTCGTGGGCCTCGAACTGGACGCGTTTGCCAGTGATGTCCGAAAATTGATTGACAACGACGGACTGTGACGTCGACACCGTTTTCGACGCTTCGAGGGTTTCGATGTCGCGAGTCCAGTCGCCGTCACACCCGGATGTCGATGAGTTCCAGTCCGGACAGTCAAGCGTTATGTGGCGGAGCCGTACCGTGATATTAGCCTCGACGGTCAACTGCTGCGATTCCGAAAGATCGGTGTACTGGAGCGTGGCCTGATGTCCGCTCCCCGAGTCAATAGTTCTCCCATCAGCGGAGAGTTCAACGGACTCGATGCTCGTTCGCTCGATCGACCAGCGTTCTCGATGCGATCCGTTCGTATCATCTTGGGGGACGGCAACGCGGTGGTCACTGATCGTGCGGACCTGGCCGTCCGGGGCAATGTATCGCGTCGTTCCGTTCGCGTGATGGAGAATCGTCGACGGCTGAACGCCGAAGATGCTAACATACGCATCCTTGATGTACACACCGTCTTCGAGGAATGCACCGGCAGGATGGACCGAGGAACCTCGACCACCGGGGTTGTAATCTCCGAAATCGCCGCTGTTCCAGTTCGAAGCAGCCTGTGGTGGGCGAGCGAACGGGATGTCCGTTGACCGGGCAAGCCGATGTGCGAACTCAGCCCGCGATGAGACGTTTGTGTCATCGAAATCGTCGACCGAGAGGTTGCCGTTGTCGACGTCTTCCGACCAGAGCCGCTGGAAGGTGCTGTTGTTCACGCCGTAGGCGGGCCCGTCGTCAGGAACAGAATCCCCGGGATCCGAGGGGGTGACAACGTCCATCCCTCCGGCGACGACAATTCCAGCGGTGCTACTCACGAGGAGGAGGGCAAGCACGGAGGCCATCGGGCGGGGGCGTGCATTCTATTCCTACGAGGGTCGCGGGGACAGTTCGCTGGCGATCCCAGATGGGGTTAGAAAGGCTTCACGCAGTCCGAGAAGCCAAAGCCCATCTGGCTGCCGACCTTGTCGATGAGTTCGGGCGAGACGAGCGCAAGGACGACGATGCCAAAACCGATACCGGACATGACGAGTTTTTCTTTGGCATCGTTCTTCTTCTCAGGGTTACCGCCGGCGCGCATATATGAAAGACCAGCTTTCCCAGTGTAGAAGCCGGTTGCAGGAAGACCGAGGCCAGCGACCGCGCCGAACACAAGGTCGATCCCGGTCGCGACGCCGGTGTTGCAGTACACGTCGCCGACCTGATTCTGGGCAGCGGCTGGACCGACAGCGACGACGAGGAACGCGAGCCCCATCGCGAGGGATACAACTCGCGGGGGAACACGGGTGAGGGTCGGTTTGAGATGGCTGCTGTCCGAGGACTCGGTCGGCTGGTCGTCGGTGGAGGGCGATTCAGTGGCCGTTGCATCGCTCGCCGGGTCAGGGGGTGAATTGTTCATGCGGGATTTGTCTGCTAGTCGGTGGAGGGATCTGTCTCGAGCAGGGCGTTTAGGTCATCGATGCTGGAGGTCTGTTCAAGAAGGTCTTCGAGGTCTCGACTGGTATCGGTGAGCGCCTCCTCGGCGAGTGTCGAGAGTTCGTCCCGATCGATGTCTCGATACGTCATCTGCTCGGTCAATGCTTCACGGAAGAGCCCGGATGCGTTGATGCCGGTCGCCCAGCTGAGGAATAAGGCATCGGCGGGCTTGATCGATACAGTAGTGTTGACAGTGTTCCGTGACATTTGTCAGCTGAGTATGTGTGATTGACCGATATTGTGTGTTGTTCCGTGCTGTCATATATGCTTTTTGTGCGAGTTGAATACCGGTGAATAATACATACTCTCAGTTATATAAGAAACACTACTGTGGTAGGTCTACAATAACATAATCGCAATACAGCAATACGAAGTGAATGACTCTAACTTCTGCGGGTTGGTCTACACAGTGAGATTAAGACGCCGGAGGAGAAACCCGTCATACGATGGATAGATGCGGTGACTGTGGCAGTGGAATCCTCGATGGCTATCGCTGCGAAAATTGCGGGAGTTTCACCTGTGAGGACTGTTTCGAATATCTCCCCACGAAGGGGCTAATCGTAACCAATCACAAATGCCCCCACTGTGACGAGTGGGCCGTGCTCGATCAATACGCGTAATACAGCTTAGACGCGCTCAAGTCACGGAGCTCCAGTACTGTACTCAATTTAGTAGACTGGGCCTTGTTTAGACGCGTGATTTCACGGTTGTGAGTGGCTGACGCTCAGTTCGATGTTTCTAACAGCGCATTTCAGGACGAGTTCGCGGAACTGACCGAACCAGGTTCGCGCCCGAACGATCTCGCCGTATTTGCGGCGGAGCGCGAAAAACGTGGATTCGGCGTTCGAGCGTTGATGGTAGATCGTATCATCTTGCAATAGATTGTTGGCGATGCCGTGCCAGCCGAACTCGCGGTGCTTGATCACCGGTTTAACGCCTTCTGAACGCAGTCTCTGGCGAAGTAACCACCAGTCGTAGCCTTTATCGGCGGTAAGAATAGTCAGTTTGTCGAGATTGCGTTTGACCATTTGCCAGCCGATTTTGGAGTCGTGCGGTTGTTTCATCGAGCAATGTATATCAAGGATCGCACCGGTCTCACAATCACTGAGGAGTGTCGTTTTCACCGCCTCGAACGTGTAGTTCGTCCGTTTTGCGTAGTGTTGGCTGGCAGCTATCCGATCCATGCCGGTTGCGTCAATCGCTTGTACATCGCCGAGATCATGCAACTCCGCCGATAACCGCAGTAAGACGCGCCAAATTCGCATCTCCAGATCCTGCTTGCGCGTACACACGGTCGTAAAATCAGGCAGCTCAGCCACCGTTAGGTCGAGTTGAGCGACAATCCCGCGCATTTCATGGAGCACGTCCAACAGCTGCCGATACGTGTGATCGAGATACTCGCGGAGACCGTGAATTGCCACGATCACCCAGTCTGCGTACCCATTCTCACCCTCTTCGTACGCTGGATCTGGCTCGCCGACGACGGCTTTTTGAGCAAGCGACACAACCCGATCAGTGAAGCGGGCCAGCTTGGATGACACAACCGGCTTTTCCCGCTTCACTTCCTAGTAAGTTAGACATTTAGCCGCTCTTACTAGCGTCTAAACACGCCCGTAGACTGCCAACGACCGAATCCCCGCTGGCACTTGTCCCGCATCGGTCCACATCCCATTGGCATCGCGGTTGATGAGTCTGCCGTCGTTCGTCCCTGCGAGTACAGTCCCGTCGATAGCCGTCCACGCGAGGACAACTTCCTCCGGTTCACCCGGATACGAGACCGCCTCTAACGACTCGCCGGAGTCCGTCGACTCGACCAGTATCCCGTCCGCACCGTTCTTCCCGCTCCACGTCCCTGGCGAGCTTCGTGCTGCCGCTGCGTAGAGCCGGCCATCGAGTGCGAAAGCCTCGCGGAAGTACCGATGATCGAGGTCCGTATCGAGGCGCGTCCAGGACTGACCTGTGTCGCGTGTTCGGTAGAGGCCATCACCGGTCGACGCGACGTACTCGTCGGGGCCCAGGATGAGAACGTGATGGACGTCGTCGTGGACGCCTTCGCGACGCTCGGTCCAGGTTGCTCCGCTGTCGTCGCTGATGTGGACGCCGCCGACCTCGACACCGGCGACCACGCGGTCGGGTGTCTCGGGATGCACACCGAGACTCCGGATGTGGGCCTCGTTGCGGTGGCGCGGCGTATGCCACTGGTCACGGGACGGAAGGTCCTGAAAGCCCTCGAGTTCGGCCCACGAATCGCCGTCATCGGTCGACACGTAGAGATGCGCCGGGTGAGTTCCCGCATAGAGGCGCTCACCATCTGCACTCGCGACGACCGAGTAGACTTCCTCACGTGGAATACCTAGATTTTCCCACGTCTGGCCGTCGTCCACGGAGCGGTACAGTCCTGACTCCGACGCGGCGAACACACCGTCCACGGCGGGGAACGTGCAGATACGGGGGGTGTCACCGCTGTCGAGAACCTGGTTGGCGTCCTCGACGGGGACTGCTGCTGTGCGGTAGACACCGTCTCGAGTGCCGACGAGAATTGTCATGGTGGGAGTACGTCCGCTGTCTGAATAACCCTCGGGGTGAGCCAGGTAGGGCTTAACCAACAAACCGTGAGATTCTACCGAATCTGTTGGTTAAGTCTTTGCCGTCAAAACTGTGCTACTCAAGGTCCACGATGTCTCCACTACCGTCATCGAGAGGGTCACGAACCTCTGTGAGGCGTCGCTGCCCTTCCTCGTAGAGATCTCCTCATTCGTCACGGTCGCATTCAGTCGTATCGTGCCGATCGATGATCTCGTCGATGCGTTCCAGTCGCTCTGTGATCTCGGCGTCTTTCGCCATCCTCAGAGCATACCCAGTCAGAGGCCCGTAATGATGAGTAGAAACAGCACGAGGATGAGTTTCGACTACTTGCCGTTCGGTATCCGGTGCGTCCGCCATCTCCCTTTCCTAACTTCTGAACAGGAATCTCAAAAAGCTACGTTCGAGTGACGGGGTGGCTGCGTTACGCAGGCCTACAGGTCGCGGGGCTGGACCGTCTTCCGGTCGTTGGCCTCAGCACGCTCTGCGGCGTCGTCGAGCAGTTCGGCGACCTCTTCATTGAGGGCATCGTAGAAATCTGTCGAGACGTTGTGGTCCGAGAGTGCGTCCTTCACGGCTGCTTTGACGATTAGGTCAGACATTCCATCGCGGAATTCTCTTGTCCACTATATAAAGGTTCGAAGTTCTCACGTAGTCTTCCTGACCAGTCCCGCCGAATTCGCCTCTGAGTACCAGAGAGAACATATGCCACCCCTCAAAAATAGGGAACAGGCAGATGCACGATCTAACCGGGTTCCAGCGGGATATCTTGTACGTAACCACCGGGCTCGAGGAACCACATGGGCTCGCAATCAAGGACGAACTCGACGACTATTACGAGCAGGAGATCAATCATGGCCGCCTATATCCGAATCTCGACGATCTCGTCAACAAAGGACTGCTGGAGAAGGGTGAACTCGACAAGCGGACGAACGTGTACACGGTCACGCAACGCGGATTGCGGGAAATCGAGGCGCGACGTGAGTGGGAAAGTCAGTATTTAGAAGACGTGAACGCACCCACTCCGTCGTAGAATCATTATAAAAGCGGGACTGCTTTACCCACTTCCCACGAATACACAGTAAGATGGCTCGGCTCGTCTTCTATCACCACCCACAGGCCGAGAATTTCTCACTCAAATATAGCTCGGCATCGGTGGCAGAAATCCTGTCTCAGCGAGAGCAATCCGACGAGTCGACAAAGCTCATCGGGTACCCCTTTGACACACCGGTCTATGTGCTCTACGAAGGCGATTCAGAGATCGAATCTGCCCGAGACATCGACTTCGATCAGGAATGGGTGAGCGACCGTATTCGTGACCTCCCCCGTGCTGGGCAGGTTGTCGCATTCCGATTAGTAGAGTTGCTCGAAGCCGCGGTCGATGTTCGAGATGAGGATGAGTTCCGGCTCTACAAGGAGTTCGAACCGCAAAAGATCCAGCAGGCACTCGATCACGTCTCCTGGGGAGCACCACTTCCGACCGTCGCTGGAGAGGTGATGTCGAATTTGATCCTACGACATTCCCTCCCGAATGCGAATCATCGAACTGGCATCGCGATGCTGCAGTTCTGTATTGAGAGTGTGGAGCCGGATTTTGAGATGCCACGAACGCACGTCGACGACGATACCTGGCGAGAGTGGGTTGATCCTTATATTGTTGATTCTAAGCGGCTCATCACGGTCCGCCGGAACAACCTCCGTTTCAAGCAACTCGAAGAGCTGAACGTCGACCTCGTCGAACGGAAAGACGGAATCCAAATCCGATTAGCCGAGTTCGAGCTGGATATGCACTGGCGAGAAGCCCTCTCAGAGTACGCTGAGCAGCACGAATCCCACTGTACGGACTTTGCACAGTCAGTTCTCGAACGAGCAGAGCGGGACGATCTGCTCGACCGTCAAGGACCAACGAAACAAGAGTTCATCACGTATCTGGAGGACGGACTGGTCGAACGGGACTTCAGAGAAATGTTCTGATCAGTCGCGAAGCTCGGCGACTGACTGACCAACCTCACGGACGTGTTCACTTCGCTCGAGGTCGAGTTCCTCGGCGAGGTAGTCAACCGTCTCTTCGAGGCTCATATTGGAAAGAAGTCCGTCAAGCGGTATAAACCTAGTGCTGAATGCTTCAGCACAGGCTGATTGTTGTCAATCCAGCTTCTACCGAATCGACATCTTCGAGAACTTCAGTAGCGACATCAACCAACTCGCCAGCTTCAATATGCGAATACTGTTCCCGTCCATCTCCTCTGAATTGTCGAGATATCGGGCAGCCACAGTGTACCCAAATGCCCTGACGAGGACCTCTCCCATCCCCCGCCGACAGCCGTGTGGTGAGAGGTAGTCGGCTCTGTTGAAACCCTTCTACACTGACATCCGGAGAGGCGTTCTTCTGACCGTTCACAAGCAAAGCGGCCGGAACTCGCGTCTATATGCAATCGCAAGCGGTAAGAGGGTTTCAACAAGGCCAGGTAGTCGTGTTTCGGATAGTCGATGTCGATCTCGGCAGCCTCTGAGAGTCGCTGGGGAATCGACCGTGCACTGTCCGTCGTGATTGACGGCGGCCGAATGTCCTCATCGGAGGCTCACTCACGAGACGCACCCCTGCGGTCATCCGCGTCGCTGAGAACGCGATTGAATTATGCGTCGATCTTCGACTGATGTACTGTCTCTAGATGGTTACGTCCCTCAATCTCCGTCTGCTGGGGCCTCAGTGGTGACCTTGTTGAGGTCAACTCGAGAGTCCGTGAGAGTCGTCTCACGCCACGTCCCGCGTCGATACCATACGAAGGCGATGATTGCCCCCGCGACGTTCGAGATGGCGAACGACAGCCAGATGCCGGGTTCTCCGAGCGGTCCGGCAGCGACCCACGCAATCGGGAAGCGGATGACACCGAGCATCAGCACGGAGATGGCTGCGGCTGTGAGCGTCTTTCCAGCACCCCGGAAGCTGCACTGTTACCATCAGCTGTCCGTACCACCTGTCGGGGGATTCGTACAATACTTCCCGGACGAACGGTAGATTGGCCTCGTCCGCGTCACTGAGCACCTGCTCAAGGTGGCACTCGATCTGTGCGGAGTGGACAGATGCCGAGTCAGCCATTGGTATCAGTCATCACCTGCTGTTGCTTCAACACTTGTTTCGTCGATGTCGACTTTTGATTCGGTCAGGTCGCTCCTGCGCCACGTGCCGCGCTGGTACCACGCGTAGGCGATGATTGCTCCGGCGATGTTCGAGACCGCGAACGACAGCCAGACACCCGTTTCTCCGAGCGGGCCTGCGGTGATCCACGCGACCGGGAAGCGAATGACACCGAGCGTCAGCACGGAGATCGCCGCCGCAGTGAGCGTTTTCCCAGCCCCCCGGAAACTGCCTGTATACGCCCGCATAATGCCCATAAACCCGAACGTCAGTGCGACGTACCGAATGAACTCCGCTCCGATCTCAATTACCTGGCCGGCGTTCGCCTGGTCTGCACCGACGAACACCGAGACGATGGGTTCAGGGAACAGGAAGGCAGCGATTCCCGCGACCGTGAGGAGCCCGAAGAGAACTTTCGCCGCCAGCCCCGCCGCCTGCGCGGCTCGGTCCGGTTTGTCGGCCCCGATGTTCTGGCCGGTCATCGTTTCGACACCGCGGGCGACGGCGAGGGCGGGGAGGAAGGCAACTGAGAAGACACGCGTGCCGATGCCGTACGCGGCGACGACTGTGTCCGGAAACATCGCAACGATGACCAGCAGGAGGTTCATCGACAACGCTCGGCCAGTCCCTTCGATGGACGCGGGGAGGCCGATGCGAACGAGCCGGCGGAGATACGAGAGGTCCGGGACCATATCTCGGAGGTGGATCTGGACGCCTCGGTTACCGCGGAACATGATCGCCAGGCCGACGACCAGTGCGAGCGCACGCGAGAACACGGTGGCGATGGCCGCGCCCTGAATACCGAGTTCCGGGAACGCGATAGTCCCGACGAGCGGCGCGTTCTCGACGACTGTCCACCCGAAGATCAGGAACGGGTCGATGATGATATTGAGTACGACCGACCCAAACATGACGAGCATCGGGGTGATAGTGTCGCCATATCCGCGCATGAGTGCGACGAAGACGGCAAACCCGAACATGAACACGAGCCCGAGCGAAATGACTTCCATGTAACTCGTCGCCAGCGGCAACACGTCTTGCGACGCGCCCATCAGGCCAAGGAACGTGTCGACACCGAAGTACCCGATACTGCCGAGGAGGATCGAGGCGATGACGGCGAATGTTACGGTTTGGGAGGCGGCGTACTCGGCTTCGCGTTCCTCGTTCGCGCCGGTAAACTGTGCGACGAGGACGCTACCTGCGACTGAAATCCCCATTCCGAGCGAGATGAGCAAGAACACCATCGGGAACGCGAAGCTGATCGCAGCGAGCGCGTCCGTACTGTACTGGCCGAGCCAGAACGTGTCGGCGAGGTTGTACGCGGTCTGGAAGAGGTTCGTGACGACGATCGGCATAGACAGGAAGAACAGTGGCTTCCCGATGCCGCCCGACGTGAGGTCGAACTCTTCGGGGCCTTTGAAGAGTGAACTGAGACGGCGTAACAGCGCCATTACTGTGCGACCTCCGCTTGCTCGTCGGCGAGCAGCTGTCGTTCGATGTATCTGGTCATCGTGTCGTAGAGTTGGTCAGAGGAGTGGTTGATGGCGACGTGGCGAGTGTGTGCGCCGGTGATCGTCGTTGCGAGGTATTCTGCATCGTGGACTGGATTGATGTTATCGTCGAATTCGCCGGTGTCCACGCCAGCTGCGAGTATTTCTCGTAACTGTTCGATCAGGAACTCGTCGAAGTCGGTGAGGCGTTCCTGGAGAGTCGAATTGTACGGGGCTTGTGCTGTCAGTTCGAGCATCGCGGTTCGGAATGCTCTCAGCGACGAGTCGGCGTCGGTCGTGAGTAAAACCTGGAGGAGCGCTTCAAGCTGTTCACGCGGCGTGTCACCGTCGCGTGAGTTCACGCGGTCGGTGAACCGCTCGTACAGTTCGTCGAGGAAGGCAACGAACAACTGGTCTTTGGAATCGTAGTGATAGTGGATCGATCCCTTGCTCGTGTCTGCTTCAGTAGCGATATCCTGGAGTGTGAGGTTTGCGTAGCCGTGCTCACAGAGGGCACGATACGTCGCATCCAGGATTTCGGTGGCTGGGTCGTCCGCCATTTGGTCGATAACATACTTACTAACTAGTTAGTCAAAAGGGTTTGGAAGGATGATCCGGACGAGTGAACACCGGATTTCCGGCCTGCATTCAGTATACAGCCGATATTCAGAACCTCTGGGACTAATGAGGCGGTCAAAACAGTTATCTGACGCAGGACTAATATTGGACCAATGGCTGAACCGCCGGAACGGACTTCTTCGGATTCTAACGAGGAGATCATGCGTGCGACCTATCGCGTACTTCAAGAACACGGTTACGCTGACCTCACAATCAAGCGGATCGCTGACGAGTACGGCAAATCGACCGCTGCTGTTCATTACCACTACGACACGAAAGACGATCTGCTCGTCGCATTCCTCGACTATATCCTCGAACGGTTCGTCAATACGATCCACGAGGTCGAAACGACCGATCCCGAGCAGCGACTGAATCTCTTACTCGATAAATTACTCGTCGCTCCAGAGGACCATCACGACCTGTTGATCGCCGTCCTAGAGATGCGGAGTCAAGCACCGTACAAGGAAGCATTCGGAAAGCGATTCCAACAGAACGACGAATACGTCCGGTACATGCTCAAGACTGTGATGGACCACGGCATCCAGGAAGATGTATTCCACGACGTCGACACCGAACATACAGCACGCGCACTCATGACTATCGTTGACGGCGCTCGTGCTCGGGCAGTCGTACTTGACGAAACGGATACGCTTGCAACGGCCAGACAAACCGCAGACGAATATGTGAACGCCGTCCTCAAACCCGAGATAGACGAGAACAAACAGAACTAGTACAGATTGTCGCACCGGTCACAGGGCCCAACGAACGCTTCTCTCCCCGAACTCCAACGAGGTCAGGACAACACGGAGATATCGAATCCCGCCCGGAAGAATGACCACTGTCAGCATTTTCCTGATATGCGCTCTGGTATACCTCCGTAAGTTGCTCGGCAACGGTCAATGTCGCTTGTTGAATGTACGGTTCACTCATTTGTGATGACTATCAATCTTATTGGACGTGATAACGTTGCATCCTGTACTGACCGTTGAGGATTCCAATCCAATCTCCGTCAGAGGGTTTTGACAAAGCCAGATTACCACGTTTGGCTACAACGGAGACCGGCGTACGAATTATTCGTCTGCCGGTATTGCTTCGCCGTCTTCCAGTTGCCATTCGAGTTCGACTTCGAACTCTGCCTCGTCGTCGGTAGTTTCGTACTCGACTTCCAGTTCGAATCGCTCCGGTACCGCCACCGTGAAACCGTTCTCTCCTTCGATGTCGATCGTCCCGTTCTCGACACCAGCAGCGACTTCTCGCAGAATCTCTGCGCCGTCTGCACGATTCATCATCCGCTCACCTTCACGTTCCGTCTCGTCGTCTGCCGATTCTGCTTCGGACTCGGATTCTTGTTCGTCGTCTGCCATACTGGGCTTACGATGGCTGCCAATAAAATATATCGGGCCACATTCCTGACCGGGTTGATCGACGGTACGCATCACGTCCGTCAAGACGAGACCGAGGAGAGCCGTTACGAGACTGAACGCGAGTTCTGCTACTAACTCTGATTACCGAGACCCCATCGCCGACTCTCGGTAAAGTCAGAGCCAGAACACATCTTATAGACATCAACGAAGCAGCGCATATAGCGACTTCCACAGCGGAAGCTGTGCCGCTCCGTCGGTTCAGTGCGTCGTTCGGTTCGGTCAGTTGCCGCCGAATACTGATACACCGGCCTCAGTTGCGACGATAGCACCAGTTGTCGCAAAGGCAGCGAGCCCGATCGCATCCGCAACAAGCGCGATTGGGTGCGTTTCTGGAGCTGTAAGGACGACACTCAGTACGATTGCTAACCCAACGCCAAGCAGTCCGAGACTGATTTCGATTGGGGACTGAAGTGCTAATGGAACCCGTGTCACGAGAAGATCGCGTGTCACTCCACCAGCAAATGCCATTGCTAACCCAACGATGCTAATCCCGAGCACGTCGAATTCTTCACGGATCGCCTTCGATGAACCGACGAACGCGAACGCGATCAAACCGATCGTGTTCATCACCGCAAATGGATCACCAAACAAGACTGCGAGAAGGTCCTGATCCATTTACTCGTCCTACGAGAACGAGTCTCTTGAGTGCTCCGAGACGATGTTCCCCAGATCCACAAGCCCCTCACGTATAGTCACTACACGACCCGTATCGAGCAATTCGAAACTCGACGCGCTAACATATGTGGCGTGTCCTGTGACACCTCGATACTACCACTTGACCTCCTCCCCCGAACGCGGGGGAATTCCCTAACGTTGCGATAAAAAGGTGCTAACTGGTTAATCAGCTATATCTGAATTCTAATAGCAAATTATGGATTTCTGGCTCTGAATCCCAATATTAGGGGCTAATCAATCAGTCAGTTTTTGGTGTAGGAGCGCGTAGTATCGTGTATGACCAGATCAGTGAGTCGGACTCGGACAGACAGCTCGAACACTGAAATGAGTATGATTGGGTATCTAGTCGCTGCTCCGTTGGTTATCTTGCTCCTCCCTCTTCTCCCCTTCCTGGTACTCCTCTGGATCGGGGACAAAATTACGACGGGATGAGGGACGGCTCAGTCATCAGATCAGGAATCTTAGCAGCCTCGACAAACTATCGGTAGAGGACACATCTAGCTACGATCTCGGTTCTGGTGCGACCCATGCGACTGCAATCCCGAAGATAGCGAGGATTCCAGCGAGTAAGAAGGCAGTATCGAATCCGGCTTGGTCAACAACAATACCGCCTGCAATCGGGGCAAGGAACGCGCCTGCCAACCCAATACTCGTCTGGAACGCGACCGCTGTCGCGGCGACCCGCGAATCAACTACCTCGCGGACGTACGTAAAGGACAGGCCGAGCGTCAGCTGGACCGCAAATCCAGTGAGAAGTAGGAGCGCGACGAGCAGTGGCAGCGACCGAAACCGAGTAAAGACGAGCACGAGCGGAGCCGCGACTGCGAAGGATCCGAGGACGATGGGTTGGCGACGGCCACCGAAGACACGGTCAGACAGGAGGCCACTACTGATCCGGGAGACCACCCCGATTGCGGGGAAGACTGCCACCAAGAGGCCACTCACTGCGAGCGACAGGCCAAGTTCGGCGGTGAGATACGACGCGCCCCAGCTATTTACGAACAGGTATA
>Ga0207719_100129_pt1 | contig 62285 bp, 67 predicted proteins | sample A23P1SouthBayCA_2_FD_187279 | JGI IMG/M metagenome (GOLD analysis project Ga0207719, IMG submission 187279) | Aerobic enrichment media microbial communities from Eden Landing Ponds, California, USA - A23 P3 (3) (SPAdes) | ecosystem: Environmental > Aquatic > Marine > Unclassified | place...
CCTCGCCGTTTCGATGCCCCCAGGCCGCGCCTGTCGGCGCGGCCGCGGTTGATTCTGCGGCGCGTTCCCCGCAACCACGACCGCGTTGTGCCGCTGTGATGGGATTCTATTCGTTTCTTCGTGTGCGCTCTTAGCACATCTGGCGGGGGAGTCCGTGAACGGAACGTACCAATGCTCAAGAATGTGTGCCGTGAGAGTAGCGCATGAACGAATACACTCGCCCCGACCCAAACCGGGCTGTCCTGCTCACAATCGATACACAAAACGACTTCACGTTACCCGGTGCTCCCGCTGAAGTTGCTGGAACGGCTGAGGCGGTTCCACGGATACAACGGCTGGTTGAGACAGCCCGTTCCGAGGGGGTTCCTGTCGTCCACGTTGTCCGGCTGTACAAGCCAGACGGGTCGAACGTCGATCAGTGTCGGAAAGAGGCAATCGAATCGGGCGCAAAAATAGTCCGTCCCGGAACCGCTGGTGCTGAACTAGCTGTAGAGTTAAAACCGAGCACCGACGTACAACTCGACTCTAATCATCTGTTGCGCGGGGAGTTCCAGGAGATCGGTCCCCAGGAGTGGGTCATGTACAAGCCTCGGTGGAGCGCGTTCTACCGGACAGATTTGAACGGCTTTCTTGAATCACGTTCGGTCAACACCGTTGTCGTCTGTGGGTGTAACTTTCCGAACTGTCCTCGGACAACGATCTACGAAGCAAGCGAGCGGGATTATCGCCTCGTCTTCGTTCCAGACGCGACTTCGGGGGTCTACGAGCGGGGACTACGGGAGTTAGAGAACATCGGTGTGGCGTTGAAAGATACGAGCGATACTGTTGAATGGATGGCGGAATCGACGGGGTCGGAATAATCCCGACCGTCCGAACCAGCTTTCGTCTGTATCGAACGCGTGAGACAACCACCAACGGTGCTGTCGCGGAACAGCGCCGCGGAACCAACCACCCCGGCGCTCGTCGGCGCCGGCCTGGGGGCATCGAAACGGCGAGGCGCGAGCGGTTCCGGGTAGCTCGCGCCGAGGAGGGATTGCCTAGGAACCACTACGACTTTTCCCCGCCCCTTCTAACGACCAGTAATGACTGAGACGACGATTTCGAAGCGCCGGGCGTGGCTGATGGCCGCGCGCCCGCAGACGCTCCCGGCGGCCGTCGCGCCCGTCGTCGTCGGCGTCGGGTTGGCGCTTCACGACGGCGTCCTCGCCCCCCTGCCCGCGCTCGCGGCGCTCGTCGGCGCGGCGCTCATCCAGATTGGCACGAACTTCGCGAACGACTACTACGACGCCGTTCAGGGCGCGGACACCGAGGACAGGGAAGGATTCACCCGCGTCACGGCGGGCGGGCTCATCGCCCCGGAATCCGTGAAGCGGGCGATGTGGCTCACCTTCGCGCTCGCAATCCTCGTCGGCGTCTCCCTCGTCGCGGTCGGCGGCGTTCCCATCGTCGTCATCGGCCTCGCGAGCGTCGCCGCCGGCATCGCGTACACCGGCGGCCCCTACCCGCTTGGCTACCACGGCCTCGGAGACCCGTTCGTGTTCGTCTTCTTCGGGCCCGTCGCTGTCGCCGGCACGTACTACGTCCAGGCCGCGAGCGCCGCGGCGGGACTGTTCCCCCTCTGGCTCCCCCCGGACTCGCTGACGACAGCGGCGGTCGTCGCGGGCGTCCCCATCGGCGCGCTGGCGACGAACATCCTCGTCGTCAACAACGTACGGGACGTGGAGGAGGACAGCGAGACGGGCAAGCGCACGCTCGCCGTCCGCTTCGGCTACCGCTTCGCCCGCGCGGAGTTTCTCGCCCTGCTCTGTGTCGCCTACCTCGCGCCCGTCTGGTTCGTCGTCGAAGGGTACGGTATTTCTTCGCTTCTGCCCCTGCTCTCCCTGCCGCTCGCGGGCCTGCTCGCCCGCACCGTTCTCACCCGCACCGACGGCGCGGCGCTGAACCCCGCGCTCGAACGCGCCGGGCGACTGCTCGCGGCGTACGCCGTCCTGTTCGCGCTGGGGGTGGCGCTCCCCGCGCTATGAGCCTCGACCCGTTTTCGCTGCCGCTGTCCGAACCCCTCGAAACGGCACAGGGACGCATCGAACGCCGCGAGGGTTTCATTCTCCGTCACGCCGGCGGCATCGGTGAGGCGACGCCGCTCCCCGGATGGACGGAGTCCCACGAAGCGTGCGAGCGGGCGCTCCGTACGGCGCTCTCGACGGCCGAACCGACGCCGGGGGACTGCGAGGGCGCGCCCGCCGCGCGCCACGGCCTCGCGCTGGCGCTCGCTGACGGGGCGGCCCGGAGCGAGGGCCGGCCGCTGGCCGCGCACCTCGCCGGCGACGGCGTCGCCCGCGAGCGCGTGCCGGTGAACGCGACGCTGGGCGATTCCAACCCGAAATCGACCGCTGCGGCCGCCGAGTCCGCGCTCGCGGACGGCTTCGACTGCCTGAAACTGAAAGTCGGCGCCCGCGACCTCGAATCCGACCGGGAGCGCCTCGCCGCGCTCCGGGACGTGGCGCCCGACGCGACGCTCCGTCTCGACGCGAACGCCGCCTACGAAACGCCGGATGCGGCCCGGTGCGCGCTCGACGCCTTCGAGGCGTTCGGGGTGGAGTACGTCGAACAGCCCCTCCCGTCGGGTCTGCTCTCCGAACTCCGGGACCACCCGGTCCGGGTGGCCGCCGACGAGTCGCTCGCGGAGCGCTCCGTCGAATCGGTGCTCGCGGACGGCGTCGATGTCGTCGTGTTGAAGCCGATGGTGGTGGGCGGCCCCGAGAGAACCGTCGCCGCCGCGCGAACGGCCCGCGAGTCAGGCGTTGAAGCCGTCGTGACGACGACGATAGACGCCGCCGTGGCCCGCCTCGGCGCGCTCCACGCCGCGGCGACGTTCGAGGGGCCGGCGTGCGGACTCGCGACGGCGTCCCTGCTCGCGCGCGACGTGGCGCCCGACCCGGCGCCGGTGGTGGACGGATACATGAAACTTCCCGACAGGCCTGGAATCGGCGTCCGCCCCGCGGAGGTGCGCGCCGATGCGTGACCCGCTCGCGCTCCGCGTCCGGGCGACGCCGGATAAGCGGGCCCTTGTCGACGCTGAAACGGGGCGGGAGTGGACGTTCGCCCAACTCGACGGCGAGGTCGAAACGCTGGCCGCGCGCCTCGCCGGCGACGGCGTCGCTGCCGGGGACAGGGTCGCGCTGCTCTCGGAGACGCGCCCCGCGTTCGTTCACACGGTGTTCGCCGTGTCTCGCCTCGGTGCGGTGCTTGTCCCCCTCAATGCGCGCCTCGAACCCCCGGAACTGCGCGCGCAACTCGACGCCGTGGACGCGGACCGCCTGCTCTGTACGGCCGACACGGCCGAAGACGCGCTGGCGGCGGCGAACGGGAAGGAAGATATTCCAGTTCGGTCGCTCGACGACGATGGCCCCGACCCGCTCCGGACGACCGGAGAGTTCGAGGCGGCGGAGTGGGCGCACTCGGACCTCGCGGCGCTGCTGTTCACCTCGGGCACCACGGGCGACCCGAAGGCCGTCCGCCTGACAGCGGGGAACTTCCTCGCCAGCGCCGCCGCATCCGCCGCGCGCCTCGGCGTCCTCCCCGGCGACCGGTGGTGTTGCCCGCTCTCGATGTATCATACTGGTGGGCTCTCCATCGCGCTCCGCTCGGTGTACTACGGGACGACGGCCGTCATCGAGCGCACGCCGGGGTTCGACGCGGCGGCGACGCTCGCGACGCTGCGCGAGTACGACTGTACCGGCGTCTCGCTCGTGCCGACGATGCTCTCGCGCCTCCTCGATGCGGGGTCGCTCCCCGACTCCTTCCGGTTCGTCCTCGTCGGCGGTGCGCCCGCGAGCGCCGAACTGATGAATAAATGCGAGCGCCGCGGGGTTCCGGTCTGCCCGACGTACGGGATGACCGAGGCGGCGTCCCAGATAGCCACCGCACGCCCCGAGACCGCGTTCGCCCACGAGGGCACCGTCGGGACGCCGCTGCTGGGCACCGAACTGACCGTCGTGGACGAGGACGGAAATCCGCTCCCGGCGGGGGAGACGGGCGAACTCGTCGTCAGCGGGCCGACGGTCACACCCGGATACGAGGACGACACGGCAACCGCGGCGGCGTTCGGCCCGCACGGCCTCCACACCGGCGACGTGGGCTACCGCGACGGGTCCGGACGGCTCTGGGTGCTCAACCGCCGCTCGGACCGCATCGTCACGGGCGGGGAGAACGTCCACCCCGGCGAAGTCACCGACGTGCTTCGGGAGCATCCGAACATCGTCGACGCCGCCGTGCTCGGAATCCCTGACCCGGAGTGGGGCGAGCGCGTCGGTGCGCTCGTCGTCCCCGAGGACGGTGCGGCCGTCTCCCCGGCCGACGTGTGGGCGTTCTGCGAGGGTCGCCTCGCGGGGTTCAAACGCCCCCGGACCGTCGCCGTCGTCGACTCGCTCCCCCGCACGGCCTCCGACACCGTGGACCGGGACGCGGCCCGCGAGGTGCTCGCGGAGAACGGCGCGGACCGCTGAGCGCCGCGGGCGGGACACTGATTTCCCCCGCGCTCTTTTCGCGCCGTATGTGTACTCTCGCGTTCGCGTGGCAGGTGTTCGACGACGGCTTCGCCGCCGCCGCGACCCGGGAGGAGGCGTACGGGCGGCCCTCCTCGACGCCAGCGTACAGGGCGGGCCCGCCGGCGGTGCTCTGTCCGCGCGACGAGCGGGCCGGCGGCACGTGGTTCGGCGTGAACGAACACGGCCTGTTCGCCGCCGTGACGAACCGGCCCGCCGACGTCGAGGGCGAGCGCTCGCGCGGCCTGCTGGTCCGGGACGCGCTGGCGCGCCCGAACGTCGCCGCCGCGAGCGAAACGGTCGAGACGTCGCTCGAAACCGAGCAGTACGCCGGGTTCAATCTCGTCCTCGCAGACGCGGGATGGGGCGGGAGAGACACGGACGAAAGCGACGGACGGCCCGAGTGCGTGCTGTTCACCCACGACGGGACGCTCACGGCGCACGCGCTCGACCCCGGCGTTCACGTCGTCGTCAACGACGGGTTCGACGGCGAAACCGCGAAATCGAAACGGGTTCGGGCGGCGCTGGACCCCGGCGAGGGCGAGCACGCGACGGCGTGGCGCCGGCGCGCGGGCGAGCGTCTCGGTGACCACGAACTCGGGGCGTGTATCCACGGCGAAAACGGAGGAACTGTCTCCGCATCCCTGCTCTCGGTGACTGACGAGGCGACCTACGAGTTCGCGTCCGGGCCGCCCTGCGAGACGGCGTTCGAAACCGTGGAGGGTCATTTTTAAACGGTTCCCGCCCGCAGGGAGATATATGAGCGCCGATACGTCCGACCTCTCCGAGGACCAGCGCCGCGGGCTCGAACTCGTCCGGGAGAAAGGCGGCATCTACCAGTCGGAGTTCTGGAAGGAACTCGACATCGACTCCCGGAAGGGCTCCCGTATCGCGGCCCGACTCGAAGAACTGGGTCTCGTGGAGCGCGAGGAGGCCGTTCACAACGGGAACACCACATATCACATCACGCCCGTCATCGACGAGACGGAACTCGACTTCTCGCTGCTGATGGCCGGCGACATGCTCTCGCCGTTCGTCGGGGAGGAGGAACTCGACCCGGAGAGCGACGCCTTCTCGCAGTGGATTATGACGCTGGCGTTCGAGGACTGAGCACCCTTCGAGAACTGAGAAACCCTACGCAAGCGCGCTTCCCGCCCGGATAATCGTCTCCTCGTCGAACGCCGGGCCGACGAGTTGGAGTCCGACCGGAAGCCCCTCGGCCTCGCCCGCCGGCACCGAGATGGCCGGCAGGTTCGCGAGGTTGACCGGCGTCGTGTTCGCGTCCGCGAGATACATCTTGAGCGGGTCCGCAAGGCTCTCGCCCATCTCGAAGGGGAGGACGGGCATCGTCGGTGACGCCAGTACGTCCGCCTCCTCGAAGGCCGCCTCGAAGTCCTGTTTCACCCACGCGCGGGCCTCCTGGGCCTGCTTGTAGTACTTGTCCTGATAGCCCGCGGAGAGCGCGTACGTGCCGAGCAGGATGCGGCGCTTCACCTCGTCACCGAACCCTTCCTCGCGAACCTCCGCGAACGCGTCGTTCCAGTCGCCCTCGGTGTCGATGTCGGGCCCGTAGCGGACGCCGTCGAAGCGCGCGAGATTCGAGGACGCCTCGGACATCGCGATGACGTAGTACGCCGCGACGGCGTACTCGACGGACGGGAGCGATACGTCGACCGTCTCCGCGCCCTGGGATTCGAGTTCTTCGATTGCTCCCTCGACGGTGTCGACGACCCGCTCGTCCGCGCCCTCGAACAGTTCCGTGGGGACGCCTATCGTGAGTCCCTCGACGTCGCCGTCCGCCGCGGCGGCGTACTCGGACTCTTTGCCTTCCTCGCGCGTCGTCGCGTCGCGCTCGTCCGGGCCGGCCAGCACGTCCAACAGTTCGGCGGCGCCCTCGACGCTGGGCGCGAGTGGGCCTATCTGTTCGAGCGAGTTCGCGTACGCGACGAGTCCGTAGCGGGAGACGAGACCGTACGTCGGCTTGATGCCGACGACGCCGCAGAACGCCGCCGGACACCGAATTGAGCCGCCGGTGTCCGTGCCGAGCGCGTAGTCCGCCTCGCCGGCGGCGACGACGGCCGCCGACCCGCCAGAGGAACCGCCGGGCACGCGGTCGGTGTCCACCGGGTTCCGTGCGGGACCAAAGTACGAGGTTTCCGTCGTCGTCCCCATCCCGAACTCGTCCATGTTCGTCTTGCCGGGAATCGTCGCGCCGGCCTCCTTCAGACGCTCGACGACCGTCGCGTCGTAGGGCGGGACGTAGGATTCGAGCATCCGGGACCCGCAGGTCGTCCGCACTCCCTCCGTGGAGATGTTGTCCTTGACCGCGACGGTTTTGCCGGCGAGCGGCCCGTCGTCGCTGCCCGCGATTTCCTCCTCGGTGATGTAGGCGTTGAGCCCCATCTACCCCACCCGCGGGCCTTTGAACTTCCCGTCCTCTGTTTCGGGCGCGTTCCGGAGCGCTTCCTCCTGGTCGAGGCTCTCCTTGATTTCGTCCTCGCGCATGACGTTCACCAGTTCGGGTTCGGACTCGACCTCGGGGACCTCGTCCAAGGCCTCGAAGTGCTCCAGGATGTCACCGAACTGGGCGGCGAACCGCTCGACCTCCGACTCGGAGAGGTCGATGCGGGCCAACTCCGCGACGTGACGGACGTCCGCCACCTCGGCCGCGCTGTCGCTATCGCTCATGCCGGAAGGAAGCGTCAGGGGGCGAGTAAGGGTTTCGGTGCGCGCGGCGGTGCCGGCGGGCGATGAGCGGACCACGAAAAACGCCGATGACGCCGGAATCGGCGCCCGAGCGCCGCGTTCACACCTTCGCCGGCCACATGACTTATACGTCGTCAGCCCCTCACTACGTACGCATTCGACGTTCTCCAGACGACAAATAAGAACAACATGAGTGATACCCGAACCCGAAAACGCGAGCGGGAGTCCGAACGGACCGAGGCAGACGAGCAGACGAGCTGTCCGGAGTGTGACGGCAACCTCATCGTGGACGAGGAGCGCGGCGAGACGGTGTGTGCCGACTGTGGACTCGTCGTCGAGGAGAACGAAATCGACCGCGGGCCGGAGTGGCGCGCGTTCGACTCCAAGGAGAAAGACGAGAAGTCGCGAGTAGGAGCCCCGACCACGAACATGATGCACGACAAGGGGCTCTCCACGAACATCGGCTGGCAGGACAAGGACGCGTATGGAAATTCCCTGTCCAGTCGCCAGCGCGAGAAGATGCAACGGCTTCGGACGTGGAACGAGCGCTTCCGGACGCGAAACTCCAAGGAGCGCAACCTCAAGCAGGCGCTCGGTGAAATCGACCGGATGGCGTCCGGGCTTGGTCTCCCCGACAACGTCCGCGAGACGGCCTCCGTGATTTACCGGCGCGCGCTCGACGAGGACCTCTTACCTGGGAGATCCATCGAGGGCGTCGCCACCGCGTCGCTGTACGCCGCCGCCCGGCAGGCGAACGCGCCGCGTTCGCTCGACGAAGTGGCCCGCGTCAGCCGCGTCGAGAAGGACGAAATCGCGCGCACCTACCGGTACGTGATTCGGGAACTCGGCCTCGAAGTCCGACCGGCGGACCCCGAGCAGTACGTCCCCCGCTTTGCCTCCGAACTCGGCCTCCCCGAGGAGACGGTCCGACGCGCCCGCGAACTGCTTGAGAGCGCGAAGGAGTCGGGCATCCACAGCGGGAAATCCCCCGTGGGCCTCGCCGCCGCCGCCGTCTACGCCGCCTCGCTTCTCACCAACGAGAAGGTCACCCAGTCGGAGGTCAGCGAGGTGGCCGACATCTCCGAGGTCACCATCCGCAACCGCTATCACGAACTCCTCGACGCCGAGGAGTCCGTCGGGATGGAAGCCTAAAAGGGCGCGCCCCGCCCCGTTCGGGTATGGGCCTGGAGACGACGCGGCATTTTACCGTTACTGTGTACGTCGTCAACGACGGCGAGACGCTGCTCCACGAACACGAGCGACTCGGCATCACGATTCCGCCGGGCGGCCACATCGACCGCGGGGAACTCCCGCACGAGGCCGGCGTCCGCGAGGTGGCCGAGGAGACGGGTCTCGATGTTGACCTCCTCACGGACGGTCAGCGACTCTCCGCTTCGCCGCCGGCGGGCGAGGAACTGCCGCGGCCGCGCCACCAGATGCTCTACGATGTGAACGTCCACCCGGATGGGGAAGTCGGACACCAGCACATCGACTTCGTCTACTTCGCCGTCGCCGCGGAGCGGAGCGTCGACCCGGAACCCGGCGAGGCGGGCGCGGACGCGTGGCAGTGGTACGCGCCGGCGGAACTCCGCGCGGCCGAAATCGACGCCGACACCGCCGAAATCGCCATCGAGGCCATCGAGACGGCCGCCGACGCCGAGCGTTCGTAGCCGGACCTTTTCATGCGAAGCCGCGACCAGACCCGCCGTGCGCTGACCGCCGCCGCGGGGATACGAGGCGATAGCGCGGCCGCCTCCCCGCGTCTCCCGGGCCGCCTGCTCGCCACACTCACAGTCGGGACGCCACGTACCGCTGGACGTGGTTCCCCTCGCGTCGCTTGAACCCCGCCTCGCGCGCCAGTCTGTCGAGTTCGCGCGCCACGAGGCTCCCGTACTGGACCGCCTTCTTCTCCCGGAACGCGATACAGTCGGGCACGAACGCCCTGGCCGCGCGGCGGAACCCGACCTTGCGCTCTCCCCGAGCGTCGACCAACAGCGCCTCGGGCAACCGGAGTGCGGCGTCCACGACCCGGTCGTGGAGCAGCGGCGTCACCGCTTCGACGCCCGCGCCGCGTATCGCGCGGAGGTCCCGTTCTAACTGTTCGGGGAGCGTCGCCAGCAGTTCCGTTCGTGCGCCCCGGACTGTCGTCGCGTCGACGCGCGAATCGCTCGGCGCCGACGCGACCTTCTCGTAGCCGCCGAACGCCTCGTCGACGCCCTGTCCGAGCGCCATTCGCTCGAAGCCGTCGGCCGCGACGCGCTCTGCGACCACGTACAGCGGCGCCGCGATAGCCACGTCCATCGGGTTCGTGCGACCCGTGGCGCGCGCGACCTTCGGCACGGCCGCTTCGAGCGTGCCGGCGTCGATTCGGACCTCCCGCAACGCTCCCTCACGACCCATGCGTCGCGCTCCGTCGCGCGCCGCCTCCCTGTCCTGGCTGTCGGGGAACCCGGCGACGTACAGCGGCGCGTCGACGGCGCTGGCGACGACAGCCGAGTCGACGCCGCCGGAGAACGCCACCGGCGTGCCATCGTCGAGCGCCGAGAGCGTATCCCCGAGTGCCGTTTCGAGATTATCGAGCGCGTTTGATTTGGATGCCACTGGCGGTTCGGGGAGCGACCAGCACCGCTCGCTCCCGGTCGGCGTTTCGACGTGCCCGGCGGGGAACGGTGACGGGTCCGCGAGCGCGTCGGGAGAAACGTCCCACTCGTCGCCGTCGACGTACAGCGTCTCACGGCCGAGCACGTCACGGACGAGGCGGCCGTCCGGCAGTTCGCCGGCGAACCCGGATGTTCCGAAAAACGGCGTTCCGGCGTCGAGCGCGTCCCGGACGCGTTCCGGAGACGCCCCGCGAATCACAGCAGTTCGCCCAGCCGGGAGCGGACGCGCCGTTTCACGCCTCCCGCGGCCTGGCGGAAGCTGATGTGCCACGGCGTCCGCTTGCCCTCGACCGACGTCCGCCCCTCGCGAATCGCGTTCAAAATCGCCTCCTCGGAGCGCTCGTCGGTGCCGACCAGCGTCGGGGCCTGACCCACCATCTCGGAGATGTGCGCGTCGCTCCCCGCGGTCATCGGGAGGTCTCGCTTCCGCGCGAACCCTTCCGCGCGCCGGTTCGCCCGTCCGGTCAGCAGTCGGGAGTTGTACACCTCGATGGCGTCGGCGCTCGCGAGTTCGTCCCGCGAGATGTTGTGCGCAACGCCGCTACGCGACTTCTGGAAGGGGTGGGGAACGACGGCGATGCCGCCCTGCTCGCGTATCCGCGTCAGCGTCTCCGTGAACGGGAGTCCCGGCTCGACCCGCTCGCGAATCCCAAAGGCGAGCAGGTGTCCGGCCGCAGTCGTCACCTCCATCCCGGTGATACCAACCAGTCCGTACTCGGACGCCTTCGACGCGGCCTCGACGCTGGCGTCGATTTCGTCGTGGTCAGTGACGGCGAGCGCGTCCAGTCCGACGGCCGACGCCTGCTCTAAGAGCAAGTCGACGTCGTCCCGGCCGTCGTAGGAGAGCGCCGAGTGGGAGTGGAGTTCAACCGTCAGCACGGGGATGCGTTGGGGGGGAGGGGCCAAAAGCGGCGCGGTCCTCACGGAATACACGTTCGTGGATATGGAAACCCCTTTGAGTGCGCCGGGTAACCATCACGGTGAATGCCGCTCGCCGATACGGACCGTGAACTCGTCGAGGCGGAGCTCGGTCGCGAACTCACGACGGCCGAGGACGCCCTGTTCGAGAACCTCTGGAGCGAACACTGCGCGTATCGCTCCTCGCTCCCCCTGCTCGGCGCGTTCGAGACGGAGGGCGAGGACGTCGTCCTCGGACCGGGCGACGACGCCGCCGTCGTCAGCGTCGGCGAGGGAACCTACATCACGATGGGCATCGAGAGCCACAACCACCCATCGTACGTTGACCCCTACGACGGCGCGGCCACCGGCGTCGGGGGCATCGTCCGCGACACGCTCTCGATGGGTGCGTACCCCATCGCGCTGAGCGACTCCCTCTACTTCGGTGACTTCGACGACGAGCACGCCCGCTACCTCTTCGAGGGCGTCGTCGAGGGCATCTCCGATTATGGAAACTCCATCGGCGTCCCAACCGTGGGCGGGAGCGTCGCGTTCCATCCCGATTACGAGGGGAACCCGCTCGTGAACGTCGCCTGCGTCGGCCTCGTGGACGAGGACCGACTGGTGACGGCCGACGTGAAGGAACCCGGGAACAAGCTCGTCCTCGTGGGCAACGCCACCGGGCGCGACGGCCTCGGCGGCGCCTCCTTCGCCAGCGAGGACCTCGCGGAGGACGCCGAGACGGAGGACCGCCCGGCCGTTCAGGTCGGGGACCCGTACACCGAGAAGCTGCTCATCGAGGCCAATGAACAGCTCGTCAACGAGGGGCTCCTGCTCGCGGCCCGCGACCTGGGCGCTGCGGGCCTCGGCGGCGCGTCGAGCGAGATGATAGCGAAGGGGAAACTCGGCGCGCGCATCGAACTCGACGCCGTCCACCAGCGCGAGCCGGGGATGAACGCGACGGAGATACTGCTCGCGGAGTCCCAGGAGCGGATGTGCTACGAGGTGGCGCCCGAGAACGTCGAGCGCGTGCGAGAGGTAGCCGAGCGATTCGACCTCGGCTGTTCGGTCATCGGGGAGGTAACCGAGGGCGAACGCTACGTCTGTACGTTCGAGGGCGAAACCGTCGTGGACGCGCCCGCCGAGTATCTCGCGGACGGCGCGCCGCTCAACGACCTGCCGACCGAGGAGCCACCGGAACCCGAGACGGACCTTCCGGAGATGTCGTTTGAGGCGGCCGTCGAATCGGTCATCGCCGCGCCCAACTGCGCGAGCAAGCGCTGGGTGTACCGCCAGTACGACCACGAGGTCGGCGCGCGGACGGCGATGAAACCCGGCGACGACGCCGCGCTGATGGCAATCCGTGAGTGCGAGACGGGGCTCGCGCTCTCCGCGGGCGCGATGCCCCGATGGACGGACACCGCACCGTTCGACGGCGCGCGGGCCGTCGCGTTGGAGAACGCGACGAACGTCGCCGCGAAGGGCGCGGAGCCGCTCGCCGCGGTCGACTGCCTGAACGGCGGGAACCCCGAGAAGCCCGACGTGTACGGCGGGTTCAAGGGCATCGTGGACGGACTCGCGTCGATGTGTGACGCGCTCGACGTGCCCGTCGTCGGCGGCAACGTCTCGCTGTACAACGACTCGGTGACGGGCGCCATCCCGCCGACGCCGACGCTGGCGATGACCGGCACGAAGGACGGCTACGACGCGCCCCCGGCGGCCGTCGAGTCGGGTGATTTGGACCTGCTCCTCGTCGGCGCCGAGAGCGAGGCGCTCGGCGGGTCGGAGTATCTCGCTCGGTTCGGCGGCTCGGACTCGTTCCCGGCGCTCCCCGCGGACCCGAAGGGGACTATCGAATCGATTCGGTCGGTGGCGAACCTCGACGCGGCGCGCGCGGTCCACGACGTGAGCGACGGCGGCCTAATAGTCACGCTCGCGGAGATGGTCTCCGAGGATACGGGCGTCGACGCGACGCTCGACTCGGTGGCCGCGGCGTTCTCGGAAGCGCCCGGTCGGGTCGTCGTCGCCGCGACGGACGCCGACGCCGTCCGCGAGGCCGCGGGCGACGTACCCGTCACGGAGCTCGGCACCACCACCGATTCGGGTGTCCTGTCGCTCTCCGTCGCCGGCGAGTCGGTGACCTACGGGAGCGACGACGTCGCGGCGATGCGTGACACCATCGTCGAGGAACTGGACTGATTTCGACTGCGGAACTGGTTTCGGGGGTAACTAATTTCGAGAGAAGTGGCTGACGCCGCGCCCGGCTTACGCCAGCGCGAGCGGAACGGCGTACGCGATGGCGATGCCGACGAGCGCGACGACGGCGCCGATTCGCGCCTGGGTGCCGCTGTACTCCTGCATCGGGGAGGTGACGCGCCCCTCGTCGTCGTCGTGACTGTGGTCGTCTGTCATATCCAGTCGTTACGCGGGGCTCCTCTTTTACGTTTCGTCAGCGCCCTCGGGGCCACAAACCAGATGCTTTTGGTTCTGCCTCGCCCATCTCCGGGTAAGAAATGACGCTCACGAAACGGATTATCCCGTGTATCGACGTGGATATCGACGAGAACGGCGACGCGGCCGTCTACACGGGGACGAACTTCGAGGACCTGGAGTACACCGGCGACCCCGTGGAGATGGCGAAACTGTACAACGAGGCGGGGGCCGACGAGTTCGTGTTCCTCGACATCACGGCGAGCGCCGAGGGTCGGGAGACGATGCTCGACACGGTGTCCGCGGTGGCCGACGAGGTGTTCATCCCGCTCACCGTCGGCGGCGGCATCCGCACCCGCGAGGACATAAAGGAGACGCTGCGCGCCGGCGCGGACAAAGTTTCCATCAACACGGGCGCGCTCGAACGCCCAGAACTCATCACCGAGGGCGCCGAGTCCTTTGGCTCGCAGTGTATCGTCATCTCCGTCGACGCCAAGCGGCGCTTCGACGAGCGCGGCGAACACTACCGCGAAATCGACGGCGAGTCCTGCTGGTTCGAGTGTACGGTGAAGGGCGGGCGCGAAGGAACTGGTGTGGACGCCGTCGAGTGGGCCGCGGAGGCCGAATCCCGGGGTGCTGGTGAGCTGTTCATCAACTCCATCGACATGGACGGCACGAAGGACGGCTACGACATCCCGCTCTTGGAGGGCGTCTGCGACGCGGTGTCGACGCCCGTCATCGCCTCCTCAGGCTGCGGGGAGCCCGAACACGCCTACGAGGCGTTCGCGGCGGGCGCGGACGCGGCGCTCGCGGCGTCTATCTTCCACTTCGACGAGGTGTCTATCGAGGATATGAAGGCGTATCTCGACGAGCGCGGCGTGCCGGTCCGTCTCTAAGCCGCCGTCTCGAACGCGTCGCGGAAGTCGGACGTCTGTTCTTTGACGCGCCCGGCGGCGGTCTCCAGCGTTTCGAGGGGGTCGACGCCCGCCTCGGTCTTGATGGAGAGAATCGGCTCGGTCTGCCCGCCGGACTGCTCGGGGTTCATGTCGTACGTCGCGGCGGCGACGCCCTCCGTCTTGAGGAGCGCGCCCTTCAGGACGTTCATGAACGTGTGGTCTTCGCCCTCGACTTCGATACGGAGTTCGTTGTCCTCGTTCTCGATGACCCGCAGGTCCATAGCGCCGAATAGACGCGAGCGCCGTTTCAACGTTGCGTTCCGCCGAGGGCGTTGCCCGCTCGGGTCGGTTTTAACATTGCTCCGCCCGTCGAGCCGGTATGGTCGATGTCTCCGGTCCCGCCGCCCTCGCACTCCGGGTCGCCGTCGTCGCGGGCGCCCTCCTGGCTCTCGTCGTCGTCGCTCGCCTCGACGGCGCGCGCCGGCAGTGGGGGCGACGGCTCCGCTCCCGCCTCCTGCTCGGCGTCCCGTGGGGGACGCTCGTCGTCGTGGCGCTCGTATCCTTCGTGTATTTCGTCGTTCAGGGCGGCCACAACAGTCCTAGATCGGTGCTCGCGCTCCCCTTCTACTCGTGGTCGTACTTCTACCCGCTCGGGATGGTGCTCGCGCCGTTCTCCCACGCCGGGCTCGGCCACGTCACCGGCAACCTCATCGCCACGGCCACGCTCGCGCCCCTCGCGGAGTACGCCTTCTCCCATTTCCCGACGCAACGCGGGGAGTCCTCTTTCGACGGTCGCTGGCGGAACCCCTACGTCCGGGCGTTCGTCGTGTTCCCGCTCGCCGTCATCGCCGTCGGGCTCTGTACGAGCCTCCTCGCGTGGGGGCCGCTCATCGGTTTCTCGGGCGTGGTGTTCGCCTTCGCCGGCTACGCGCTCGTCCACTACCCGCTCGGAACCGTCGTCGCGCTTTCCGCACGCGACACCGTCTCGACCGTGTACTACTCGCTCCAGGACCCGGTCGTCACGGGGACGGCCAGTTCCTCCTTTTCGGTACCCTGGTGGGCCGACATCGCGGTCCAGGGCCATCTGCTCGGGCTCCTGCTTGGCGCGTCGCTCGGCGTCCTCACGCTCCGGCGACGCGACGGCGGCCCCTCCGCGCTCCGTCTCTGGGTCGGCGCCACCGTCGCCGCCTCGTCGCTCTCGCTGTGGGCGCTCTGGTGGTACGACGGCGCGGACGCGTACGTGCTGTTCCGCGGGCCGGGGCTGTTGCTCGTGCTCGGCGTCGGCCTCCTCCTCGCGGCGGCGCTCCGCGCGCCCGACCGCTCCGTTCGGGGGGTGAACCTTCGGACCGTCGGCACGCTGTTGCTCATACTGCCGCTGTTGACGATGGGCTTTGTCGCCGTGCCGCTGAACCTCACCACCGTCGACGACACCGGCATCGGAGCCGAGCAAAGCGTCACCGTCGACGGCTACACGGTGGGGTACGCTGACGGGGTGGTGAACCCCAAATCGAGCGTGTTCGACTTCTCCGCGTTGGGCGTCTCGACGGCCTACGAGACGAGCGGCGTCGTCGTCGTCAGCGAACGGCGTCAACTGTGGTCCCGCGCCATCTCGCCGGGGGCGCTCGCGTCCAGCGGCCGGCGTTCGGTGTTACTCGGCAGCCCCGGGAACGAGAAGCGCGTGACGGCGCGCCGAACGGGGTGGAACGTGAACGGCGCGGGCACCGCGTACCGGGTCCTCCTTCGCGCCCCTGACGGCCCGTGGACGCAGGTACACCAGTCGGGCCCCCAGCGGGCGGACCTCCGGATTCAGAACCGCTCGATAACGTTCACCGTCGAACACGGGGCGTTCCACCTCCACGTCTCGGGGCCGAACGGGACGCCGACGGCGATAGGCGAGGTTCCCGAACCGGAGGAGAACGTCACCATCGGCGGGCTTCAGTTCGAACGCGTCCGCTCGGCGCTCGTCGCGCGCACCGATAACGGCACTGCCGTCCCGGTGGCGAGAAAGGAGAACTAACCCCACTCGATGCGGTACGCCTCCGCGTCGATGGTCGCACGCGCTGACGTGTGAAAGTCGAACTGGCGCTCGACGTCGAAGTCGACGGCGAACGCGGCTGTCACCGTCCCGCCGCGCTCGGCGGCGAACGACTCCACGAACGACCGGCTCCCGGCGTTGTGAATCGAGTACGAAACTGCCGCCATCTCCGCCGCGGCGTCGAGGAACGGCCGGTCCGCGCCCTCGTTTCCCTGTTGTGCGCCGAAGGGCGGGTTCATCACGACGGTCCATCCTGTCGTGTTGAGCGGGAGCGCCCGCGCGTCGCCGCGGACCCATTCGATTTCAGTTCCGGGCGCCAGTTCGCGCTCGTTCGCCCGCGCCGTCCGGAGCGCTTCTCTATCCCGTTCGACGCCGACGACGCGGGGGGCGCCGGCCAGCGCCGCGCCGAGCGCCAGCACGCCGGTCCCACACCCAAGGTCCACGACGGGCCGCGAGAGGTCACCCCGCGTGGCGGCGAGGTGGAGCAGGTGGGCCGCGATGTCGGCGGGCGTCGGGTACTGCTCCAACTCGGCCGAGGGGTCCGCGAACCCCGAAACTCGCTGGAGTCGTCGTTCGAGCGCGCGCCGGTCCATACCTATCCATCCCCTCGGCGCGGGATAAGCGCCCCCGTTCGGGGGATGGAGTTTTACTCCCTCGCGCGGAACCCCGGGTATGGACTGCCCGCGCTGTGAGGAACCGCTCACGGAGTACGCCTTCGAGGGCCGGCAGGCGTACGGCTGTGAGTCCTGTGGGTGGCTTGGCGTGGACGTGGAACACGGCGCCGAACCGCAAGCAGTGGAGTCGTGGGCGGCGGCGCTCCGCCGCTTCAGGAGTTAGTCCTCGGCTTCCGTCTCCGCTTCCGCTTCCTCCTCGGCCCCGCCCGACCCGCCTTCGGCCTCGCTCTCCTCGGTGCGCGCGGCGACGAGCGCGCCGCGTGCGACGCTGTACAGCGTCTCGTCGGCCCGGCGCACGTCGCTGATAGAGAAGGGGATGTCCGCGTTCGAGAGGTGGTCCTCGAACAGCTCCTCGAAGCCGTCGGGGCTGGCGGTGCCGCCGGTGACGACGACGGGCACGTCGAGGCCCTCCTCGACGTCCTCCTCGTCGACTTCGCGGGTGATGTTCTCGATGACGTAGTCGAGGAGGTTCTCGTAGTAAATCGCCAAGGCGCCCTCGACGCCGCCGGCATCGGTTTGGAAGTCGAGTTCGAAGTCGTCCTCCTTGATGGACGTGACCTTGTCCACCGTCCGCCCTGTGGCCTGCGCGGCCTGCTCGTCGATCCAGTCGCCGCCGCGCGCGATGGAGAACGTCATCACGGGGACGGCGTAGTACGCCAGACAGACGTTCGTCATCCCGGCGCCGAAGGAGATGCCGAGGCCGGTGAAGTTCTGGTCAGCGAGTTCGGAGTAGATGACGGCCATCCCCTCGTTGATTGGTTCGGGGTCGTAGCCGGAGTCCGAGAGGAACGATTCGAGCGTTTTCTGGTGGTACAGCGTCGAGAGATCCGAGTCGATGGGGTCCGCGGGCGTCGAATAATAGATGCGCTCGCCGGGGTGGTCGGGTTCGCCCGCCACCTGGTCGATGATGAGCTTGATCATCGGAATCGCGGACTGCTCCTCGTTCGAGAGGATGCCGTGTTGCATCGGGCGACGCGTCTCCTGGTTGAAGATGTTCGCGAAGTTCAGCGCGTCGTCCCCGACGACGTACACGTCGTCGCCCTTCCGGATGTGGAGGACCTCGCTCCGGGAGAGCATCCGCTCGGCCATGTCGCTGTAATCGATTTCGACGAACGAGTTACGCTGCTGGACGAACACCGTTTCGGAGCCCTCCTGTCGGGCGGAAACGATGTTCATGGTGCCGACGTCGAGTCCTTTCGCCATGCTGTACCGTGTCGTACAAAGGGTAATAAGTCTTCCCGGGGTGTCGCTATATAACGCTCCGTACCCTCAGCGCGAGAGGCGGTCCTTCACCCGTTCGAGCATCCCCGATTTCTCAGCGACGGCTTCGGTGCGCTTCTGTTCTTTGAGCTGTCGGAGCGCCTCGGTCTGTTCGTCCGTGCCGCTCCCGCGTCCTGTACGTTTCTCGCCGCCTTTCAGCCCCTTCAAGTTCGCGACGGCGTCGTCGACGCTCGCCCCGGACGAGCGGGTTTCGGTCGCCTCCACGTCGTCGAAGGCGGACTGGTCCCCGCCGACGTTGCTCGACACCGAAATCTGTCGCGTCTCGTCTTTCTGGACGCCGCCCCACGTCATCTCCGTCGACTCCATCGCCTCCTCGATGTCGCGTTGTACGTCGGCGTCGCGGACGGTTTCGTCACCGCCCGTGTCCGCCTGTCCGGCGCGCCCCGCCGCCCGGCTGTTCCCTTCGCCCGCCGGCGCGCTCCGCTCGACGTGGTAGCTCACGAGCGCGGAGCCGCTGGCCGCGATGACGGCGACCAGTCCGACGGCGTACACGGTGACGATAATCGGCGCGTAGTCCGTCGCGCCCTCGACGTTCCAGTTGTAGGGGTATATCCACGCGAACGCGCCGATACTAGCCAGCGTCACGGCGTAGCCGCCGACCGTCGCGGCGAGCGCGCGCCTATCCACGGGCAGGAGGACGACGACGCCGACCAATAGGGTGGGGAGGCCGAGCGCGGCGACGGAGAAGGCGACCTTTCGGAGCGCCCAGAGGGCATCGGCGCCGAACACCAGACGCTCGACGACGAACAGCGCCAGTCCCACGAGTCCGAGCGCGACGCCGCCGAAGAAGAACCCGAACCCCAGATACACGTCGCGCAGTTGGTCCGGTTCACCGATGTACCGGCGATACCACGACACGAGGGTCGCCTGAACCCCCGAGGGCGGCGCGTTCTCCTCTTCGTCGTCCTCGTCGGGAGCGAGGCCGGCGTCGGCGAGGGGACCCGCAGCGCGGATTTCGCTCTCGTCGTCGCTCATCGTGTGTGCGTTGCCGCCGGGGAACGTATAGTTTGGGTGCCCGGCAGGGCTCGTTCTTCAACACTCCGCGACGAGGTACGTCATCCGGTACGTTACTCCTTCATACGAGACGTACGTGTCCTCGTTGTAGCCGATTGTCGCCCTAATGTTCCCGTCGTTGGCCGCCACGTCCTCGCCGCTGACAAACGCCAGTTCCACGCCATCCTCGGCGGCCGTCGTTCGCCTCTCGTACTGGTAGTTCGCTTCCAAAAGTGCCTCCCGGAGATACGGGTCACCGAGGACTTCGTCCGATTCCGCGTCGAGGACGGTGGCGTCCTCGGGCACGCTCGATGGAAGATACACCCGGAGGTGTCCGGAGGGCGGGCAACTCGTCGGGCTCGTCGGGCGTCCCTCAGTAGTTTCCATGGGTTCCGTACTGGTCGTCTCCGGGGTATCCTCGCTCCCACCCGACAGACACCCGGCGCTCAGCGCGGCGAGCGACCCGGCCGCCGTCGTCAGAAACCGTCGTCTGCGCACACGTTAGACAAAAAACACGTCGCTAAGTGCTTTGTGGGGCGGTACCGGCGGGGGCTCTGCCGCTACCAGGTGCCGTGGAACGTGTCGAAGGAGAGCTCCTCCAGGTCCTTGTTCCCGACCGCGATCTCGTACTCGCCGGGCGTGAGCATCGGCTTGTCGAACTGGGGGCCGTCGTCGGTGGTGATGCGCGGACAGCCGGTGTTGACGTACGCGTCGAGGCCGAAGTTGAGCAGGCGGTCCGGCGTCACCTCGTCCATCGTGAGCATATACGCGTTCTCGTTGTTCTCGACGATTTCGTTCGCCGTCTCCCAGCGCCCCTGCCCGATCTTCGTACAGAAGATGACGCCCCACTCCTCGGCGTCCATCGCCTTGTGAACGGAGGCGTAGCGCTCCTTGAGGAACTGGTCCGTGTCCGCGATAGAGACGGAGTTGTTCACCGGGTCCGCGATGACGACGTTTTTGTCGGGGTGTTCCATCGCCAGACCCAGCGGATGGAACTTCCCGCCGCCGACGTAGAGGACCTGGTCGGCGTCGATGTCCGCGGACGCGTAGTTACAGCCAAGCACCTGTCCCTCGTGGGTGAGCCGCTCGTCACCCCTCCGCGTGTGGACGGTGAACCCGCGCTCCTCCAGCCATTCGACCATCTCGTCGAACTTGTTCATGTGCTGGGCCGTCGTCACGAGCCCCACGTCGGGGTCCACGTCGGGGTCCGAGAGGTCCGACAGCGAGGACTCCATTATCGGCTCCACGTCCACGTTCGAGAACAGGGGGACGTAGACGATTTTGTCGGAGTCCTTCATCGGGGAGTGGCCGAAGTGGACGAACACGTCCGTCCGGCGCATCATGTACGTGTCGAGGTCACAGGCGCCGTAACACGGCTGTCCGGATATCATCACCCGGACGCCATCGGGGAGTTCTTGGCGGAGGTCGTCCGCCACCGCCGGCGCGCGGCGCTTCAGCCCTTCGGGGAACTGTAATCCGACCTTTTCGGCGTCGCGCTCCTCGACCTTCTCGACGACCCGTTCGAGCTCGTAATCCCACTCCCGGTCGTGGCGGAGCGCCATGCCCGTGTTCCGCAAATCGCCCTCGCTGCGGCCCTGACTCATTGAACAGCAATAACGCGTCGGAACGTAAAACCCGACCGGTCCGCGACACGCGGACACACCCCCGCCGCGCGCGAACAGGACCTTTTTGCGCGCCGGGGCCGTACCGTGGTCCAATGGTCGACTGCGACTACTGCGGGGACTCCTTCGGGGACGAGTCCTCCTATCTCCGACATCTCCACGACGCCCACGACGACGAACTCGGGCGAATCGACCGGCGACGCGTCGCCGACGAACTCGGACTCGACGAGGGCGGCCGCGACGCCGGCACGTACGTCCTCGGTGGGCTCGTGTTGGTCGTCGTCGCCGCCTTCGGCCTGACTATCGCGTGGGCGGTGAGCGGCTCGATACCCTTCCTCGGCGGCGGGGGCGGCGGCGCGAACGCCGTCCAGGAGCCGTACGGTTACAACGAGATACACGAGCACGGCACGATGGAGGCGACCATCGACGGGCAGGAAGTTGACTTCTCGCAGGACAGATACCAGCTACAGGCGGACTGCTTCCACTTCGAGCGGAATGAGGGCCGCGTCTGGCACACGCACTGCCGGGGCGTCACCGTCCAGTGGGCGCTGAACTCCCTCGGCATCCAGACGGCCGCGAACGGCTCTTCGATAACGTTCGACGGCAAGACGTACCGTGAGTCCGCGGGGTGGAACGTCTCAGTTCAGGTGAACGGCGAGCCCGTCACCCCCGGCTCCTACGTGCTGGAGGGCGTCGGCGCGTCGAACGCCGAACAGGGCGACGACGTGGACGTCGTCGTGAGCCAGGAATAGGCAAACCTAAACCGCCGGCGACGAAGAAACGAGTATGAGCGTGGAAACGCCCGCGGATGCGGTCGACACCGACGCCGAGGCCGTCGACGAACTTGCCGACGAACTGGGCGCGGCCATCGCGGAACTGCCCGTCCACGAGCGCTTCGTCGAGGCGCGCGAGGCGGTCCAGTCGGACGCCGAACTCCAGTCCCAGATATCGGAGTTCGAGCAACAGCGCCAGGAGTTCGCGATGGCGCGCCAGTCGGGCGACGCCACCCAGGATGACGTCCGCGAGATTCAGCGCGCCCAGGAGGAGCTTCACTCCCACCCGACGATGGCCGAGTTCCTCGACGCCAAGTCGGAGCTCCAGGACCGCCTCGAAGCGCTGAACGAGGCGATTTCGGAGCCCATCGGCGTCGACTTCGGCGGCGAAGCCGGCGGCTGCTGTCAGGACTGACACCGGACCCCTTTTTTCGCTCCTCGCCGTCCGTTCGGGCATGACTCCCGAGGACGTCGAGCGACTCATCGAGGACGGCATCGAGGACGCCGAGGCGACCGTCTCCCGCGCCCGCGGCGAACACGACGACGACCACCTCGCCGCCACCGTCGTCGCGCCCGCCTTCGAGGGCGTCTCGCTCGTCCAGCGCCACGAGATGGTGTACGACGCGCTCGGAGAGCACATGACGACGGACATCCACGCCTTGGAGATTCGGGCGAAAACCCCCGAGGAAGCCGACGAGAGCGAGTAGCGCCGAACGGATGGGCCGAGCGCGTTCCGAGGCTTTCACGTAGCGCCGATTCGAAGCGCGAGTATGTCAGAGGACTACCGGACCGAGCAGGACAGCCTCGGAGAGATGCAGGTGCCCGCGGACGCCTACTGGGGCGCACAGACCCAGCGCGCCGTCGAGAACTTCCCCATCAGCGAGGAGACGTTCGGCCGGCGCTTCGTTCGCGCGCTGGGCGTCGTGAAGAAGTCGGCCGCGCAGGCGAACCGCGATTTGGGTCTCGTCCCCGAGGAGAAGGCCGACGCCATCGTCGAGGCCGCCGACGAGGTCATCGACGGCGAGCACGACGACCAGTTCCCCGTGGACGTGTTCCAGACCGGGTCGGGCACCTCCACGAACATGAACGCGAACGAGGTCATCGCGAACCGGGCCTGCGAACTCGTCGGCGCCGAGGTCGGCTCCCGCGAGGTCCACCCCAACGACCACGTCAACTACGGGCAGTCCAGCAACGACGTGATTCCGACGGCGATGCACGTCGCCTCGCTCGAAGCGCTCGTGAAGGACGTGGAACCCGCGCTCGAAACGCTCGTCGCGGCGCTGGAGGAAAAGGAGGAGGCGTTCGACGACGTGGTGAAGACCGGTCGCACGCATCTCCAGGACGCGACGCCGGTCACGCTCGGCCAAGAATTTGGCGGATACCGCTCCCAGATAGAGAAGGGTCTCGTGCGCGTCGAGAACGTCAAGCCCCACCTGCGCGAACTCGCGCTCGGCGGGACGGCCACCGGAACGGGGCTGAACACCCACGAGGAGTTCCCCGAGCGCGCGGCGTCGTACATCAGCGACGAGACGGGCGTCGCGTTCCGCGAGGCGGACAACCACTTCGAGGCCCAGGCCGCCCACGACGCGATGAGCGAGGCCCACGGCGCGCTCCGGACTGTCGCAGGGAGCCTCAACAAGATAGCGAACGACCTCCGCCTGCTCGCCTCCGGCCCCCGGAACGGGCTGGGCGAAATCGAACAGCCGGAGAACCAGCCCGGCTCCTCGATTATGCCCGGCAAAATCAACCCCGTCGTGGCCGAGTCGATAAACCAGGTCCACAAGCAGGTCGTCGGCAACGACGCGGCCGTCTCCGCGGGCGCGGCGGAAGGCCAGATAGACCTCAACCTGTACAAGCCCGTCCTCGCCAACGACTTCCTCCAGTCCGCACGCCTCGTCGCGAACGGCAGCGAGGCGTTCGCGGAGAAGTTCGTCGCCAAACTCGAAGCCAACGAGGCACACTGCGAGGCGCAGGTCGAGCGCTCGATGGCGCTCGCCACGGCGCTCAACCCGCACATCGGCTACGACGCGGCCTCGAAGGTGGCAAAGCAGGCTCTCAAGGAGGGCAAAACCGTGCGGGAGGTCGCCGTCGAGGGCGGCTACCTCACCGAGGAGGAGGCCGACGAGGTGCTCGACCCGGCGAAGATGACCGAGCGGGGCATCCTCGGCTCGGAGTAAAAAAGTAAAGTTCCCCGTTTACGAATCCGGGAGCGTGCTGGACGCGTTGCTCGTCGGCGGGGTGCTCATCGCCTGCTTCGTCGCGTACAACATCGGCGGCGCGACGACGGGGCCGGCGTTCGGACCGGCCGTCGGCGCGGCCGTGCTCTCGAAGCGCGCCGCGGCGGCCCTGATGTCCGTTTGCTTTTTCGCCGGCGCGTGGACGCTCGGCCGCCGCGTGGTGGATACGCTCGGGACGGACCTCGTTGCCGACCCGTCCCTGTTCACCCTCCCCGTCAGCATCGTCGTCCTCTTCTTCATCGGGAGCGCGCTGCTCATCGGCAACCTCTCGGGCGCGCCCGCCTCCACGTCGATGACGGCCGTCGGCGCGATTGCGGGTCTGGGCATCGCGGCCGGCGAGTTGAACTGGGCCGTCGTCGGTGAAATCGTCTCGTGGTGGCTCGTCTCGCCCGTCGTCGGCTTCTGGATGGCGGCGATGATAGGCCGCTACTGGTACGACCGCATCGACCACCTCGTCGCCATCGACCAAAGCGACGGGCCGCTCCTCACCGTCAAACGCGACAGCTTGATTCCGCGGCCGTCGGCCGGTCCGGGGACGACGCGCCGGGAGCTCGTGGGCACGACTGTCGTCGTCGCCATCGGCTGTCTGATGGCGTTCAGTTCGGGGACCTCGAACGTCGCCAACGCCATCGCGCCCCTCGTGGGGAGCGGCGAGCTCGGGATGGAGCGCGGCATTCTCGTCGCCTCCGCCGCCGTCACCGTCGGCGCGTTCACCATCGCGCGCCGGACGATGGAAACACTCGGAAGCGACATCACCGACCTGCCGCTGACAGCCGCCATCGTCGTCGCCGTGCTGAGTTCGACCATCGTGATAGCGCTCTCGGCGGCGGGCGTGCCCGCGAGCTTCGTCGTCATCGCCACGATGTGTATCGTCGGCCTCGGCTGGGGACGGGCGTCCCGCACCGTCACGCTCGCGGACGCCGTCGGCGGCCGCGACTCGCCGGCAGTCTCCGTCGACGCGCTCGCCGGGGGGCCCGAGTCACCGACGGTCGGGGACCCGGATGTCGATGCCGAGGGGGCCCGCGAGCGGCCGGCCATCGGGGAACACGAGGCGGAACCGCCGGCCACGGAACTGTTCGACCCCGCGACGACGTTCCGCGTCGTCGCCATGCAAAACATGGTCCCCGCCGTCGCCACCGTCGGCTCCTTTCTGGCGTTCTCCGTGCTCCTCTGAGCGGCGATGAAGTATTGTGGCTCCGGAGTAAACCCAGAGACGATGGTCGCGTTCAGTGGACACCGGACGCAGTTCTACGTCGATATCGTCTACGGCGCCGTGATGGTGGCCGGGTTCGGATACCTCCTCCTCGTGGAGATGAACCCGGTCGTCGTTGCCTTCCTCGGCGGCGCGGTGTTCGGCTACATCCTCCGCGTCTGGGAGAACATGAGCGTGTACGAGCGGGCGATAGCCGAGCGGGCGGAAGCGGCGGTCGAAGCGGAAGCCGAGGCGGCCGTCACCGCCGAGGCCGAGGACGCAGTTCCCGAGAAGGCCGAAGAAGCGGTCGCCGCCGAAGCGGAAGAAGCGGTCGCCGCCGAAGCGGAAGAAGCGGTCGCCGCCGAAGCGGAAGAAGCGGTCGCCGCCGAAGTCGAGGAACAGGTCGACGAGGAACTTGCCGATGACGTCGAGGAGCGTGTCGACGAGGAGATTCGGGCGGCGGTGGAAAAACGGGTCGGGCCCGAGGACGCCCCGTCGGCCGACGCCCCCTCGGACTCGGGGTAACCCCCCGGAAGCGCAAAAGCGCGCGGCGAAATCACCGCAATTTTCGAACACCCGTTTCGACGAACGACGATATTTTTGGTGCCGATGAGGGAAGCGATAAGTTTCAGCGCCACGGAGAAACTGACATGAGCGAGGAACTCGCCCGCGGACTCGAAGGCGTCACCGTCGCCGAGACCCGGCTGAGTCGCATCGACGGGGAGAACGGCGACCTGATCGTCGCCGGGTTCCCCATCGAGGAGTTGGCCCCCAACGCGACGTTCGAGGAGGTGCTCTTCTTGCTACACGAGGACCGACTTCCGACGCGCGACGAACTCGACGCGTTCCGCACCGACCTCGCTTCCCGGCGCGCCGTCGCTGACGAGGCCATCGCCACGGTCCGTCGCGCGGCCGACGAGGGCCAGGACGCGATGGACGCCCTCCGGATGGGTATCGCCGCGGCGACGCTCGGCCGCGACCACGAGGAGGACCCCCGCGAGGACGCGCTCGACGCCGTGGCCAAGATGCCCACGCTCGCCGCCGCCTACAAGCGCGCCACTGAGGGGAAGGAGCCTGTCGAACCCCGGACGGACCTGCGGCACGCGGCGAACTACCTCCACTTACTCACCGGCGAGGACCCCAACGAGGCCGCCGCCCGCGGCCTCGAAACGTATCTGAACACGGTCGTCGACCACGGCCTGAACGCCTCGACGTTCACGGCGCGCACCATCGTCTCCACGGAGTCCGACGTGGTGTCGGCCGTCACCGGCGCCGTCGGCGCGCTCAAGGGTCCCCTCCACGGCGGCGCGCCGGGCCCCGTCCTCGACATGATAGAGGAGGCCCACGAGCGCGGCGAACCCGAGAAAGTCCTGCGCGAGGAGCTCGACGAGGGCAAGCGCCTGATGGGCTTTGGCCACCGCGTGTACAAGACCCGCGACCCGCGCGCCGCGGTGCTTGAGAACGCCGCGAAGTCCTTCTACGAGGGCGAGGGGTCGGCGTTCTTCGAGTCGGCCCGCGAGACGGAGCGCGTCGGCGTCGAACTGCTCGCGGAGCGCAAACCCGACCTGAATCTCTCGACCAACGTGGAGTTCTACACGGCCGTGCTCCTGCGCGGCGTCGGCGTCCCCCGGAACCTGTTCTCCCCGACGTTCGCCGTCGGGCGCTCTGCCGGGTGGACCGCCCACTGTCTCGAACAGTTAGAGGACAACCGCCTCATCCGTCCCCGCTCGCGGTACGTCGGCGGCGAGGACCGGACGTGGACCGCGGTCGAGGACCGCGAGTGAGCCGCGCGGACTGAACGGTTTTTTACCCCTCCACGACCCATCGTTCGGTAATGAGCGACGCCGCCTACGACTACGACGAACTCGGGTTGGTGGCCGGACTGGAGATACACCAGCAACTCGACACCGACACCAAGCTGTTCTGTTCCTGTCCGACGACCCGCCGGGAACCCGAGGAATCGACGCGCTCGTTCACCCGCTATCTCCACCCCACGAAGTCCGAGTTGGGCGAAATCGACGAGGCGGCCCTAGAGGAGAGCCAGGTCGAACGCGAGTTCGAGTATCTCGCCTTCGACTCGACGTGTCTGGTCGAGGAGGACGACGAACCGCCCCACCGACTCGACGATGAGGCGCTCGACGCCGCGCTCCAGATAGCCGCGCTCCTCGATATGGAGCCGGTCGACCAGGCCCACGTGATGCGGAAAGTCGTCATCGACGGGTCGAACACCTCCGGCTTCCAGCGCTCGACGCTGTTCGCCCGCGAGGGCGAGATAACCACCTCCGAGGGCGCCGTCGGCATCGAGGACCTGATGCTCGAAGAGGAGTCGGCGGGTCGGGTCGGAGAAACGGAGACCGGCGTCCGGTTCAGCCTCGATAGGCTCGGCATCCCGCTCGTCGAAATCGGCACGAAACCGGACATCCGCTCGCCCGAACAGGCCCGCGAGGCCGCCGAGCGCATCGGGATGTTGCTCCGCTCGACGGGGAAGGTGAAACGCGGCCTCGGCACCATCCGCCAGGACGTGAACGTCTCCATCGCCGCCGGCGCCCGCGTGGAGATGAAAGGCGTCCAGAGCCTGGACGACATCGACGACATCGTGCGCCTCGAAGTCGGCCGGCAGGTCGAGTTGCTCGACGTCGCGGACGAACTCGACGACCGGGACGCCGCCGTCGGTGACCCGAAAGACGTGAGCGACGTGTTCGCGGACACCGACTCCGGCGTCATCCGGAGCGCGCTCGACGCGGGCGGTGCGGTCCACGCCGTTCGGCTCGACGGCTTCGACGGGCTACTCGGCCGGGAACTCCAACCGGACCGTCGCCTCGGGACCGAACTCTCCGACCACGCGAAGCGCCACGGCGCCGGCGGCGTGTTCCACACGGACGAACTCCCAGCCTACGGCGTCACCGAGAGCGAAGTCGCGGCGCTCCGCGAGGCGGTTGATGCCGGACAGGAGGACGGCGTCGCGCTCGTCGCGGACGACGCCGAGACGGCCGCGAGCGCCATCGACGCCGTCGCGGAGCGCGCCGAAACCGCAATCGAGGGCGTCCCCGAGGAGACCCGGGACGTGAAACAGGACGCCACGTCGGCGTACCTCCGCCCGCTCCCCGGCGCGGCCCGGATGTACCCCGAGACGGACGTGCCGCCCGTCGAACCCGACCCCAGCGACGTGGAGATACCCGAGTTGCTCACTGAGAAAGTCGAGCGCTACCAGTCCGACTTCGGCCTCGGCGCGGGGCTCGCTGAACAGGTGGCGTACGGCCGCCGCTGGGCGCTGTTCGAGGAGGTCGTTGCTGAGGGCGTGGACCCGACGCTCGCGGCCGACACGCTCGAATCGACGCTGACGGAACTCAGACGCGACGACGTGCCGGTCGGGAACCTCACCGACGACCACCTCCGCGACACCCTCGAAATCGTCACCGAGGGCGACGTGCCCAAAGGCTCCGTCGACGAACTGCTCGCGGCGCTCGCGGCGAACCCGGCACGCACGGCGCGGGAGGCCGTCGAGGCGGAGGACCTTGGCGGGGCGAACGAAGCGGAGGTCCGCGAGGCGGTTCGGGAGGTCGTCGAGCGGAACGCGGAACAGGTTGAGAAGGAGGGGATGGGCGCGTTCTCCGGTCTGATGGGCGAGGCGATGGGTGCGCTCGGCGGGCAGGCCGACGGCGAACTCGTCTCGGCGGCGCTCCGCGAGGAGATTCAGGCCCGGAGTTAATCGGGTTCCCGGCCGGCGCAACGCTCTTGAAACGCGCCCGTGATACTCGCTCGTGCGCTACTTCGAGGACCTGTCCGTGGGCGAAAAACACGCGCTCGGCACCGCCACGGTGAGCCGGGCGGAGATAATCGAGTTCGCCGAGCGATACGACCCCCAGCCGATGCACACGGACCCCGAGGTGGCTCGGCAGAGCCCGTACGGCGGCCTCATCGCGAGCGGCTGGCACACCGGAGCGCTGTGTATGCGCTGTCTCGTGGATGGATTCCTCTCGGAGACGGCGACACGCGGGGCGCTCGGTGTGGACTCGCTCCGGTGGCGAAACCCCGTCCGGCCCGGCGACGAACTCGACGTGCGCGGCGAGATACTCGACACCGAGGAGTGGAGCGAGACGGCCGGTCTCGCCAGGTGTGGCGTGACGGCGACGAACGGCGACGGCGAGGAGGTGCTGTCGCTCGTCGGACTGGTGTTGTTCGCGCGCCGCGATACGGACGAATGAGTTCCTCTTTGACGGGTCGCGCCTATCGACTTTCCTGCTCCTCTTCGCCGCGGCGCACGCCCTCCTCGGCGCGGCGCAGTATCCCCCGGAGCGTGTTTATCTCCCGTCCGGTGGGGTGTGCGCGCCCGAGTATCCGCCGCATCAGTCGGCGGGTCTTGTCCTCCTTCTCCTCCGGGTAGTGAAGCGCGTCGAGAAAGGAGCCGAAATGCTCGTAGAATCCCTCTATCTCCGACTCCGTCGCGCGCTGGTGGTCCCTATCCGGAAGCTGATTTTCGCCCATCGCGAGCGTTCGGAGTTCGTACAGCGACACCGTCGCGGCCTGCCCGAGGTTGAGAACGGGGTACTCCTCGCTGGCGGGGATGGCGCACACCTCGTCTAAGCGTTCGAGTTCGTCGTTCCGGAGGCCGACCCGCTCCCGGCCGAACACCAGGCAGGTGTCCGCGCTCACGCCCGAGAGCGACTCGCGGAGTTCGGCGGGCGTTCTGAAGGGGTATCTGACCGGCCGGTTCGCCGTCTCGCCCGTGACGGCGGTGAAGCCGACGGTGTGGTACTCCCGTACGATGTCCTCGAAGTCCACCTCGCGGGCGTCGGGCAACACGTCCTCGCGGGCGTGACCGGCGAAGCCGTACGCCTCCCCCTCGGGGTCGAGTTCGGGCGGGTCCACGAGCAGTAGCTCGGAGAACCCGAAGTTCTTCATCGAGCGCGCGACGGTGCCGACGTTGCCCGGCGTCTCCGGTTCGACGATGGCGACGGCGGGCGCGTTCGATGCGGGTTCCTCCGCTGTGGAGTTCTCCGGTGCGGATGCCTTCGACGCGCCCGAATCGTCCGGGTCCGCCGGCGCCCGCTCCTCGCTCATGTCGGGTACTCCGAGTCCAAATCGAGGTCGTCGGTGTCGAGTTCCTCGGCTTCCGCCTTCCGTTTCTTTCGCTCCTCGTGGCGCTCGGTGACCTCCTCGCCTTCGTACGCCTCGCCGTTCCGCAGGTCGATTTCGACCTGTGAGCCCTCCGGTACGTCGGCGTTCCGGAACTCCAAGTCGGGCCGTTCTGGCATCGGCAGGTCGGCGTTCCCCGTCTCGAAGGTCACGTCCTCGCGGTAGCGTTCGGGCGCGCGGTTGCCGGCGTCGAACCACTCGTGGAACCGGTCCGCGAACGCCTCCTCGCCGCGGTGCTCGTGACCCATCTCGCCGTACCAGTAGAGGAAGTCCGGTTCGTGGTCCTCACAGAGGAGCACCTCGCCGTGGGGCTCGCCGTACACCGCCGCCGCCGGGTTACACGGCTCCTTTTCCTCGTGTACGAGCCAGCAGGCGTGACACGGGTTGCCGTGGAGCCCCGTGAGTCGGGTGAGTCGGTTCCGCGCGTCGTCGCTCATCTCATCGAGCGCCCGGAAGTTGCCGTCCGCGTCGAACACGTCGCTCTCGTCGAAGCGCCAGCCCCGAAGCCCGATGCTGACCTTGGCCATGCCCGAGTTTAGTGACCGACGCCCAAAAGCCCCGCTATCCCCCGCGCTCGACTCACTCCGTGCCTATCGTCCGCCCTCCCGGCACGCCGCCCCGAGCGTCCTGCCCGCGAAGGGTCCCTCTCTAAAACCCTCCCCGCCCCCGAATCGGGGGCGTTTTGCCGGTGGAAACCTCCCTCCCGGTATGCGTACTGTCGACGCCGCCGGACTCCCCATCGGGGACGGCCACCCGCCGCGGATAATGGGCGTGTTGAACGTCTCCGAGGAGTCGCCGTACTCCCCGAGCGTGTTCGACGACCCGGCGGAGGCCGCCGACTACGTCGATACGGAACTCATCGACGAGGGCGCGGACATCGTGGACGTGGGGCTCGAATCGGCAAACAAGCGCTTCGAGGTGCTCACGGCCGAGCAGGAACTCGACCGTCTCGACACGGCCATCGAGACCATCGAGCGCGTCGAGGGCGACGCCGTCTTCTCCATCGAGACGCGCTACCACGAGGTCGCTGACGCGGCACTCTCGCGGGGGTTCGACATGGTGAACGACATCTGCGGCTTCGCGGACCCCGAGATGCCCGAGGTGTGTGCGGCCCACGACGCCGCCGTCGTCAAGATGGCCTCGCCGCCGGACCTCGAACGGCCGGGCGCCGTCGAGGAAGTCGACGACATCTACGACGCGCTGTCGATGAACGGGTTCACGGAGAAGACCATCGTCGACCCCGCGTTCGGCGGGTGGTCCGAGGCGAAGACCACCGACCACGACCGGGAGACGCTCCGGCGCTTGCGCGAGTTTCGGGGGCTGGAACGGCCGATACTCGTCTCCATCAACCGGAAGAACTTCCTCCGGGAGGTCGCGGGCCGCGACACGGAGGAGGCGCTCCCCGTCTCCCTGGCCGCCACGTCGATGGCCGTCGAGCGCGGCGCCCACATCGTCCGGACGCACGACGTGGCCGAGACGCGGGACGCCGCGCTCATCGGCCACGAGTTCGCGCGCGAGCGGCTCCGCGACCCGGACGTGACGGAACTGGACGTGACCACGCCGGCGGAGTTCGCCCGCCATCTCGAAGCGGCGGGCCGCGACCCGTCGCTCGCGCCGCGCGGCGTCGCCCGGGCGCTGAAAATCACCGGACTTGGCGCTACCGAGGCGGAAACGCTCGCGGACGCCGCGGCGGACGCCGGCGCGGCGTTCGTTTCCGGCGACCCGTCCTACCTCGCCGGCGACGCCGACTCGCTCCGGTCGCTCGCGGCGGCGATTGCGGACGAAAACGGCCGCCTCGGCCGCCTCAGCCGCCGTGTCCGACGTGTGGCGTCATAAGGGAGAAGACTTATGCCGGATACCGCGCAATCCCGTCGTGTAAGCCGGACGGGGGCCGGGTAGGGGTACCATGAGTCCACGTCCGGCGCGGACCTCGGTGTGATGTTACCCCCTGAGAGACACGCATGGAGTTCGAGGAATGGGAACCGGTGTACGAGCGGATTCTGGCCGATTTCGGCTTCGGGCGCGGGGCCGACGAGCGCGCCCGCGACGCCATCGCGGCGCACGCGACGGCGTTCGACACCGAGCGACTCGACTGTACCGGCGACGTAGTCGCGATAGCCGGCGCCGGGCCGTCGCTCGAATCCGAGACAGAGGTCGCCCGCCGCGCCGATGCGGTGTTCGCGGCGTCGAGCGCCGCCGACACGCTCCGCGAGACGGGAGTGAGCGTGGACTGTATGGTGACTGACTTGGACAAAACCCCACGAACAGCCCGCGAACTCACCCACGAGGGTGTTCCCGTGGCGGCCCACGCGCACGGCGATAACATTCCGGAGATCGAGCGCTGGGTGCCGGCGTTCGACGCCGCGCACACGCTCGCGACGACGCAGGCGGAGCCCACTGATTCGGTGTTCAACTTCGGCGGGTTCACCGACGGCGACCGGGCCGCTTTCTTGGCTGATGCGATGGGCGCCGACGAACTCGTGTTCGCGGGGTGGGATTTTGAAGACTCTTCGGTGGACCCGTCGAAGGAACGAAAGCTTCGCTGGGCCGAGCGACTCCTCTACTGGCTCGAACGGCGACGGAACGAACGGTTCGCCGTCCTCGACGGACGGCGGGAAAACCTAGAACTCCCTTAGAGGAACAGACCCACGTTCACCGCGTAGGCCCACTCCAAACCGCCGAGCGCGAGGAAGACGAGCGACCCGCCGAGCAGCGCCGTGTTCTTCAGGAACTGTATCTGCTCGTCCTGTGCTTGCTCCTCCGGGACGGCCCAGAAGTCGTGCATCACGGGCGTCGAGACGACGAAGAACGCCGCCAGCGCGCCGGCCGCGAGGACGGGGTACGCGCCGACGGCGATGCCGATGCCGCCGAGGAGCATCATGACGCCCGAGGCGACGACGGAGAACTTGCCGGCGGGCACGCCCTTCGACTCGGCGTAGCCGGCCATGTAGTCGGCGTTCGCGAAGTGGTTGATGCTCATGTACGCCAGCACCGCGCCGAACAGGACGCGGCCGACGAGGAAGATGGCCTCGCCCGCGGGGCTGAGTTCGATCACGCCGCCACCTCCGTCGTCGCGGCGTGGTCGGCTGCGATGCGGTCAGTGTGAATCGCCTCTAGTTTCATCACGTAACCTGGTACAATCGCGAACTGGTTATATCTTCTTGGACGGACGGGATACCGGGTAACCGTGGTGTCACCACGTTGGCTCCCCGTCGGAGACCCCTAATCACCCCCGCTCCCCGACAGAACGAATATAATCGTGGCGGCCGTACGGCTCTCTATGACGGACACCGCCTCGGACGCCGACGAGGGTCCCTGCCAAGTCGTCGAGTCGATAGAACAGATCGGCTCGCAGTGGCGTCTCGTCGTCCTCCACGACCTCCAGGACGGCGAGAAGCGCTTCAACGAACTCAAACGCTCCACGGACGCCTCGGCGCGGACGCTCTCCCGCGTCCTCGACGACCTCCAGGAGTCCGGCTTCGTGAGCCGGCGCCTTGAGGAGGACGCCCCCGTCGCCACCTACTACTCGCTCACGGAGAAGGGGCGCTCGCTGTGTCCCGTCTTCGACGCCGTCGAGGAGTGGGCCGATGAGTGGCTCGGTGACCCGACGCCCGCGGAACCCGGCGCCGTCGAGTCGATGACCTCGGACTGACTCGCGGCGGCGCGGAGTAACCGTTTACTGTCGCCCCCCAGTTGTACGGGCATGGACAACAGCGAGGCGGCCGCCGAGATGGCCGCGCACTTCGAGGAACACGGCTTTCTCTCGTGGCTCGGGCTCACTGTCGAATCCCTCTCCCCCGAGGAGACGGTCGTCCGCGTGCCCTACGACGAGAAGCTGACGAACAGCGGCCTCGGGCCGAGCCACCGGAGCGAACTCCACGGCGGCATCGCGGCCACGCTCATCGACACCTCCGCGGCCGTCGCCTGCCGCGCGGCGCTCGACAACCCCGTCGAGAGCGGCATCGCCACCATCGATTTGGACGTCTCCTACCTCGAACGCGCCGCCGGCGACCTGCGCGCCGTCGCGAGCACCGTCCGCGTGGGCGGCACCGTCGGCGTCGCTGAGGTCGACGTGTACTCCGAGAACCACGACGGCGAGGAAGTGCTGGTCGCCGTCGGCAAGGGCTCCTATCGACTCTTTCGCGCCGGGAACGACGACTGACGCGCCGGTAACTGCCCCTCGCGACGCTGCGCCGACGCGCTCCCCGCCGGTGCATTGAGGGACCGCCCGGCCGCCCCCTCCGTATGAACCTGTTCTGGCACCGCGACGACCTGCGCGTCGCGGACAACCGCGGGTTGGCGCGCGCCGCGGCGGACGGGGAGACGCTCCCGGTGTACGTGATAGACGACGCGCTGTGTGCGTACGCCGGCCCCGCGCGTCTGGCGTTCATGCGCGACGCGCTCCGCTCGCTGCGCGCGGACTACCGCGAGCGGGGAAGCGACTTGCTCGTCGTGCGCGGTGACCCCGAGGAGGCGCTCCCCGCTCTCGCCGCGGAGCACGGCGCCGAAACGGTCGTTCACAACCGCGCGTACTCGGGGGTCGGCCGCGAACGCGACGCGCGCGTGGGGCGGGCGCTCCGCGATGCCGGTTGCTCCGTCGCCGTCGAATCCGACGCGTTGCTCCACGAACCGGGAACCATCACGACGAACGACGGCGACCCGTACCAGGTGTTCACCTACTTCGGGCGGAAGTGGCGCGAGCGCGCGAAAGACGACCCGGTGCCCGAACCCGACGCTGAACGTCTCGCGGACGTGCGCGGCGACCCGCTCCCGTCGCGCTCCGCGTTCGGATTCGACGACCCGGACGCCGACGTGCCCGAGGCGGGCACCGCGGCGGCGCGCCGGCGACTCCGGGATTTCTGTGCCGGTCCGATACACGAGTACGACGAGCGCCGGGAGTACCCCACCGAGAACGCCACCTCCCGCATCTCGCAGGACCTCGCGTGGGGGACCATCGGTATTCGAGAGGTGTACGAACACACGGAGGCGGCGATGGACGACGCCGACAGCGACGCGGCGCGGGAGAGCGTCGAAACCTACCGCACCGAACTCGCGTGGCGGGAGTTCTACACCCACGTGCTCAACTTCAACTCTGGCGTCGTCACCGAGAACTACGCCGACTATGAGAATCCCATCGCGTGGCGAAACGACCCCGAGGAGATAGCCGCGTGGAAGGCGGGTCGAACGGGCTACCCAATTGTGGACGCGGGGATGCGCCAACTGAAACGGGAGGCGTTCGTCCACAACCGCGTCCGGATGATAGTCGCCTCTTTCCTGACGAAGGACCTGCTCACCGATTGGCGCGTCGGCTACGACCACTTTCGGACGCATCTCGTGGACCACGACACGGCGAACGACAACGGCGGCTGGCAGTGGGCCGCCTCGACGGGGACGGACGCCCAGCCGTACTTTCGAGTGTTCAATCCCATGACCCAGGGCGAGCGCTACGACCCCGACGCCGAGTACATCTCCGAGTACGTCCCGGAACTGGCTGACGTGCCCGCCGATGTTGTCCACGCCTGGCACGAACTCGACGCCGACGAACGCGACGAGCACGCCCCCGACTACCCGGCGCCCATCGTGGACCACAGCGAGCGCCGCGAGGCCGCCATCGCGATGTTCGAGGACGCCCGCGGCGACTGATTCCCGGACCGGCGGCGCGTCGAGGAACTGTCGCCCGAACGCCGCGTGTGGTGCGTTAGCGTGGGCTTCCTCAAGCTTGAAGTTGCCGCCGACCCTTCGACTAATCGGGTAATAAGACAATGAGCGAATACGAACTTCCGCCGCTTCCGTACGACTACGACGCGCTCGAACCGCACATCTCCGAACAGGTGCTCACGTGGCATCACGACACGCACCACCAGGGCTACGTCAACGGCTGGAACAGCGCCGAGGAGACGCTGGCCGAGAACCGCGAGGAGGGCGACTTCTCTTCCACCGCGAGTGCGCTCGGCAGCGTGACCCACAACGGCTCGGGTCACATCCTCCACGACCTGTTCTGGCAGTCGATGAGCCCCGAGGGCGGCGACGCGCCGACCGGCGAGCTCGCTGACCGCATCGAGGAGGACTTCGGCTCCTACGAGGCGTGGCAGGGCGAGTTTGAGGCCGCGGCCTCCGCCGCCGGCGGCTGGGCGCTCCTCGTGTACGACTCCTTCAGCGACCAGCTCCGGAACGTCAAGGTCGACAAGCACGACCAGGGCGCGCTGTGGGGTTCCCACCCGATTCTGGCGCTCGACGTCTGGGAGCACTCCTACTACTACGACTACGGTCCGGACCGTGGCGACTTCATCGACAACTTCTTCGAGGTCGTCGACTGGGAGGAGCCCGCCGCTCGCTACGAGGCCGCCGTCGAAGCCCACGAGTAAGCGACAACCACGTCTTTTCTTTCGACGCGTACCCCGTCAGCGACGGCTGTCGGCTCAGGGCGTCAGCGAGGCCGTGCCGAACTCCTCAGCGACGGCGGCGATGCGCTCGAAGAGGGCGTCGAAGTCCGTGTCGGTCCCGGCGTCGACGCCGACGAGCACGCCGATGCGCTCCTCGCCGTCCCGGAGGAACGTGCGGAACTGGGTGAAGCAGTCGAACCCGCGGACGGTGTAGCGAAACTCCGCGTAATGGAGTCCTTCGTAGGTGTCGTGGCTGAGATACCCCAGTCGCTCGTTGTCGAGGTAGCGGTCGAGCGCCACGTCGTCGAGTCGCTCCCGCACGTCGGGGCGTACGAACAGGGCGTCGTGACTGTCCCGGTCGAGCACTCGAACGTCACGAAGCGAGGCGTCACACTGCTCGCGAACCGCCGTGAGAAGTGCGCTCCGCCCGCTCGTTCGCTCCTTCCCGTCTACTTGGACTCCGTTATCCCCCATGTGTGTGAAACCATAGCACAACTCGGGTATTTGTGTGTTGCGTCTCGCGAAACCGGTGTGTTTTCGCCCCGGGCGTCGTATCGGGGGCTGTGCCCCGACCGAAAAGCGAGTTCGACTCGATAGTTCCCTGCGAGTTCTACGACCCCGAGGAGTTGCTCGAACCGGGCGAGATGTACACGGTGTACGAAATCGCCCGTCTGCTCCAGGACGTCGACCCGGACGCGGAGTTGGACCCCGAAACGGAGAACGTGCTCCTCGACTGGACGATTCCGTGGGTGATGGCGAACGCCGACGAGCTAGTCGTTGCCGACGCCGGTCCGGACGAACCGGGGTACTATGGCCTGCGCGAGGACTAATACTCCATCTCGACGCCGCGCTCGGAGAGCAGCGAGAAGAACTCCTCCGGCGTGAGTTCTTCCACCCCCTCCTCCGCGGCCGCCTTCCGTTTCGTCGCCCCCGGGTTCTCCCCGACGACGAGGTAGTCGGTGTTCGAGGACACCGACGACGTGGCGTCGCCGCCGTGGTCCGCCACGAGCGCCTGGAGTTCGTCGCGGGTCCACCCCTCGACGGACCCGGTGAACACGAACGTCTCGCCGTCGAGCTCCGAGCCGCCCTCGGTTTCGTAGGGCTGGGGGTCGACGCCGTGTTCGCGCAGGCGTTCGATTTCCTCGCGGTTCCCCTCGTTGTCGAAGAACTCCCGGACGTGTTCTGCGACGGTCGGACCGATGCCCTCGATGCGCTCTAACTCGTCCTCGCTTGCCGCCATCACGTCATCGAGCGTCCCGAACTCGCGGGCGAGGTCGCGGGCTACTTCAGGACCGACCTCCGGGATGCCGAGCGCGGCGAGGAAGTCGGGGAGCGGCGGCTGTTTGCTTGCTGCCAGCTCCGCGAGGAGGTTCTCGGCGCTTTGCTCGCCCCACCCCTCTCTCTGCTGTAGCTCCTCGCGCTCTAACTCGTAGAGGTCCGCGAGCCCCCCGACGAGCCCCGACTCGACGAGTTCGTTGGCGGCGGCCTCCCCGAGCCCTTCGATGTCGAGGCCGCTGTCGCCCGCGAAGTGTTCGACGGCGCGCTTGAGTTGGGCCGGACAGGAGACGCCGCCGGGGCAGAAGTCAAGCGGCCCCTCGCGTTCCACCTCGCTCCCGCAGACGGGACACGTCTCGGGCATCTCGAAGTACTCCTCGCTCTTCTCCTCGACGACGTCAGCGACGTACGGTATCACGTCGCCGGCGCGCTCGACGCGCACCGTGTCCCCGACGCCGACGCCGAGCGCGGCTATCTCCTCGCGGTTGTGTAGGCTCGCCCGCGAGACGGTGACGCCACCCACGTCCACCGGGTCGAGGAGCGCGACGGGCGTCAAGCGGCCCGTTCGTCCGACCTGAACGATGATGTCCCGAACCGTCGTGGTGTCGGCGCGCGGCGGGAACTTGTAGGCGAACGCCCACCGCGGGAAGCGGGCCGTCGACCCCATCGCCTCGCGCTTCTCGAACTCGTTCACCTTCGCGATGACGCCATCTATCTCGTAGGGCAACGCCTCGCGGCGCGCCAACATCTCCTCCCGGTAGTCGATGAACGCTTCGACGTCGTCACCGAAGTCGTTCTCCCCGCTCGTCGGCAGTCCGAGGCGCTCGAAGAGGTCCCACACCTCGGCCTGACTCGACAGGTCGGCGCTCGTCGCGAGCACGTCGTAGGCGAACACGTCGAGGGGTCGCTCGGCCACGGTGCTCGGGTCGAGCAGGCGCACCGTGCCCGCCGCGGCGTTCCGGGGGTTCGCGAACGGGTCCTTTCCCTCCTGAATGCGCTCCTCGTTGAGGTCGGTGAACGCCGAGCGTGGCATGTACACCTCCCCCCGGACGGCGAGGCGCTCGGGGGCGTCCGCCAACACGAGCGGGAGCGAGCGTATCGTCCGGACGTTTTCAGTCACTTCCTCGCCCTCCTCGCCGTCGCCGCGCGTGACGGCCCTGTCGAGTTCGCCGTCCTCGTAGACGAGCTCGATGGAGAACCCGTCGAACTTCGGTTCCAGCGAGTAGGTCACGTCGCCCACGGCGTCCCCGACGCGCTCCCCGAACGACCGCACGTCCTCGGCCTCCACCGACGAGTCGAGCGAGCGCATCGCCGCGACGTGTTCGCGCGTCGGCAGTTCCTCAAGGGGTTCGCCCCCGACCCGCCGCGTCGGGGAGTTTTCGGTTCTGAGATCGAAGGCGTCCTCCAGTTCGCGCAGTCGGGCGAACAGCGCGTCGTACGCCGAATCCGAGATGACCGGGTCGTTCTCCACGTAGTAGCGGTGGTCGTGATAGCGGACCGCCTCGCGGAGCGTCGCGGCCTGCTCGCGGGCGCGTGATTCGTCTATCTCCTCGACGGGGTCGAAATCGAGGTCCGGGTCCGTCACGTAGGGGTTCTCCGCGGGCCGCTGCATACCGACACCGCGAGCGCCGCGAGTAAAAAGGCGCAGGCATTTGGCCGGGGGGTTCCTGGGACCACCATGGCCTACGACGCGCTCGTCGAGCGACTCGCGGACCCGCCCGACGCCTCCGTTTCGGCCTTCCCGGACGGGAGCGTCGACACGCGCTTTCGCGTCAGCCACGGCGAGGAGGAAATCGACACGCGACGGCGCCTCGGTGAACAGATTTCGGATGGGGAGTTCGACTCCTATCGGCTCCACTCCCGGGAGGCGACCACCGGCGGGCAGGCGCCGAACGCGGCCGAGCAGGCGGCGGCGCTCGGCGCGGACACGGCGCTCGCCGGCCACCTCGACCACGAACTGTTCAGCTACCTCTCCTGTTCGACGTACTCGATGGGCGAACCGGCGACGGTGTCGGTGTTCGAACTCGAAGACGGCGACGTGATGTTCGCGGCCGAGTCCCACGACATCGAGGCGTGGACGCTTGAGGATTTGCTCGACGTTGTCCCCGAGGAGTTTTTCCACGCCGACGCCGCCTTCGGGGGGAACTGGGTGTCGATTCCCGCGATGACGGGGGCGCTCGAATCCCTGGACGAGCACCTCTCCTGTGAGACGTTCGTCTTCGACCCCGGCAACCTCACCGGGTACGACGAATCGAGAATACGCGACCTCTGCGCGGCGCTCTCCGGGACGTGTTCGGAGACCGTCCTCAGCCTCAACCGCGCGGAGACGAACGCCGTGGCCGACGCGTTTGGCGTCGACGGCGACGGCGAAACGCAGGTCCGCGGTATCGCCAGCGAGACGGGCCTCACGGCGGTGTGTCACGGCGCGACGGCGGCGCTGCTCGCCACCCCCGAACGCTTCGTTCGCGTCCCGAACCTCGACGTGGGGACGCCGGTCAGACAGGCCGGCGGCGGCGACCGGTTCGGGGGCGGGCTCGCCGTCGCCCGCGGCGCGGGGTGGGAGTGGGAGACGGCGCTGGCGTGTGGCAACGCCTGCGCCTCGCGGTTCGTGGCCACCGGCGAGACCGGAAGCAGGGACGCCGTCCGGGAGTTCGTCGCTCGGGCGATGGACTGATTCCGGACGTCGGAATGACTTGGGCGACGGAATGCTCCATAACGGGCTGACGTTTATCCCCGTGGCCGACAACACGCCCGTATGAGCGATTCAACCCGCTTCGAGCTGTACCGCGACACGGACGGCAAGTGGCGCTGGCGCTTCGTCCACCGGAACGGCAACATCTTGGCGGACTCCGGCGAGGGATACTCCCGGAAGACCGACGCGAAGCAGGGCATCGAGACCATCAAGCAACACGGCCCCGAGGCGCCCGTCGAGGAGACCGAGGAGTAACTTAGCCCATCGTCGCTGCCCCCGATTGCCGTGCGCACACGCCGCCGATGAGTGTGCGGTGCGACTGCCCTGCGTCGGCCCCCACCGGTTCCGGCGGCCGGTAGCGTTATCCGCCGCGGGACGGACGCCCGCGGTATGGCCACACGCGTTGTCATCATGGGCGCTGCCGGCCGGGACTTCCACGATTTCAACACCGTGTTCCGCGGCGACGACGAGTATGAGGTGGTCGCCTTCACCGCCGCGCCGGGACAGAACCTCGGGGAGACCGAGCGCGAACTCCAGCGGTATCCGCCCGAACTCGCGGGCGAGGGCTACCCGGACGGAATCCCCATCCGCCCCGAGCGCTCCCTCTCCGATATCGTCGCCGCGGAGGACGTCGACGAGGTCGTCTTCTCCTACTCCGACGTGGCGCACGAAGACGTGATGCACGCGGCCTCCCGCGCGCTGGCGGCGGGCGCGGACTTCCGCCTCGTCGGCCCGGACGCGATGCAACTCGACCCGGACGTGCCCGTCCTCGCCGTCGACGCCGTCCGAACCGGCTGTGGGAAGTCGCAGGTCGCACGCGCGCTCGCGGACGAACTCGAATCCCGGAGTGTTGAGACGGCTGTCGTTCGAGAGCCGATGCCGTACGGCGATTTAGTGGAAAAGCGGGTCGAGAAGTTCGACTCGCTCGCGGACCTCTCGGGGGTCACCATCGAGGAACGAGAAGAGTACGAACAGCACATCGAGCGCGGGCACACCGTGTTCGCGGGGGTGGACTACGACGACGTTCGCGTCGCCGCCGAGGCCGACGCGGAACTGATACTCTGGGACGGCGGGAACAACGAACTCCCCTTCTACGCGCCGGACGTACACGTGGTGCTTGCCGACCCGCTCCGCCCGGGCGCGGAGACGGGCTACCACCCCGGCGAAGCCAACCTCCGGACCGCGGACGAACTACTACTGAACAAGGAGAACAGCGCCGACGAGGCCGACATCGACGCCGTCGTGGCGGCCGTCCGCGAGCGGAACCCCGACGCCGAACTCCGCCACGCCGACAGCGTCGTCACCGTCGACGACCCCGAGCGCGTCGAGAATCGGGCGGTGCTCGTCGTCGAGGACGGGCCGACGGTCACGCACGGCGACGCGCCGTGGGGCGCGGGCACCGTCGCGGCGAAGCGCTTCGGTGCGGCCGAGCGCATCGACCCGCGGGGGAAGGCCGTCGGCTCCCTCAGCGCGGTGCTCGACGAGCACCCCCACCTCGACCGGGTGCTCCCGGCGATGGGCTACTCCGAGTCCCAACTCACAGACCTAGAAGCGACAATCGAGAACTGCGACCCCGGACTCGTCCTCGCGGGCACGCCCCACGACCTGGGGTCGGTCATCGACGTGGACGTTCCTATCGAACGCGTCCGATACGACGTCGAACCGAAGGGATGGAGTTTCGCGGGACTGCTCGACGCCCACGCCGACGAACTGGGGCTGGATTGACTCAGACGATTCTCGTGCCCGCCGTCCCCGCCAGCGCCGGTGCCAGCGTCTCGGGGCTACAGATGAGCGCTCGCTCGCCGCCGCCAGCGAGGAAGTCGAGAGCGGCCTCGACTTTGGGTCGCATCGACCCCTCCCCGAACGCCCCGGCGTCCGCGAGCGCCCGCATCTCCTCGGCGCCGACCTCCCCTATCGGTTCGGGGCTGTCGGACTCCCACTCGCGGTAGGCGCAGTCCACGTCCGTGACGAACGCGATTTCCGGGGCGTCGACCGATTCGGCCAGCAGGCGGGACGTGTGGTCCTTGTCGACGACCGCGGGAACTCCTTCTATACGGTCGTCGCGCTCCACGACTGGCACGCCGCCACCGCCGCCACAGACGACTCCCTGCCCGCGCGCCACGAGCGCCGCGATATCGTCGGCCTCCACGATACGAACCGGGTCCGGCGACGGAACGACCCGCCGGTAGGGCGCGTCCCCGACGCCGACGGCCGCCGTCTCGAAGGGTTTGGCCTCGGCCTCCGCCTCGCTGTACCACGGCCCGACCGGTTTCGACGGGTCGTCGAACGCCGGGTCCTCGGGGTCCACGACGGTCTGGGTGACGAGCGTGAGGAACTCCTCGTCGCCGTCGAACGCCGCGTCGAGGGCGCGCTGGAGGACGTATCCAAGATGGCCTTGCGTCTCCGCGACCAGCACGTCGAGCGGGAGGCGCGGCGTGTCCGTTCGGTCCTGTTCGAGCAGGCGATTCCCCACCTGTGGCCCGTTGCCGTGGGTGAGAACCAGTTCGTACGCCCCGGAGATGGCGGCCAGTTCCACGGCCGTCTCGCGGGCGGCCTCGGCCTGCCTCTCGACGGGCGCGCTCGGGTCCGCCGCGAGGGCGTTCCCGCCGAGCGCGACGACGAGTCGTCCGTCCATACCTCTGCTCGGCGTCGGAGCGGGGAAACGGTGACGGCCGCCTCCTTTATGGTGTCCGACCCCAATCACCGAGCAACGTGAAACCGACACCGGAGGGGGACCGGGGGCAACTGATACCGGAGGGAAACCGGGGGCAACTGATGTTGCTCGCGGGCGTCGTGTTGGCCCTCGTGTTCGTCGTTCTCGGGGTGCTGTTGAACAGCGCCGCGTTCACCGGCGCCGAGGCGGCCCGTGAGGGGGCCTCCGACGCCGGCGACGCGCTGTCGGTCCAGGAGGACGCCGTGGAGGGCCTCGGCGGCGCGCTGTTCTACGCGAACTACTACAACTACAGCGGCGGGCACAGCGGGATTGAGGCCGCACTCCGGACCGACGTTCGCAACTGGAGCAACGTGTTGGCCGACGACGCCGCGTCGCACAGAACCATCGTCGAGGTGGAACTGCGTTCGACGACGCCCGGCACGCAGATACACCAGGACGACGCGCGGAACTTCACCGATGACAACGGAACGGAGAGTTGGACGCTCGCCGGGAACGCCACCGGAGTCCGCCGGTTTTCGATGAACGCCAGCGTTCCGAACACGACGATATCCATCGACCCGACGGTGAGCAACCTCACGGACGCGTTCCACGTCGAAGCGGAGCGAGACGGCGGACAGACGCGCGTGTTCATGTACGACGACGCCGACGGCAATCTCACGGTCTCGCGCTTCGTGAACGGCACGCTCACCGACACGTGGTCGGCCGACGATGGCGACGCGCTCGTGGAACTCAGCGCCGGTCGAATCGACGGCCGGGAGCGGGAAAACCTCTCCTTCCCCGGCTTCAACGACTCCTTCGACGTTCAGTACCACAACGCCGACAACATCGAAGGCACGTACGGCCTCGTCGTCGACAACGCCAGCGTCGACGGGTCGCCGTACGCGGCGACCGGGTCGCCGGGGCCACATCAGGTGCCCGCCGTGTACAGCGCGACGCTCGGCGTCACGCACCGCTCCGCGACGGTGACGTTCGTGACCAACGCCACGGTTGCGCCGGAAACCACGCCGAACGGAACGACTCACGAGGTGGCCTGAGATGCCCGACACCGACCGCGCGCAGACGACGTTCGACTTCGCCGTCGGCATCACGCTGTTCTTGCTCGTCGTTGGCTTCGCGTTCAGTTCCGTGCCCGGGTTCATCGCGCCCTACGAGGGCGGCCAGGAGAGCGAGTCGCTGCTCGCGGACCGGACGGCCGACCAGTTGGTGACCGAGGACCTCACCGCGTCCGGCGAGCGCTACCGACTGGAGCGGAGTCGCGTCGACGACTTCTTCGGGTCCGACCCGGCCGCGGAACTCGCCGTCGGGGAGTACGATGTGTACGTCACGCTGAACAGCTCAGACCCGGCGTTCACGAACCGCTCCGCGGGCGACGCGCCCCGGGAGAACGACATCGTCTCGCGCTCCCGGCGAGTCGTCTCCGCGCCGAAGTCCGATGGCACGCGCGTCCGTGCGGACCTCACGGTCCGGGTGTGGCAATGAGGGGCGACGAGCGCGGCCAGGCCCACACACTCGAAGGCGTGATGGCGGCGCTGCTCGTCGTGTTGAGCCTCCTCTTTGCCGTCCAGATATCCGTCACCGGCCCGCTCGCGAGCAACACCGCACGGGAGGGGGTAAGCGACCAACTCCGCGGCGTCGGTGAGAGCACACTCGCCGTCGCGGACGAGCGCGACGCGCTCCGGGCGGCGGCGCTCGACTGGAACGCCTCGCGACCGGCGTTCCGCGGGTCGAACGACGACGGCCACTACACGGACGGGCGCTATCTCGACGGGGAGGAGCCGAGCGAGCTCGCCCAACTGCTCAACGACTCCTTCGCGGACGACCGGACGATATACAACGTCGACATCGTTCACTGGCAGAACGGCGCCCGGGAGTCGTCGGAGGTCATCTACTCCGGCGAACCGACCGACGGGGCCGTGACCGTCTCCCGGTCGGTGACGCTCTACGACGACGACACCGTCGCGAGTGGGGAGACGCTCGAAGAACTATCGGGCGAGCTGTTCTACGCGGACGAGACGTCCACGGGTCACGTGTACACAGTCGTCCGGGTGGAGGTGACGCTATGGCGCGCGTAGCCGATGCGGTGCGCGCCGACGAACGCGGGCTCTCGACGGCGGTCGGATACGCGTTGAACATCGCCATCGCGGCGCTGTTGCTCTCGACGCTGCTCGTCGCGGCCGGCGGCGTCGTCGAGGACCAACGCGAGCGCGTCGCCCGGGACGAACTCGCCGTCGTCGGCGAGCGGCTGGCGAGCGACCTCCACACCGCCGACCGACTCGCGGCGAACGGGTCGACCGTTCTGGTGCGCTCCCAGCTCCCCGACCGGGTCGCCGGCGTCGGCTATCACATCGAAATCGGGTCGTCGGGTAAGCTGACGCTCGTCACCTCGGGGCCGGCGGTGTCGGTCTCGGTCCCCGTCGAACTCGACACTCCCGTCGAATCGGCGGACGTGGTGGGCGGGCGACTCACCATCGAACTCGACGGCGACAGTCTGGAGGTGCGTCGCCGTGCGTGAGCGCGCCATCAGCGAGGTGCTCGGCTACGTCATCATCTTCTCGATGATTCTGTTGATGGTGGGCATCGTGTACACCGGGGGCGCGGCCAACCTCCAGGAAGTGCGCGATAACCAGCAGGTCGTCGGCGTCGAGCGCGCGTTCGTCGCCGTGGACAGCGACGTGACGGACATCGCTCGCGACGGCGCGCCCTCGCGCTCCTCGACGATACGGCTGAACGGGGGGACGCTCACCTTCGGCGGGGGAGCGACGATGAACGTCACCGTCGGCACGAACACGACGAACAGCTATCGGCTGGCGCCGATGGTGTATCGCTTCGATGGCGAGCCCAGGCTCGCGTACGTCGGCGGGATGGTGTTGCGCTCGGGCGGGGACGGCGAATGGGTCGTCGTGAGCGACCCGCCAGTCGTGACGGCGCGCAACGACACCGGCGCGCTCGAATCGGTGTTGCTCCCCGTCCTGGACACCGACGGCACCGGGAGCGCACAGGGCGCTCGCTCGCTCACCATCGACACCGCCATCGACGACCGCCAGGACATCGTCGTCGGGGACCGTCAGCACGGGGACCTCACGGTGACGGTGAACGTCACCGACACCCCACGCGCCGGCGCGTGGGGTCGGTACTTCAACAGGACCGTCTCGACGGGCGCGGGGGATGCGTGTGAACCCACGGGGCCGAACGGCACGACCTGTTCGTTCGAGACCGATGCGTTCCGCGCCGCGTACTTCCCCGTCGAGGTGACGCTCAGTTGAGCGTCGTGTTCACCGTCGTGTTCGTCACCCGGAGGTAGGTGATGACCGCGCCGCTGTCGTAGTCGATATCCCCCGTCGCCGCGTTGGTGTCGATGCTGTTCTGGCCGCCTCCGTTGCCGTTGCCGTTGTTCCCGCTCCAGGAGTCGAGCTCTAACTTGGTGTTCCCGCCGGTCATCGCGACGTAGTGGTTCGTCAGGAAGTCGATGCTCGCCTCGTCCCCGTGCGCGTAGCTCTGGTTTCCGTCGGCAGTGTGCTGGTCGAGCATGATCGGGTCCGGCCCGGCGCCGTAGGTGAGGTTGGTGTCGCCGGTCAGGTTGGCGTACAGTTCGTCGTTCCCGTCGACACAGCCATACGTGAACGCCCCCGTCGAGTCATTGAACGCGTCATTGCGGGTCCACGTCCGGGTCGACCCCGTGTCGGGGGTGTACTCGGCGGTCACGTCGACGCTCACGTCGTTGTCACACGGACCCTTTCCGCTCGGGTCGTCAAACGTGACGGTGTACGTGCCCCGGAACCCCGATATTTCCACGGTTGCGCCGCCGAAACTGTTCCAGTCCGACTGCTCGGTGGGGAGAGTGATGTTCAACTCGTTGACCGCGTGCTCGTTCTCGTCGATGCCCCGGAGATTCTGTCCGTCGCCCAGCGGAATGTCGTCGCCGTTGACGGCTTCGGTGGGTAACACGAGCGTCGCGCGCTCCGCGTCCGCGTCGACGGTGACGTTCACGCTGGAGTCTATCGTCCGGAAGTGCGACGCCCACGCGGTGTAGTAGTCGCTTTCGACCTCGACCACGATGGCGCCGCTGGTGACCGGGTTGGCGTAGCTCTTGTTGCTGTTGTTGTAGGAGTACGCCCGGTTCGGGTACCGCACCTCGGTTGGCGCGACGCTGCTGACGAGCGCGCGCACCTGGTGGGTGGCGCTCGCCCGGTCGCCGCCGTTCCGGAGGCCGACGACCGGCGCGGTGAACGTCTGGTCGGCGTAGCGCATCTGGGGCGCGGAGAGCAACACGCTCCCCGCCCCGTCGCGCCGGAACACCGCGCCGCCCTGAGAGGCGATTTCGGTGTTGCCGGACTCGTACACGAACGCCCCGAGCGTCTCCTCAAGGATGAGTTGGTCCCGGTCGTCGTCGCTGAAATTCCGGTGAATGACCCGCATCTCGCCGGCGTCCGGGCGGATCTCGTACTTTCCGTCGCCGGTGTCACCGAGTCCGACCCGGCGCTGGTCGGCGCTCCCGTAGGCCACCTCGGAGACGACGGCGTCGTACTGGTACAGCGCGTTCTCGGCGGCCGTCTCCCGGATGTTCGTCCGCGTGTCGTCCATAGCGACGCCCGCCGCGGCGGTGATAACGCCGACGCTGGCGATGGTGACGGCTAACAGCAGTACGACGCCCACCACCGCCGACACCGCTCGGTCCCGGGACTGTTCCTCCATTCCTCCGTACATGGGCGCCCGACTGGTATAGGTGCTGTGGCGGGCGTGACGGCGTCACACCCCGGACGTGTCGACTGAGAGACTGGTTTCCGGGCACCGGTTGGCGCGGGGCGACAGTAGTTTAGTGCCGCGGCGCAACGCTCACACAACGCGCATGCGCCAGTACCAGACGCTCGTCTCCGAGACGCTCCGCGAGGGGACGTACAAGCCGAACCGGACCGGCGTGGACACCGTCGCCGCGTTCAGTCGCCACTACGATGTCGACCTCGGCCGCGGGTTCCCGCTGCTCACGACGAAGGACCTCTCGGGGTTCCGCTGGCACTCGTTGATTCACGAGTTCCTCTGGTATCTCTCCGGCGAGGAGCACATCCGAACCCTCCGCGAGGAGACGGGTATCTGGGACGCGTGGGCCGACGAGGAGGGCCGTCTCGACACTGCCTACGGCCGCTTCTGGCGGCGCTACCCCGTCCCCGAGGAGGGGTTGGCGGGCGAGGCGTGGCCCGAGGACTCCCATCGCTGGATGAACGAGGAGGGCACCTTCGACCAGATAGCCTACGCGTTAGACCAGTTGCGCGAGAACCCCCACTCCCGGCGCATCGTGGTCAACGCGTGGCACCCCGCGAACGCCGCCGTCTCGACGCTCCCGCCGTGTCACTACACCTTCGTATTTAATGTTCAGGACGGCGCGCTCAACGTCCACCTCACCCAGCGCTCCGGCGACATCGCGCTCGGCGTGCCCTTCAACATCGCCGCGTACAGCCTGCTCGCCCACGCCGTCGCCCAGCGCGTCGGCCTGGAGGTGGGCCACTTCGGGCACACCATCGTCGACGCGCACGTGTACTGTGGCACCGGCGAGCGCGGCGCGTGGTACGACGACAATCTCGCTTCCCTCCAGGAGCGACTCGCGGCCGTCGACGGGCGTGAGGGATATCGTGACGTGCGCGAGTGGCTCGAATCGAACGCGCCGGCGGAGCCCGAGGACGAGTCGGGCTACGACCACGTCCCGAACCTCCTCGAACAGCTCGCACGGGAGCCCCGCGAGCGCCCCACCATCGAGGTGGCGGACAAACCCCTCGACGAACTGGCGGCGTCCGACATCTCGCTCTCCGGGTACGACCCCGCGCCGGGGCTGGATTTCTCCGTGGCCGAGTGATGGACGTCGCGCTCATCGCCGCCGTCGCGGACAACGACGTCATCGGCTCGGGCGGGGAGATTCCGTGGCACCTCCCCGCGGACCTCGAACGCTTCAAGCGGACGACGACGGGACACCCCGTGATTATGGGCCGGCGGACGTACGAGTCCATCGTCGACCGGTTGGACGGACCGCTCCCGGACCGGACGAACGTCGTCCTCTCGCGGGGCGACCCGGACCTCCCGGACGGCGTCGTTCACGCGGCTTCAACTAAGGCGGCGCTCGACGCCGCGGCGGCGACCGGCACGGACACCGCCTACGTCATCGGCGGCGAGACGGTGTACGAACAGTTCCTCCCGGCCGCCGACCGACTCGTGCTCACCGAGATAGACGAGGCCTACGAGGGCGACACGTACTTCCCCGATTTCGACTCCGACGCGTGGGTCCAAACCGGGCGCGAGGAGCGCGACGGTTTCGCCTTCGTCACCTACGAGCGCCGGGGCTGATTGTGTCACTACTACTCGAACCGTCCGCGAATCAAAACCGTTAAGCGCGGGACGCGGCTACGAAAAGGTGCGAGCGCTCTGATGGTGTAGTCCGGCCAATCATCTTGCCCTCTCACGGCAAGGACCGGGGTTCGAATCCCCGTCGGAGCATCGCAGCGAACGTTTTCGACGTGAGTGTGAAGCGTACGAGGGGATTGGAGCAGACGGGACGAGCGAAGCGCTTGCGACTCCTCCGAGGGCGCTATCACTTTCACCGTGCGCTCAACGCTTATCACACCCTCGCCGGAAACTCCCGAAAGATGCCGTCCCGTCTCGCCCTGGATATCGAGACGATAAGCCCGCGTCTCGAACCGAACGAGTATCCGGACTTCGAGGACCCCGACGACTTCGAGCTGTTCGCGGTGGCGCTCCAGTATCAGGACGCCGGCCGGCCGCCGGAGCGCCCGCGCGTGCTGTTCCGCGATTCGCTTTCGCCCCGCGCCGAGCGGGACCTCATCGAGCGCGTCGCGGACCGGGTTCTGTACCACCGCCCCGACGAAATCGTGACGTACAACGGCGACGATTTCGACCACTGGCTGCTCCGGGAGCGCCCATTCCGAGCGGGCGAGACGCCGGACGCCGAGCGCGTCAGCGACGCCATCGAGCGCGCGCTCGGGAGCGCCGAGTCGGTGGACCTCATCGACGACGCCTGGGAGCGCTGCGGGGAGTACACCACCCTGGAGGCGGCCTGTCGCTCCGCGGGCCTCGAACCGGCCGTCACGTCGTACGAGGAGTACGACCACGGACTCCCCGAGAGCGTCCGGCGCCACCTCGACGGTGACGCCCTCGAAGGCGCGCACGTCCCGGTCATCGGGGAGGCGTATCTGGCGGCGCTCGACGGCCACCGCGATGACATCGACACCGACGCCGTCCGGCGCATGATTCGAGCGTACGCGGTGGGTGACATCGAACACCTGTTCTCCCTCGCTGACCGGTACGGACGGGGCGCGCTGTCGGGGTGAGACGCAGCACGGGGCCGCTCACGGGAGCGAGTCACCACGGCGGGTCCCGTTCCCCCTCACACGTTCCCTCGTGGCGGAGGATGGCGACGTACTGGTTGGGCCGCAACTCCTGCTCGTCGCCGTACTGGTCGCTGTGCGGGTTGATTCCGAGTGGAATCAAATCGCGCCACGAACCGGGCGTCGGGCGCTCCGGCACGAAGTTCGGCGGCCGGGGGCCGAACTCCGCGACGAGTTCGTAGCCGTACGCGCCGTCGAGGAGGGCCCGCACGTACCTCGCCCGCGCGTCGACGCGGCTGTCCACGTCGGCGCCGCGTTGGTGGTCCGGCACGTCCCGGAGATACAGCAGTTCCTTGTATCCGAGTTGGATGTACTCCGGACAGTCGGCGGCCGCGCTGTCGTTCCAGGTGGGGTTGAGTTCCATCCCGTGTGGCACCGCGTTCTCCGTGAAACCGTGGTAGTACGCCTCCATCGTCGCGTCCTCGTCGGCGTTCGCCGCCAGCCAGTTCTGTGCTTCGTCGCGGGGCATCGAGGCGTATCCCGCCACGCCGACGCCGGCGTAGACGGCGGCCCCGAGGACGACGAACGCCATCGCCGCCCGTCCGACAACTCGACGGCGCTCCGTCAGTCGGGAGAGCGCGTCGGCCAGCAACACCGCGATAATCGGAACCGTCGGGAGAAGGTGATGGACGCGGAAGTCGTGCCAACTCGCGAAGAAGAGGAGGAAGACGGTGAGACCGGCGACGAGAAGCGCCCGCTCGTCGAATCCCGGCGCGGGCTCGCGGACGGTGCGCCAGTCGGGCGCCCGTCGAACGAGGTGGACGACGCTCGCGGCGACGCCGCCGAGCGCGCCGAGCAGGAGCGGCCAGCCGAACGCGCTGGCGTACGTCCGGAGGAACCACCACCAACCGGGCGCCGTGGGGCCGATAGCTCGGTTCGGTCGCCCGACGCGTCCGAACCAGCGCTCGAACACCGCGCCGAACTCGCCCACCAGCGCCGTCGGAAACCCGACGATGATGGCGCCCGCGCCGACGGTGGCGCCGACGAGCAGGAGGCGTGGCTTCCAGAGCGCCGTCGTCCAGCGCTCGCCGTCGGTGCGCGCCCGCAGGACGTGGGCACATCCGACGAGCAGCACGACGGGGCCGAGCGTGAGTTTGAACGCGATGGCGAGGCCGCCGAGCGCGCTCGCGCCGTAGAACCGCCGGCGTTCCCCCGTCTGGACGTATCCGAGGAGCAGGAGAAGGGCCGCCACGAGACACATCGTCGCCGGGATGTCCTCGCCGCCCTCCTTGGCCAGTTTGAGGAAGCCAAAGGTGAGCGCCAGCAGCGTCGCCGCCAGACGGCCCGTCGTCCGGTCCCGGAGTTCGTGGCCGAGACGATAGGTGAGATACACGGTAACGACGGCGAAGATGACGTTCGTCAGGCGGACGAGGCCGATGCTCCACGTCCACACCCACGCCGGCGTCGCGCGCCACGCCTCGTAGTAGGCGTACGCTCCCGTCGGGTCCCGAAGCGCCGCGAGGGCGTCGGGGCTCCCGGACAGCACCGCCGCCGTGACGACGGGTAACACGGCGAGCGCGTACACGTAGAACGTCGCGCCGAACGGCGCGCGACTCCACGCGACGCCCTCCCTGAGCGCCTCGACGCTCGGGTCGGCGTGGACCTTCGCGTACGTGACGAGCGGGCTGAGCACCCTGTCGTGTTCGTCCCACGTCGCGAAGTTCGGAATCCGGTGCCAGAACCAGAAGCCGGCCAGAACCAGCGTTCCGAGCAGAATACACGCCAGGTACGGGTCGCTCCGGACGTCGGAACGAAACTGCCGCGACGCTCGCTGGAGGAGGGCGACGCCGGGGACCATCGCTTCCTTGTCGGTCGGGCAGACGCATAAATCCGGCTCACGGGTTTCGCCACGGCGAAAAACCTACGTAGCGCGTCAGCAATGCCGGCGTATGCGGAACGCCCTCCTCGCCCCCCTTGTTCTCGGCGCTCTCGCCGGTTGTGTGGGGTTCCAGACCGACGGTTCGGGGCTTCCCTCCGGCGCGGACGCCGAGTCGGGGTACGCCAGCCTCGACGCGGTGGCGGGAACAGTCGAGTACGGCTACGACGCGCCGGCGAACGAGCCGAACACGACGGTGATGCACGTCGTCAAGCGCCCCGGTGAGGGGCTGACCCACCAGCGATTCCGCGCCCCGGAGCGACTCGCGGGGGACGTGAGCGTCGTGAACGACACGACCTACTGGCGCTACGATAAAAGCGAGCACACGGCGACGAGAACGTCCATCGGCGGCGACACCGCGAACGCGAGCAACGCGGCGTTCGTCGCGCAGGTGTTCGGCAACCTCTCCGAGTCGGGCGAGCGCTCGATCGTCGCGAACCCCCGCCTGCCGCTCGGACCGTTCGACCTCGGCGGCGGCGGCGCAACGCCGATTACCGCCGCGCTCGCCGGCGAGGCGCGCTTGAACGTCTCCTACGTGGACACCGAAACAATCGCGGGGCGGGAGGCCCACGGCGTCGAACTCGTCCCCGCGAACGCCACCGTCACTGAGGGTGCGGGCGGCCAGATCGAGAATGCGACGTACTGGTTCGACGCGGAGTACTTCCACCCCCTCCGGACCGAAGTCGTACTCTCGGTAGGCGAGGGCGTCACGCGCCACACTCGGACGTACCGGAACGTCACGTTCAACCCCGACGTGTCACCCGGGCAGTTCCGGTTCGACCCCCCGCCGAACGCCACCGTCGAGACGCCCTCGGATAGGGCACCGGCGACGTTCGAGACGGCGGCCAACGCGGCGGCGAACGTTAGTTTCGACGTCGCGACGGCCGACGCCGAGGGGTTCGAACTCGAAACGGCGAGCGTGAACCGCGTCCAGAACCGGGCGACGGTGTCGCTGCGATACGCCAACGAAACCGACGAGTTCAGCGTCGTATCCCGCAATCCGCCGTTCGGAACCTCCCCCGGAAACGAGTCCGTCTCTCTTGGCACGGTGAACGCGACGGCGGCCTCGATACTCGACACGAACCACCTCCGGTGGCGCTGTGACGGCACCGAGTACACAGTTCGAAGCGAACTCCCGCGAGACGCACTCGTCGACATCGCGACGGACGCCGCGACGGTCTGTTCGGCGTCGTAACCGTCGTGTCCTATCGCCCGATTGTCCCCTGTCGGGTGACCGGCGCATCGGGGTCGATGCGGAACGCGACGACCAGCGACGCGTCGGTGGCGGTGAGAGCCACGTCGCCGTCTCCGACGTGGAGGCCGCTCTCCGTCGCTTCGAACGTCGTATCCTCCGCCGTCACCGTGCCGTCGAACACGTAGAAGTACGTGTCCCACCCCGCCTCCGCGGGGAGGGAAACGGTGTCGCCCGCGTCGAGGTGTGCGTCGTAGAAGTGAACCTCGTTGCGCACGGACAGCGGCGCGTCCGCGCCCTCCGGGCCGAACAGGTGGCGCCACTCGCCGGCGCGGGGGTCGGGAATCGGTTCGTGCTGGATACCCGGTTCGAGGTCCAACTCGCGGGGGCGCACGAATATCTGGAGCATCCGGAGCGGCGGGTCGTCCCGCTTCGTCTTCTCCTCGTGCCAGAAGCCGCTGCCGGCGCCCATCACCATCAGGTGCTCGGCGTCGGTGACGAGTTTGTTCCCGTCCCCGTCATCGTGGCGCATCACGCCCTCGGGCACCCACGAGATAATCTCCTCGTTCCGGTGTTGGTGCATCGGGATGAGCGTGTCCGGGTCCATGAACGACTCGACGACCGTCGAGAGCGGGCCGTAGCCGTGGTCGTCGTGGTCCGGGCGGTTCCGGCCGGGGAAGTTGAATCGCGTCCGGAACTTGCCCTGGTCCCGGAACACGTCCGAGCGCGGGGCCTTGTGGAGTTCCGTCGCGGATTCGGGGTTCATAGTTCTGTTTGGGCGCCCGAGACGCATACATCCATCCTAGGGGGCGGAAATCGCGGCCACTCGCGCTCGGTCCGGTCGTCGACGGTCATATTGACCGTACTGTCGCCGGTGGTTTCACCCCCCGCCACGAAGGCCTCCTATGGCGCTGTTCGACTGCTCCCAGCCGATTGAAACGGGGATGCCGACGTACCCCGGCGACCCGGACGTGTCGCTCGCCGCGCACGCCACTCACGAGGAGCACGGCCATCGGGTCACGTCGGTGTCGATGGGGAGTCACACCGGCACGCACATCGACGCGCCGAGTCACACCGAACCCGACGGGGAGACGCTCGACGCGTACCCGATAGACCGGTTCCGATTCGACGCCCGGGTCGTCGACTGCCGGCCGGTGTCGAACCGCGAGGCGATTCCGCCCTCGGTCCTCCCGGAGACGGACGCCGACATGCTGATTTTCCGGACCGGATGGGACGAGTACTGGGGGGCGTCGCGGTATCGCGAGCATCCATATCTCGCCCCCGAGACGGCGAAAATCTGTGCTGATGGTGGGTATCACGTCGGCCTCGACACGCTGAACCCGGACCCGACGCCGACGGACGCCGCCGCTCCCGACGAACCGGACGGCGTGCCGGCACACCGCGCGCTACTCGGCGCCGAGCGCGTCATCGTCGAGAACCTCGCCGGCCTCGACGACCTCCCCGAACGGGTCACGCTCCACGCGTACCCGCTGGCGCTCGGGGCGGACGGTGCGCCGGTGCGGGCCGTCGCGGAGGCGGCGCCGGAGCGTTCCTGATTCGCACGGCGCCGGGTACGGAGACGGGTGCGGCGATAGGCGCCGGTTAGGCCTTGTGACTCCGCTCCCGATACGAGGTGTTATCGGTGTCCCGCCCCTCCAATCGCTATGACGATTTCCGACGGCGACTCCGTTACGCTCGAATACACCGGCCGACTCGACGATGGAACGCTGTTCGACACCACGCGCGCGTCCGTCGCGGAGGACGCGGGCCTCGCTGACGCCCAACCCGACCGGGAGTACACCCCGCTGACGGTCGAAATCGGGGCGGGCGAGATAATCGACGGGATGGAGGAGGGACTGCGCGGCCTCGAAGCGGGCGAGGAGGCGTCGCTCACGATTCCGCCCGAGGAGGCGTACGGCGAGTGGAGCGAGGAGGCCGTCCAGGAGTTCGACACCGAGGATCTCACCGAGATGCTCGGCGGCCAGACCCCCGAGGAGGGCGCGTATCTGGAGGCCCAGAACGGACAGCACGGCGAAGTGACCCACGCCGACGAGGAGACGGTCCGCGTGGACTTCAACCCGGAGCTCGCGGGCGAGACGCTGGCGTTCGACGTCGAAGTCGTCTCGGTCAACTGAGCCGGCCGTTCGCTTTCCTTTCAGTCCCTGTCGAACACGTCGTCCGTCGCGACGACGTCCAGCGACCAGAGCGCGACGCCGCTGATGGTCGCCTGTACCGACAGCATACCCGCTCGGTACAGCACGATTGCGGACGCGAGCACGCCCACTCCGTAGCCCGTAAACGCGGCGATAACCCCACCGAGCGCCGCGTCCACCGGACCGATGCCGGCGGGGACGGGAACAGCGCGCGCGAACCCGGAGACGGGGACCGCTATCAACACGACGGCGGGCGACACCGCCACGCCCACCGCGAGCAGGCTGACGTACAGCGCGAACGTCCAGCACAGCCACGCGGCGCAGGCGGCGACGACCACGGCGCCGAACCGTGGCCGGTCGGCCGCGAGGCCGCCGAGCGCGCCGAAGAACCCGTCGAGCCCACGGCGGATATCCACGCTGTCGACCGGGCCGTCATAGCCCGGAGCGACACGCGATAGGAGGGGGTCGATGGCGACGCTCGCGCGGGCGGCCACGACCGCGGCGTGTCCGCGGAACCGACTGAGCGCGGCGATGGACACGGCGGCCGCGGCGAGGAAGACGGCGAAGCCCGCGACCAGTTCGGCGGCGTCGGCCGTGCCCCGCCCCGCGACGGCGATGCCGACGAACCCCGTGCCCCCGACGGCGGCGGACGCCGCCATCAACACGAACTCCCAGCCGGTGACGCCCGCGGCGGCCTCACTCAGGTCGACGCCGCGGTGGCGGCTGACGGTGTACGCGACGAACCCGCCGGCGCCGACGTTCCCCCCGGGGAGGAAGTTCCGGACGAGCGCAGCGCCGAGAAACGCCCGGCGCGCGAGCGACCCCCGCGCGCTCCGGACCGGGTAGTCGAGCGCGAGCCGCGTCCCCTCGGCGCCGGCGAACAGGGCGAGCGCGGCCAAGGCCGGGACGAGGAGCCACAGCGCGAGGTTCGCGTCCCGGAGGTTCCGCACCACCTGTTCCCACCCGACGCTGGTGACGAGTACGGCGATGACGAGCGCGGCGACGACGACCCGGAACGCTGTACGGCGGTCGAACTCCACGACCGACCCTCGCCGTCGTCGGTGAAAAAATCGGGGGTCGCTGGTCCGCTGCGTTCGCACCCGTCCGCCGGTTACGTAAAGTGGGCCGGCACCGAAGGGTGGGACGAATGGCCTCGACGCCACACGTCGTCGTCGTCGGCGGCGGTTCGACGGGGACGGGCATCGCCCGCGACCTGTCGATGCGCGGCCTCGACGTGACGCTTCTCGAACAGGGAAATCTGACCCACGGCACCACCGGTCGGATGCACGGCCTGCTCCACAGCGGCGCGCGCTACGCCGTCTCCGACCCGACGAGCGCGCGTGAGTGTATCGAGGAGAACCGCGTCCTCCGGGACATCGCCGGCCACTGCGTCGAGGCGACTGGCGGTCTGTTCGTGAAACGCCCCGAGGACTCAGCGTCGTACTTCGAAGAGAAAATGCGGGCGTGCGAGTCGTGTGACATCCCCGCCGAGGCAATATCGGGCGAGGAAGCGCGCGCGAGGGAACCCCACCTCGCGGACGACGTGGAGAAGGCAATCGCCGTCCCCGACGCCGCCGTCGACCCGTTCCGGCTCGTCGTCGCGAACGCGGCCGACGCGCGCGAACGCGGCGCGCGCATCGAGACACACACGACGGTGACGGACGTGCTCGTCGAGGGGGGCGAAGTCGTCGGCGTCGAAGTTGAACACGCCACGGGCCCCGGCAAGCGCGTTCACGGTACCGAGGGCGGCACCGAGGAGATACGCGCGGACCACGTCGTCAACGCGACGGGCGCGTGGGCGGGCCGGATTGGCGATATGGCCGGCGTCGACGTCGCGGTGCGGCCGTCGAAGGGCGTAATGACGATTATGAACGTCCGGCAGGTGGACACGGTCATCAACCGCTGTCGGCCGAAGGGCGACGCGGACATCGTCGTCCCCCATGAGACGACGGCCATCCTCGGCACCACCGACGAGGAGGTTGACGACCCCGAGGATTTCCCCGAGGAGCAGTGGGAGGTCGACCGGATGATACGCTCGCTCTCCGAACTGATACCGATGCTCGCGGAGGCGCGCACGATTCGCTCCTTCTGGGGCGTGCGGCCACTGTACGAACCGCCGGATACGGGCAGTACTGACCCGACGGACATCACCCGCGACTACTTCCTGTTGGACCACGCCGAGCGCGACGGCCTCGCGGGGATGACGAGCGTCGTCGGCGGGAAGTTCACGACGTATCGGCTGATGGCCGAGGCGGTGAGCGACCACGTCTGCGGGGCGTTCGGCGTCGACGCGGACTGTCGCACCGCCGACGTGCCTCTCCCCGGGAGCGAGGAGTTCTCCGTCCTTCGCGACTACATGGACGAGTTCGGGCTCCGCTCGCCCGTCGGGAAGCGCAGCGCCGAGCGCCTCGGCTCGCGCGCCGACGAGGTGCTCGACACCGACGGCCCGAACCCTGTTCTCTGCGACTGCGAGGCCGTCACTCGCGCGGAAGTCCGGGACGCGATTTCGCAGGCCGGCTCCGACCTCAACGCGGTCCGCATCCGCACGCGCGCCGCGATGGGGAACTGTCAGGGCGGCCTCTGTGCCCACCGGTTGGCGGGCGAACTCCACGGCACCTACGACGAGGCGACGACGCGGGCGGCGTGGGACGAACTGCTCGCGGAGCGCTGGAAGGGACAGCGCCACGCCCTCTGGGGGGAACAGCTCTCGCAGGCGATGCTGAACTACGCGCTCCACGCGGCCACGCAGAACCGCGACGCCGACCCGGCGGGCGAAACAGTCGAGTTCGATGCGTTCGACGCCGGCCCCGCGGGTGTCGATGAGCCAACCACGGAGGCGACGGATGGCGATTGAGTCCGACGTGCTCGTCGTCGGCGGCGGTCTAGCCGGACTGACGAGTGCGCTCGCGGCGGCGCGCTTGGGGGCCGACGTGCGACTGGTGTCCGCGGCGAAAAGCACGCTCCGGAACGCCTCGGGCCTCGTCGACGTGCTCGGATACACGCCCGACGGCGAGGGCCCGCTGACGAACCCCTACGAGGCGATACCGACGCTCCCCGGGGAACACCCCTACCGGACCGTCGGCGTCGAGACGGTGCGCGAGGCGATGGCGTTCTTCGACGACATCGCGACGGACTATCGCGGGGGCCACACCGAGACGAACGCGCTCCTTCCGACCCACGGCGGCGCGCTCAAACCCACTTCTCGGTATCCGGCGGGCGCGAGCGATGGCCTCGCGAGCGACGGCCGGGACGCTCTGCTCGTCGGGTTCGAGTCGCTGGTGGACTTCGACGCGCCACACGTCGCGGCCCACCTCGACGCCGCCGGTGTGCCCTTCTCCGTGCGCGGCGTCACCGTCCCGTTCCCCGGCAATCACCGCGCGGACACCGCCGTGACGCGCTACGCGAAACTGCTCGACGCGAACGGCGAGGTGACCGTCGACGGCCGAAACCGGCCAGTTCGCGACGCGCTCGCCGGGCGGGTGTGCGCCGAACTCGACGGCGAGGAGCGGGTCGGGTTCCCCGCGATACTGGGCGACGACCACCCCACGAACGTTCGGGCGACGCTCTCCGAGGCGCTCAACGCGGCAGTGTTCGAGGTGCCGATGGGACCCCCCTCGCTTCCGGGGCTCAGGCTCGAAGACGTGCTGTTCGACGCGCTCGCCGCGGCCGGCGCGAGCATCGAGACGGGGAACCCCGTCGTCGACTACGACGGCGAGGACCGAATCGAACGGGTGTACGTCGAGAAGAATGGCGCGCGAATCCCCAACAGCGCCGACCAGTACGTGCTCGCGACCGGCGGGCTAGTCGGGGAGGGCATCGAAACCGACCGCCAGGGCGTATCGGAACCGGTGTTCGACTGTCACGTGCCCCACCCCGAGGACCGCTACGACTGGTTCGAGGCCGAGCCGTTCGGTGACCATCCCTTCGCGCGCTTCGGCGTCGAAACCGACGAGACGCTCCGCCCGACGGCGGCGGACGGGACCCCCGAGTTCGAGAACCTGCGCGCGGCGGGGTCGGTGTTGGGCGGGTGCGACTTCGCGGCGGAGAAGTCGGGAAGCGGCGTCTCGATAGCGACCGGATACGCGGCGGGCAAACGCGCGGAGGAGACACGATGAGCGACACGCACACCGCCGATACGGACACAGAGGAATCGGGGCCGAACGAGTTCGAACCCATCGAGGTGTTCCCGGACGGGGATTCGGACCTGCGCGCCGGCGCGGACGACTGCTATAAATGCTCGACCTGTGACACCAACTGTCCGGTCGCGGCAGTGGACGACGAGTTCCCTGGCCCGAAGTTCCAGGGGCCCGAGCAGTGGCGTCTCAAACGCGATGGGGAGGATGGCATCGACAGTTCCGTGATGGACTGCTCGAACTGTATGCGCTGCGACGACGCCTGCCCGTCTGGCGTGCCGCTCTCGGAGATGCACAACCGCGCCCGCGGGGAGTATGTTGATGACTCGATGTCGAAACGGTCCGTCGAGTACTGGCGCAACCGGGCGCTCGCGAACTACCGGCGCGCCGCGCGGGTCGCGAGCGTCGTCCCCCGCATCGCGAACGCCGCGATGGAGTTCGGACCCGCGCGCTGGGCGATGGAGAAGGCGTTCGGCATCACGAGCGAGCGGTCGTTCCCCTCCTTCGCGACGGAGACGTTCCGCGAGTGGTGGGAGCACCGGGGCGGGGCCGCCGCCTCCCGGGAGAACGCCGCGGAGAACAGAGGCGAGGGGGAGTCGGGAGCAGGAAAAAAGGTGGCGTACTTCCACGGCTGTTATGCGAACTACAACACCCCCGAGGTGGGGAGGGCGATGGTGCGGGTGTTCGAGGAGTTCGGCTACGAGGTCGTCGTCCCCGAACAGCGCTGTTCGGGCACGCCGATGTTCGCGAACGGGATGTTGGACGACGCGCGCCGTGACGCCGAGGTGAATATCGACTCGCTGTCGGACCTCGTCGACGCGGGCTACGACGCCGTCGCCTCGTGTACGTCCTGTTCGATGGCAATTCGACAGGAGTACCCCGAACTGTTCGATTTCGAGGGCGTCGACGACGTGGCCGCACACACCTTCGAGGCCGTCGAGTACCTCCGCGTCCACGAGGACCTCCGCAGCGCGCTCGAATCGGCGGCCATCGAGGGCGAACTCGCCGCGGAGTTTGCCTACCACGCGCCCTGTCACGCCCGCAATCAGGGCCTCGAACGGCAGGCAATCGATTTGTTCGCGGACCTGGACGGCGTCAACGTCACGGACGTGGGCGACTCCTGTTCCGGGATTTCGGGCACCTATGGGTGGAAGGCCGAGAAGTACGAGACGTCGATGGAAATCGGCGCGGAGATGTTCGAGGAGATGGCCGAGGCGCCCGGCGACACCGGCCTGACGGAGTGTCCCACCTGCGCGATGCAGATGGAACACGGCACCGGCGAGGCGGTTCGTCATCCGCTCGAACTGCTGGCGGCGGCGCTCGTCGAGTGAGTTCGGAGGACCGGGATTTTATACCGCGGCCGAGAAACCCGCGGACGATGAAGGAGTACGCCATCCGGCGCGCCGACGGGCCGGTCCCGCTCACCGCCGAGCACGCGGGCACGCCGTGGGAGCGCGCGGACGAGTTCGCCATTGATGAGTTCAGTTGGCACGAGTCCGGGCCGAAACCGCTGACGACAGGGAAGGCGCTGTACGACGACGACGCGCTCTACCTCTCCTTCGACGTGGAAGACGAAGCCATCAGCGCCGAGGTGACCGAGTTGAACGGCCCGACGTATCAGGACAGTTCCGTCGAGTTCTTCGCCCGGCCCGCGCCCGAATCCGAGCCGAAGTACTTCAACTTCGAGGCGAACTGCTGTGGCACGTTCAAACTCGCCTGGCAGGAGCCGAACTGGGAGGAGCGCGGCATCGGCCGCGATTTGATTTCCCCCGAGCTCGCGGAACGCATCACGGTGCGGACGTCCGTGCCCGGCCCCACCCGAAGTCCCTCGCCCGACGACGAGTCGTGGTGGCTCGCCGCGGCGATTCCATTCGACGTGCTGGCCGAGTTCACCGGACTCCCTCTCTCGCCGTCTACAGGCACGGAGTGGCGCGGCAACTACTACCGGAGCGGCGTCGCATCGGACTCCCAGAAGGCGACGTGGAACCCCATCGAGAAGCCCGAGCCGATATACCACTCCCCGGAGTGCTTCGGCCGCCTGCGATTCGCCTGACGCCCGGGACAAACGTATGGGGCGCCGCGGCCATTAGTGGATGTGAGCAACGCATCCCTGTACGCCGCGCTCGCGGACCTCCCCCTCGCTATCGATACTGTCAACCTTCGGCGGCGCGCCCGCGACACCTCCTCGGGGTTCGAGCGCGTGACGACGACGTTCCGCCTGCGCGGGGCGGGAGAACTCGGCCGCGGCGAGGACGTGACCTACGACGCGCCCGACCACGATGCCCTGTTCGCGGCGCCCGAAGCGGACCCGACGACGCCAGCCGATAGCCTCGGATTCGAGGCCGCGCTCACCGGCGAGTGGACGTTCGCCTCCTTCTCCGAGCACGTCGATACCGTGGACCTGTTCCCGAAGAAGGACCCGGAGCGCGAGACGTCCCGCCCG